>Ga0209490_10002901_pt1 | contig 16132 bp, 20 predicted proteins | sample MAT06_FD_187209 | JGI IMG/M metagenome (GOLD analysis project Ga0209490, IMG submission 187209) | Freshwater microbial communities from Lake Fryxell liftoff mats and glacier meltwater in Antarctica - MAT-06 (SPAdes) (version 2) | ecosystem: Environmental > Aquatic > Freshwater > Ice > Liftoff...
GGTTGACGGTTAACAGTTAACTCAAATTTACTATTCCGAAGAGCGGATTTGATATTAATTATTAGTTTAGGACTTACTTATCGGGGATCGAAAATCGGGTTTTTACGAAAATATTTCGGGGTACATCTCAATGAGTGTAATGGCTCTCGCATTCCGGCAGTAAATCTCTGGCTATCGCTAATAAATTGTCTGCCGGAATGCGAGAGCCCCTACGAATATATTTGCAAAACACCGGATGCACCCGACAAGAAATGGCATAGAGTTAGGTTGAAAGTGGGAAGTGCTTGCTGATGTTCCACCGACTGCCGTCGTGAAGTAGCAAAGTTAATGTTGAAGCTGTAAACTGAAAGTGGAGCGATCGATCTTTGAATTCTAACCAAGCCGTCTGAAAATTTTCCTGAGTTAAATCGCTAAACGCCACAGTTATATGCGGTACAAATGGGCGAGTCTGAGAAAGTCGATCGACAATTCCCAAATTTGTCTCAGCATAACTCATCAAATCTTGCTGCATCTCCAGCAATGCCGGCGATTTGACAACATCAACATAAATGACGCGGGGATCGAAAGCAGCAAAACCGGAGAGATTGACACTCAAGCGGGCTAAAGCCGCTGAGATTCTTGTTTCATAGAATCGACTTGCCGATGCAGAATTACTTCAACATCGGTAGCGGTCAATTCTCCACAAGCGTTCAAGGTATTGTTACCCCAAGTTCCGGTATGCCCTACCGTACTTAATCCCCGACTTAGGATATTCTTAGCTGCATTGTGATCGCGGTCTAAAACACATCCACATCTACAAATGTGGGTTCGTGTTGATAGACTTTTCTTAACAATCGTTCCACAGCTAGAGCATTCTTGACTTGTTCCGTTGGGCGAAACGGCAATCGTGATTCTTCCGAATACTTTGCCGAAATATTCCATCCAGACTCGGAACATATACCAAGATGCGTCGTTAATTGATTTCGCTAGACAGTGATTCTTCACCATATTCTTAATCCTCAAATCTTCGTAGGCTACACAGTCGTTAGACTGGATTACGCATCTTGCTAGTTTCACAGCAAAATCTTTACGCTGTCTACTTATTTTGAGGTGGCGTTTTCCTAGTACCACCCTAGCTCTTTTCCTGTTGCTAGACCCTTTGACGCGCTTTGAAACTCGTCTTTGGGACTTCTTCAATCTACTTTCTCCCTTGCGGAGGAATCGTGGATTCTCTACTACAATGCCATTGGAATCGGTGTAGAATTCTTTCAATCCCACATCTAAGCCAACGGCATTACCAGTTATTTCTACGACTTCGGAACGGTCAACTTGAATGCAAAACTGAACATAATAGCCGTCTGCACGTTTTACCAATCGTACTCGTTTAATTTGAGTGATTTGGTAGAAATGCAAGTCGCGTGTCCCTTTTAGTTTCAGCTTCCCAATCCCTTGTTTGTCGGTAAAGGTGATGGATTTCCTATCTGCTGCCAACTTCCAACCGCTAGTCTTGTACTCGACTGAGCGGTTGCTTTTTTGGAACTGTGGAAATCCCTTTTTGCCGGGAGTTTTCTTTTTGCAGTTGTCGTAGAATCGGGAGATTGCCGACCACGATCTTTCTGCACTCGCCTGTCGAGCCCGGAGCAGTTCAATTCATCACAAAACGGGAATTCTTTTGCTAATACTGCACAGTATTTACTTAGATCGTTTTTACCAATCTTTTCGCCATCCATCCACAAGCGAATTGCTTTGTTTCGGATAAATTGTACTGTCCTAATAGCTTGATCGACAGCATCAAACTGCTGTCGCTTTCCATAAGTTTTGAATTCAAAAACTAGCATGACTTCGACCTCATCACGATATACTTACAATAACAAAATTGGTGTAAAACAGATACAACCTGTTATAATAGTTCACAATATAAGACTGAAGGGGACTGAAGTCCCCGCCCGCTTTCATCGAGCGGACTAAAGTCGCTGAGCTTTCCGCATTCCGCTAGTTTTCTTGTAATCTGCTGTTCAATATCGAGAGGTGGCACTAGAGCTATAAAAAATCGCTGTTTTGACGAGTTCATAGGATAACATCGCAGTTAAGAAAGGATGGTGGAAAATGGAAGGCTAGAGCTTAGCCCTAGCCCCCAGTCCTCATCGCCCATTCCCAATCTAAAATATAAAATCTAAAATCCAAAATAAAAATGCCTTGGTTTGTCAAAATTGAACAAGGAATTGTCGAAAAGCCTGTCTTTGACCAGTACGTGCCAGCTCACAGAGCTTATGTCCGAGAGTTGATTTCTAAAGGACACCGAGCCAAAACTGGCTACTGGGGAAGGAGAGGTGGCGGTATGTTGATGTTTGAGGCGGGTTCGATGGATGAGGCGCAGGCGATCGTCGCTGAAGACCCCCTGGTAAAGAACGGTTGCGTTATTTATGAAATTTATCACTGGTGTGTGGTTGAAGAGTAAATAACTGTGTTATACTCACAAATGAACTGGACCCACGCGATTCCAACGCCCAAATCTTGTCAGGACCGGAAGGTAGCAGCAACACGGGATGCTTGTAATAGGCGTGGTCTCCGGTTCACCCAGTATTTTGAGGTATAGCTCCTATGCCTGGTTTCGGAGATATTTTACAGAAAGCAGTTTACCTTGGTGTCGGGCTAGCTTCCTACGCTGGTGAAAAAGCTGGCAGCAAGTTAACTGAATTACGCACTGAAGCTCAAAAGCTGGCAGATGAATTGGTGAAGCGGGGCGAGATGTCAACGGAAGAAGCCCGCCGCTTTGTTGACGATATGGTACAACAGGCTCAGCAGCAGCCTCCGGTGGACTCATCCCAACAGCAAAAACCGCCTGAACCTCGGTTAATCGAAATTGTTTCTGAGGAAGAAGATATTTCGCCAAAGGATGGTAAAGAAACCGGCGGCGTAGATAAGCTTCGTGAACAGGTGCAGAATTTACAAGATGAATTGCGGCGCCTAAAGCAGGATTAACTAACAAAAAGCTCGCACAGCCAAGCATTAAGGGAACTCAAGAAACATTCTTGAGTTCCCTTTTTGTCTATCTCCCCAGTCAGATGTGGACGAATCTAAGGCAATAGGTAATAGAATTGAAAGTAGGTGCGATCGGCTCGTATGAGACTGGCTGCATCTGTCGGTTAAATATTTTGCAATAGTAAGCTGTCAAATTCATGGAAGATTGGTCTAAAGATTTTTTTGAAGTAATGGAAAATGCTGCTTCTGAAGTAGAGCATTTTTTCACCGACATCAGCGAAGAGTTTGTCGAAATGTTGGACGTTTTGACTCATATTTCGGAAGAGTTTACAGAACAAGTACAAAATAACCTAATTCCTGAAGTTGATGGTTATTTACAGGAATTTGACGGTTATTTTAATGAATTTCTCGAACCGATAATTGAAATTTGTCGGGAGTTTGATCCGCAGTTTGATGAGATAGATTTGTCTATGGTGACTTATGTAGACCCTTCACCAACTCAGCAGCCGGCTTGTCAGGGTTGTCACAATTATCATGGTCAAGTTTATGGGGGGAATTTGTTGGTTTGTGCGATGCACCCTACTGGTGTGGAATCGGAGAGTTGTGCTGATTGGGAAGCCGACAACGATCTGAATTTTTAAGAGTTTTTGAGGGTTTAATGGCTTATGCTAACTTCAATTCAGTCTCCGTCAAAGATTTCTCTGGAAGAGTTTTTGCTGCTTCCAGAAACTAAGCCGGCTAGCGAGTATTTTGATGGTCAAATTTATCAAAAAGATATCCCGCAAGGAAAACATAGTACATTACAATTTGAGTTCCCATCTGTAATTAATCGAATTGGAAAACCGCAGAAGTTAGCTTATGCGTTTCCAGAATTGCGCTGCTCTTTTGGTGGAAGTTCTATTGTTCCAGATATCGCAGTATTCGAGTGGCCGCACATTCCCCTGAATTCTCAAGGAGAAATTGAAAATAGGTTTGAACTTGCGCCCGATTGGATAATTGAAATTTTATCACCGGATCAAAGTTCAACTCGCGTGATTAATAAGATTCTGTTTTGTATGAAAAATCAGACTAAATTGGGCTGGCTGATTGACCCGGAAGAACGATTAGTCATTGTTTTCAAACCACAGCAGGAACCTGAGATTAAAGAGAATCAGGATATTTTACCTGTGCTCGATGTGCTGTCTGGTTTGCAACTATCGGCGGATGATTTGTTTGAGCTGTTAAGTTTTAGTTAGAAATGAGTTACAGTTTAGCTTAGGGAATACTGCATCTAACGGCATTTAAAGGTGAATCACTCAACAGCAAACAATTCACAATTTGGGTTTCCGAGAATGCCGCCATCGCTGCAATTGCGCGAGTATCAGCGAGTGGCGGTTGCTAATTGGTTTGCCAATAATGGACGCGGTACGCTGAAGATGGCGACTGGTAGCGGTAAGACGATTACTGCATTGGCGATCGCCACTGAATTATACCACAAAATTAACTTACAAGTCCTCATCGTAATTTGCCCTTATTGCCACCTCGTGAATCAGTGGGCGCGTGAATCGGAGAAATTTGGTTTACAACCTATTTTAGCTTTTGAAGATAGCCGTAGTTGGCAGAATAAGCTGGCTGCTGGCTTGTATGAAGTTCGAGCGGGCGATGGGGCATTTCTGACGATTATCACTACTAATGCTACCTTAATGGGAGATAGTTTGCGATCGCAACTGCGCTATTTCCCAGAAAAAACCCTAATCATTGGAGACGAAGTTCACAACTTAGGTGCGCCCCGTTTAGGACAAAGTTTACCGCGCAATATTGGGCTGCGTCTAGCCCTTTCCGCCACCCCAGAAAGACACTTTGACGAAGAGGGAACTGAAACTATTTTAGATTATTTTGGCCCGGTTTTGCAGCCGGAACTCACCTTGGCCGATGCCATCCGCCAGAAAGCACTCGTACATTATTTATACTATCCAATTTTAGTAGAATTAACCGAAGCCGAAACCCGCAAATACTCCTACTTAACTAAAAAAATTGGCTGGGCACTTTCGGGCGATGAAAAAGTAGAAGAAAACGATGCTTTAACAACTTTATTAATGCAGCGAGCTCGGTTAATTGGGGCGGCTGCGAATAAGTTAATAGCTTTACGAGAATTAATGATTCACCGTCTCGATACCGCACACACTTTATTTTACTGCGGTGATGGTTCAGTGGAAGGTGCGACGCGCCAAAATAACAACCGCCAACTAACAGAAACTGCTAAGTTATTGGGCTCAGAATTAGGCTATCGAGTCAACACTTATACTGCGGCCACTCCTTCAGCAGAAAGAGAAAGATTGCGCCAACAATTTGAGAGTGGGGAATTGCAAGGTTTGGTAGCGATTCGGTGTTTAGATGAGGGCGTTGACATTCCCGCAATTCGCAATGCTGTAATTTTAGCAAGTAGCAGCAATCCGCGCCAGTTTATTCAGCGCCGGGGACGCATTTTGCGGCCACATCCAGGGAAGGAAAGAGCAACTTTATTTGACATGATTGTTTTACCTCCAGATTTGGGACGAGAAACTTTAGAAGTGGAACGCAACTTGCTCCGAAAAGAGTTAAAACGATTCTTGGAATTTGCCGATTTGGCTGATAATGCTGGAGAAGCTAGGGTTAAATTGCTACAACTTCAGAGACGGTACGGCTTATTAGATATTTGACATTTATTCAGGTTCAGTTTATATTAAAAAGATAGAATTATTTTATTGCAGTTTGAGTTGCTAGTTTCGTTAGCGATCGCACTTACGAACTCAGAAACCCGGTTTCTGACTAAATCTCTCGTTTTTCGTCACAAAACTCGTAGAAACCGGGTTTCTCGCCCCATGCGTAACCTCTGTAGTTTTTAAGATTAGTTAAAAAATATGACTGATAATCTGAGTCAAAATCTGATTGTACCATTTAGATATGAAGATAGTGCGATCGCACCTGTAGCGATCGGCATTTTAGCAGAAAAGCGTTCTGGTTATCACACTGACAAAGATTTGAGCGACGTACAGCAACCAATTGCCAACGCGCCGCCGGAAGTCCGACAAATTATCGAGCGCGTATTGGAAATTGAAAAAGATAAACTCTACATGAAATCTCCCCGCTATATTAGCGATGATATTTTGAAAATAATTAAGGAAGCAATTGTATGAAGTTAATTTCAATTACTCTGTGCAATTTTCGGCAGTTTTACGGCAAAAGTCCCGAAATTAAGCTAGCCTGGGGCGAGCATAATATCACAGTAATTCATGGTAATAACGGTTCTGGGAAAACAGCATTAATTAATGCCTTTACGTGGGTACTTTACGAAAAATTTAGCCCTGCTTTTGCGGCAGAAAAACAATTAGTCAATAAACGCGCTATTACGGAAGCAAAACCGGGCAAACCTGTAGAGTGTTCGGTCGAAATCATGTTTGAACATGATAGCAAGCGCTACCAAGTAAAGCGTATTTGCCGCGCTTATAAAACTGGAAATACTGTAGAACACAGCAAAAGCGAATTGTCGATGCTGGTAGTCAGGGATGACGGCCGCTGTGTGCCGCCGCCGCAGCATCCCGATGATATTATCGGACGGATATTGCCGGCAAGTTTGCATCAATATTTCTTTTTTGATGGGGAGCGAATCGAGCAAATTGTTCGCCACGACAAGAAAGCAGAAATTGCTGAAGCTACTAAGGAATTGCTAGGAGTAGAGGTATTGAGTCGCTCGATTAAACATTTGATAGATGCCAGAAAGTCTCTAGAAACAGATTTGAGCGTGATTGGTAGTTCTGAAATCAAGAAACTGTTAAAAACCAAGCAAACTTGTCAAAAAGAGGTAGATTTACTTTCAAAAAAACAAGTAGAAATTGAGCAAGAATTGACGAATCAAGGTGAATTAAAAAAAGTAGTTAACGGTGATTTCTTGGAACTCAGCGGTGCTGCTGAGTGGCAAAAGTTGCGAGACGAATTGGAAAAGCAGCGGACTTTATTTAAAGAACAAATTGCTTTGGCTTCAGATGCGATGAAACGAGCAATTTCTGGGCGCGCTTACACGGTATTTCTGTCTGATGCTACGGCTGAATTTAACTTGATTTTCGGGAATTTGCGGGAAAAAGGCGAGTTGCTTTCGGGGATTGGGCGGCCGTTTTTGGAAAAGTTATTAGCGCAGCAGCGGTGTATCTGTGGTGCCCAATTGGTGGAGGGTTCTGAAGCTTCCAAAAATGTTAGCGGTTGGATGAATAAAGCGGGTGCTGGCGATGTGGAAGAAACTACGATCCGAATTAGCGATCGCATCAATGAAATCGATCGCCAAATAGCTGATTTTTGGGACGAAATCGATCGCCAGCAAGCCAATATTAGTCACAGCAGAGCAGAACTTTCGCGGGTGGAAACCCAGTTAGACGATATTCACAGCAAGCTGAAAAACTTCCCTGACGGCGATGTCAGCCGCTTGCAAAAGCGCTTGGATGAGATTGAGGCAAAAATTGGCGAGTTGCACCGGGAAACAGGCTCTAACCAGCAGCAGATTGAGAGTTTGAATGCCCAGGTTGCGGCTTTGGACAAGCAAATCGACAAGCAGCAACTGAACGAGCAAAGGCAAGTTTTGGCCCAGCGCCGGATTGCTGCGACTCAGGATGCGATCGATCGCCTAACGGAAGTGCGATCGCGCTTAGAAAAACAGTTTTGTTCTCAATTAGAAAAACGGGTGCAAGATATTTTTAGCCAAATTTCTTTTACTCCTTACATCCCCAAGTTGAGCGATAAATACGAACTCACGCTAGTAGAAAATACGTCGGGAAAAGAATCTTTAGTCGCTGCTTCGACGGGAGAAAATCAAATCCTTAGTTTGTCGTTTATTGGCGGGATTATTGAGGGCGTGCGGGAGTGGAGTCAAAAGAATACTTTGATGGGCCCGGATAGTAGTACATTTCCGATTGTGATGGATTCTCCCTTTGGCAGTTTGGACGAAATTTATCGCAAGCAAATCGCGAATAAGCTGCCCAAATTGGCGAATCAATTGGTAGTTTTGGTGACGAAAACTCAGTGGCGCGGAGAAGTTGCTCAAGAAATGGAAAGCTGCATCGGTAAGGAATACGTGCTGGTGTACAATTCTCCGAAGGCTGATTGCGAAGAAGATGCGATCGAATTGGGCGGGACGCGCTATCCTTTAGTTAAGCGCAGTCCTAATGAATTTGAATATACGGAAATAGTAGAGGTGGATTATGGCTTCTAGTTCGGTAATTACGCAGGTTTTGGAAACGGATATTTGGGTGAAAGCGACGTGGGAAGAGTTTTTAGCCTTCGCTGACGATTCAGCTTGGGAAAAAGGCAAGTTTTATTACTATCAAGAACACATGAGGGTAGAAATGTCACCAGTAGGGCCATTGCACGCGCGTCATAATTCGATTGTTGCGAGAGTTGTCAATTTTTATACGGTTTTTAGAAATATCCGAATAATTGAGTTCATTAACGCCAGTTTCCGCAAAACAGGTATTGGCGAGTTTCAACCAGATATAGCTTACTACATCGGTTCAGATTTAAGAGTTCCTCCGGCTGACAACAATTCACCTATTGATTTGGATGAATACGATCCGCCTAATTTGGTAATAGAAATTGGTGCATCTTCTTTTAATGATGATTTGGGTAGCAAGCGGTTGCTTTACGAAGACGCAGGAATTAGCGAATATTGGGTTGAGCGTGCAAACACAGGGGAGGTTTTTGCGTTTGCAATTAATGGAGGAGGTAGTGGCAGAATTCAACAGTCGCGGGTTTTACCTGGGCTGGAAATTTCGTTAGTTGAGGAAGCTTTAAATCAAAGTTTAACTCAAGATGATTGGGAAATTAATCGCTGGCTGGTTCAAACTTTTAATCAAGGTTGAAGGGAGTTTGATGTGGAATTTGAATATACAGAAATAGTAGAGGTGGATGATGTCTTCTAGTTCGGTAATTACGCAGGTTTTGGAAACGGATATTTGGGTGAAAGCGACGTGGGAAGAGTTTTTAGCCTTCGCTGACGATTCAGCTTGGGAAAAAGGCAAGTTTTATTACGATCAAGAACACATGAGGGTAGAAATGTCACCAGTAGGGCCATTACACGCGCGTCATAATTCGATCATCCCGTATGTAGTTATTCTGTTTGCTGCATTAAGAAATATCCGAGTAGTTCAGTTTGCTAATGCCAGTTTCCGCAAAGCAGGTATTCGTGAGTTTCAACCTGATTTAGCTTACTACATTGGTTCAGATTTGAGAGTTCCTCCGGCTGACAGTAATTCACCTGTTAATTTGGATGAATACGATCCGCCTAATTTGGTAATAGAAATTGGTGCATCTTCTTTTAATGATGATTTGGGCAGCAAGCGGTTGCTTTACGAAGACGCAGGAATTAGCGAATATTGGGTTGAACGTGCAAACACAGGGGAGGTTTTTGCGTTTGCGATTAATGGCGGAGGTAGTGGAAGAATTCAACAGTCGCGGGTTTTACCTGGGCTGGAAATAGCGTTAGTTGAGGAAGCTTTGAATCGCAGTGAAACTCAAGATGATGGGGAAATTAATCGCTGGTTGATTCAAACTTTTAATCAAGGTTGAAGGGAGTTTGACATGGAAAAAGAGTATCATAAATTGGTGCGCGATCGCATTCCTGAAATTATTCGCGAAAGTGGGAATGAATGCGAGGTTGTCATTTTGTCCGATCGCGAATACCGTCAAGCTTTGCGGCAGAAATTGATTGAGGAAGCGACAGAAGCTGCGGCGGCTGATGAGGATGATTTGTTGGCGGAATTGGCTGATTTGTCTGAGGTGATAGATGCGCTGATGGTCAGTTTTGACATTTCTGGCGATGAACTTTTAGCCGAAAAAACCAAGCGCCGGGAAGCCAGAGGAAGTTTTGCCCAAAAAATTATGTTATTACGGACATTGTTAAGCAAGCATCCGCCCGGTTGAAATTGGACTCTACACAAAATTTCGTCCCAGCAGAGGAGAGTGTCATATCTTTGCAATATGTATAATAAGTCAGTCAGCAAATATATACTTTGTCATTGCGAGCTCTTAGCGAAGCAATCACAGGGGATTGCGATTGCTTCGCTAAGAGCTCGCAATGACATAATGATGTTTATTAGTGCCGACATAATTAGTTAAAAATTACATATTAATCCCAATGGCTGCTAACAAAATTAGAATTGCTAAAGACAAAGCTGATTTAGTTAAATCCTTAACTTTATCGGATAACAACTCCGGGCCTTTCCAGACTTACGCCGATGTGATTGCGTTTGCTGCATCCTTGGGAAATAAGCGGAAAAAGCGATCGCCCTTGGGGGAAATTTCCAAACGCGAACCAGGTGCGATCGACGTTGATATTTTCGTATCCAGGGGCTACGACATGGCGATTAAGCTAATTGCGATCGCCGAAACCAAAAATCCTCAAATTCTCTCCCATCTCGACGGAGAATCAGAAGCACAGCGCTTGCAAATTTTTGAAGAATATGCTAATGGCGGACTGGAAATTTTGCGAGAAGAATTGCGGGGTGCGGCCGATTATAGCGATCGGCTTTTGTTGATTTTAATTTCGGAAAGAGACAGTCAACATCACTCAACTGAAGAATTTGATTTAAGCAAATTTCTATTTTAAACATGAGCCATAACAATATAATGAAAGGCTACAAATGAACACAATTAAAATACTTTTAAAACAAGTTGTTGTATTTTTAGTTTATAGCTACTCAGCATTCATTATCTGCTACTTCATTCTCAGACTAATTTTTTGGGATCGGCTGTGGATTGTTGCTTTTATTGGCACTTTCACTCCCTTAATTTTGTTACCCATTTTATTATTACCCATCATAGCATTTTCACTTATCAAAAACCGCTGGTTTTCTATTGTTTCATCAATTGCTTGTATTTTACTATTGAGTTGGCTGCACGTCAAATACTTTTCACCACAGCCAATAAACATCACAAATTCCCAGCCTAGCATCAAAATCTTATCCCATAATGTTGGTTGGAATATAACGAAATCACCAACTTTAATTAAACTGATTGACCAGAAACAACCAGATATAATATTTTTACAAGAAACTGTTAAACAACATATCGCAGTTTTCACTTCATTGAAAGCAGACTATCCCTATCAAATCAATCTTCCACCCGTAGGGATTTTCAGCAAATACCCAATTGTGTCTAGCGAGATATTGCACTTAGCTAATCATCCAGAAACGCAGCAGCGAGCAGTTATTAACTTTAACAAACGAGCAATAGTCATTTATAATATGCAAGCAACTGGGCCGTGGGTTAAAATGTATAATATACTCCCTTTTATCAAAATCCCAGTTTACAAATACAAACAACGTTTTCCCGAAATTCAAGATTTAGTAGAGCGCATTCAACAAGAAACTTTGCCAGTAATTGTCGCGGGCGATTTTAATATGACAGACGAAAGTCAAGACTATTACAATGTGCAGAAAGTTTTGCGAGATGCTTTCCTAGAATCTGGATTTGGGTTTGGTTTTACCTGGCCTCACGGTTTCTTTGCGAAAAAAATTAACTTGAAATTAACTTATCCGGTTTGTCGGATTGATTATATTTGGCATTCAAAGCATTGGGGTGCTAAATCGAGTTCGGTTTTAGAAGCAACAGAATCAGATCATTTGCCCGTAGCAGCGGAATTAATTTTGTTAAAATGACATTGTACAAAATATCTAAATTCAGAGGTAAAATATTGAGTTATATGTTAATCTAAGTATTAGGTGGAGTGATTTGAAAATGCCTAATGCTGCCCAGCTAGAGAGTTTATATCGCATCTGTTATCAATTGACGTACACAATGCTTCAGCCTATCCATCTTATTTGTGTTGACGATCGCACTTGTAACGTATACATATTGGCTGGATATGATGAAGAGCTTGAGTTCCAAATTTTACCCAATGGGGAGTTTGCTGATGAGCCAAGTTAACTATAATGCAATGTCGAATACTGAATTGAAACAGTATTTTCTTAAACACCGTGGAGATCGAGCCGCTTTTCAGGCATATTTAGATAGAATCAATCAGCATCCGCTCAGGATTATTGCAAGCCCTAGCGATCCTGATTTCGATGAAAAAGTTCAAGCTGCAATCCGCCGCAAGTTAGAAATAGTCAGAAATAGTAGCAGTTAGTTATTTAATAAAATCGAGAGGCATATATATCCATGCAAATTAACCTCACCATTAGCGATCACTTAGAACAGCAACTTATTGAGAAAGCTAGCCAACTCAACCTGCCCATCGAAACCCTGATTTTGGAATCGCTGTCCCAACTGTTTCAAGAAGATGAAGAAGAGCAATCTAAAGAAGATATCCTCAACAGCCTTCGGATGGCACTTCAGGAAGTAGAAGACGGCAAAGTTCACCCGATCGCAGAACTTTGGCATGGTATTTATGCCTGAAATACCCACTATCCAGGTTTTGTTTGCAATGACGCTAAAAGTTTAATTTAGCTGTCATACCTCATCCCGTCATCAGCACAGAAACTTAGCTAAGCACAGGTGGTAATCCCACCTCTTTCGGATGGACAAACCTGCTATTAAAACTAACAGCTTTATCCTCAAAAGTTCTCGCTTGGGCCACAGCTTGTCGCAAATGAGCTCGATCCATATCATCCTGAATTCCCGCCACCAAATATACAATTAACTTCGTCGCTAAATCCTTCCCAGAAACTAGCATTCGCTTTTTATTCGGATCGTACAAAATGCCATACCATGCAGATTCAGGATTGTCCATGTGGCTAAATCCTTCATCTACATCGTACCTGCGGAGTTTGTCGAAAATAGATTTCAGGGAAAGTTTCTTTCTAAATGCTAGAATTCCCAAAGCATTAGCTAAGGCAATTTGACCGACTGGACGGAACAAAATATTTCCCTCGCCACCGGGCTTTTCAAAACTAAATCGGCGCAATTCTGCCGTTTCTTCGCCGCTTTCAATTCTTTGATAGCTAGGTAAAGTTGCTAAATGATCGAACAATTTCTGAAACTCTTCAATTCCCTCTTTCAGTTCCTCATCTTCGGGACGCATGGGAATTAAACCTTTTCTTTCCGGCTTCCAATGGGGGAATTTATATTCTAAATACCGTTCCGACATATCTTGCAGCGCTTGCAATGTGGTTAACACTGTTGATTTGGCTGCGACTGTGGCGCTGTCCCAATTGACGCGGGGATTTCTATTTTCTTGCTCTTTCAATAAGGGATGGGTGACGGCAATTTTGCGGGCGCATATCGCAAATCCGTTGTCTTCGTTCAATAATGCTAGTTGTCCCTGACTCAGCGTTACCGCCATGAGGTTAACGTGCACAAAGATCGATCGCACGCGCCGTTGTGCTTGCTGCCGAGTTTCCCCCGCCACAGCCGCCGGGATAAACTCAATCCCGATTTTTTCGTGAGCTAATTTATACACTGTTTCGGGGTCAATTTGATACTCTTCCGCTAAATCTTCGAGAGTAATTGCAGCGCCGACAGGTTTTTTATTTTTGTTGTATCTTTGCAGGATTCCGGTCTTAATTAAACTCATTAAACCTTGAACTCCCATCAGCCGATGCTGGCCGTCTAAGGCGAAAATAGAGACTTTTTGAGATACATCTAACAGCCCTAAATTTCCGTTTTTATCAAAGGATATGAATTCAGCGGCGGATTTAGTTGCTACGCCGTTTTTATCCCATTCTTCTGCTAGAGGATTGTCTACCCACGGGGGACTGACGACTACTAAAACTGCGGGGAATTTGTGAGATTTTCTGGCGGCTAAATATTGAGTGAGGGCGGCTTGGCGCGACCAATCTAAGGGGCGCTGGATAATTTCGTCAATGGTTTCGTCGTCGCGGACGATGTTGTTAGTTTGGAGGTCAAATTTTTGCCGAAAAAGCGGCATTTGTGAGGCGAAACGGACGCGGGAGTCTAGCCATTCTAGGGTGACTGAACCGATGTAGGCTTCGCTGTTTCCCATCTGGGTTTTTTGTACGAAAATGCGATCGTCCTTTCCTAAATAATTGTCTAATAAAAGTGCGATTTCTTGTCTTTCGCGATTTTCTTTTTCCAAAAATTGGCTAGCGAGGTCAGCCGCTGGGTTGGTATTCATTGCAGTTTTTATATAATTAGGCTATTTTTTTTAAAAATATCATAGGTTAAAATTTATGTCAAGCCTTGTTTTTTAAAAATATTTGTGAAATACTAAAAATAGCTACCTATGGGTTAGCGAGTTAATTGCCGAAACCTGGGTCTGACGCGCTACCGTCGGGCCCGCCAGGGGTTGAAAACCCCTGTCTCATAGCGAAAGTCCTCTTAAAGAGGACTGAATACAGATCAATTTCGAGGTTGATTTTCAGTCGGTTTTTAACCGACTTTCGCTATGAGACGGGGGTTTAAACCCCCGGCGGACTTTCGGGTAAGTGAGTTAATTGCCGATCGCCCTTGCTGAAGATTTATCTGCGGCTTCACAAAAAAATATGTCTACTCCTTCCTTTGAATACATTTTGCCGGTAATCCGGGGAATTCAAGCGGGCCGCGAATATTACGTGTCGATGTGTCCGGTGCGTTTTTTGCCGAAATTGTTCCCCTTAGATTCTGAAGAATTGCCGCCGTCTCTGCGGGCGAAACGCGCGCTTAATCATGCTATAATTCCCGAAATTGCTGATTATTTTGTCAAGAATTCTGGGAATTACACTTGTGGGGCGATCGCCGCTTCTATTGATGCGGATATTACTTTTGAAGCAGTGGGAAATCTGGCGGAAGAACGCAAAATCGGTCGCTTGCGAGTGCCAATGGATGCTAAGTTTACTATTAATGATGGACAGCATCGGCGGGCGGCTTTTGAGATGGCTTTGAGGGAAAATCCGCAGTTGGGATATGAGACGGTGGCGCTGATTTTGTTTCTCGATATTGGGTTGGAAAAGTCGCAGCAGATGTTTGCTGATTTGAACGGTTTTCAAGTTCCTTTGGAGTCGTCGCTAAGTCTACTTTACAATCACCGGGGCGATTCGGCTTTTGTGCTGAAGGCGGTTGTTAAGCAGGTTGAGGTGTTCCGGTGTTTGACGGAGATGGAGAAGGGGAGTCTGAATGGGCGATCGACCAAATTGTTTGCGCTAAGTGCGATCGATCGCGCTATAATGGCTTTGCTGTCCAATATTCACCGCATCAAACACGCAAAACCCTCTCGTTACCGCGCCACAAAACAGGAAAAAGACGAAGAACTTACTCACCAAATACAACAGGCGGTTAGCTATTGGAATGCAGTGAGCAATTTTATTCCTGATTGGCAATTAGTTCTGCACAAGCAAGTTGCGGCGGGGGAAATACGCCGGGATTCTGTGCACTGTCACAGTGTTGTGCTGGAGAGTTTGGGGGAAGTTGGGGCTGCTTTGCTGTCCGTTTTTCCTGAGAGTTGGGAGGAACATTTGAGCCTTTTGCAGCAGGTTGATTGGTCGATTTCTAATCCTGATTGGGAGGGAGGATTTTTGGTGAAAGGGGGAATTTCTAAGTCGAGGGCGAGTGTTAATTGGATGACTGATTATTTGAAGGCGAGGCTGGGTTTGGAAACCGCAGATGCACCACAGGCGGGACGCCCGTGCCACAATAAAAGCTAGCTGTGAATTTAAGTAAAATAGCGTCGAAACGGTTCTGCAAGAATGCCCAAAATTTGGTCTAGCTGAGTAATGAAATATTCAGTCAAATCAATTTTTAACAACTGATTTTCTAGGATTAGGAATTTCCAGTTTGTACCCGTTGAAACTGCTCCATAAATCACCGATTGTTCTTGCCCTTTGCGAGCATTAAATATTTGAGCTGCTACCATCTGAGCCGCACACTGTCCCAATCCTATTCTAATATCGTTGTCTTTTGCTTCAACCAATGTCAAAACTGGAGCCGTCACCAATGATTGATTGCTCGACGCGCTGAGGAGAAAGTCACAAGCTCCTGTTAATCCTTTGCTCTCTTCTACGTTAAATGTGTTGCCGGAAAAGTAGCCAATTTTGTTGTGAAAAGTGCGCCGTATTTCGAGTAGAATGGGAGTGATGATTAATTCCGATCGAGCTTTTTCGGTGCTGATGCTTGAGGCTAAGTCTAAGGTTTCGTCTAGGGTTTGCTTGAGACGTTCTGAAGGTGCGATCGGGGTAATTTGGCTGAATAAGTGGGGAATGTCTTCAACGGTTAGATCCAGGGTTGAGACGGCTTG
>Ga0209490_10002906_pt1 | contig 16120 bp, 11 predicted proteins | sample MAT06_FD_187209 | JGI IMG/M metagenome (GOLD analysis project Ga0209490, IMG submission 187209) | Freshwater microbial communities from Lake Fryxell liftoff mats and glacier meltwater in Antarctica - MAT-06 (SPAdes) (version 2) | ecosystem: Environmental > Aquatic > Freshwater > Ice > Liftoff...
AGCGCGCAGTCTGGTCTCGCTGACGGGCAATTGTCCAATTTGCAGCAGCGCCTTGGCGCAATCGTTTGACATCTCACGGACCGGACGATTTCAGTATCACCGCTGTCCGAATGGTCACGGTCGACTCATCACTTTCGTGCAGTTTTTACGCGAGAAGCACTTTGTGCGTACCCTGGGTGAAGCCGAGTTGCGCACGCTGTCGGCTAAAGTCCGGCAGATCCGCTGTTCGAGTTGCGGCGCCGGAATTGATATTGCGCACGACGCCGCTTGTACCCACTGTGGTTCGCCAGTGTCGGTGCTTGATGAAGCGGCCGTGGCGAAAGCGCTCGCCGATCTCGATCAGCGTCGTGAACAAAAGAGGGCGCCAGCGCAACTGCCCTCCCCAGAAACCTACATCCTGCGGCCGTCACTCGATCGCAATCTTTCCAACTATTCATCGCGCTTCGAGCCCGAACTCATAGACCTGCTGGTCGCGGGTGCGACCGCGATCTTGAGCATCACCCTCGATTAGTGACGGGTAAACATGAATTTGTACGTCATCACTGGAACCACCAAAGGCCTCGGGCAGGCGCTGGCACTGGCGCTGGGCCGCAACCCCGACAACTACGTGGTCGAGATTTCGCGGGGGATTTCAGGCAAAAGCGGCTCGAACACGTTTATCCACGCCGACCTTGCTGACCTCGCATCGATTAAGACCGCCTTTGACGCACTCGCCGGTGTCCTCGATGGGCGCACGTTTGCGCGGGCGGTATTGATCAACAACGCCGGGGTGGTGCTGCCGGTGGCGCGCTTCGATGCATTACCCGCGAGTGCGTTGCAAGACAACATGACAGTCAATGTCGTCGCGCCGATCCTTGCTGCCGGTGTTTTTGCCAAACTGACGCGCGCTTCGGCCGCCTCGCGCATGATTGTCAATATTTCATCAGGGGCAGCCAAGCGTGCGGTGCGCGGCTGGACCGCCTACTGCACCGCCAAGGCGGGGCTGGAGATGGCAACCCGCGTGATCGCCGATGAAGCACAGCGGTCTGATCCCGGGATGGTTGTCTGCTCACTGGCGCCCGGCGTGGTCGATACCGCGATGCAGGCGACGATTCGAAACGTCGCGGTCGACGAGTTTCCCGACCGCGAGCGCTTCCGCCAAATGAAAGAAAGTGGTGACTTGCGCGACGCCGACGCGGTCGCTCGCGATATTATTTCACTCCTGCACACCGAGCGTCTCGCCAACGGTGGCAATTACGATATCCGCGAACTCCTAAATGCCTAAATCGAAATCAAGCCCCGCCGCCAAGCCAGCCGCGCCGACGAAATCAGCCGCCACCGTCAGCGCAACCAGAGCAACCGGAACAACCGGAACAACCAAAGCGAAGGCGGCAACCAAGTCTGCGGCGTCCAAACATACCAAGTTGCACTACTGCGATCTGACTGATTGCCAAGGCATCTGCTGTAGTGACGGTGCGTTTTTGCAGCCCGCTGAAGTTCGCAAGGTGCACAAGCTGGTGGAAAAATATCCGGAACACTTCGCCCATCTGCCGCTGGATTACATCATTGAGGAAGAGTGGGCGCATGGCGTCGGCATGAAAACCAACGTCCGCAAGTTTCGCTATCGCGACAAGCCGGAGCACTTCAAGCACACCAAGTGTGTGTTCGCCGAAGCTGATGGCAAGTGTTCATTCCAGACGCTGGCCATCAAGCAGGGTGTGCACAAATGGAAGTACAAGCCGATGGGTTGCTGGCTATTCCCGCTGGAAAGCGACGAGAAGGGGTTGATCTCGCCCCCGCGCACACGCAAGGACGACCCGAACAATCTCGGCCGCGATTATCCGGGCTTTGCCACTTACACGCCGTGCGGCAAGCACGCGGAAAAAGGCAAGGTGTGGTGGATTGCGTTAAAGGAGGAAGTGGCGGAGTATAAGAAGGCGTGTTCCTAAACCACACTTGGTTGGTCGCACGCCGTCGCGGGACCATCACGGGGTACATGCAGCTTTGTTCTACACAAGCCCTAGCAGTTTGTTGAAATTCGTAATGCTAAATCCGGGTGAGCTCATTGCGTGCCACGTCCCCCTTTTCCGAAGGGGGACGTGGATCATCGAAATCATCTGCTCACCGAAATCTGCTAGCCGAATATCTTTAATTTCAACAAACTCCTAGGGTTCAGTAGCCCTGCCCGCCCAATCTGGTTCCCGCGATGAACGACTTGGAGAATTTTCTCAGCGTCAGTGCCTGCACAAGAGCTTTTTTTCTTTGCGCCACTGATCCTTTCCCCCCACCTCAGGAGTGACGCTCGTGACCACTTACAAGCTGCAAGTACAAGATGATGATGCGAGGCCTGACCATTGGCGTGATGTTTGCGCCGACAGCGGTGCCGCTTACGTATTTACGAATCAGGATGATGCGCGGCAGAAGCTTGCCGAACTATTTCCGGTGCTGGTGAAGATGGAACAGTTTCAAGCCGATCGCAAACGTACACGCGTAGTGGTGGTCGACCCCTATTTAGACATTGATTTAGAAAAGGAAGATTGATGGAATACCGCCGCATCGGTCGCGCAGGCGCAAAGGTCTCCTTATTGTCGCTGGGCTCGTGGGTAACGTATGGCAATCAAGTTGATGAAAAAGCATCAATCGAATTGATGTCGGCGGCGCGCGATCACGGCGTGAATTTTTTCGACAACGCGGAAGTGTATGCCTCGGGCAAGAGCGAAGAGCTGATGGGCATCTCGCTCAAGAAGCTGGGTTGGGATCGGCTGACCTACGTGGTTACCACCAAGTTTTTTTGGGGACTACCCGCAAAGTGGGGCGAAGGGATCAACGAAAAGAACACGCTCAACCGCAAGTACCTTCTGCAAGCCATTGATCATTCACTGAAGCGCTTGCAGCTCGATTTTGTCGACATCGTTTATTGCCATCGGCCTGATCCGCAAACGCCGCTTGAAGAAACCGTTTTTACCATGCATGACATTGTCAGCTCAGGCAAGGCCGTCTACTGGGGGACATCCGAATGGAGCGCGGCAGACATCACGGGCGCGTGGCAGATCGCCGATAAACACCACCTGCACAAACCCATCGTTGAGCAGCCGGAATACAACCTGTTTCATCGTCACAAAGTCGAGACGGAATTCGCGCGCCTTTACGACGAAATCGGCACCGGACTCACCACATGGAGCCCGTTGGCGTCCGGCCTGCTGACCGGCAAATACGCCAACGGCATCCCTGCAGAATCGCGTGGCAGCCTGAAGCGATTTGAATGGATGCAGGAAAGCCTGACTCACGCCGATCGCAACGCTGCGGTGAGGAAGCTGGCCGGAATTGCGGCTGATCTCGGTGGCACACCCGCGCAACTTGCCATTGCGTGGTGCGCAAAAAACCCCAAGGTGTCGACGGTCATTACCGGCGCGTCGCGGCTCTCGCAATTGGCCGAGAACATGAAGGCACTTGAGATGCTGCCCAAACTGACGCCGGAAGTGATGGCGGCGATTGACGCGGCGACCACTTCGCTGGCGGATTAGGATTTGCCGTGGAAACAAAAAAGGTAAGCGTCGGCAACCTGCGCAGTATCGGCTACGACGCGGCGAAGCGGGTGCTGATCGTCGAGCAATCGAGCGGGACGTTTGAATACGCGAACGTCGCAGCGGAAGTGTGGCGGCGATTCTCCACCTCCTCATCAATGCTGAGTTTCTTCAAGGATACGATTGAAGAAGACTACGTGAAGCGCAGGATCAAGTAGCGCCGATTTGCAAACTCGCCGATTGGCGGGCAGTTACAAGCAAAAAGGGCTGGAAGTGCCCGCCGAATGGCGAGTTTCAAAAATGAGAAAGCGCGCATCAAAGCCGGCTTTGTGTTTGTCACGTGGCGTCGTTCAGGCGCTATGCGATCGCCCGATACGCGGGTAAGGTCAAAAACTCTTCATAGATATCGTTCATGATGAGATCTTCGAACATTGCCGCACCCTCGACATATTTGCCTGCTGCGTAGGCTTCTTCACCGGCAATTGCCGGTGTGAGTTTGAGTTCATCGGCGATGAGTGCCTTCACCATTTCCTTGCTGACCTTGCGGCCATCGTCGAGGACACCCTTCGGCGAGCGAATCCACTGCCACACTTGCGAGCGCGAAATCTCGGCCGTGGCGGCGTCTTCCATCAGATTGAAAATCGGCACACAGCCGTTACCACCAAGCCATGAGCCGACGTATTGAATGCCGACTTGAATGTTGTTGCGAACACCGGCTTCGGTGATCGGCGCTTCCGGCCGGAAGTCGAGCAAATCAGCGGCCGTGTAGTTGACGTCATCGCGCTGGCGATGAATCTGGTTCGGCGTTTTCATGTGCTCATCAAACACTGCTTTGGCGACCGCTACCAAGCCCGGGTGCGCGACCCAAGTGCCGTCGCAGCCGTCGGTGACTTCACGCAACTTGTCTAAACGTACCTTCTCGAACGCGGCGTCATTCGCGACTGGATCGTTCTTGATCGGGATTTGCGCCGCCATGCCGCCCATCGCGAATGCATTGCGTTTGTGGCAGGTTTTCACAAGCGTCAGAGCGTAAGCGCGCAGGAATGGCGCCAGCATGGTCACCTGCGAGCGATCGGCAAGGCAAAAGTCCTTGTTCAACCGGAACTTCTTGATCGCCGAGAAGATGTAGTCCCAGCGGCCGATGTTGAGCCCGGCAGAGTGCTCGCGCATCTCGTAGAGGATCTCATCCATTTCGAATGCCGCCACAATGGTTTCGATCAACACGGTAGCCTTGACGGAGCCTTGCGGCACGCCAAGCTCTTTTTGCGCCATGACGAAAATGTCGTTCCAAAGGCGCGCTTCGAGATGCGATTCCATTTTTGGCAGATACAGATACACGCCGCTGTTGCGCGCGCGCAGCGTCTTCACGTTATGGAAAAAATAGAGCGCGAAGTCAAACATGCCGCCCGAGACCGTGTTGCCATCGATGGTGACGTGCTTCTCGTCGAGATGCCAACCGCGCGGACGCGGAAACAGTACCGCCGGATTGTCATTGAGCTTGTAGGACTTTTCGCCTTGCGCAAAGCTGATGGTGCGCAAGTTGGCGTCGCGCAAATTGATCTGCCCGTCGATCATGTTGTGCCAGGTCGGACAGTTCGCGTCTTCGAAGTCCGCCATGAAGGTGTTTGCGCCGCAGTTCAGCGCGTTGATGACCATCTTGCGATCGGTCGGACCGGTAATCTCCACGCGGCGATCTTGAATATCGTCCGGGCAAGGCGCCACCGTCCAGATGCCTTCGCGGATGTGTTGGGTGCTGGCAAGAAAGGTCGGCAGCACACCGGCATCGAACGCTTTTTGACGGACCGCACGTGCCGCGAGCAGCGCTTGGCGACGCGGCTCAAATTGCCGCGCGAGTTTGACGAAGAACGTCAGCGCGTCGGGTGTGAGAATTGTTTCGAACGCAGGATTAACGGCCGCATTGAGATGCAGGCCGGTGGGTAAGTTGTGCGTGGTGTCCATGATGATTCCTGACTGAAGGTATTACGTCGTTGCGAGCGTCGTGGTGCCACGCCGATCTGGCTGGAAACACCCGCCCAAGGCAAGCCTGCCGCGCGCAGCGAGCAGAGAACATGAAAGTGTATTACGATACTGATACTTAGATAATAAGCAGCAAAACATAAGCATTTAATACTTCGATCTGCCGTCAGGTCGCTTGGAGGGGTATGGATAGGTTCAAAGCACTGCAAACGTTCCTAGATGTCGCCAAGACAGAGAGTCTTTCGGCTGTCGCCCGCGAAGAGGGGGTAACTCCGGCCATGGTTGGTCGGCGCATTGACCAACTCGAAGCGCGCATCGGCGTCAAGCTTTTCAAACGCTCGACGCGCAAAATTACCCTGACACCGGAGGGCTCTGCTTTTTTCGAAAGTGTACGTGAGTTCATCAATGATTTAAACGCAGCCGAAGAGGCGATCGCGGTCGGCGCAAAAAATGCGACGGGAAGATTAATCATATCGGCGCCAACTTCATTTGGGCGCAAGCACATCGCACCGCACGTGCCGGCGTTTCTTTCGGAGAATCCCAACCTGACGTTGACGCTGCATTTGTCAGAGCGGCTGGTCGATCTTAAAAACGAACGAGTTGACGTGGCGATTCGGATCGCCGACTTAAAAAACGCTGACTTCATTGCCGTCAAGCTGGCGCGCAATCACCGGATGGTGGTGGGCTCACCGAGTTACATCAAGCGCGCGGGACGACCACTGAGTTTGGCCGATCTGTCGCGCCACAACTGCCTGGTAACGTCATCTGAAGACGGACTGTCTGATACTTGGCATTTTCAGAACGACGGCCAAGCCGAGCGCGTCAAAGTGTTAGGCAATCTGCACTGCAACGACGGCGGCGTGCTGACGAAATGGGCGCTCGCCGGACAGGGTCTGGCGCTGCGCAGCGCTTGGGAAGTGTCCGACGAAATTGCGCACGGGCGACTGATTGAAGTACTGTCGAAGTACGCTGCGCCAGGAAACGATATTTACGCGGTCTATCCAGACCGCAAGTTTTTGCCAGCCAAAGTACGCTTATTCATCGAGTTCCTTAAACGCACCTTTGGCGACCCACCTTACTGGGAATCGACACGCTAGACGACTGCGAAGTCTGCGGACTTCGCTACTCCCGCTGCTGCATAACTTTGCCGCCGCCGGAGTAGGCTTTCGGCTCGTCGGTGCGTCGCTCGGCAGGTTTGTTTTCCTTTGCGTCCTTCGGCTTGACCTGCACCGCCGCGGCTTCGCTGCGCAGCACTCTCGCTTCGCCTCTGTCCTCACTGCGCTCGGCCCGCTCCGCACGTTCAACCCGCACGTTTGACTCCTTTGTCCGTACCGGACCGTCGACGCGCTGTTGCGGTTCAAGCGTCGGGCCGCCAGTTGTGGCCGACTCCCGCAAAACGCCGGGCTTGGTAGTCGGCGTTGGTTGCCCTTCGTAACGGAGCATCGGCGCAGACGGAATCGCTGGCGCGGGTTGCGGTGCCGACGGCAGTACGCGCGGATTGGGCTTGGGCCGTGCCATCGGCTGCGGCTCTTCGATCGGTCGCGGCACCTGCGTGTGGATGGGCACCGGGGTCGCCGCCGACCGGCCAATGACGGCTGTCGGAGCAGCGCTGACGATCCCCGGACTTTGCGCCGCACCCCTCGGCGACTCACCGTTGATCCAGATCGGTGTGCGCACCGGTTCACCAGCCACTGTAGTCGGTCGCGGTGCAGCAGGTGCGGTCCTCTGTGGTGGCGCCGGCGGTTCGCCGGTTACGAAGGTCGGCGCATTGGCCGACACAGCGGCGTGTGGATCAACCGCCGGCTTGACTTGACGCCCTGAGCGTCCGCCGCCGATGGTGGCGTGCGACCATACCGGTTCCCCGTTGACGACGACACGATTGTTGACGACGGTGCCCCCGCTGGTTTGATTAATGTAGCGATTAGGCGGGTTAATCACGGTGATGTTATTCGTCACATTGTTGATGTTTCGGATGTAAGTGACGTTGTTTGAGTAAGTGGGCACATAGTGCTCGCGCGGCGCTAACGGAAACCAGCCAATCGGTGCGCCAACACCGACCGATACACGCCAGTTACCATTGCCGTGCCAGCCGACCAGTGCGGGCGCATAAACCGGCTGATGGCGGAAGCCCCCCGGCCACCAATACCAGCGTGCCTGCAACTGAACCCAGCGGCCATAGTGAGACGGGGCGAAGCCCCAAGGGGCGTCGTCGATCCAAGTCCAACCCCACGGCCGCACATAAGACCATGCACCATATCGATACGGCACCCAGCCAGCCACCACGACGCGCGGTGTCCACAGGCGGCCGTACTCGCGGTCGTCTATCCAGTCGCCGTTGCTGTCGAGCTCTTCATAGCCGGTCATGTTCGGCGAAATAAAGCGCTCGGCAGCATAGCGGCGGTGGGTTTCATCCGAGCGTTGATCGCGCGCTTGCGCCCATCGGTCGAAGGCCGCTTCAGCCGCCGGCTCGAAATTGAACGACGGCGTAGATGTCCCGCGAACGATCAGGGTGCGTCCCGGCTCGACAGAAATCTGCGCGCCGCCATTGTCAAAACGGGCGCGTCCCGCAAACACGGCAATGCGCGTTTCATTCCGCTCTTGGCTGGCGTCAATCCGATAACGGCCGTAGTTGTCGAGGATTACCGCACCCTCGGCCGTTTCGACTCGATACGACTGACGTTCGCCGTCGCCGTTATTGTCGCCACGCAGACGGATATTGACGCGGCCGCGTTGAACAAAGAGCTCGGTAAGCGTGTCATCTAAACGTACAAAATCGAGCATGCTATCGGCGTCAACGCGGATAGCTGATGCGCCGATCCGTACCTCGGCCTTGGCCGGCCCGTTCGACCAGATCGAATTCTTGCTGGTGACCGGATAGTTCAAGCGCGCCTTGCGCCAGCCCTCTTCACGATCGGCGAAAAATGAAACGTCGCCTTCGATGAAAGCGACGCGGCCAACGCGTGACGGCGGCAGCGTATCGGCAATTGCGGTACTGATCGCCGCAACCGCAAGCAAAACGCTGAGAAAGCAACGGGCCACCCGGGAGGCGGCCGATGGAAATGGGATTGTTGTAGCGCAAGAAAACATGCTGGCTCCGTTCGTTCGGCGCATCCGGTCAAAACACTTGCAGAAACGGATAGCCGCAACGTCAGTCGTGGTAAATGTTAATTAGTGTAAAACGTTTGGTGAGCAGGAGTCGTTGACAGGCAAACGGCACGATTTAGGCAGAGAAATCGACCGGTCCGCCGATGCGCCGCGCTATGACGCAGCATGATTTCATGCGAACATTAGCAACCAAAAAAGAAATTTACCGGCAATAGACGCCAGTGTCGCCGTTGGAAGACGGAAGTTGCATCTCATTTTGTGGGTGAAAGCCGGGTCGCCGCCGACTTTGGCAAACTGTATCAGCCGAGCATTACGGTTGGCCGCGCTGAACCAAGAGTAACTTTCAGTACTGCTCAGGAAGACAATGGACGCGAAGACTATCTTCACCAAGACGGCCAAGGGCATCACGCAGCTCAATCAGAAGACGCAGTCGCTGACGCGTCAGGAGACCAAAGTATTGAAAGCGATCGACGGTCGCTCGTCGATCATCGTGCTTTCCGACAGGGCTGATCTGGCAATCCCGGCGCTAGAGAAAGAGCTCATTGCGCTCAAGAGAGAAGGCTTCATCAAGATCTTCGAAGTCCGCAGCGAAGCGCCGATGTCCGCCTTTGGTGGCGACGACGATGACTTTGATTTCACCGCTCCGGCAAAGATGTCAGCGGCACTCAAGGAGCCGGTCGCCGCATTTGGACCTTCGAAATTCCGCGCCGCCGGGCTCAATGAACAAGTCGGCCGTGCGGATGCCGCACCGCCGTCAACACCGGTAGCGCCGGTTGATGAGGCCGCACAGATTGCAGCCAAGATCGCAGAACGTAAGAAGCAGGAGGAGGACCAGCGTATCGCCGCTGAAGCACTCGCCGCAGCAAGGGCTTCTGCGCAAAAGGCGCAAGCGGAAGCGCGTGCGCGTGCGGAGCGCGAAGCACAGATTCGCGCGCGGCTCGACGTCGAAGCCAAGGCGCGCAAAGATGCGGAAACGCGTGCGATTGAGGAAGCGCGGCGCGCCGAAGCCGCAGCGGCGGCATCGCGCAAGGATTTGGAAGCCAAGCTCGCTGAAGAAGCGCGTAAGCGAGAGGAATATGCATCCTCGACCAAACAGCTGACCGAACAGCAGCAGGCGCTGCAGGTCGCCGCGCAAATGGCGCTGTCGGAAGCGCGCGCGAAGGCGGAAGCCGAGGCGAAGGCGTTTGCCGCGGCCCGCAGCAAGATCGAAATCGAAACCCGCGCGTTGTCGGAGGCACGTGCACAAGCCGAAGCCGCCGCCAAGCGTCAGGAGGCAGAGCTTGCTGCCGCCCAGCGAGATTTGCGGACGCAGCTCAAAGCCGAGATCGAAGCGAAAGTCAGGGCCGAGATGGAGGTGCTGCTGAAATCCGACATTGCGGAGAGTGGACGCGCCGAAGTCGAGGCTGCGGTACGCGAAGAAGCGCGCGACGACGCCCGTCGTCAGCTCGAAGAGATGCTTTCGCAAGAGCGTATTTCGTTGGCCAAAATCGAGGCAGAGGCCAAGGATCGCGCTGAGATTGACGCGAAGCGCATGCTTGCCGACCAAGAGGCAAGGCTGCGCGCAGAAATGGAGTCGCGACTCGCCGAGATTGCCGCAGAAAAATTGCAGGTCGAGATTGCAGCACGCCAGATGGTCGAAGCGCAAAGTGCCGCTGCGGCCGTTGCAGCGACCGAGTTTGCCGCGCGACTGAAGGCAGAGGAGGATGCCCGACGTGTCGCGGAGGAGGAAGCCGAGGCACGACGTCAACGTGATGAAATCGAGCGGCAACGACTTGAAGCGCAGGCGCGCGCGGAAGCGGTTGCGCGGGCGGAAGCCGCCGCTGAGGCGAAGGCCGCCGCCGCCGCCGCTGCTGCGATGGTCGAGCGACGGCAGGCTGAAGCCGATGCCAGGGCGCGCGCCGAAGACGAGGCTGAAGAGCGTCGCAAAGCCGAGGAATTGAGGACCGTCCGCCTTGAGGCGCGAGCGCGAGAGGAAGCCGAACTCCGTGCCAAGGCTGACGCAAAGATGCACGCCAAGCTCGCTGCGGAAAAGCAAGCGCGTATCGAAGCGCAGGCGAAAGCGTTGATCGAAGCTGATATGCGCGAGAAGGCGGCGCGAGAAGCGGGTGCCGAGCTTGAGTCAGCGCAACGTGCGCGCCAAGAGGCCGAGCAGCGCGCTGAACGCGAGACGAGGGCGCGTGAAATTGCTTCCCTGGCAGTCGCGCAGCAGGTCGCCGAAAAGGAAAAGATTGCTGAGCTCGCTGAACAGCGTATCGCCGAGGAGCGGCACGCGCGCGAGCGTGCGGAAGCGAAAGCGTATGCCGACGAGCGTGCTGAAGAGGCGCAGCGACGCGGGCAGATCGCGCGACTCAGAGAACTTACCCGGCAGGCTGAACGTGCAGCACGCGTGCCGGTTGAAACGGTAGCGGGCAAACGCAAGCGGCCAAAGATAAAAAAAGAAATTCCGGTTGGCCGCGTGATCGCCTTTGGTGTCGTCGCGCTGATCGTGCTGTCCGTGGTGGCGATACAAGTTCTACCGCTCGGCCCGGTCAACCGCAAGCTTGAAAAGGCGCTGGCCGCTTGGGCGCAAGATGATGTGCAATCGACGAATCTGCGTATCTCGCTGTTCCCGAAGCCGTACGTCAGGCTCGATCAGGTGGCGATGGGCAAGTTGTTTGATGCCAAAGCGATGAGCGGCAGGCTGTACATGGATGTCGGCTCCATTTTCAGCGACAAGTTTGTTATCGAAACCATGGAGTTGAACGATATTTCGGTGTCGGCTGAGGCGCTGCCGCGCGCCTTAAAGTGGGTGAGTGCGGAAAACCGTGGCACGCAGGTCGAGATTGATCGCATTGTGCTAACCAACGTCAAACTCGACATCAAAGGTGTTCCGCTGGAGCCGTTCGATGCCGAGCTGAATTTTGATCGCAACGGTGCGCTGGTCCGTGGCTCTGCGCGTGACAGAGGCGGCCAGTGGTCGCTGGAGACGGCGGTAGACAAGCTCGCCGAGGTGGCCGACGGCGCCGCTCGACCGTGGACCGTCGAAATTGCCGCCCGCAACTGGACGCCACCAATCGGCGCAGGTATTCCGCTGGCCGTGTTGTCGGGCAAGGGATCGTGGACCGACGGGCAGATCGTGTTTCCGGAGCTTGAGGCAAAGCTGTTGGAAGGGTCCGCGAAAGGCAACCTGACGATTTTAATTCCGCGTGGCGCCATCCCGAATGCCGTTATTTCCGCACGGTCAGAATTCACCGTTGCGCGCATCAAGGTCGATGACTTGGTTGGCAACTTCACCCGCGACATTGCGATGTCGGGTCGTATGGGGGGTAGCTTTGCCGCTTCGGTATCGGCAACCACGCTTGGCGCACTGATGAATGCACCGATTGTCACCGGTAACTTCGCAGTGCGCGAGGGCGCCATGTCTAACGTTGATCTGGTGCAAGCGATGCGCAGCCCCGGCAATGTCGGCGGGCAGACCAAATACGCCGAACTGGGGGGCAAACTGCGCATCAGTGACGGCATCATTCGCTTTGAATCATTGAAAATGGAGGGTGGCGTCCTGTTTGCCGGCGGCAACTTGAACGTCACTTACGGTAAAGGTGCACTCAACGGTACGGTGACCTCGGAAATCCGCTCCAAAATTGTCCAAGATCGTGCGGTGTTCGCAGTGACTGGCACCGTCGCGCGTCCATCGCTGAAGCGCGGCGGCTGAAGCAGGGTAACCAGCCGGTTGGAATCCGGCGTTTCACCCATACAATACTTGGGTGAATACATCTCAATCATCCCTTCCGCCCGACACGAGCGCGACTGGCGCCGCTCCCCTTAGCTCCCAAGCCGCAGCCGATGCCGACGCTGAGCCGAAAGACACCGCCGCCACCCGTCGCGCAGACCTACGAAAACTGGTGCGTCTACTGCGCTTTATGGCACCGTACAAGTGGCGATTCGTGTTGGCCATGGCCGCACTCGGCGTTGCTGCATCGACCGTGCTGGTCATCGGTCAGGGGCTCAAGCACGTCATCGATCAGGGCCTCTCGGCGCAAAACGCCGCTACACTCGATTCCACCTTGTTCGCGCTGCTGGGGATGTTGCTGATTCTCGGCGCGTCGACCTACATCCGCTACTACCTGATGACATGGCTTGGGCAGCGCTTTGTGGCCGACATCCGCCGCGCCGTGTTCGGCCACATCCTGAGTCTATCGCCGAGTTTTTATGAGCGCACGCGCACCGGCGAAGTGATCTCGCGGCTGACCAATGACACCGCTGCGGTGGAAAACGTGGTCGGTGGCGTTTTCTCGTTTGCGCTGCGAAACTTGGTGCTTTTGATCGGCGGCCTGGTGATGATGTTTGTCACCAGCGTGAAGCTGTCACTGCTAGTGGTCTGCGTGATACCAGTGGCGATGGCACCGATCGTGATCCTCGGGCGGCGTGTGCGCAAGCTGTCGCGGGCTGCCACTGACAGGGTCGCCGACGCCAGCGCCTATGTTGACGAGACGCTGCACGAGGTGCGCACCGTGCAGGCGTACGCCCACGAAGCGGTTGATCGCGAAGCGTTTGGACGATTTGCCGAGGCGATCTTCAAGGTGGGCGAGAGCAAAGCGCGTATCCAGGGTGCCTTGATTGCCGCCGTGATTGTGTTGGCATTCGGCGCGATCGGCGTCATTCTTTGGCTTGGTGGTCGCGACGTTATCGCCGGCGTCATCACCCCCGGCGCGCTGTCCGCGTTCGTCTTCTATGCCATCATCGTCGCCAACGCCAGCGCTGCGGTATCGGAACTGTACGGCGAACTGATGCGCGCGGCAGGCTCTTCGGAACGCCTGAGCGAGCTGCTCGATACCGTGCCCGATGTCGCCGATCCGGTTGCTCCGTTGCCCATCGTCGGGACTGACTCGCCGGGCAAAATCAGCTTGCAGGGCGTCACGTTTCACTACCCCTCGCGGCCCGATGCGGCGGCATTATCCGACTTCGGTTGTGAGATATCGCCCGGCGAGGTGGTTGCCTTGGTCGGGCCGAGCGGCGCGGGCAAGACAACGGTGTTCCAGTTACTGTTGCGCTTTTATGATCCGCAGGCAGGGCGCATCGAGCTCAACGGCGTGGATATCCGCCGCGCCGCGTTGCAGGACGTGCGCCGTCAAATCGCGCTGGTGAGCCAAGACCCGGTCATCTTTGGCTCCAGCGTCGCCGACAACGTCCGCTATGGTCGGCTTGACGCAACAGAAGCTGAGGTACGCGCGGCGTGCGAGGCGGCTTATGCCACCGAGTTTATCGACAGGCTACCCAACAGCTTTGCTACGAATCTCGGCGAGCGCGGCGTCAAACTCTCCGGCGGCCAGCGCCAACGTATCGCCATCGCCCGCGCCTTTCTCGCCGACCGGCGGGTGTTGCTGCTGGATGAAGCGACGTCGGCACTTGATGCCGAGTCGGAACGCATGGTGCAGCTGGCGATGGAAAAACTGATGCAGGGCCGCACCACACTCATCATCGCCCATCGGCTCGCGACCGTGAAGTCAGCGCACCGCATTGTCGTGATGGATCAGGGGCGCATCGTCAGCGTCGGCACCCACGAAGAACTTGTGCAGCAAGACGGTCTCTATTCGCGGCTTGCGGCTCTTCAGTTTGCGACCTGAAACTCGCCCATTGACGGGCGTTTTCAGGCAAAAATGTCACAAAGCCCGCGTCAATGTTAGGGTTTTGCCATGATTCCCTCGGGAAAAACCGAGCGGCGAATCGGCGCAACCTAAAGCCAGTAAAATTCCCACTAACCCGAGCACTTTGCGCGACCCTACACGTGACACCCGCGCCTCACACGCGAGACACGCCGAGCACCGAACATGCCAGACGATACCATCACCGATTCACCAAAAGTAGTCGAAGCGCCGCTCCTCTACCGGCACGAATGGAACAGCCATTTGTTGTCGATTCGCATTGCCCGTGACGCGTCCTACAAGTTTGTGCCCGGACAGTTTGCGCGCATCGGACTCAATGACGACGCTGGAGAGACGAGTTGGCGCGCCTACTCGATTGTGTCTGCACCACACGAGCCGTTTTTGGAGTTCTTTCTGGTGGTATTACCCGCCGGCAAATTTTCCGCGCGCGTCGCCAAGCTCAGCATGGGCGAAAACATCCTGCTGGAAAAGCCCGCACAGGGGTTCCTGACGTTGGATCGCTTCAAGGACGGCGATGATCTGTGGCTGATCGGGACCGGCACCGGTCTCGCGCCCTACATCTCCATGTTGCGCGAGCCGGGCACATGGAAGCGCTTCAAGAATATCGTGGTCGCGCTGTCGGTTCGCGAGGCGCGTGACCTAGCCTATGTTGACGAGATCGAAACGCTGGCAGCCAGCCACTCGGTCGGTGAGGCCAAACTACATTTTGTGAAATCCCTGACGCGCGACACGCAGTCGCTGACCGAGCAGAACATTCTGCACGGCCGGCTGACGACATTGACCGAATCCGGCGCACTCGAGTCACACGCCGGGCTCAATTTTGATCACCAGAGTTCGCGTTTCATGTTGTGCGGCAACCCCGACATGGTCGAAGCGATGCGCGCCATTCTGAAAGCGCGCGGTTTCGCGATGAATCGGCGGCTGACACCGGGCCACATCATTGTTGAAAACTACTGGTAGATCGTCGCCTCCCGACGACGTCCGCCGCGGAAATTGTTGGGTAAGTTTGCGGTGCAGAAACGCGCGTGGTAGCGTTGACGCTTGACACTTTGTGACGGACTTTGACCGTGAGTTTTCTAATGCGAATCCCACTTGTTTTGTGTTGTTTAGCGCGCGCACCACTGTTCGCGGTTGCGACATTTCTCACGGCGACGGCAATCCAACCCGCGGTCGCACAGAGTAGCGCTGGTAGTCCGATCGCGATAGCGCCGACGCCGGCTCGCGTTGTGCCTCCGGTGCGTCCGGTGATTGAGACCTTCTTTGGCACAGAGGTAATCGATCCTTACCGCTACATGGAGGATGTCGCCGATCCGGAGGTTATTGGCTACATGCGAGGCGAAGGCGCGCAAGCGCGCAGCGTGCTCGACGCCATACCCGGGCGGGCCAAGATGGAGCAGCGCATCAATGAACTGTCGCAGTCAAACGCAGCGATGAGCAATGTGCAGGTGACTGGTGCCGACAAGAACCCGCGGGTGTTCTACTTTCGGCTGGCACCGGGTGCGAACTCACGGCGGGTGTACGTGCGGGATGGTTTTCGCGGCACCGAGCGGATGGTGTTTGACGCTGCGTCGATTTCCAAGGAAGGGCGGCGCTATGCCATCGACGACTTCCGCGCCTCGCCTGACGGGCGCAATGTTGCGGTTGCCGTCGCGGCAGGCGGGTCTGAAGAGACCTCGCTTCGCATCGTTGAAGTGTCGGCCACCGGCGCGCGCGACACCGGTGTTGAAATTGATCGCATCGGCTTCGCCGACGACACTGCCTGGGCACCTGACAGCCGCAGCCTGTTCTACAACCGGCTGCCGGCACAGATAGCGGGCGAGGCAAAGAACCGCTACCTCAACAGTCGCGCGTTCAGGCACGTGCCGGGCCGACCGGCGGTGCGCGATGAAATGT
>Ga0209490_10002910_pt1 | contig 16104 bp, 20 predicted proteins | sample MAT06_FD_187209 | JGI IMG/M metagenome (GOLD analysis project Ga0209490, IMG submission 187209) | Freshwater microbial communities from Lake Fryxell liftoff mats and glacier meltwater in Antarctica - MAT-06 (SPAdes) (version 2) | ecosystem: Environmental > Aquatic > Freshwater > Ice > Liftoff...
TACAAAAAGTTGTAATACCTAGCCGCCCCGTTGCGCTCGGTATGAGATACTTCACGACAATGCCCTTATGCACTTAAACAAAGAAAATCGAAATAGTAGACCAGCTTTCTCTGATTTTTAACGATACGAGGTGAGTAATGCCATTCGTCGCTAAAAACTTACAGACAGGTGAACGCATTGACATAACCAAAATTTCTGATCCCCGAAATACTCTAAAATCTACTGAATTGGTTTGCCAGTGCTGTGAATGGCCTATGTTGATTCGCTCCGGTCTAGTGACACGTCCACATTTTGCCCATAGACCTGGGCGTGATGAATGCCCTTATGTTGCATACGCCAGAAGCAAAAGCCTTGAGCATCTAGCGGCTCAGGAAGCTTTGCGCGATCATCTTGCTAACTGGTTTCAGGAGTATACGAGTACTCAAGCAGAGCTAGAAGTAATGATCCGAGATACGACGCACAAAAAAACTCGTTTTGCGGATGTGATGTTTACCTTTCCCAACGGCTGGCGAGTGGCTCACGAAATCCAACTAGCTTCTATTACTACGCAAGAGTTGGATGAACGGACTCAAGATTACTTAGGAGCCGGTATCGACGTATTCTGGTGGTTTGGACGAGATGCAGACACGGTTACCAACCGAGAATGGAGCTATAAGACCTATGGTCACGCACTTAGAATTTCTATCAGAGAAGCCACCACGGCCTCAGACACTAGCTTTATCGGCCAAGCACAAATTAATTAATGCCCTTTTTGGTCAAAGTTATAATTGGCAGGAGACATCATCACGTATAGATAACTCCGAAAATATGCATGATGCCCAGGATCGCATGGTAGATGTTTTCTTTGACTTGGCAGTTGCTCGGATTCTGCAACTTGACCGCCAAATTGACATAGAATTATTTAGAACTGCGATGGCTGGTACGGCTTCATGTAACACTAAAGCCGCAGGCAAGATTACGCCATATCGCAAATCAGCAGCGGTGAGCGGCGAAATTGTCGGCAAAGATGCGCGCGGTTTCCCTTACAAAAGATGGAAATTGATTAAACCTGAATTTGCTAGGGAGATTCTAAAAAGGCATAAAATCCGCCCCTTTAAGTTGGGTGCGATAGAAATCATTCAAAAACTTGACATCAGATAGTGCCAGTGAATGGCGAGGTTTCTGTCACATTGCAGACCGACAAATCCCGGCGTAACCAATGGCTTCATAAACATTGCACTTCCTGCGCCAGGCGCTGCTCTTGAACCTTCTTGCCATGAGCCATACCCTGCCCTATGGCACGCTGCGCAGTTCCATAGTCCACAGTATGATTATAAATGCCCAATAGTTGATTCAATTGCACATTCTCCATACCAGCAGGAAGCAACCAAATCTGACCCGTGCCACACAATTCGATCATAAATTCATAAACATGTGTACTCAGCGCAGCTTCGTGGGGGAACGCGGCAGCATGTTTCGCCCAATCGTTAGCGATTGAAGCAATCAGGTTGACGTACTCTTGGCGGAGATTGTGCTGCTGCTCACCAATCATACCAATGGCTTGTAGATGGGCAATAGACTGCGCCTGCCAGTTTTGAGCCTTTGTCACAAACTGTTCGAGCCGTGCTACCCAGGCCGGTTCATTGGCGATCAGGGCTTCGGTAGCCGCTTGCTGCTGGCGTTCTTTTTCAATCTTAGCTTCACGCATAGCACTGGTTTGCATGGCCTGCTTAATCTTCTGCTCAATCTCAGCCGTTTCAGCCTGTAACGCTTGACGCTGTGCTTCAACGTCCGCTTCAAATGCTAATAGTTTAGCGCGGGCTTCAGTCATAATTGGGGTATTTTGAGCGTCTTGTAAAACCTGTTCAGCCGGAGATAGTTGTCTTGGCTTGGCAGATGGTGATTTGAACGTCTGAGGCGGGTTGATTATGTCTAATACACTTGGCATTTTGTCTTGCTTCCTTTGCTGCTGATACCTACACGAAGATTAGAATATGAAATAAGCTTATTTCATATTTGTAACTTGGGTTACACCTGTGGCGTGCCTTTGGGTTTGTACGTTAGTCGAGTCGGTACACCCGCTGCACGTTTTTCCAGCAGCTTGCGACGTGCTTTGATCTGGTTTTGGACGTGCTTTTGATCCTTGAAAAACATGGTCTGCATTCTGGTTTTTTGTTTTGCATACCATTCGTCCAATTGCCGGACAGAACGCATCAAACTTAGTTCTGCGAGGATGGCGCGCATCTGGCTTGTCAATGGAACATATTTTACTGGCATTGGTATATCTCCCTTTTCTGAACTTTTTGTGCCAAAGGTGGCACATGAAAATTTTCATATTACACGATAGCAGGTACAAATACCCCAGTTCTAGCGCTGCGCCCCACCTAGCCGCCATTCGTGCGTTTCTGGGGCATTCTAGCGATGTTGTTCTAGTTCACTGAAAAAACCGACTGACGCCCCTGCTGACGTGTCTGAACGGGCAGCGCCGTAGCGGCATGGGTACAGCCATCTTTGGTACAATATTCAGCCAGGATCGGAACGTTGCCAAAAATCGCACAGGTCAAAATGGTCAGTTGTAGCATTGATGCAATGTTACCGCCCAAGCTTTTTGCTACTTGCAGGACTTCTTCAGCCGTGCCCACGTGGTACGCATACGTCTCCAGATTGTCTTGCTTGAATTCCACGATGATCGCCTTGCCTGGATACTGAATTGCAACTTCCGCAATGCCTTGTAGATTGCCTTCAACCAATCTGATTAACTCGTTTCGATCCCGTTGCTCAATCTGCTCTGTCGTTAATCCGTTGCACCGTTTTGCTTTTTTGAACTTGGTTGCCATGTTCTTTTTCCGTTGTTGATTGCCTGTTTGCTTTGTCTGTTTGCCTCCGTTCTCTTTTCTCTGAAGATGTAGGACTATGGGATCGATTATACTACGGGTTTTCGCATTTTGATCAATGAGTTTTGGAATGGCGATCTGAGCCAATTCCAACTCAGATCGCCACTTTCTAACACGTCGCATTAGCTGCCCCATCGGACGCACAGAACCGCCCCTATTTTCGTTTTGCCACACATTCTGGCGATTTGTACGCCGTGCGCGGTTCTGTGCGGTTTTTCTACTTGATTAGCTCAAGCGGTGTTTTGGAAACGACGATCAAAGGCGTCTTGCCTGGATAGTACCAAGCGTCTTTGATGCTAATGTCAATCAGCAAACCCAGGCTGCGCCATGCGCGCTCCATGATCTGATACTTTTCAACCGTGATTTGGTAAGGTTGCGTGAAGTAAAACCGCTCGCCCTGGTTGTTGACGAAGATTTTTTGATGGTCCGCAAGCTTATCAAAGCGGTCCAATTCACCGTACTGGCTGTAAAATTCTTCTGCGCTACGCGATCTAAAGCGATTCTTTTGTTTGACAGGTAACATCTTATCCCACGAAGCAAAGCGATAGGCGTAAGACTCTTTCAGGTCATGCCGCAGCATAAACTCAGCCAGCTTGTCTTTGTCCGGTCCCTGCTTATCTGTTTTTTCAACGTGCTTTTCAGCCAGAACCGGATCTTCAAAGTAAAACTTACCGTTGCGCTCATGCAATTCAACACCCGCATAGGTCATCACGCCGCGCTCATTGCGTACCATTATGCTTGTGTATCGATCCCATTCTTGTTGTGAAGTTGATTCGTCTTGCATCTTATTTCCTTAATCTTTGATCTGGCGATTCGATACGGCGTGCGCTCCCTGTTCTGGATTCGATGAAAGCAAAGAGGGTGGCATATCCATTTTGTTGCAATCACCCGCACGCCAACGCATCAATGGACCATCAATGAAATCTTCAAGTCTGGTCTTCAGATCGCATTTTTTCAAAATGTCCAGCACAGCTTGCATACCGTGCATGTACCCCCTGCGGTAACTATGCTCGCCATCTTTTTTGGTGTAGGGTAAAGCCATCATTTCTTGAAAGCTCATCATGCGAACGCCCTCACCTTTGTCGCTGGCCTTAGCAGGCGCTTTCTGGATGGAGCCTGGTAGCCACGTTACAGAGTAATTACCGCTGTACGTGAATTCTTCAACCTCGACCACTTCGCCGTTACTATAATTTCTCGTAACTCTGATGCTCACCAAACCGGGATCTTCGATCTTCGCCTCAAGGGTGTATTCTGGGTTTAAAGGGTCAGGCCGCATAGATGAATGGCCGCTCAGACCTCCCGCATTCAACAACGCCATATGGTCTTTGGGAAGGCTTGCCTTGTTGTCTGAATCAATATCCCGAAGCCCATCATTAGACACCCGCGAAGAAAAATAGATCCTGGCGTCGTACAACTCAATCATCCTTGCTTCCCTAAATTCGTTTTGCATAGTTGTAGCTTCCTTGTTTAAATAGCCTGCTTGACTTGTTCGCTTGTAACTTTTGTTACGCCGCCGCCTGACATTCAGTCTACCCTTTTTTGTAAAAACTCGCACTTTTGTAAATCTTCTGTAAGCTACACCAAAAAACGCCCGTGTGCAGAATCTTGCACTTTCGACAAATTAGCGCAGCCCAAACCTAGATCTAATCAGTCGCCCACTGTTACCACCACCGCCGCAACCCTTGCAAGGTATGTTTTTTGTCTTGTCAATCCCCTTCGCAGCGCTGGATGGTGTTGCTAGAATGCCGTCCAAACTCGCTGGAGCCGCCCTGGGCGCTTTGACAGGCTCTACTGGTACATTTACCGCTGGCTTCGCTGTACGCCGTCCTGAGCGTTTTTCTTGCATTGCTTCACGCCATTCACGATCCAGCCTTTGTGGTGAAGCGTCCCCCTGGTTCAGAAAAGCAGACAAGTCCTTAATTACCACAGGTTCAGGATTGGCCTGCACAGGCTTGACTTCGCTTCGGGCAATCAGCACAGGCGCAGGGTAAACTCGCTTCCTGCTGACCGGCGCAGGCTTCTCTCTGCCCTCGCCCGCTATCACAACCAGCACACGCAGCCTGCTGGCTTTGATGTAGCGCTCACGCATTTTTACGCTGCGCTTGATGGTGAATTGCGCAGGTGTAGGCTTGGCTGGCGTGAAGGGATGGCGCTTTACTCTTTCGATTAGGGATAATTCGCCCACCGGATCAGGATAAGAGTCTTCCTCCGCTTCTTCGTCCAAGCTATCAGGATCGAACGCTTCGCTGCGCAGGGTGAAGGGAAGCATGTAGCCATGTGGCAATCGAATCTTCGTGTACCCTTGCTTTTCTAATTCGTCGGTGAAGTCATCTTTGTTGATGGCAACCGCACCCAGGGCTTTGCAGAACGCTTCGTAATCAACATGCGCAGCCGCAGCCCTGACTTGCCCCACGTCGATAGTTCGATTGTTTAGCCATTGATTCAGTAATGCTTTGCTCATCTCCCAAATAGTCCCCCTGCCTTGCTTGACCGCGATACCTTCGCTGCCTTCGCTGAATCGTCTTGCATTTTTACAGGCACACGCTCCGCTTTTGAGATAATGGTCAATGGATAAATCGTATTATTGCCATTCAGATCGCAGGGTATCGCCATGAAACCCGATAAGATACGCCCAAAGTCGTTTATGCTCATAGGACGCTCCCCGACTTGCTGGCAAATTTCAAGGTACGTGTCATACAGATCAGCAGCAGCACTTTGCCCACCGGCTTTGATGCACGTATTCCACCATAGATCGAAAACTTCGCGCGGCGTGTAGGTGGCATATATAGCGTGTAATCTGATTTTGAAATTCAAATTTTGTTTCAAAGTTTTCAATTTAATAACTTCCGATTTCAAAAGCCCAGGTGTCACAAACAAATGGGTTTTTATTTTGTGCAAAATCCGTATGAGCCAAGCGTTTTTTACTTTTACTTTTTCCTGCATACGTGAGCATAGGCACTGCCAGTCATTGCTCGAAAGCGGGGAAGTATAGCGAACCCCCGTGTGTCGGAATATTCAAAAAAAACGGGTGAAAATGCAAAAAAAATATTTTTGAAAAAAAGCATTTTTCGTTTTGAATTCAAGGTCTACTTTCATTTACACCTATCAGACATTCAAAAAGTAGACCTCCTAGACCTTGACCCCGCCACACCCTATACAGGTAAATTTTTTTTATTTTTCTTTATACTTTTATCGTTTTTATACTTTTATCGTTTTTATACTTTTATTTTCCCCAGTAGTTTTATCTTATTTTTTTCTTCCGAAAATAAAAAAAATAAATTCCCCACATACACGTAGCTGGGACAAGGTCTAAGAGGTCTACTTTCGTTGACTCTGATAGGTGTAAACGAAAGTAGACCTTTGCGAAAAAATAAAAAATACTTTTTTCAAAAATATTTTTTTTTGCGTTTTACTCGCTTTCATCGCCTTACAAAAGAGCGGCTTGCATGGGCGCATTGGGTGAAACAAGTTGCCACATTTTCAAATTATCTTCGCGCCCTGCGTCGATGAGCTTGAAACCGGCAATCACGGCATCTCTTTGTTTTTTGAGCAACAAGCCTAACTGGGTTTCACGTCCTCGCTGCGTCTGTTTGTTTAGCACTTCGTCTAACAAGCGGGTCGGAGTGCTATCCGTTGCATCGGCTGGCATGTGCGGTGTTTCACCGTCTTGGCTGGCGTCTGGATAACTAGCAAGGTAGAACAAGTCTTTTGCTGAAGTCTTCCTACCTTTGGTCAAATCCCACCAAGCCTGCACGAACTCAGAAAGGCCATTGTTCTTATCAGAAACTCGATTAAAGAGTTCTGCTTCATTCTCAAGGAAGCCTTCAATCCCGTTTGCTTGGAGAATACCGCCGACGATCTTCGTCCAGTTTTCATAGCTGCCTTTTGCCTTACCCTTAAACTTGGGCATACCTTTGTCAATCCAATTGCGCACAAGGGTGCAGCAAGCGGTTACAAGTTCGTTACGGTGTTCGACGCCCCATTGCGTAATATTCTCATGCGTGAAGCCCTCGGTTGGGCGTTCCCACGGCTTCTCCATGTTGGCATCCAGGCGAATCAAAAGGCTGCGCCGAACCAGTTCTTCTGTCATCTGGATATTGTTGGACGTTGCCGCCCAGATAGTTTCGACGGTCAAGCTAACCCGTTTGTTTAAGCCTAACAAACGATCACCCCACACCGGCTCGGTGAAGGCTGTAGCGAAGGAGCTACTGTCCAGGGCTTGATTGATATTATCAAAGAGCACATGAGATTCAGAGGCCATCAAAAGCGCCGTGATATTCTTTCGGCGTTCATCTTCGTTTGCTCCTTCAGGTGAAGCGGAGATAGGTGTACCCAGGAACGGGTGAGACAAGCACCGTATAAGTTTACCCTTACCGCTCCCTGGTGTGGGTGCGTCGCCAATATGCAGGGGCGTTGCACCGTTGATCATCTGGCGTACAAATGGCAGAATCATGTAGGCGACGGCGTGCGCTTTGCTGGATTTATCTTTGAACGGGAAGTCTACAATCAAATTATCGAAGATCAGTTCGTGCGCTTTAGCCAAATTCTCAGGCGTGGGCGTTATGTCGCCTAACTGAACTTCACCCGTGTAATAAAGTCCTGTGCGCTTGTTGTAGCCTTTCTCCTGGTGCAAGAACCCCTTACCGCTGAAGACAGGTGCGGTAACAATCCCATGAAGTGTATTCACCCCAGGCCATATTTTGCGCCCTATTGTCTGGGAGATAGCTTGAGAAGGTACAGGGCTATCAACCCGTACAATTTCTCCGTCATTATTAACATCTTCTCTAACCCAGATCGCAGCATCACCCAGACTTGCGGTCATGTTGTCACGGTTCATCATTGAAATTACAGGGCGTTCGTAATCCTGTTCAGTTTCCTTATCCCTGCGGTTATCCATGACGATGTGAACTGGCACTGCGCTGCGAATATATAGCTCCGGTTCATCGCCACCCATCAAGACTAAAGCCTCCAGCGCCTGTTTAGCCAGCACATGTGGCTGCACATTGACAACGATTACAGGGAGATTGGTTGTATTGCCCGCTGCCGTTTTTTTGGCGGCGGCTCGCCTCTTCGCATTTTTCTCCGCTTTCTTAATCAAGGGGAGAATCTTGGTCGTTATCTCGGTATTGGTGAGATAGCCACTGCCCAGCGCTGTCGTAAGTCCATTTTGATCGCCCAGATTGAGCGCTGCCATAGAATCGGCATTTTTGATCGCCCAATCAATCAAGGCTCCTTTGCGCTGGTTTTTAGCAGCATTGCGTGTGGTCTTGTCTTCGTCGTCATCATCGGTGAAACTGTCGCCAATGGTCTTGATCTCGGTCAGCATTTGATCAAGCGTCTTGCTGGGCTTAGAAATCTTTTGAACTTTATCGCCAGCACCTGGATCGAGTGGGATATAGGGATCACCGAAATCTGGAGCATCTTCCAGATTGGAAGACGCACTCATCTGCGCCAGAAGATCTTCATCTTCACTATCTGCGGGTGGCTCCGGCATGTGCGAATTGTCTTCAACATGGGCAGCGCCGTTACCGTTGGACTGCAGCGGGTTCTGCTTGAGCAACTTAACTGGTTGTTTAGTTACGGGGTCAATTTGCTTATCATATTTCCGGCCAGTGATAAACTCGTAAGCCTTCTCAACATCGCCATCGTACTCCCATTCAAGCAAAATATCATAAGGCGTTCGCGCCATGTCTACGTCTTTTTCAGTGTGCAGCGGGTCACTGCTTGAGTAGTGCCAAGAACGATTCGTTTTCAAATCATAGACAACACTGCCCGCACCATGTCCAGTAGGATAATCTAGGCGATCATCATTAACTCGCGCATGACCTGTATTTAACAGGGCATCCAGGATGGAGGTACGGGTGTTGTACTCGCTGATATATCCGTCCCCGTTTGAACCTTTGCTGGACCCGCCCAGCGATTGCTGCACAGGTTTAGGATCTGCTTTGGGCTTCGGAATTTCTGGCGGCAGATAAGCTGTAAGTTCTTCCAGCGTATACATGCGCTCGAAATCAAGTTCGATAATCTGCGCGGTCGGGAAGTTAGGACCGTACATTGCTTTGTGATTGATTGCTCCTGGTAGGCGTAGAATGCGACGAAGATCGCAAACTGGCGCATCACAGTGCGGATCAGCCGCCGTCCAGCGCCGTTGAATATTGGCGATGAAGGTCCGCCGTTCGTCGCCATCGCTTTCATAGCTTCGCACATGGTACGTATCGACCAGGAACCAATAGCAATTATACCCGCCGCCTGAGTCTACGATCAGCGTTGGCGAGGGTGTACCGGCCCGAATACCAGCCAGGGCTAACGCCTTGTAATAGTCACGATTGCCTGAGAACTTCAGATCCCGCGCTCTACTCGCTGCCAACTTTTTGATGTGGCGTGTAGATGGCATTCGTTTAATTTTGCCCTGCTCAAATCGCTCCGTTTGTTCCTGGAGGATAATTGGGAATTGGGCTTCAATTTCATCTTCGGTCGGGTGTGCGTAGGTTTTACCGTCTACATCACGAAAAAGCGCATTTACTGCGCCTACCGTTTCGTCCTTACCCGCTATCTCTGTTTCTTTTGGACGCGGTACAGTATCCCATTCCTCCTGGGTCAAACGTTTGACTAGCGGATTGACGCACCAGTAAATATTTGATTTGTTCGTTTGCGGAGGGAAGCGCGGCGGTTCGTCGCTCTTTGACCAGTAAACTTGACCGGTGGCTAAGTCCTGGGTAAATCGTTCAGGCGCACCGCGGTGCAGATGTTCAATGATGCGCAGGACGGTTTCGCTAACAACCAGCGGGCATTTACCATTAGGCGCAGCGGGTGTGACAACCGGCGCAGCGCCATTGGTCTGATCATTTGCACTAAATATTGCGCTTGACAGATTCTTGACAGGTGATAAAATATCTGGTATAGTTGACATAGTTCACTCCAACCATTTGGGTTGTGCATGTTCTGGAAAACACACCTTGATCCGCCAAGATTCGCAGGTGTGTTTTTCATTGGGTTGATTGTTACCGACTGACTGGCGCATTGTTTGGCTCCTGTGCGGCCTTGCGCGATTGTCGTGGTGATCGTGTCGGCTGACCGACTGGCGGTCGTTCGACAACAAGCCCTGCTGCCTCTTGAACGAAGCGGCGCAATTGCTCCGATGGCGTGCGCGCTTCGCGGCTGGCGATAGTGATCAAAGCGTTGAATTCTTCTTTATTGAGTGGCGCTGTTTTCATCTGCATAAGCGTGTTCTCTCCTGTAAAATGTCTTAAAAAACGTCTACAAAACTACTGTATCACGGCTGGCGACGGGAGTACATACTCATTTGGGGATCATTTTGGGATCACTTTTCTTACCCTGCGCTTAATGGTAGCAATGGGTATCTCTGTGATCTCCGCTATCCGTTCGTGTGTAAGGTTGATTCGATTCAGAATCAAATCATCGTTGAAAGCGTGGTTCAGAGCATCCCACCAAGCTGGGCTTCGTAACTCGCCTGGAAGATTTTTGATCAACTCCTCCAGCGTCTCTGACACATAGCGCGTCGGCTCAAATGTCCATTCGTGAAGCGTTGCGCCACCTGGCAAAGTGCGATCACCGGAATGGTTCAGCCTGTAATTGCGTTTCAGTTGTAAAGTCAACCACTCACCAAGCTGCTGGCCGTGCTCGACAGACACCCCGCGTAAGGGTGTCTGCCGCTTCATAACAAGCTGAAGAACACCGTCGCCTAACTCCTGAACTGTCAGATCCAGAACCACCGCACCGGCCACACCAAAGACAAAGAAACCGTCTGTTGGTCGTGATAGCGCTGGGATAGGTTGCTGGCGATATACGCCCGTGTAACGCACCAGAAAGCCTGTGAAGGCGGCTGGGTCGCTGCGCAGGGTAAACTGCCATAGCTCAAGCGTTCGATCTGTCATGATTTTAACCTTTCGCCGGTCTGCCCATTTTGGTAGAAGATTTCTTCGCCGCCAGTGCTGCAATCTCACCTTCAACCCAAAAGAAATCTTGTCCGATTTTCCGAGCGGGTCGCAGATGCGGATGGCGTGACAAAATAGTTTGCAGATACTGGCGATTGATACCCGTTAGGGCGCAGGCTTGTGCGCTGGTGAAAAGTGGCTGGCCGTTCTGGTCGAACAGAATGTGATTTTCCATTTTTGAATCCCTCCTTGAATGAAGTTAATTGCTGTAACCCTACGGCACTTTTCAAGTGTAACTCCACTATTGGAGGAAGTCAATAGGCAGTTTGAACATCCGTGCTAATTGGTCCAATGCTCGATCTGGTGCGGTGAAGATGGCAATCGGTCGTGTGACACATCCAGCACCTGGAACCGCTGCTCCGCAATCAACGCACGCTGCCGCCAATAGTTGTCTTCTGTGGTGGTACGCCGGTTGGACACCAGCGCCAGGATTGTGATCGGAATGCCTGCCAGGATACCAAAGAGCACGCCGACTGCCAGCGCTAGCGCGTCGGGTGATAGTCGAATGATGACAGTGAAGGCGAGCACGCCTGCGCCGGTTAGGGCAGAGATTGCGAACAGTCTACGAAAAGAGCTCATCTTCATCCTCCTGGGTCATGATCCACATTGGCGAATCATCAACTTCATCTGCGTTGGGTCCGAACTCTTTGATTATCTGGTTGATATAGAACCCTGAGTAAAACTTCTTGCGCTCTATCCGATACCAGACAAACATCAGTATCGTTTCGACAAGTCCTTCAGAAAAATCGATCCCTGCCGACAAACCTGGGATAATCATCATGCCCATGATAAAGATTGATGCGTCGTGGTTGTATTCCTCAAAGGCTTTCACCAATGTGAAAAACAACATCCAATAGGTAAAACCTTTTAGCAGTCTTGTGCCTGATCGATATAGTTTTTCACATGTATAATCGTACATTTCCTCTAATGGATTTGGTTCTTTCTTCACTACGATCCCCCTGTTATGATCCCCACCCTACTGCCCAAAATACACCTGAACCGTGACAAATTTCCCAGAAGTGTCACGGTTAGGCGCACGTTAATGCGAACGGTTCTGCGCACGAATAGTATCACTGTCCGACCCTGCGCTTAAGCTTCGATGCTGGCGTCAATTGGCGAGACAATGGAAGTCTTGCGATCAGAATTTCGGGGTTAAGTGCGCAGCGCTCCGCCGCTCCCTTGATAGCCGCTTCGATCTGTTCTGGATTATCAATCAGCCACCCCTCATAAGATCGCCCCATTACCCTGGCAACCTGGAGCAGTGCTCGCCCATAGTGCCATTGGCGATCTGTCATGCCATACGTCATGCAGGAATCGCGCCCTGTGCGCCATCCCGCAAGATGCCAAACAGTCATAGCCAATGCAGACCCTTCGGCCTGCAGGACAATGCGGACCCGTGCGCGCACTTTGTTACGGCGCGTCAGATAATTGTTAGCAGTGCGCAGCGCAGCAATCCTAACCTCCAGCGGTTGCTGCGCTTCTGCAATCGCCCTGTGTAAATCGAAGTTGTTGTTATCGGTCATTGTTCACCCAATTTCTTGATTAGGGATTGGATACCCTCACGTCGCAGATTAATTTCCCGCGCATGGGCTTTGTCGTCATTCTCAAGTTTTGCCATGCTCACCCGTTCGTTGCTGGCTACGATGGTATCCAATGCCTTGATAGCGTTGCCTTCGTGTTTGAGCGCCAATCCTACGGCGCTGTAAGTGTTCTCCTGATGGTTGACTACAACGAAGATAATCAGGATTAGAACAGCCAGCCAGCCCAGCCATTCAACAAAAGCCAATCTCAAAATCCAAGCGCCAGCACCCGACAACATGAGCGCAGCAATCACAAACGGCAGCGCCCGAATGGTAACGCCTGCTGCGCGCACGGGTGGGCTAAACTGCTCCTTGATAGGCAGCGGCTTGAACATATCAGACACGTCAATCTGCGTTGCACTAGACTGACTGGCCTGTGCATCTGGAATATGGATCGGTTGATTCATGCGCTCAAGCATTGCAGCTTGATCAGCCGTTAGGCGCTGGACTTTATCTGGTACGACTAATCTGCGCTCTGAATTGTAGAAGTTTTCTGCCATTTCAACCCCTCACTCTGCAGAGAAAATCTGCAACTAAAAACATCAATCTGCAATCAAAAATCTGCGCCACTTCTATCTGCAAGTTTTGTTACATCTGAGAAAGTTGCAGATAGAAGTTTTATTTTTGGGACACTGGGACACACCCACACCTCTAACGAGTGCGCTTTATCCCAGAATCCCATTCCAATCCCACGTTAGGCCGCTGAACCGTCATTAAAAGTTGCAGACAGTTTCAAAAAGCTCTGAAAAAGGACTGCTGAACGCTTCCCGCCTATCTGGCTTCCAGTTACATCATTGAAGACTTTGCGTAACAATCTGTTGTTGAATTTTTCAGGGTTCTCCAGATACGCTTTGCGCAAAGCGTCAAGCAGCGCAGGATCGAATTCGTAATTCATCTGGTCTTCACTTAACCGCTGCCCAGGCATTATCCACCCTGGCCCCGAATCATCCTGCCAGCGCTCGATAATGTCATTGAAGAACGGCTGCAGCGCCTCTTTATACCCCGGCTTATTGCTCTCCGCTGATAGCGCAGACTGGATGCGCAGCCCGCCGTTCGTGTTATCTGCGAAAACCTCAAAGGCCCCCTTTCCTGGAAGTTTGTGCGTAGTAGAACCGGCCACACCGCTGGCCGCTGTGCTATCCAGAGCATTGCGCGTGCGCCCCACAAACCGGCAGTTGAGTTTGCTATGAACCGGCGCTGGAACCTCATGTACGCGTTGCGTAGCTGCAATCACCACATAGCCCACACCGCGCCCTTTCTGTGTCAAGCGCTGAAAGTTCTTCGCTAACTGATCGGCCTGCGCAGTGGGCAGAGAGTTCAACAAATCTGCCATCTCATCAACATAGAGCATGATATTGCTCTCCAGAAAGCTGGTATCGCCACGGGCAGCGCAAGCGGTACGCCGGTCCATCTCATCACACAGCGCCTGGACGACTTCTACTGCATACGAAGGCTCTGTGACCACGGGTAGGGCTAAGTGTGGCAGTACACTGAATGGTGTAAAATCAATCGCTTTGGGATCGATGATAATCATTGTCAGGTAAGACGGCGCATTGGTTAACGCCATTGTCAGAACAATATCAATCGCCAGGATCGACTTCCCTGCACCAGGACTGCCGACAATGAAAGCGCTAAAATCCTCACCTGTCGCAGTGTAAATGGCGCTGATAACCTGCCCGTTTTTATACTTTTTCCCCACCAGTGCCTGCCGTTGGTTGATGGTTAAATCCTTTGCTTCATTCCACAAATCAGCCAGCAGAACCTTCGGCGGCATGGGCTTGTCAATCTCAAGACGCATAGGCTTCGCTAAGATGCGAACGTTGAAGTCATATCCTGCCCGTGCAAGCTGATCCTCCAGCGCTAACTCAAACGAGTAGATTTTATCTGGCGCAGCGGTCGGCTGGTAGTCAATCGCAACACTCCAGAAAAACGGCGTGCTAACCGTTTGTTTTGCGTTTGCCCAGAAATATGGCGCTTGAGTTGCTGAATCAACACCACCCCGATTGCGCAGGGCTGTATCAACTGTCTGAAATAGGCGCAGGGGCATATCTGCCGGAATCTTCTGCTGGTCGGTAGCACCTAAAAGCCCCGCCATGATGCGTTTACCCCAGGCCATTAGTAAATCAGTCCAGCCTGGACCGCGATTCGGTGGCATACCCATAAAGCTGCGCACAAGGTTGCTGCCTTTGTGCATTAGCACAGTCTGCGCGTCGATCCGACTGTCTAGTTTGGTCCCAAACAGGAGAAACCGTGCGCTAGTCTCGATCATGTTGGTCATTTTGCACCCCGTTTTTCTTCTGTTTTGGTAATCCTATAAACTCAATAGCCTGTCGTTTGATGCTCCGCGCCTGTCGTCGGGCTTCTCGTTTGATGGCCGCAGCGGCTTTTTTCCTAGCAGCAGTCGCAATTCGTTTGATAGTCATGGCATTGACTCCCCACACACAAAACTAATCTGGCTCCCATTACGATCAACCAGATGCAGGGATTTCTTACCTACGCCCTCGCATCGTTTCTGCGCTGAAACGCCCCGATTGGCGACGATTTCACGCTGCAGATACCGCGGTGCAGTTCCTGTCGAGCCTGAGAAAGCCCCCCAGGCGATGCTAATAGCAGCGACAGGTACAATCAGGAGCAGCGGTAAGCACCCCAGGCAACCCACACCGCCCAGGCACCCGCCCACACCCAAACAACCGCTTGCGCCCATATCGGGCAGACCGCCCAGTAGCCCGCTTTTGATCTCCTTGTCCTTGTCTTTACCCGCTTTGCCGTCATCCATTGCCATTATTGGACCTCCTGACCATCGTTTTTTGTGTAGTTCAGGTAGGCCAGCGCCATAACGATCAGGTCGTCAACTGGCATGAATGGCAGGGTGTCAATTGGTGAAAGCCAATAGACGATGGCTGCGATCAGGATGGCGATCTGCAGCTTGCTGTGTGTGGGCGTGGTCGCCCCAATGCGTTGATTGTTCACGTAACCCTCCAGGGGTGTGTAGATATGGAGGGCAGTAAAAATGCCCATCCAGACGGATAGAAATGAATTTCTCCGCAGAATGGGCATAAGCTATACTTGCGTACAGCCAGCCCGCAGGTCTGATCTGCGGTTTTGGTAAGCTGTGGGTCGGTGCTTTCTACACCGGCCTACAGCGTTATCACTGTGTTTGATACTACGTACTACCTACAATTTCCAGGCATCGCCTGGACTGCAGCGCCTCCCTGCCTGCTCAATATCCGATTCAGCCAATTTGACATAAACCAGAACTGTGGAAATGTCTGCGTGTCCGAGTATCTGCTGAAGCGTTGCCAAATTACCGCCGTTGCGCAGAAACTGAATGGCGAAAGTGTGCCTGAACAAATGAGGGTGGGAGCGTTTTACACCAGCCCTGCCGCCGATGATTTTCAACATGTGCCGCAGGTTGTTGCGTTCGATTGGCTCATTGGTTTTGGTGCTAAACAATGGGTCAGTTGGTTTGCAATCAGGTCTCTCTGCCAAGTAGCGCCAGATTGATTTGCGTGTGCGATCCCCTAAGAAGATAAACCGTTGTTTATCATTTTTACCGTGGCGAACATGGAGCCGACCGCGCTTTTGGTCATAGTCGGCAATAGTCAGATCGCATAATTCCTGCGCTCTAATTCCACTATCTAACAAAGTCAAGATGATTGATTTATCTCTGGCTGCAGTGGGGCGTTTAGCTCTGGT
>Ga0209490_10002913_pt1 | contig 16101 bp, 13 predicted proteins | sample MAT06_FD_187209 | JGI IMG/M metagenome (GOLD analysis project Ga0209490, IMG submission 187209) | Freshwater microbial communities from Lake Fryxell liftoff mats and glacier meltwater in Antarctica - MAT-06 (SPAdes) (version 2) | ecosystem: Environmental > Aquatic > Freshwater > Ice > Liftoff...
ATCGCAAGGAGTCGCGCTGGATTTGCGGGGCGATCGCGATCGGATTGCCCTTGCCCTAGATGCCAACTATCGTCCGCTTGGCTTCCACATTCAGCGAGATCAGGCGATCGCCCGTGGTCGCACTCAAGGCGGGCTGTTGTTGACGGAATTGCGGAATGTCCCCCTAGCTTTGATCAAAGTCCCCGGTGTGCAGTCCGAGTTTTCTCCTAGCGGCATCCTGAATGGCGACATTGCCGTCAACTTAGATCGCCAAACTGCCAATGGCACCGTGGCGATCGCCCAACCCGGATTAGGCAACTACCGCGCCGATCAATTTACAGGACGGATCAACTACGCCAACAGCATCGCCACGCTCACCGAAGGGCAACTGCGCCGAGGCGACACCCTGCTTGCAATTGGCGCGGCGATCAAACCCTTTGCCGCCGATCCTCAAGCCACCGCTCAAATCGCGATTAACCAAGGCAATATTCAAGATGTCTTAACGGCACTTCAGATTTTTGAGTTGCAAGACTTCCAGCGGGACAGTCGCACCCCGATCTCCGGCACTGCGGCGGATTTAAAGACAGTTCCCTTTGACACCACCCTAGTTCCGGTTCAAACCCAGCTCCGGCGGTTGGCGGAACTACAAACCCTGAAAGCCCAGAATCAAGCTCTAACAGCGGCGGCTCCCTTGCCAGAACTACGAGATTTAAAGGGGATGTTCACGGGCACGATCGACGTGGCGGCTTCGCTGAAGACGGGAGTCAATGCCAGGTTCAATATCCAAGGCGATCAATTTAAGTGGGGACGATTCAACGCGGATAAAATTGTGGCGATCGGCAGCTTTGACAATGGTGCCCTGACGCTGTTGCCGTTGCGATTGCAATCAGGCACAGCCTCGATCGCTTTCTCTGGGCGCGTGTTGGGCGATGAACAATCGGGTCAGCTACGAGTTGAGAATCTTCCCCTAGATTTTCTAACAGGGTTCGTTGATCTGCCGATCGCCTCAGAGGGACTGCTGAACGGCTCTGCAACCATTTCTGGTAAATTTACCAATCCTCAAGCCTTGGGTTCCTTTAGCCTTGCTAACGGGGTGTTAAATGGAACGCCCGTTCAAGAAGCGCGGGGCAATTTTACCTACAACGATGCGCGGCTCGACTTTACCACCACGGTGGCGATCGTTAAAACAGAACCTTTGAGCGTAGTCGGCAGCTTACCATTTCAGTTGCCCTTTGCCACCGTTGCCCCAGCCAGCGATCAAATCAGCCTCGATCTGAACGTGAAAGATGAAGGATTGGCGCTGCTGAATGTGCTGACCAACCAAGTTAGCTGGGTTAGCGGCAAGGGCGAAGTCAAGGTGAAAGTACGCGGCACCCTAGATAACCCGATCGCAACAGGCACCGTGACAGTGAACGATGCCACCTTACAGGCACGCGCATTACCCGCTCCTTTAACCAACGTGACCGGAGTTGCTCGGTTTGACAGCGATCGCATTCGAGTGGACAAAATCGTGGGCACCTTTAGTGATGGTAGCGTCACCGCCCAGGGCGTGATTCCCCTATCGAGACGACTCACGCCTTTAGATCCGGATTGGAATACGCCCTTAACCGTATCAATGAAGAAAATTGACCTCAAACTCAAAGGAATTTATCAAGGTGGGGTCGATGGGGAAGTAATTGTGGGACGAACGGCACTAAACCCCACGCTTGGCGGCACCGTTTTACTGAGCGATGGACAAGTATCAATCTCTGATCCCGCAGCGGTAACGGCTGCAACAGGTGGCGATGGGGCTGCTGCGCCTGGAGTTGAGTTTGCGAATTTACAGTTAACGCTGGGCGATCGCGTTGCCATTGTCCAACCGCCCCTGCTCAACTTCATCGCCAGGGGAGACCTGACGGTAAATGGCAATTTCAACGAAATTCGTCCCGAAGGCGTAATCCGCCTTACCGCCGGACAACTTTATTTATTCACCACCCAATTCACTCTAGAACGCGGCTTCGCCCAAACCGCAACCTTTACGCCAGCCCGTCAACTTGATCCTGAACTGAATATTCGCTTGGTAGCACTGGTCGCTCAAGTCAACAACCGTCGTCAGCCATTGGTGCTCGCCCCCTCCGAGATTTTAGATGTACCCACTCCAGCGTCCAGCTTTGGGTCGTTGCAAACCATACGAGTGCGGGCAGAGGTGAATGGACCCGCTAGTCAGCTAGCAGACAATCTAGACCTGACTAGCAGTCCGCCCCGCAGCAAGGAAGAAATTGTGTCATTAATTGGGGGTGGCTTTGTCGATACCTTTGGGCGTGGCGATACACTCCTAGGCATTGCCAATCTGGCGGGATCTACTCCCCTGTTCACCAACTTTCAAACGGCGATCGGCAATGCCCTGGGACTCAGCGAGTTTCGCCTGTTCCCCACTACCACCACCGATGTAGGACGCGGGTCAGGCAAAACCAGCACCTTGGGGCTTGGAGCGGAAGCATCACTGGATATCACTCCCACTATTTCAGTCAGTATTTTAAAGGTGCTAACCAATGATCAAGCGCCCCAATTTGGGTTGCGCTACCGAATTAACGATCGCCTTCTGTTCCGTAGCTCCACCGACTTTTCAGGTGATACCCGCGCTCAGCTTGAGTATGAAGCAAGATTTTAGCGAATGGCAAATTACGAGGGGCGAATTACGAATTACGAGGGGCGAATTACGAATTACGAGGGGCGGAATATAAACTTAAAACTCTCTCCCTTACCCTTCGACGTTCGACATTCGACATTCCCCTAATCCCTGTTCCCTCACATCTCATCCATGGCAATGGTGAGTTGCAGCGTTCCTAATCCCAGGTCGTTTGTCGAAATAGAACTAGCTTCAAACAATGCCAGCATATCCTTGAATTGCGGGTTCCCTCGTGCGGCACCCGTTAAGCCCTTGGCAATAATCAGCCCACACACCCCTTTTGTTTTTTTGCAGCGCTGATCCCATTTTTTGCGAGCGGCGGCGTGAGTTGGGTCGGTTTCACCAAACTCACCAAACAGATGTAAATCGCCATTGCCAGTTTGCAGCAAGCCAATATCGTAGCGATCGCCAGCTAAAGGATTTTCGCCTGGATTAAAACAGATGCCCTGCAAACCACCCGCTGCTTGTAGCTCTTCAATCAGCGTTTTTGCTTTAGGACGGGATGTTTGAATCATCACGACTGGCAATCCTTCTCCTCCTTGAGTGAGCGCTTCTTTGGATTGATAGTATGCTCCGCCAATTCGCAGCATTTCTAGCACTTCCCAGGGCATCATCCCCAAGCTTAAAAAGGAACTTTCAGGGACCAGATCGTCTCGGACGATTGGAAAGGACAATTCAGATTCTCCATCTCCATCTCCTTCTTCCATGTCCAACAGTTCATTTGCCAAATCGGGTAGTGTCGTGACCTTGACCGAAATTTGGGTTGTTTTTGTATCGTCGGTTTCATCGGGAAGCGAAATTTTATAACTGCTGCTAATGGGCGGAAATGCATCATTTTTAAATTTTTGACGATGCTTCCCTAGAAAGCGATGCAGCGCTTCTAAGCTGACCAGTAGAGTGGCGGCTTCTTCGTTATACAAAAACGATCGCAACCCTTCTAAGGGGTGTAGATTGCCAAACACTGGCTCAACCTCATCGGGCGATCGCTGCCGAAAATCTAGCGGAATGGCTTCTAAATCATCCTCGTCAGTTTCGTAGGTGACAAATAAGCAATCTTGCCCTAGGAAAGCTGCTTGCATTTCTTCGATCGAGCTTTGGTCAATCGCTCGCCGCCGAAACTGCCTGAGTGAATCGAGCGATCGATAAAACAAAGCGCCAAATTCCATACCCAACATGCCCATGACGGAGACATAGAGCGTTCCTACATCCCACTGATTCAGTTCGATCGCCAGAATTTGATGGTCGGCAAGCACTTCCCAGGGAGCATCATGCCAAATTTCATCGACTTTAGTCAGCAGGGTCTCCTCATATTGAGGCGGTAGTTGGGGCTGACGGGTGCTAACGGTTTCTTGAAATCCCCGAAAAATTTCGTCAATTAACGGCAATTCGGGCATGTAATCGAGCGTGATGTCGAGATCTTGCAATACACCCCGCAAAAAAAACTGAAGTTCGCGATCGCGAACCACAATCTTCTTGGGTCGGGCAGGCACTCCCGGATTATGGGGATGCTCCATTGCTCGAATCAGCGTTCGCACGACTGCTTCCGATCCGGTATCGGGCGTGACAATATCCATGGCTCTGACCATGCCTTGGGAGCCGTCTACCCAGAGAATACAGTCTCCATCTGTGGAAGAGGTGCTACCAGATTCCAGCCAATCTGAGTTTTGAGATCCAGCCAACCGACGGCGATCGCCCTCCCATACGCTACTAGGGTTTTGCTTAAGCTGTTGTAGGCGACGACGGGTAGAACGATTGAGTGCATTCATAGACATTCACAAAGCGGTAAAGGCAACGCTATCCAAATTCAAAAGCAGTTATCAAAATTATGCTTGATCTGTGGATAGATACTCATCTTACTGCTTACGGTTTTTGCGGCTACATAGGATTTTGCCAACCTTTAACAATTACCGTGAGAAATCATCGGCTTTCGCTACCTGGATCTATCCTTACCTGATGTGCAACTAAGATCAGCCCTCATCCCCCAGCCCCTTCTCCCAAGGTAGGAGAAGGGGGGCAAGAATCAGTCAAAGTCCCTCTCCCGCTCTGGGAGAGGGATTTAGGGCTTCGACGTGAGCGCTCAGCCGAACGGTGAGGGGAATCAGGAAAGTCGCACATCGCGTATCCTTGGTAGTATGGAAGATGAGCCGAAAAATATTTGCGATTTATATTCGCGATTGCCAAGGAGTTTGAATCTAATGACCCAAGCGACACAATCTCAGCAACGCGGAATTCTGATGAGTGACTCTGCCCTAAGCCACGTTCTGGCACTTCGCGAGAAGCAAGGAGTTGATCTTTGCTTGCGGGTTGGCGTGAGAGGGGGTGGATGCTCTGGAATGTCTTACATTATGGATTTTGAAGATCCTGCCAACGTCCAGCCGACGGATGAAGTGTATGACTACGAAAGCTTTAAGGTAGTGTGCGATCCAAAAAGTCTGCTGTACTTATATGGGATGCAGCTAGATTACAGCGATGCCATGATTGGAGGCGGATTTCAGTTCACAAATCCCAATGCCAACCAAACCTGCGGCTGTGGCAAGTCGTTTTCGGCTTAAAGTAGGTTTTTGGTCGATCGCTGAACTGCTTGCTGTTCGCGATCGCATCTTTTCATGGTTTTTGCATTTTTTCACCTATGACTCAGACTGTTGAAACTCTTTTTGATGAAGGACTTGAGCGGTATAAGGCAGGAGAAGACCCCGAAGCGCTGATTCCAGTGTTTAAGGAAGTGTGCGATCGCGCACCTAAAACGAGTTCCGCTTGGACGTGTTTATCGTGGCTCTACTTGCTAACCGAAAAGCCGATCAAAGCCTACGATACCGCTCAAAAAGCGGTTAAGCTAAACCCTCAAGATCCTCAAGCGCGGGTCAACCTATCGCTGGCAATGCTAGAAGCAGGTAAGAAGGGTGTCCGGGAACACATCGAACTGACTCAGCAAATCATCATGGTTGCGGCTGAATTGCGAGAAGAAGTGGAACACAATGTCCAGGATGGCTTAGTTCGCAAGCCCGGTTGGAAAAACTTGGAGCGGATTCAAGCTTGGTTATTTGACTAAGGTTTGCCCAAGCTTGGCTCCGTTCGCTGAATGGGGTCGAGATGTATCTGCACGATTAACTATTAGATCTTTGTGAATGCCCTATGGTGTTAACCGCTCAAATTATCGCGATCGCTCAATGGGTTGGCTACTTCACCATTTTTAGTGCCGTCCTAATGGTTCTTGGCTTTCTGCTCAAATGGGGCATTCGCTTTCGGCTAGTGGGCATTACCAGTTTCATGGCAGTCTTAACGGGTGGCTTATATGCTCTGAGCCTAGGGTTTTATGTTCACCCGTCTATTCCCGATGCGGCTCAGTTTTCTCGCGTGTTTGATAATGGTGGACCCAATGTGGTCATTGCAGTATCGCCCGACTTGACCCGAACGGAGTTAGAAGCTACGTTGCGGCAGGCTGCTGCCGATCTCTACTCTTCGGGGCGACTGGCTCAAGGGGCTGACAAAATGACAATCCGGATACGAACCATTTTGCATCCAGAACCGGGGCTAGCGGTGCCGCTTTACTTGGGGGAAGTGAGGCGATCGCTTGCCTCCCGCTACGATGAGCAAATGGAAATCTATCTCGATCCGGCGAAACTTGCCCAGTTACCCAAAGCAACTGCCTCATAGGACACTATCTTTCTATCGTTTTTCCTTAAAAACTTGACCTGCCATGTCTAACCATTCCGCCATTCTGTCAACCTTGTGCGTTGCGCCTGCTCAAGTCATTCGTGGACAAGGAGTGTTGGCAGCGGCAGGGAGTGCGATCGCCCATTTGGGGCAGCGTCCTTTAGTCGTGGGGGGCGATCGCACCTTGGCAAGGGTCGATCCACTGCTCCAGCCTGTCTTTAAAAAACATCGCCTAGATGCGGCTCAAGCGAGCTATCACCCCGATTGCAGCGAGATAACCCTAGCAAGTCTACGGCAAACGGCACAGGCTCATCAGGCAGATGTGATTATTGGCGTGGGCGGCGGTAAGGCACTGGACACCTCTAAGCTAGTGGCACATCAGTGCGGTTTGCCCGTTGTCACAGTGCCCACTTCAGCCGCAACCTGTGCCGCTTGGACGGCTCTTTCCAATGTTTATTCTGAAGACGGCGCTTTTTTGTACGATGTGCCCCTATCTCAATGTCCTCAGCTACTCGTGCTGGATTATGACCTAATTGCGACGGCTCCTCGACGGACTCTAGTGGCGGGGATTGGCGACGCGATCGCCAAGTGGTACGAAGCCTCTGTCAGTAGTGGGCATTCCCAACGCACGCTCTTGATCGGTGCCGTACAGCAAGCGAGAGTGTTGCGCGACATCTTGCTGCAAAAATCCTATACCGCTCTGCAAAATCCGGGTAGCGAAGACTGGCAGGATGTGGTCGATGCCTCGGTGCTGTTGGCAGGTGTGATTGGCGGCTTAGGGGGTGCCCAATGTCGTACCGTTGCCGCCCACGCAGTCCACAATGGCCTAACCCACCTAACAGCCAGCCACGGCACCCTGCACGGCGAGAAGGTGGCGTATGGAATTTTGGTGCAGCTACGGTTAGAGGAACTGGTACAGAGCAGCCAACTGGCGGCAACTTCACGGCAACAACTGCTTAAGTTTTATGCCGATATTGGTTTACCTCGCAGCCTAACTGAACTAGGGATGGCAACGATTTCGATCGCCGATTTACAACACGCCGCAGAGGTCGCCTGTGCCGAATCCTCTGATATTCATCGGTTGCCGTTTGAGGTAGACCCCGCTCAGTTGATGGCAGCCATGGTGTCTACAACAGCCACCTGTCGAGCCGCAGGCAAATGGGGAGATGACGACGGCATCGCCTCTCAGGTGGGCGGCTCTCAAGTGGGCAGCAAGCGTAATACCGCTCTTTCTTCGGTGTCTCCCTCCAAGTTTTCTACTGATAACGAGGTATTGGAATGAATTTGGACTGGCTGACTCAAGCAGATCGGCTGAAAACTCTGCCCCCCTATGTGTTTGCGCGGCTAGATGAATTGAAGGTAAACGCCCGCCAGCAAGGGTTGGATCTGATTGATCTAGGGATGGGAAACCCGGATGGTGCTACACCTCAGCCTGTCGTGGATGCCGCGATCGCCGCCATTCAAGATCCTGCCAATCATGGCTATCCGCCGTTTGAAGGGACTGCCAGCTTCCGTCGCACGATTACCGATTGGTATCAGCGGCGCTATGGAGTCAAGCTTGATCCCGAAGGGGAAGCTCTGCCGCTGTTGGGTTCCAAGGAAGGCTTAACCCATTTGGCGCTTGCCTATGTCAATCCTGGCGATTTGGTGTTGGTGCCGAGTCCGGCTTACCCGGCTCACTTTCGCGGTCCCCTGATTGCCGGAGCCGAAATTTACGATGTAATGCTTAAGCCCGAAAATGGCTGGGTGATTGATTTTGCGACCATTCCTGAGCAAGTTGCACAACGGGCAAAAATCCTTTACTTCAATTACCCCAGCAACCCCACTGCCGCCACCGCACCCCGCGAATTTTTTGAAGAAGCCGTCGCCTTTGCTCGTCATTACGAAATTCTGCTGGTGCATGACTTATGCTACGCAGAACTGGCATTTGATGGCTATCAGCCCACTAGCCTGCTCGAAATTCCGGGAGCAATGGAGATTGGCGTAGAGTTTCATACCCTGTCCAAAACCTACAACATGGCAGGATGGCGGGTTGGCTTTGTGGTGGGCAATCGCCATGTTGTGCAGGGTTTACGGACGCTAAAAACCAACCTTGACTACGGCATTTTTCGGGTGCTGCAAACGGCGGCGGAAACGGCGCTGCAACTGCCGGATGTGTATTTGCATGAAGTCCAAGCCCGTTACCGCACGCGCCGCGATTTCTTAATTGAAGGCTTGGGAGAACTGGGCTGGACAGTGCCTAAACCCAAAGCCACGATGTACCTATGGGTTGCTTGTCCACCGGGCATTGGCTCTACGGATTTTGCCTTTTCGGTGCTGGAGCAAACGGGCGTAGTGGTCACGCCGGGGAATGCATTTGGCAGGGGTGGCGAAGGCTATGTGCGAATTAGTTTGATTGCCGATTGCGATCGCTTAGGCGAAGCGTTACGTCGGTTTAAACAGGCTGGCATCACCTATCAGGCAGGCGATACGTTGGTGTCGGGGTTGAGGAGTAGGGGATAGGCAGAGGGAAGAGGGAAAAGGGAAGAAAGGATAAGGATGGGGATGGATGAGCGGCTGGAGACCATTTATGCTAGCGATCGCGCAAGTTGGCGAGACTGGCTACAGAAAAATCATCTTACCCGCTCTGGTGTTTGGCTGGTTTACTACAAAGTAAAAAGCGGCAAGCTCAGTGTTTTATACGCTGAAGCGGTTAAAGAAGCCCTTTGTTTTGGCTGGATAGACAGCAAAGTAAAATCCATCAATGAAGAACGCTATCAACAAATTTTTACGCCCCGAAAACCCAAAAGCGTTTGGTCAAAGTTAAACAAGCAATATATTGCAGAACTGATCGATCAAGGATTGATGACGGATGCCGGGCTGGCAAAGATTACCGCCGCCCAGCAGGACAATTCATGGACGATATTGGATGCTATAGAAGCCCTGACCATGCCAGCCGATTTAATCGCTGCCTTGGCTATCAACCCGATCGCCCAGCAAAACTTTGAGAAGTTCAACAACTCTTCTAAAAAGACGATTCTTTTTTGGATTGAGAGCGCTAAACGTCCCGAAACCAGACTCAACAGAATTGAGCAAACCGCGATCGCAGCCGCCCACAACAAAAATCCTTTAGTCCGCTAGCCCCGGCTACACGGCAACTCTTGATAACAGATAACAGACACCAATCATGCAGTCCGTTGAAATCGTCACCAAATTTGGCTTAGAGGGAAGAAGGGCGCGATCGCGTCTAGGCTCCAAGCCAACATCGCTCCACCGATAAAGCTAAGGAGATGTCCCCTCCAGCCGGGAGAATTTGCCAAAGGCACCATGCCCCAAAGCATTTTGCTGCACACACAACCCACCAAAATGGTCATCAAAATTGCAATGATGCCACCTTCCACATAGCCACGCAGGAGCAAAAACCCTAGATAGCTAAACAAAATGCTATTTGCGCCAAAATATTTTGCACTTTTGGGAAAGAGTAGCCCGTTACAGCAATCAATCAGAAGTGCTGCTAAGGTGACAATCACCCAATCGCGAGTGCCCCGCAGTAAGAGTAAGCCGCCTAAAAAGAGAAAAGATTCGGCATTTTGGGTGAGATAACGATAGGGATGATTGACGAATTCGCCCATAGGCGGACTCCACAGTCCTGGCAAAGTTCGCAGGCTGAAGCCCCACTGCTGGATTTTTTTGCCAAACAGGAAGGCGATCGCGATCGCTCCTAGCCAGACATATACAATCATGTCTGCTACGCTTTTGATTTGCGCGACCCATTCATTTAGGGTCATTTGCACGGAACCATACTGATGTGCAAATACAACGATGCTGCCATTATGCCCGAAAAGCTTCCAGTGTCATGCTTTTACAGATTCTAATTTTTCCTTAAACATCTGAAAACAAACCTCAAAAAGTGAGATGTTTCTCAATCAATTATGGGCTGTGCGTCCTTAACTTCTCGCCAAGGATAATCAGAAAAGCCCCTATTTTTTAATAGAAATCACTATAATTTATAAGGTTCAAAATCTTTGAGTTCTCTATGCTTGCTGACCTTGAATAGTTTTTTAGAGTGAAGCACAGCTAAAAATCATCGTTCTTGGTTAACTTGATCAGTCAAATTATGGTTTTTATTACTATAATCAAAAAGCACGGTTCCAGGTAGAGCATGAACACATCTATGCCTTTTCCTCAGCAGCTTGTATCGGCATTGAATGATCGAGAACTGGCGATCGCCCCTGAAGATTACAGCCTGCTCACCGACCTCTACCAACTCACCATGACCGCTTGCTACATCGGTGAAGGTCTTGAGCAGCAGCAGGCAAGCTTTGAACTGTTTACTCGCCGCTTGCCGCCAAACTTTGGCTACCTAATTGCTATGGGATTAGCCCAAGCATTGGATTATCTGGAAAAATTGCGCTTCAGCCCGACTCAAATTTCAGCCCTGCAAGCCACCGGAATTTTTGACCATGCGCCCGATGCTTTTTGGACTTTGTTGGCAGAAGCAAAATTTACTGGAGACGTGTGGGCAGTGCCCGAAGGAACAGCTATCTTTGCCAATGAGCCGCTGTTGCGGGTGGAAGCTCCCCTCTGGCAGGCGCAACTGGTGGAAACTTACTTGCTGAACACGCTGAATTATCAAACGTTGATTGCTACCCGTGCTGCTCGGTTGCGAGATGTGGCGGGTGTGGAAGCAACCCTGCTAGAGTTTGGCACGCGTCGCGCTTTTAGCCCCCAAGCGTCCGTTTGGGCAGCACGGGCAGCTCTGGCAGGCGGGTTAGATGCCACCTCCAATGTTCTGGCAGCACTCAAGCTAGGGCGCAAACCCGCTGGCACGATGGCGCATTCTTTAGTGATGGCATTGGCGGCAACTCAAGGCACCGAGGCGCAAGCATTCACCGCTTTTCACCGCTACTTTCCGGGTGCGTCCCTGTTGATTGATACCTATGACGCGATCGCGGCTGCTCATCAACTTGCCGCCCAACTCCAGTCAGGCGAAATCCAATTAGCCGGAGTCCGGCTAGATTCTGGAGATTTGGTATCGCTATCCCAACAGATTCAGCAGATTTTGCCCAACGTGCCGATTTTTGCCAGCGGCGACCTAGATGAATTCAAAATTGCCGAACTAAAAGCCGCCGGAGCCTGCATCAACGGCTACGGACTGGGCACCCAACTCGTGACAGGATCACCCGTCAATGGCGTTTATAAACTGGTGGAAATCGACACCATTCCCGTGATGAAAGAATCCACAGGCAAAGTCACCTATCCCGGTCGCAAGCAGATTTTCCGGCAGTACAAAAATGGCATTGTAGTCTGCGATCGCCTAGGGCTGATGACAGAGAGCAGGGAACAGGAAACAGGGAATGGAAAGCAGAACAAAACTCAAAACTCAAAACTCAAAACTCAAAACTCCCTCCCTCTCCTCCAACTTGTGATGCAAAATGGTGTACCAACGCAGCAGCCTGAATCGCTCAACGCGATCGCCCAACGTACCGCCCAATCGGTTGCTAGTCTTCCCGCTGCCACTCGCCAGATTCAGCAGCCTCAGTCTATGACCGTCGAGCCATCCCCCGCTCTCCTCGACCTGATTGCTCAGACTCAACGCACTCGCTAATCTTGGTTGATAGTGCGTTTCGCAAGGCTCAATATACCCGACGCGAACGCCATTCGCCACTCGCTATTCGCCACTCGCTATTCGCCATTCCTTTATGCAAACGATCGCTCTTTTTGGAACCAGTGCAGATCCGCCAACGATTGGACATCAGGCAATTTTGGCGTGGTTGTCCTACCGCTTTGATGGTGTGGCAGTGTGGGCATCGGATAATCCCTTTAAGATGCATCAAACCCCGTTGGCTCACCGAATGGCAATGCTAAAGCTGATGATCGATGACCTCCAGCGATCGCGTCCCAATGTGCAGTTGTACCCAGACCTAAGCCAGCCACGCACGATTCATACTTTGGAGATTGCCAAACGCCGCTGGAGTGATACTCAGTTTACCTTAGTGGTGGGTGCCGATCTGATTATCCAAATGCTGACGTGGTATCAGATTGAGGATTTATTACAAGAAGTGAACCTGCTCGTTGTGCCAAGACCGGGCTATCCTTTGAGTGAGGCAACGTTGGAAGAGTTGAGGCAACGAGGAGCCAGGGTGGCGATCGCGGATCTGATGGGTCCCGATACCTCATCTACTGCTTACCGAGAACACAGAGATACCGACGGACTCACCGCTGCGATCGAAGACTACATTCACCGAGAGCACCTATACGAATGCGAGGACGCGTCCCCAAAAAAGCAACTCCAGTGGCAGACAGCCCCAAGCTAGCCGACTTTAAAGTTGGAGTCGATAACGTGATCTTTTCCGTGGATACCGAGCAAAATCGCTTGCTGGTGCTGCTCGTGATGCGCGATGAACCGCCTTTTTTGGGACAGTGGAGCCTCCCAGGAACGCTCGTGCAGCAAGGCGAATCCCTGGAAGATGCAGCCTATCGTATCTTGGCGGAAAAAATTCGCGCCAAAAACCTCTATTTAGAACAGCTTTATACCTTTGGCGGTCCGCAACGTGATCCGCGTGAATCCGCCGATAGCTATGGCGATCGCTACTTGGCAGTCAGCTACTTTGCCTTGGTACGGTTTGCAGAAGCTGAACTGATCGCCGATGGCGTGAGCGGCATTGCCTGGTACCCCCTCAGCCAGGTTCCAGTCCTTGCCTTTGACCATAACCAGGTGTTGGAATATGGTCATCGGCGGTTGCGAAATAAGCTGGAGTATAGCCCCGTTGCCTTTGAAGTGCTGCCAGAACTTTTCACGCTTAGCGACTTATACCAGCTTTACACCACGGTTTTAGGTGAAAACTTTTCGGATTACTCCAACTTTCGATCGCGTCTACTCAAACTCGGTTTTTTAGCCGACACCAGAGTCAAAGTCTCTCGTGGAGCCGGACGACCCGCCAGCCTCTACCGTTTTGATGCCGAAGCATTTGCACCTCTGAAAGATAGGGCTTTGGTATTTATTTAAGGCAGGAGAATAAAGCATGAAGCAAGAAGGATTGGGAATTGCAGAAGTATTGGGCGATAAGCGAGAGGCGATCTTGGCGATCGCGGCTCATCATGGCGCATCTGACGTTCGGGTGTTTGGCTCAGTAGCGCGAGGGGAAGCCCGTCCTAACAGCGATGTAGATTTTCTGGTAAATATAGAAAAAGGGCGAAACTTACTTGATCGAATTAGCTTAATTCAGGATCTCGAAGATTTACTGAACCGAAAGGTCGATGTTGCTGAATCGGAAAATTTACACCGATATATTCGAGACCGAGTGTTGCGGGAGGCGATCGATCTATGAAAATCGAGAATATTCTGTCTCAGTTAGGAGAAAGCTTCTAATGGTTGAAATGCAATCTGGGATGGCAAAGTTGGCGGTACTGATTGATGCAGATAATGCCAGTGCCGATCTGATCGAATTTCTCCTCAAAGAAATTACCAAATATGGAACCGCCCATGTCAAACGCATTTATGGCGATTGGACCAATTCTCAACTGACCAAGTGGAAGCCTAAGCTGAATCAATTTGCCATTCAACCCATTCAACAATTTGCCTACACGGTGGGCAAAAATGCCACCGATAGCGCTCTGATTATCGATGCCATGGATCTGCTCTATACCGAGAATTTTGATGGCTTTTGCATTGTTTCCAGCGACAGCGATTTTACTCGGCTTGCCAGTCGCATTCGAGAAGCGGGATTGGTGGTGTACGGGTTTGGCGAAAAGAAAACGCCGGAAGCCTTCATTAGCGCCTGTGATAAATTTATTTACACTGAAATTCTGCGTCAATTGCGCGACTCGTCTGAAAGTGATCTGGCTGAACACAAAGTAGATAAAAGCAGTGCTAAAGGTTCATTAGACGCAACCACTAGCCAGAAATTGAACAACAACAGTGCTTTGATTACGTTATTAAAAGATGCCTATGAAGCGGTTGATGAAGAGGATGGATGGGTTCATTTAGGAGTTTTTGGAGCGCAGTTGACAAAACTATCGCCGTCCTTTGATGCCCGAAACTATCACTACAAAAAGCTCAGCGAACTGATTCGAGCAATTGATTTGTTTGAGGTCAGAGAAACGCCTCATAGTAAAAGTTCAACGGTTAAAGACTTACATATTCGACTCAAACCCTAATTATGAACATTGCCTCAACGAAGGTTGCCATTGCGATCGCCCAACTCAACCCTACCATCGGAGACATTGCTGGCAACGCCCAGCAGATTTTAGCGGCGGCAAATCAGGCAGCCGAGCAAGGCGCACAGTTGCTCCTGACTCCAGAGCTTTCCCTCTGCGGCTATCCACCCCGCGACCTGCTGATGCATCCCGATTTTATCGAGTCGATGGCGATCGCCCTAAATCAGCTAGCCACAGAACTACCGCCTCAATTAACTGCCCTGATCGGCATCGTCACAATCAATCCTCAAGCCAGACAAGCAGGCGAAAAACCGTTATTCAACAGCATGGCGCTGGTGGCAAATGGACAGGTTCAACAAGTGTTTCACAAGCGACTATTGCCGACTTACGACGTATTTGACGAAGACCGCTACTTTGAATCGGGACAGGAAGCCAGCCATTTTTGGTTTAACCCTAATCCCCACTCTCGCCCACTCCAAATTGGTGTCACCATCTGCGAAGACCTGTGGAACGACGAGGAGTTCTGGGGTAAGCGCAATTATCAGGTGAATCCGATCGCCGATCTCGCGAGTATTGGAGTCGATTTAATCATTAATCTGTCGGCATCGCCCTTTACCGCAGGCAAACAGCAGTTGCGGGAGGCAATGCTGAAGCACGCTGCCATTCGGTTTAATCAACCACTTATTTATGTCAACCAAGTAGGCGGCAACGATGATCTGATTTTTGACGGCAACAGTGTGGCATTGAATCGGCAGGGAGACCTGATTTGTCGCGCCTATGCCTATGCAACCGATCTGATGCTGGTGGAGTATGACCTAGAAACGAAAGATTTGGTCGCCATGCCAGAGGATATCGCCCTACCGCCCGAAAACGAAGATGCCGAAATCTGGGGAGCGTTGGTGTTGGGGGTACGCGATTATGCCCGTAAGTGTGGCTTCACAAAGGCGGTGATCGGCTTAAGCGGCGGGATTGATTCTGCCTTGGTCGCCGCGATCGCCGCTGAAGCCTTGGGTGCCGAGAACGTCTTGGGGGTGCTGATGCCTTCGCCCTACAGTTCCGATCACTCCGTTAACGATGCACTGGAATTAGCAGAGAACCTAGGCATTCACACCCAAACCTTGGCGATCGGCGAACTAATGACGGGATACGATCACACGCTGGACACGATGTTCACCGGAACTGAGTTTGGCATCGCCGAAGAAAACATTCAATCTCGGATTCGCGGCAACTTGCTAATGGCGATCTCCAACAAATTTGGGCATCTGCTCCTGTCCACGGGCAACAAATCCGAAATGGCAGTCGGCTACTGCACCCTCTACGGCGACATGAACGGCGGTCTTGCCGTCATCGCCGACGTTCCCAAAACCCGCGTCTATTCCATCTGCGAATGGCTGAATCACCGTCAGCTTCATCAACAGGACTTACGCAAATCAACCGAAATTTGCCCCCCAACCCCCAATTCTGGGGGAGCTAGAGATCAAATTCCCCCAGAATTGGGAGATTTAGGGGGCGAGTGCGTAAGTTCTAATCAACTCAAAACTAAAAACTTAAAACTCAAAACTACTATCATCCCCCCTAATATTTTGACTAAGCCACCCAGTGCTGAACTCAAGCCTGGACAGGTAGATCAAGACTCCTTGCCTGCCTACGAAATTTTGGAT
>Ga0209490_10002914_pt1 | contig 16101 bp, 10 predicted proteins | sample MAT06_FD_187209 | JGI IMG/M metagenome (GOLD analysis project Ga0209490, IMG submission 187209) | Freshwater microbial communities from Lake Fryxell liftoff mats and glacier meltwater in Antarctica - MAT-06 (SPAdes) (version 2) | ecosystem: Environmental > Aquatic > Freshwater > Ice > Liftoff...
TCAGGGCCAAAGCGCCGGCATAGGCCAGCAACATCGCGGCCATTGCCTGCATGCCTGCGCGCAGCAAGGCATTGGCACTCGCTTGCCACATCACCGCCCGGTGCGCCATGCTGGAATGTGGCGGGTCAGGCGGTGGGAATTTGCTGTTCTGGCTCAAGCAGATTCAAGCAGACCGCAGGACCGCGGGCCTGTGCGGCCTTGTCAAAGAGCGAAGTCGCTGATCGAAGCCCCGCCCGCCAGTGCGGCAGTCATCCACTTGGGCTTCAGGCCGCGGCCGCTCCAGGTGTCGCCCGTGGCGGGGTTGCGGTATTTCGCGGCCACCTTGCCGCTTGCGGCCTTTTGCTTTGCCGCCACCAGGGGCCTGGCCGCGCTGGCGTTGCCCACGTCGGCCAGGGTCAGGCCATATTCGGCCATCATCGCCTTGATCTTTGCAATGGCATCACTGCGTTGTTCACGCTGGAAACTGGCGATCTGTTTTTCAAGAGCGGCCTTCTGGGCCAACAAGTCGCTGAGGGTGTCTTTGGCCATTTCGTGGGCTCCGTCTTAACAAGGGCCTTGAATATAAGCGCGGATACTCAAGACGCCGTGGCTGATAGTCGCCTTCGACCCCCAAGAGCAGGTCGCCGGGGGCCGAAGAACCAGGGGGCCGAGAGAATCAGGCGGCGGGCGGCACGTAACCTGCGACCTTGTCGGCCCCGCCGCCGAAGAGAAACTGCTCCATCTGCCGCGCCAGATACTGGCGGGCGCGGGCATCGGCCAGATTCAGGCGGTTTTCATTGACGAGCATCGTCTGGTGTTTCTTCCAGGCCTCGAAGGCCTCTTTGCTGATGTTCTCGTAAATGCGCTTGCCCAATTCGCCGGGATAGGGCGAAAAGCTCAGGCCTTCGCCTTCTTTTTTCAGATAAACACACTGCACCGTTCGCGTCATATCGTCCTCGCCTTCAAAGTTTTTTCACCAGCACCTGCGAGCGCCGGTCCCAGTTGTATTTGCGCTTGCGCGCCTCGGGCAACCAATCCGCGTCGACGGATGTGAAACCGCGCTTGATGAACCAGTGCATCGTGCGCGTGGTCAATACAAAGATGCTTTCGAAGCCGCCGGCGCGCGCGCGTTGCTCGATGCGCTTGAGCAACCTTTCGCCGTCGCCCTGGCCCTGCGAAAGCGGTGACACCGTCAGCGCCGCCATCTCGGCGGTCTTGGCTTCGGGGTAGGGATAGAGCGCTGCGCAGCCGAAGATGATGCCGTCGTGTTCGACGACGCTGTAATAGCCGATGTCGCGTTCGATCTCGGTGCGTTCGCGGCGCACCAGGGTGCCGTCGCGTTCGAACGGTTCGATCATCTGCAAGATACCCCCGACGTCGTCGCTCGTGGCTTCGCGCAGGCTTTCCAGCTTTTCATCCACCACCATCGTGCCGACGCCGTCGTGGGTGAACACCTCCAACAGCAATGCGCCGTCAGTGGCATACGGCAGGATGTGGCTGCGTTCGACGCCTCCTTCGCAGGCCTTCACGCAATGCTGCAGATAGAAAGCGGGGTCGGTGGGCAAGGTGGGCGGGGGCAGGGCGGCCAACAGGCGCTTGGCGTCGATGAGGGCGAGTTCGGTGTCGATGTGGCTTTCGGGGTCGCCGGCCGTTTCACGGATGCCGGCAATTTCAGTCATGAAAGCCAGTTTGTCGGCCTGCAGCGCAATAGCGGTGGCCGTGGCCACGTCTTCCATCGTCAGGTTGAAGGCTTCTCCCGTGGGCGAAAAACCGAAGGGCGACAGCAGCACCAGCGCGCCGATGTCGATGGCGCGGCGGATGGCCGCCGAATCGACACGTCGCACCAGGCCGCTGTGAATGAAGTCGACGCCGTCGACGATGCCCACCGGCCGCGCGGTGAGGAAATTGCCCGACACCACACGCACCGTGGCATTGGCCATCGGCGTGTTGGGCAGGCCCTGGCTGAACGCGGCCTCGATCTCGAAGCGCAACTGCCCGGCAGCCTCTTGGGCGGCGTCCAGCGCCACCGGGTCGGTGATGCGGATGCCGCGGTGAAAGCGCGAAACGTGACCCTTGGCCGCCAGCTGCTCCGTCACCTGCGGGCGAAAGCCGTGCACCAGCACGAGCTTGATGCCTACGGCGTGAAGGATGGCGAGGTCTTGCACCAAGTGGTTCAGCTTGCCTGCGGCAATGGCTTCGCCTGCCAGCGCCACCACGAAGGTCTTGCCGCGGTAGGCGTGGATGTAAGGCGCCACGGCGCGGAACCACGGGACGAAGGTGTGCGGGAAGACGAGGCTCATGGGCGTGCCGACATCATGCGGATCGACTGCAAACGGGGGGTCGACAAGGACGCCGATTGTGCAGCAGCAGGCTGCTCGCGATGCCGTCTCAGATGCCGTCCCAGATGCCGTCCCCGATGCCGTCCTAAAGGTCGTCCGCGATACCGTCCTCGATGTCGTTGCAATGCCTTGCCCAGCAGGGCCGGCAGCAGTCTCGCGGGGCGCCGGACATAATCCGCGCCCCGTGAACCTCGTTCCCAAGCCGGGCCCGGCCGGCGCACGCCAGCGCGTGCCGCCATCGCCCATCCCGCCCATCACCTACCCAGAATCGCTGCCGGTCTCGGCCCGGCGCGAAGAGATCGCGCGCGCGATTTCGCAGCACCAGGTGGTCATCGTCTGTGGCGAGACGGGTTCGGGCAAGACCACGCAGTTGCCGAAGATCATGCTGGAGCTGGGCCGTGGGCTGGGGGCAGGCGGCACGGGCCTCATCGGCCATACGCAGCCGCGGCGGATTGCCGCCAGCAGCGTGGCCAAGCGCATTGCCGACGAGCTGAAGAGCCCGCTGGGCGACGTGGTGGGCTACAAGGTGCGCTTTCAAGACCGCCTGCAGCCGGGGGCCAGCGTGAAGCTGATGACCGACGGCATCTTGCTGGCCGAGACCGAGCGCGACCCACTGCTGCGCGCCTACGACACCATCATCATCGACGAGGCGCACGAGCGCAGCCTCAACATCGATTTCCTGCTGGGCTATCTGAAGCAGCTGTTGCCCCGGCGGCCCGACCTGAAGGTGGTGGTGACCTCGGCCACCATCGACGCCGACCGGTTTGCGAACCACTTCAGCGGCAAAGGTGGCCCGGCGCCGGTGATCATGGTCAGCGGCCGGCTTTTCCCGGTGGAACAACGCTGGCGGCCCTACGAAGAAAGCCGCGAGTTCGACCTCGACAGCGCCATCGCCGATGCGGTGGACGAACTCTGGCGCGTTGCGCCCGGCGACATCCTGGTCTTCCTGCCTGGCGAACGCGAAATCCGCGAGGCCGCCGACCATTTGCGTCGCCATCTGCTGCAGCACGCCAGGAATGGCCCGCCGCCGGAAATCTTGCCGCTGTTCGCGCGCTTGAGCCAGCAAGAGCAGGAGCGCGTGTTCGAAGCCGGCAACGGCCGCCGGGTGGTGCTGGCCACCAACGTGGCCGAGACCTCGCTCACGGTGCCCGGCATTCGCTACGTCATCGACGCCGGCACGGCGCGAGTGAAGCGCTACAGCTGGCGCAACAAGGTCGAGCAGTTGCAGGTCGAGGCCATCAGTCAGGCTGCTGCCATGCAGCGTGCCGGGCGTTGCGGGCGCGTGGCCAATGGCATCTGCATACGCCTGTACGGCGAAGATGAATTCAAGGGCCGGCCGCCTTTCACCGACCCCGAGATCCTGCGCAGCAGCCTGGCTGGCGTCATCCTGCGCATGAAGGCGCTGCGCCTGGGCACGGTTGAGAGTTTTCCTTTTATCGAGCCGCCGCCGGGCAAGGCCATTGCCGATGGTTATGCGCTGCTGGCCGAATTGGGCGCGGTGGACGACGACAACGAACTCACGCCCATCGGCGTCGAGCTCAGCCGCCTGCCGCTGGACCCGCGTGTGGGCCGCATGATTCTGGAGGCGCGTCAGCACCAGGCGCTGAGCGAGGTGCTGGTGATCGCCGCAGCGCTGAGCGGCCAGGACGTGCGCGACCGCCCGCAGGACAAGGCGCAACTGGCCGACGAACGCCACAAGCCCTTCGACGACGAACGCAGCGAATTCATGGGCACGCTGAAGCTGTGGCACTGGATCGAAGCCGGCCGCGGTGTGCACGGCCACGCCGAACAGAAAGAGGCGCGCGTCGACAGCCATAAGCTCACGAACCGGCAGCAAGAGCAACGGCTGCGCGATGCCTTCGTCAACCCACGCCGCGTGCGCGAATGGCGCGACATTCATTCGCAGCTGCTGACGGTGGTGGCCGAACACGGCTGGCGCCTGAACACCGCGCCGGCTACGTATGAGCAGGTGCATCTTTCCTTGCTCGCCGGCCTGCTGGGCAACATCGGCTGCAAGAGCGACGACGAAGACTGGTACCTCGGCGCACGTGGCATCAAGTTCTGGCGCCACCCGGGGGTGAACCTGAGCAAGAAGCCGGGGCGCTGGATCGTCAGCGCCGAACTGGTGGAGACCACGCGCCTGTTCGGCCGCGGCATCGCCGCCATCGAGCCGCAGTGGATACCGCCGCTGGCCGGCCACCTGCTGAAGACGCAGCTGCTCGAGCCGCACTGGGAAAAGAAGGCCGCCGAAGTGGTGGCGCTGGAGCGCGCCACGCTCTACGGCATCGTCATCTACAACAACCGCAAGGTGAACTACGGCCGCATCGACCCCGTGGCAGCGCGCGAGATCTTCATCCGTGAAGCGCTGGTGGGCGACGAATGGGAAACCCGTCTGCCCTTCCTGGCGCACAACCGCAAGCTGGTGGCGCAGGTGCAGGAACTGGAGCACAAGGCGCGCCGGCAGGACGTGCTGGTGGATGACGAACTGATCCACGCCTTCTACGACCAGCAGTTGCCCAAGGATGTGTGCAGCGGCGCCAGCCTGGAGCGCTGGTTCCGTGAAGAGAGCAAAACGCAACCGAAGTTGCTGCAGCTGACACGCGAAGAGCTGATGCGCCACGAGGCTGCGGGCATCACCACCGACAGCTTCCCGAAGACCGTGCGGCTGGGTGGCATCGATTGCACGGCCACCTACCTGCATGAGCCGGGCGACGCCAAGGACGGCGTCACCGTTGCCGTGCCCATCTACGCGCTGAACCAGGTGAACGACGAGCGCTGCGAATGGCTGGTGCCCGGCATGCTGCACGCCAAGGTGCTGGCGCTGTGCAAGACCCTGCACCAGCGCCCACGTTCACGCCTGGTGCCGCTGCCCGATTACGCCGCCGAGTTCTGCGAGCTGTCGCCGTTCGGCCAAGGCAGCCTGATGGACGTGCTGCTGAAGGCGGTGCGCGAGCGCACGCAGATTGCCGTGCAGCGCAACGACTTCAAGCAAGAGCAGCTGAGCCCGCACCTGTTCATGAACTTCCGCGTGGTGGACGAACACGGCCGGCAGCTGGGCATGGGCCGTGACCTGGCGCACCTGAAGGCCGAACTCGGCGGGCTGGCGCGCACGGCCTTCCAGGCACTGGCGGTGCTGAAGAAGGCCGCGCCCGTTGCAGCACTGGACGGCGCAAGCGCCGCGCCCACCGTCGCTTCGGCCACCCCAGCGCGCGGCGTCAACGCTGCTCTGGCTGCGCCGACGCCCGTGCCCGCTGCGGCCGCTGCGCCCATGAAGTACACGACCTGGGCTTTTGGCGAACTGCCCGAGCTGATGGAGCTACGACGAGGCGCGCAGACGCTGATCGGTTTCCCAGCCCTCATCGACAAGGGCGCACACGTCGAGATCGAGGTTTTCGACGAGCCCGAGGCTGCGATGAACCAGCACCGCGCCGGCTTGCGTCGCCTGGTGGCCTTGCAGATCAGGGAGCCGCTGAAGTACCTGGAAAAGAACATACCGGGGCTCACGGCCATGGGCGCGGCGTACATGCAGATCGGCCAGGGCTCGGGTGCGGGCGCGGGCGCCCTGGAAGAGTTGCGCCAGCAGATCATCGACGTGGCGCTTGATCGCGCCTTTCTGGCGGCCCCGCTGCCCAGCGACGAGCGCAGCTTTGCCGCACGCTTGGCCGAGGGCCGTGCGCGGCTGAACCTCATCGCTGCCGAGGTGGCGCGCCAGGCGGGCATCGTGCTGGCGGAGCACGCCGCGGCCACCCGCAAGCTGAAGGACAGCAAGCCCCCGCGTGATGTGGCCGACGACATTGCCGCGCAGTTGCAGCGCCTGGTAGGCAAACAGTTCCTCATGGACACCGACTGGGCCGCGCTGCAGCACCTGCCGCGCTACCTGAAGGGGGTGGTATTGCGCCTGGACAAACTTCGCGCCGACCCTGCCCGCGACGCCGCGCGGCTGGCCGAGGTACGCCCCTTGCAGGCGCAGTGGCAGCGCAAGCAGGCCGACTTGCGCGGCGCCCCGCACGCACGCCTGGAAGAGTACCGCTGGCTGCTGGAAGAACTGCGTGTGAGCCTGTTCGCGCAGGAGCTGCGCACGCCGCAGCCCGTCAGCGTCAAGCGCCTGGACAAGGCCTGGGCGCAGATAGAGGGCTAGCCGTCACGGCATGACCCTGTCGCAACCACCGTCGAAAGCATCGTATTGCGTCTGCGAATCATTCTCATTAAGATGCGGCTTCCCACAAGCTAACGGCTCTGCCGATCTTCAACATGTCTTTGCTAGCACGCACCGTTTTTCGCATGGCCACCGCAGCGCTGGCATTTGCCGCGCTGGCACCCGTCGCAACTGCACAAGAGAAGGTTGTAAACCTCTACTCTGCGCGCCATTACCAAACCGACGAAGCGCTGTACGAGAACTTCACCAAGGCCACCGGGATCCGCATCAACCGTGTCGAAGCCGACGATGCCGGCATCCTGGCGCGCTTGAAGGCCGAGGGCACGGCCAGCCCGGCGGACGTCATCCTGCTGGTGGACGCTGCGCGGCTGTGGCGGGGTGAGCAGGAAGGCCTGTTCCAGCCCGTGAAGTCGACGCTGCTGGAGCAGCGCATCCCCGAGCAGTTCCGCGGCGGCGTCAGCGCGCAGGGCGTGCATTGGTGGGGCCTGTCCACGCGCGGCAGGGTGGTGGTCTACGACAAGAACCGGCTGAAGGCTGGCGACGTCGACACCTACGAGAAGCTCGCCGCGCCGGCACTGAAGGGGCAGTTCTGCGTGCGCAGCGGCTCGCACCCTTACAACTTGAGCCTCTTTGGCAGCATGCTTGAACACCTGGGCCCGCAGGCCACCGAAGCCTGGCTCAAAGGTCTGGTGGCCAACATGGCGCGCTCGCCCAAGGGCGGCGACACCGACCAGATCAGGGGCGTGGCCAGCGGCGAATGCGGCGTGGCGTTGACCAACACCTACTACTTCGCGCGTCTGGCGCGTTCCAGCAAACCCGAAGACCGCGCCGTCATCGACAAGGTGGGTCTGGTCTTCCCCAACCAGGCCAGCTGGGGTACCCACGTCAACATTGCCGGCGCGGCCGTGGCGAAGAACGCCAAGAACCGTGAAGCCGCGGTGCAGTTCATCGAGTACCTGGCGAGCAACAGCGCCCAGAGCTACTTCGCCGACGGCAACAACGAGTACCCGGTGGTGGCCTCGGTGCAAATGAACCCCGCGTTGGCTGCGATGGGCAAGTTCAAGGCCGAGACCGTGCCCATTGCCAAGGTGGGGGCCAACGCCGCGCAGGTACAGCAGATGCTGGACCGCGTCGGCTTCAAGTAGGCCGCCGCCGCACTATCCTCCGGCCCTTGAAGATCAGGGGCGAAGGATGGCGATGAGTTTTTTGCGCATCGGCAGGGCGGCTTTGCGGTCCATGTTGATGCTCGCCGCGGGGCTGCTGGCGCTGCCCGGGCAGGCCCAGACCGTGGCCGGTCCTGCGGCGGGTGCAGTGCCGGCAGGGGCCTTGCTGCCGGCCGAACTTTTTTACCAGAGGCCGGCCATCGAGCGCACTGTGCTCTCGCCTTCAGGTCGCTGGTTGGCCATGGCCACCCGCAGCGGTGGAAACCGCACGGTGCTGGTGGTGTTCGACCTGCAGACATGGCAACCGCTGGCTGTGGCCGCGCGCTTCGCCGACGCCGATGTCGACCAGTTCTACTGGGTCAACGACGAGCGGCTGGTGTTCGACATCATCGACCGTTCGCGTGGCGGCGGTGATCAAAGGTTTGGCGCCGGGCTCTTCGCCGTGAAGCGCGACGGCAGCGCCTTGCGCCCGTTGGTGCGCACCCGCGGCAAGGCCGTCGTCTCCGAAGAGCGCTGGGTCGGCGTCGAGCCGCTCACGCCCGACCACCGGCTGCTGCACGTGCCCAGCGGCGGTGGCAACGAGGTCATCGTCGGACAAGACCAACGCACGCAAACCGATGAGCCGGCCGGCCTTGTCGCTAAAGCCCTGAATGTCGAGACCGGCCGCACCCGCAATCTGTCCGAAGGTGTGCCACCTCGCGTCAGGAGGTGGTGGTTCACCCCATCGGGCGAAGCGCGCGCGGTGCTGACGATGAACGAGGGCCGTGCGGCGTTTCATTGGCGCGAAGCGGCACCGGCAGGCGCGGGCGATGATGGCGGAAAGAATGCGCTGCCGCGCTGGCGCGTGTTGGTCGAGGGCCCAGCCTTGGCCATGCCATTCAGCGTGCGCCATGTCGATGGCGCAGGCATGCTGTACGTGACGCAGAACACCGGCCCAGCGGGCGAATCGGTGCTGCGGCGCTTCAGCTTCGAACAGGGGCGACCCGAGGCCGAGCCGCTCGTCAGCACGCCGGGTTTCGACTTCACCGGTGCGCTGGCCGAAGACCCCGTCAGCGGCCGCGCGCTGGGCGTGCGCGTCGTCACTGACGCACAAACCACGGTCTGGTTCGACCCCGTGCTGAAGGCAGCGCAGGAAGAAGCCGACAAGCGCCTGCCCGGCCACGTGAACCAGCTTAGTTGCCGTCCCTGCAGCGGGCCGGAAATGACGGTGGTCGTGCGTAGCGGCTCCGACCGCGACCCAGGCCAGATCTGGGTGCACTGGCCAGCCAGTCAGCGCTGGCGCATGGTCGGTGCCGTGCGGCCCGAGATTGACCCGAGCCGCATGGCCACCACCGATTTCGAGCGCATCCGTGCGCGCGATGGGCTCGAGTTCCCGGTGTGGATCACCCGGCCCGCAGGCGCGGCAGCTGGACCACGGCCGACGGTAATGCTGGTCCACGGCGGGCCCTGGGTGCGCGGCAGGCAGTGGGAGTGGAACGCCGATGCGCAATTTCTCGCTTCACGCGGCTACGTGGTCATCGAGCCCGAGTTCCGCGGCAGCACAGGTTATGGCATGCGCCTGTTCCAGGCGGGCTGGAAACAATGGGGCCAGGCCATGCAGGACGATGTGGCCGACGCACTGGCCTGGGCCGTGAAGCGCGGTGATGCCGACCCCGCGCGGGTGTGCATTGCCGGCGCCAGCTACGGCGGCTATGCCGCGCTGATGGGCCTGGTGCGCCACCCCGAGCTGTACCGCTGTGGCATCGCCTGGGTGGCGGTCACCGACCCGCGACTGCTCTACGAGTGGCGCAACAACAGCGACGTCAGCGCAGAAACGCGCGAATTCAGTCTGCCGGTCCTGTTGGGCGACCCCATCAAGGACGCCGCGATGCTGGATGCCGCGACACCCGTGCTGCAGGCCGAGCGCCTGCGTGCGCCGCTGCTGCTGGCGTTCGGCGGTGAAGACCGCCGCGTGCCGCTGGTGCATGGCACGCGCTTGCGCGAAGCCCTGCGCGCGGCAGGCCGCGACCCGCTGTATGTCGTCTACAAGGATGAAGGCCATGGCTGGCTGAAACTCCAGAACCAGGTGGACTTCGCCAGCCGCGTGCAGGAGTTCCTGTCTGACCAGTTGCGTTGACGCCGGGAAACCTTTGTTGCCTGCCTCATCCCTAGAATGAAGGGTTCCTTCGGTCGCGTCTTCTTACCCGATGCACGCTGACCGGACTGTCGGCCACCCGCCCTTACGTCGCCAAGAGGTGTTTCGTGTCGATGCGTTCTACTGTCCTGGCCGCTGGCGCCGCAGGCCTCTTGCTCAGTGTGTCTGGGGCCGCGAGGGCGCAGACGGGCAAGCCCGAGCCAGCCAGGGTTGAAGCTGCCAAGCCAGAGAGTGCCCGGCGCGAAAGTGCCGAGGCCGCCGCTGCGGCAGCCATGGAACGGGCGCAGCGCATGGCCGACAGCCCGATGAAGGTCATCTTGCAGGCCAGCAAGATCCGCCGGCGGCCGGGCGAGACCGATGTTCCACCCGAGCCCGCACGGGCCGCCTTGCGCGCGGTATCCAACGGTTCTTCCGTGGCCGCACCTGGCGCTGTGGTGGCACCTGCGACTTCGCGCGCTGCACTCGCGGCGGCGGCCACGGCGGCGGCGGCGGCGGCGGCGCTGACGCCGACTGCTGCGCTGACGCCGGCGCCGGTGTCTGCAACTGCGCCTTTGTCAGCGCCCGCTACTGCGTCCGTTGAGGCGGCGGTGGAGCAGCCGCCCGTCGCACTCACACCCGAACCCGCACCCGAACCCGCACCGATGTTCGCGCCGCCGATGGCTGTTCCGGCAGTTTCGCCCGTCACTTCGTCCGTCATTGCGCCCGCCATTTCTGCCGTTGCCTCACCGGCCCCCACGACACCCGTGCCGGTGGCCGCAGCGGCACTCATTCAGCCCAAGCTGCTGACCATGGTCGAACCCGACATCCCGGCGCGCGTGCTGGTCGACGGCCCGCGTGTCAGCGAGATCTTTGCCGACCTGACGCTGCGCCCCGACGGCACCGTGGCCAGCGTCGCGTTGCTGCCGGGCGCGCCGCGCGCTTGGCAGCGCTTCGTGGTTTCCGCGCTGGAACGCTGGCGCTTCGAGCCGCTGCCTGCCACGCGGGTGCACCGCGTGCAGCTGGTTTTCAGCGAATGAGATTGGGGCAACGCCCCCGAAGCATCAGGGCTGCAGCACGGCCAGCGCGCGGTCCAGCCCCCCCGATGTGATGCTTACATGCGCCTGGGCCTGCACCGCAGGCTTGGCGTGGAAGGCGATCGAGCAGCCGGCCGCAGCCATCATCGGCAGGTCGTTGGCGCCGTCGCCCACGGCGATGGTCTGGCTCGCATCCACGCCCAGCAATTCGGCCACTTCAAGCAGCACGCGGCGCTTCTCGGCACCGTCGACCACGTCGCCCCATGGCCGTGCCACGACGGCGCCGGTGAGCATGCCTTCCTGCACTTCCAGCACATTGGCGCGCGCAAAGTCCAGCTTCAGGCGTTGGCGCACACGCTCGCTGAAGAAAGTGAAGCCGCCGCTGACCAGCAAGGTCTTCAACCCTGCGGCTTGGCACGCCAGCACGAAAGTCTCGACGCCAGGGTTCAGCTGAAGGCGTTGCGTGTAGACCTCCTCCAGCGCCTGCACCGGCACGCCACGCAACAGTGCCAGGCGGCGGTGCAGGCTGTTGCGGTAGTCGCTGATCTCGCCGCGCATCGCGGCTTCGGTGATGGCGGCCACCTCGGCCTTGCGGCCGGCGGCCGCTGCAATCTCGTCGATGCACTCGATGTTGATCAGCGTGCTGTCCATATCGAAGGCCACCAGCTTGAAGCTGCGCAGCAGCAGAGGCAACTTCAAGCCGCGCACGAGGAGGCCAGGCTCCAGTTCGCTGGAGGGCAGGCCGGGCAGACCGAGCGAATTGGGATGCTGGGGTTGCGCTGACATCAAGCCACAGCCCGCACCGGCCCCAGGTGCTTCAGCAAATCGCGCAGGTAGTGCGCGCGCTCGGCGGGCAGGCTGATCTCGCGTTCAATGCGCAGCTTGTCGTTACCGGCCAGCTTGATGACGCGGTTCTTCTGCACCAGTTCGATGATGCGCTGCGGGTCTATCGGCGCTTGCGCGCGGAAAGTGATGTTCATCAGCTTCGGGCCGGCGTCGATCTTGGCCACGCCGTAAGGCTTGGCCAGCACACGCAGGCGGTGCGTGTCGAACAGCGTCTGGCCCTGCGGCGGCAGCTTGCCGAAGCGGTCGGTGATTTCTTCGAGCAGGTTGTCGATGGTCTCGGGCTTCTCTGCCGAGGCCAGGCGCTTGTAGAGGTTCAGGCGCGTGTGCACGTCGCCGCAATAGGCATCGGGCAAGAGCGCTGGGGAATGCAGATTGATCTCTGTCGTGGCCGCCATCGGGTTCAGCAATTCGGGCAAATCGGGGTCATGGCCGGCCTTCAGGCTGCGCACCGCTTGGCTAAGCATGTCGTTGTAGAGCTGGAAGCCCACCTCCATCATGTTGCCGCTCTGGTTTTCGCCCAGCACCTCGCCGGCACCGCGTATTTCCAGGTCGTGCATTGCGAGATAGAAGCCGCTGCCCAGCTCTTCCATGTCCTGAATGGCCTGCAGGCGCAGGCCGGCCTGCTTGCTCAGGCCTTCGATATCCGGCACCAGCAGGTAGGCGTAGGCCTGGTGGTGGCTGCGGCCCACGCGCCCACGCAACTGGTGCAGCTGCGCCAGGCCGAACTTGTCGGCGCGGCTGATGACGATGGTGTTCGCACTCGGCACGTCGATGCCGGTTTCGATGATGGTGCTGCAGAGCAGCACGTTGTGACGCCCGGCCACGAAGTCGCGCATCACGGTTTCCAACTGGCGTTCGGGCATTTGGCCGTGGGCGATGGCAATGCGCGCCTCGGGCAGCAGTTCCACCAGCTTCTGGCGCCGGTTCTCGATGGTCTCGACCTCGTTATGCAGGAAGTACACCTGACCGCCACGCTTCAGCTCGCGCAGCACAGCTTCGCGGATGACGCTGGTGCCCTCGCTGCGCACGAAGGTCTTGATGGACAGCCGGCGTTGCGGCGCGGTGGCGATCACGGAAAGATCGCGCAGGCCCTCCAGCGCCATGCCGAGCGTGCGCGGGATGGGCGTGGCGGTGAGCGTCAGCACGTCCACCTCGGCGCGGAAGGCCTTCATGGCTTCCTTGTGGCGCACGCCGAAACGGTGTTCTTCGTCGATGACGAGCAAGCCCAGGCGCTTGAATTTCACGTTGGGGCTGAGCAACTTGTGCGTGCCCACGACGATGTCCACCGTGCCGTCGACGATGCCGTCTATGGCCGCCTTCACTTCCTTGGGCGTGCGAAAGCGCGACATCTCGGCAATCTTCACCGGCCACTTGCCGAAGCGGTCGACGAGCGTCTGGTGGTGCTGTTCGGCCAGCAGCGTGGTGGGCGCGAGGATCGCCACTTGCTTGCCGCTCATCACCGACACGAAGGCGGCGCGCAAGGCCACCTCGGTCTTGCCGAAGCCCACATCGCCGCAGACCAGGCGGTCCATCGGGCGCGGGCTCACCATGTCCTGGATGACGGCGTGGATGGCGGCGCGCTGGTCGGGGGTTTCCTCGAAGCCAAACGACGTCGCGAAGGCCTCGTAGTCGTGCCCGCTGTAGCGATGGGCGTAGCCCTCGCGCGCAGCGCGGCGGGCGTAAAGGTTCAAGAGTTCGGCGGCAGTGTCGCGCACCTGTTCAGCGGCCTTGCGTTTGGCCTTGTCCCACTGCGGTGACCCCAGCCGGTGCAGCGGTGCTTCATCCGCGCTGACGCCGGTGTAGCGGCTGATCAGGTGCAGCTGGCTCACCGGCACGTACAGCGTGGCCTTGTCGGCGTATTCCAGGTGCAGGAATTCGCTGACGCCCTCACCCAGGTCGATGTTCTTCAGGCCCTGATAACGGCCGATGCCATGGTTGATGTGCACCACGGGGTCGCCCACCTTCAGCTCCGACAGGTCCTTGATCAGCGCTTCGACGCTGCTGGTCTGTTCCTGCTTGCGGCGCCGGCGGGCTTCACGCGTGGTGGCGAAAAGTTCGGTCTCGGTGACGAACTGCACCGAGACACCGGCCTCGGCGTCGTGCCAGTGGAAGCCTTCGGCCAAGGGCGTGGTGGCGATGGCCACTTTCTCGGGGCCGGTGAGGAACTCCTCCAGCGTGGCTACCGCCGGCACGCTGAGCTTGTTGTCGCGCATCAACTCCAGCAGGCTCTCGCGGCGGCCGTCGCTTTCGGCCACCAGCAGCACGCGGTGCGCGCCGAGCTTCACGTGCTGGTCGAGCCTGCCGAGTGGTTCGGTGGCGCCGCGGTCGATGCTCAGGTCGGGCAGCGGGCGCGCCCAATCTACCGCTTCAGCGCCACGCAGTGCCAGCGTGGCGTGTGGCTGCGTGCGGGCGAAAAACTCTTCGGCCGGCATGAAGATGCTTGCCGGCGGCAGGATGGGCCGCTCGGGGTCGTGCTGCAGAAAACGGTGACGCTCTCGCGTGTCCTTCCACCAGCCCTCCAGCGCTTCGTCCACCTTGCCGTGCAGCACCAGAGCGGCGTTCTCCCCCAGATAGTCGAAGATCGTGCCGGGCGCGTCGAAGAACAGCGGCAGGTAGTACTCGATGCCGCCGCTGGCCAGGCCCGTGTCGATGTCCTTGTAGACACGGCAGCGTGTCGGGTCGCCCTCGATCTGCTCGCGCCAGCGTCTGCGAAAGGCCTTGCGCGCGGCCTCGTCCATCGGGAACTCGCGGCCCGGCAGCAAGCGCACTTCAGGCACGGGGTAGAGGCTGCGCTGGCTGTCCGGGTCGAAGGTGCGGATGCTGTCGACCTCGTCACCGAAAAGATCGACGCGAAAGGGCACCAGGCTGCCCATCGGGAAGAGGTCGATCAAGCCACCGCGCACGGCGTATTCACCCGGGCTCACGACCTGGCTGACGTGCTGGTAACCCGCCAGCGTCAGTTGGCTTTTGAGCTTGGCTTCATCGAGCCGGCTCTTTTGCTTGAACTGGAAGGTGGTGCCGGCCAGGAAGGACGGCGGCGCCAGGCGCGTGAGCGCCGTGCTGGCCGGCAGCAGCACCACGTCGACTTCGCCGCTGTGGATGCGCCACAGCGTGGCCAGGCGCTCGCTGATCAGGTCCTGGTGCGGGCTGAAGGTGTCGTAGGGCAGGGTCTCCCAGTCGGGGAATACAGCCACGCGCAGGCCGGGCGCGAAGAAGGGCAGCTCATCGGCCAGGCGTTGCGTGTCGGCCGGCTCGGCAGTGAAGACGGCCATCACGCGTTTAGCTTCGGCGTGGCGCTGGCCCAAACGGGCCAGCAGCAAAGCGTCGGCACTGCCGAGGGGGCGCGGCAACGTGAAACGTTTGCCCGGCGCGATATGGGGAAGTTGCATGGAGACCCTGAAGAACCAGCCCGCCTGAGGAACACGAGCGTCGAAAACGACAACAGCCCCGGCTCGCTCCTGTGGGGAGTTTCTGCGGGGCTTAAAGACACTCGATTCTAGAATCCTCCGCCATGCTTGAGCTGCCGCGCTGTTTTGCCCTTGTGCCCTGCGCAGGCGTGGGACAGCGTGCGCGCGTCGGCGGCCCCAAGCAGTACGCGGCGCTGGCCGGGCGCGCGGTGGTGGCGCACACGCTCGCTGCCCTGGCTTGTGTGCCGCGCATCAGCCACACCTTGGTCGTGCTGTCGCCAGGCGATGTCGTCTTCGAACGGCACGCGCCCGACTTTGCCGGCTGGGTGGCCCGCACAGGCGGCGCCACGCGAGCCGACAGCGTGGCCGCCGGTCTGCGGGCCTTGCGCGCACACGGCGCGCGCGACGACGACTGGGTGCTGGTGCATGACGCCGCGCGTTGCCTGCTGCAGCCGCTTTGGGTGAACCGCCTCATCGATGCCTGCCTGGATGACGAAGTGGGCGGCCTGCTGGCGCTGCCGCTGGCCGACACGTTGAAGGCCGGCACAACAGCAGACCGAGTGGCCACCACACTCGACCGCAGCGCCAAGTGGCTGGCGCAGACGCCGCAGATGTTCTGCCTGGGGCTGCTGCAGCGTGCGCTGCACGACGGCGCAGCGGCCGGTGTGAACATCACCGACGAAGCCAGCGCCGTCGAGGCTCTGGGCCTGGCGCCCCGGCTTGTGCCGGGAGACCTGGAGAACTTCAAACTCACCTGGCCGGCCGACTTTGCGCTGGCCGAACGCCTGCTGCGCAGTCGGCTTTGACCGGAAGAACCTCATGAGCCTGCTGAACTTGCTGAACTTGCGTGTGGGCGAAGGCTGGGACACCCACCAGCTCGTCACCGGACGTCCCCTGGTCCTGGGCGGCGTCACCATCCCCCACAGCCACGGCCTGATGGGCCACTCTGACGCCGACGCGCTGCTGCACGCCATCACCGACGCGCTGCTGGGCGCGGCAGCGCTGGGCGACATCGGCCGCCACTTCCCCGACAACGCCGCCGAGTTCCGTGGTGCCGATTCCGT
>Ga0209490_10002921_pt1 | contig 16086 bp, 13 predicted proteins | sample MAT06_FD_187209 | JGI IMG/M metagenome (GOLD analysis project Ga0209490, IMG submission 187209) | Freshwater microbial communities from Lake Fryxell liftoff mats and glacier meltwater in Antarctica - MAT-06 (SPAdes) (version 2) | ecosystem: Environmental > Aquatic > Freshwater > Ice > Liftoff...
TCCTCGTCAGGGGACTGAAACAAAAACACCAACGCTGTCGGCAGGATAAGCCCCCCTAGTCAGCTAAGGGGTTTTCCTCGTCAGGGGACTGAAACTATGTTGTAGGTGCCAGGAGCGACGGTGAATTGATTCTCGTCGGCTAAGGAACACGGATTAAATAAAACCAATGAGTTGTGATTGAACGGGACGGGCAACATAATTCCATTGGGGCAGCAGAGTATCAAAGCAAATGGTCATATTTTGCTTGAAATTGTCTTCTACTGTGCGTTTGGTTGCAAAGATTTTGTCCAAGATTGAAGTAAAGACTTTTAATCCGGTCTTGGTGGTGGTCTTGGTCATAAACGCTTGGACGATGGCAACGGTCTTGAAAACAACCCCCTGACAAGCGCGTGAAACATGCGCAAAGAGACGATGTCGGGTGCCCTCTGGGCGGGGGTTGTATTTAGAAGTATAGGGTGGGTAATGGGCAATGCGGATGGCAATGCCGAGTTCATCGGCTAAGGTTTGTAGATCTTGCTTAAAAATGTAATAGCGGGCATTGTTGCTGCCGCCACAATCACAAAGCAGTAAGATTTCTTGGGCATTGGGATAGTCCAGGATGCCGTAGGTTAGCCACCACAGGCGAATGCAAGCACAGGCAAATTCAGCGGTGTCATGACTGGTGCCGAGGGTCAGGTAGCCGATGTTGCGAGTCATATCATAGAGTCCATGAGGGACAACGATGCCGTCTGCCGCTGAGCGAAAATCATGGTCATTCACGTGGACTTGTTCCTGCGTATAAAGCTTGCCATGACGATAAAAATTGCCGATCAACTCTTTTTTTTTACGTCCATGCTCATCACTGGATTGCCAGTTTTGCGAGCCGCCTCGACCAACCGTTCGATATTTTGGAACTGTTCGTCGCGTTGTTCAACTGGTTGACCCGCTTCACTTTTGAACGCTTGGCGATGACGAAAATCATGCTTTGCCAATAACTGGTCGACTACAGTGACACTCACCGGAAAGGTTTTGGCGGCCAACTCTTCGGCAATCTTTTCACGACTCAGGTTGCTCCATTTTACCTTTTCATCCATCGGTGAGCCTGCCGTATGCGGGGTCATAATTTCCAGAAAGGCAGCCTCGAGCGCGGCACCGCTTGCCAGTATTGGTTTACGTCCACCACCCGCTTCGCGGATCTGCTTGTCGCCGGGGCTGAGGGGCGTGCCCAGTTCATTCAGTCCGCGTCTGACACCGCTTGGATCACAGGCAAAGAGCCGGCAGATATAGCTTAATCCGCCATAGCCTAGCTTTTTGACCTCGATGGCGGCGTAACGTCTTTGGTCTTTCTCGGACAAAGATTGATACAGATTTTTCATCTGACCTTCAATCTCTTCGTCATACAGTTCTAATTTTTGCATCGTCTCTACAGTTTACTCGTTTTGCTCAAGACCGCAACTTACTGGTTTTATTTAATCCGTATTCCTAAGCGTAACCGGGCTGAATCGCGGACTAAGCGATAACTCGGATCATTCGCAGGGCTATTTTGCAAATAGGCACGCGCACGCCTCGCTTCGATCACAAGATCGGTTGTCTCGGCAGCCATTGTTTCAAAAGCCGTTAGCTGGGCATTGTATTCTTGTTTTGAGACATCAATATCGATTTCTAATTCACCGGCATCCAGTGCAAGATTGTCCACAACTGCTTTACTATTCGCACCTTGAATATCCATTTGCGAATAGGCATCACGCATTGTTCCGGCAGCACGTAGCGCACCGACCCACGGAGACATTGGATTATGACTAACACTTGCCCCCGCTGGAAATCCACCAGAAACACTCAGCGATTCAATCTGAGCGAGAATGAACTGATTAGCAGATTGGAATCTTGCATTCCCTTCAATTTCGCCTGTTATTGTTGCATTTCTATTTTCTTCGTTATCAGTACGAAACTCAATGTTATCCTTTGTCTTCTGTACTTTACTGATACGAAATTGTGCTGAGCGCAGATTATCCCATCCCTGACGCAACAAACCGGTTGGCACCGAGGCAACGCAGGCATTGTAGGTCGCTTGGTCTGAATTGAGATTGCATTGTCTCAACAGCGGAACTGCCCTTTCCATACAAGCAAAAAAAGCTTCGTCACTACCCACTTGGTTACGACTGCAACCAGTTAGTTCGGTAAGCCGCTTATCGTAGCTGTTACGAACGTTTTCAATCTCTTTCTGTAGCTCACTCTGTTTACGGTCAAACTCGCGGCTACTTGCGACTTCGTCATTCTGCCAGTTTTTTGCCTGACTCGCTGCCGCCATAGCTTCATCATAAAGTCCTGTGTCGTTGCTCCCTACCGCAGTTCGATAGGGTCGTGCCGGCGTAAAGCGTACATCAAAGCCAAAGATATTGCGCCCTTCCCGCAATGCTCGCACACTTTGGCGCGTATCCAACATATTGGCCACCATCTCGGCAACCACGGTATTATCGGGCCGTACACCCTTGGCACAAGACCCAGCTTGTGCCTGGCGCAACTGCAAACCGCTTACCCCAATCGTTTGTACATATTGGATCATTGCACCGTTCTGATAGGTATTTTCTGCAGCCACTGGTCCATTCCCTGCACCATCAAGATAACTCTTGCGGGTGGCAATGTGATGTTGGGCACGTTCAAATCCTTCGACGGCACGCGAAACCAACGCCCACTCTTGTTCTGTATAAAAGTCGGCGACAAAACAGTTGTTGCCCAAGGCAATTTGTGTTCCTTCCATCACTGCTTGTTGGGCGAGTTTATATTGAGTCGAAGCTAATTCTAATTTTCTTACTTCGTCTGTTACAAAAGCTTCACCACCAATAATTTCGCCTGCATCAAAATGTAGCCCCATTGAGTCAGCGGTAAATTGTTGACCAAAGATCATGCGTAGGTAAGCTGTCTCACGTAGACTTTCGCGCATACGAGCAGCAAAATTGCAGCGATCTTCTTTGTTGTTTGGATCAGGACAGGATAAAGTCGATTGAAAACGTGGGATGTCGGCATATACAGCCAGGAAGGCATAGAAATCTCGAGCTTGACGCAACTCTCTATCTGCTTGATCTAGTTTTTGCTGAAGTGTCTCTCCTTGCTCTGGGTACATCCGATTGAAGCCAGCATTGTAATCAAACTGGCGCACCAAAGTATCAAAGTTTGGCTTCTCCAAATGGGGAGAAATATCTACACGGAATTGCTTATTTCGCTGTAAGAGCCTGTCGCCTTCCTCTTCGATCTCTACCATATCAGCAAAACTCAATTTGCCTGCCGCCGGCAGACGAGGATAATCGGCGGCTGTATTGTTTGCCCCTACCATGCGCCCACCGATTGCACTAAGCCCACTGCCGGTGAGGCGAAAGTTGTTGGAGCAAAATTCGACGGTTTTGTCATCATTGGGGTCAGGACAGTTTGCCGCGCTTGAGGTGAGCGACAATCCTACGGCAAGTGCAATGCCTAGTAATATCCCTGATAACATGGGGCGTAAGAAATGATTTATCATGATGAATCTCATGCGATTTCTTGTAGTTTTGAAGGTGAAGCCAGTGATAATGAGCCAGGAGAGAAAACGGTGAGATATTCGTGATTTCATAACAATACCTTAATTAGCATGCAACTGACGTAGGTGTGATTGACCAAATTTCGATTACCATCCACAATTAGGTTCTGGTGCACCGCCATTGACCCCGCCCCATGAAAAGCTATCGGGGAATACACACGCCAACTGGAATTGGGTAGCCCCAATCGCGTATCCAAAAGACGCACAGGTTTCGGGTTTCCACTCGTTTGATACAAGTATCGTGTCGCGCCAGTTACCGGGAACTATTGCACTGCATAACTTCTGACCACCGAGGTGCAAACCACCACCAACATATAGGTTGCCCCTTACATCCAGGTTGCTATGTACACTAGTACCACCAGGAAAATCATTATCGAAATTGATAATAAGCCCATCGCCGTATGCATGAACCAGTGCCCTTCCACCATCACCTCTCTCCTCACCAGCACCGATTGAGAAATCAGCTCCCACCATTGTAAGCCGCCCCCCGATAGTAGCATTACCGTTTATATTGGTATCGCCTCCAATAGCAAGATTGCTTGATACATTCAAATTACCTCCAACAGTCGCTCCTGGAACTAAAGTCAGTGCTATCGGCACAGGATTAACGCGTTGGCGTGGCTGCATCTCTGCATCTGAACCGACTGTAATTCCCAGAAATAGCGGCGAGATGGCAAGCACACCAGGGTCAATCGGCGTTATGTCACCTAAGATTACCTCGAAAACACCGTCACGTACCACGACATTTTCATGGGGTTCTTTAAACAATTCGTTACCTCCCGACACAGCATCCCAAAGGCGCAAGGTCATGTTGAATGAGCCATTTTCGAGTGTCCCCTCGGGTTTGCGTAGAATACCTTGATAGTTAAAGGCGCGTGGTGCATCTGCGACTGCGGCTGCGGTAACAGTGTCTGCCTCCACAGTTGGTTGCACTGCTGTATTCTGACGATTGGGTGCGCCAAAGGCAACCGGACTGTTGGGCAGTAACGAATTGATAAAGGCAGCGGCGGCGAGAATCATAGTCAGATAGGACATCAGATTCGAGCGTTGCTTAGGCATACTCTTTCTCCTTGGTAGTGTTTGCTTTATTGTGCGGTTTACGAGTGGGAATTGCCGATCCAGGTCAGCGCAGAAACATCTGTGTCATCTGCGCACCCCGTGGTTGCAACCTGGATAGAGATAGGGCGTGATAAGTCCACTATATCACGCTTTATTTCGTTGTGATTGCCAATTTTCGGCAACCCGTTTCAGTCAGGAAGTGTCCTCGAATGGACGCCCAAAAATGGCTGCTTCATGGGGCAGAGGATAGAGTCCTTGCCGCAACAGCCATTCATATGCTTCGGTCTGGCTGATAGCGCCCAGTTGCATGAACGCACAGGCAAGTCCTACATACTCTTCACGCGTTTTCGGGCCACGATATTCACGCTTATTTTGGGTGCTGTTAACCCAGCGCGTCAGGGTAAACTCAGTCAGGCGCAGATGGCGATTGCCGTAGACAGGTTGCACATTGATCCTCTCTGCCCAGCATACATAGGTCCACTCTCTGCGGCTTAAGAATTGGCGTAGTTGTGTCCGCCATTCACAGGTGCTGTACAATGCCATGCTACACCTCTACAGCTTTCCATCAATTTGAGGAACGATTCTTTCGAAGACCCAGGCTGTCTTTGCGCCCGGTTTACAGGAGCAGCAGTGAGGGATATACTGCTCCTCTGCTTGCCTTCTACCAATAGAGATGGTGACGTACAGAAAAATTGGCAGCGAATTTCTGCAAAAACAAAAGAGCCATGCCCGATTTCGGGCATGGCTCTTTTGTAGCAAAACGGCGCGATAGGGTTGCTACTTCTTCATCACCACGGGTAAGTAAAGCCGATTGCTGACCGGCTCAGGTGGTGCCAATGGGGCAGACGGTGGCTCCAACTGGTCTACATCGGGCGGCTCACCATAGGCCGCCACCAAGAACTCGCCCCAGCGCGACACGCGCGTGAAGTCGAAGAGTTGGTGGGCGAGATAGTCGGCGTAGATTTGGGTATAGCTAAAGGGTGTTGAGGCTGCAACGATACCCGCCGCTAGTGGTTCAAGCGGCAATGCCAGCAGATCATCGCCTTCGGCCGGATAGTAGAGCGAAACGCCGTTAGCCTGCGTGATGCCAATCAGCGCACCATTCGCGTACTGGGCTGGCAGATGCGCGCTGGACGAATGACGCTTGTGCAGGACCAAAGCATCGGCGCGGCCAAATTCATTCAGAATATCAGTCGCGGCAGTGGTCAGGTCTTCGGTCAGCGCGGCTTGTTGGATGCGCAAGACAAAATCCTTCAGGTCAATATAGGCATCGCGCGGGGTGTTGAGATAGTTGCTGTTGGAGTCGAAAAATTGACTCTGGTTGCGCAACAAGGTAAAGAGCCGGTCGCGCCGCTCCCCGGCAGCCGTATCCGCATTGAGCCAAGCTTTGAGATAGAGCGCCAACTGGCTGACGCCATTCTTGAGGGGGCCAACGCGGGTCAAATCTAGGGCGGCGATGGTGTAGGGGAGCTTGTTTTGTGTTGCCAGATAGGCATAGCGATCCACAATTGACGTGGCGAGTTGCTTTTCGTCCGTCCACTGGGTGATGTAGTGGGCGTAATCCGGGTAGGCAAAGTAACTCCAACCGATGTATTGCGAAGCGATCAAATACTTTACCTTGGTCTCGCTGCGCACCTCATAGGCCACATCAAGCAACGCCATGCTACAGGCATCCAGATGGACAATATCAATCGGCAAGACGCCGGGATCATTGAGTGCGGTGCTCAACCCGCTTGGGCTGAGGTAGGCGCTGCCGGTCGGTTCACTGGTATGATCAAAGGCGATGCCTTGAAAGGCGTTGCCGTGGTTGGCAATGGCAAGGTAATAGTGATTAGCCGGTAACGCGCCTTGTCCCCACTTCAAAAAGTTGGCCAATGTCTCCGGAAAATCCATTTTTTGTTCGCCAATCGGCACGGTTGTAGAGAGCGGTTGTGCACCATTTGGGTTAAAGCGAATCAACCACCGTTCGGTATCACCGGCGCCTGGATTACCAATCGACGTCGGCCCGTCGATCTGTACAGCCACTTGCGCACAAGCATGGTTCAAATGCTTCAACTCATTCAACACCCGTTGATAGTCGGCTAACAGCGCGTTGCCATCATTCTTGTAGTCGGCATCTAAATAGAGCAGCATCGTCCACAAATGGCCGGCTGGACAGGTGGTGGGCGGCGTTGGCAGCGTGGCTGGGTCGGGCGTGGGCAGGGCGGTTGGGGTTGGTTCAGGCACGTTGGCGCTGACAAAGATCAGTCGGGTGGCCGGCTGTGACCGGACCCCTTCATTATCCTGGACACGGAGGTGCAAGGTATGCAGCCCAGGGCCAAGCGCACTGGCAGTGGTGGGGCCGCTGGTGGTGGGGATCGTCACCTGTGGGTGGGCTGTAATGAGGGCAAGACCGCTGGTGGTTGTCCATACGTAGCTTTGCATGATATTCGTGGCGTCGCCATCCTGCCCAACGGCAAGACAAGTGAGTGTCTCACCAGGCAAAAGATCTTCCGCCGAGCAGTGGACAATGGTAGCGACGGGGTCGCTCTCTTCCATTGGCGTAAAACTGCTGATCAAGCCATAGCCCCAGGAAGCGAGATAGACTAAGTCCTGTTGATTGGCGCTTTTGGTGACAGCGATGCCGAAGGCATCCCAGACTGGATCATCATCTACTCCATAGCTCTGCCACTCAGTCAGGTTGTTGGGATTGAAGTGATGTATACGGAAACGGTGACCGGCTGTGTCCGATACCCACAGCGAGCCATCCGCAGCCACAGTGAGGCGTCGAGGGCCGGCAAATTGCCCTGGATTATAGCCAGAACTACCAATGGTGCGGACAAAACTTAGTGTTGTCCCATCAAAAGTCATTTCGACAATGTGACTATAGGTTTGATCAACCACGTAGAGTTTCGTGGGCGTGCTGCGGTCATCCACAGCAATGCCGAAGGGATTGGTTAACACGGCTGCTGCAATGATACCAGTGGTACTGGTAATGGCTACAAAGCCACCGGAGCCAGAATCTTGGCGCAATACCTGCACTCGGTGATTACAGGGTTCAGCGACAAAGATAAAACCATTTTTATCCGCTGCCAACCCTGCCGGATTACAAAACTGACCTAATGCTGCACCGTAACCACCCCAGGGATCTGTCTCTGTAATCAGGTTGGAACCTTCCAGGCGAAACTGCTGAAGATAGTAGCCATTGACTGTTGCAAGTAATTTCCCGTTGCGATCAAAGGTCAACGCGGCGGGTGTGTAGCCCCCCGGTTGACCTAATACCGGCCAACTATGAATGACTTGATTATCCACCATCTGGTTGATGCGCCCCGACCACAGGTCAGGAAAGAAGAGACTTTTGTCAGGGGCAACCACAAGGTCAGAGGGTAGCCCAATACTGCCTGGATTATCCGAGAAGCCACCCCAATTTTTTAGCGGATTGCCGCCACCCTTCGCAAATTGAACGATTTTGCCATCATACATACTAACCAGATAGACATAATCGCCGTAGGCTGCAATATGAACCGCGCTGCCGCGGCTAAATGGCGGCGTGGGCCAAGTGCGATTCAGGCGGTTGCCGTTGGCGTCATAGGCGTAGAGTTGGAAAGCCGTGTGATCAAAGATGAGCAGGTTATTTTCCTCATCCACCAGGATGGCTGTGGGATCAGCCAGTGGCGGGTTCAGTTGGAAGGGCAACCGCACCAGATCGCTACTGAATTTAAAGATGCCATTGGGGATGCGACGCGCCACAAAGAGATCACCTTGGGGCGAGACCGTAATAGTGCGATCTATGGGTGTTTTGTTTGGCTCGACGCCGATCTCTGCTACCAGATCAGCCTCGCTGAGATGACGCAGAACTTTTCCATCCGGACTGAATTTGTAGAGACCCTCATACAGCGTGATGGCATAGAGATTCCCTATGCCATCCACCGTCAGCGACCAGGTATTGGCCGGCGCCGCAATGATCTTGCCGGTGAAGTCGCCGTCCGTAGTGTAAATGACAATGCCCGCCTTATAGGGATCAGCCAGATAGACACGCTCGCGTTGACGGTCAATGGCAATATGCGGAACGCCGCGAATCTGGTGCGGTTGAAAGCCAATTTTGCGCTGCCAGCCTGAGCGATTGAGCCATGTGCCGTCACCGACAGGGTGTAGCACCACCATGCGGAAGTTTTCGCTGTCCCATAAATAGAGATCACCCTGGCTATCAACCGCCACGCCGGTAATTTCTTGAAACTTGCCAACTTCAGCCACGCCGGGTTGTGCAGTCAGTAACGGCAGGGTATCGGTGACATAAAGGTTGAAATGAAATTGCTGGCCATCGTGCTGTACGGTATAACGAACCGGTGACGAAGTGATGCCGTGATAGCTGACTTGCAGCGTAATCTCATTTGTTGGGGCAATCGGGCGCGTCAACCTGGTCAGGTCAATGTAATAATAGGGCTCTGTTTCCCGGCCTGGGTAGTGCGTTGTCCAAGCTGTGCCGACTTCGCCCTGGGCATCTGCAATTGTTACTTTGGCATCTTCGACCTTTCTGCCATTCACATAAACAAAGCCGCTCAAACAGCAGAGCGGCGCTTCTTCGCCCGGCGGCGTCGGGCGGATGCAGCCATTGGGTAACGGATCGACTACTTCAAACAGGCCAACTGCGTAGACAAACGTTGTGGAAAAGATCAGCGCAAGACAGACGGCGAATGCGCTCATGACGAGCTTGCGCCATGATGGATGGAACATGTTGCGTGGGTAGTTCATGATTGCTCCGTTCTGATTGATATTGGATCAAATTCAGCATCTAGGATGGCTGCATAGTGAATAGAGATGGCGATCCTTGAAAAATTTGGCGCGCAACATGAACGTGGCAGAAAGAATTGACGATGGCTGATTCAGCGGCGGATACAAGTAAATGCCGCCCACAATGCCGGGTGGTGATAGGCCGGGTCATCAAGAAAGTGGCGTTGGGTCTGGCGCAAGGCCGTTGGTGCCGGGATGCCGGCATTGAGGCGTCCATAGAAGAAGGCCAGCATGGCGCCTGGCATGCCATCGGCAATCGACCATAAGCTGCATAACACACGTTTGGCACCGGCCAGCAAACAGGCCGATTGAAAGGCAAAGAGCGAGGCATCACTCTCCATGCCGGCGGCCGTAGCACAGCCGCTTAATGTCACCAACTCGCACCCCCACAGCGGTAGATCGTAACAATGTTCTACCGAGAGCACCTCACCGGACAATTGAATGCCCGAGAAAAAAGGTGCATCACCGCGGTGGATGGTGTGGGCCGCTATGTGTAGCAGGCGTGGTGGTGCTGGTAGCGCGTCTAGATAGTTGAGCGCTGGCACATCGACAAAAACGGTGCTTGGTTGGATCTGAGCGGCAACCACTACCGCTTCCTCGCGCACCCCCACCATCGCGGCGGTGGATGCGGCAATGACGACCGACGGCGAGTAAGTAGCCGCCGTTGGTATTGGCAAGAGCAATGCCGCGCTGCTTTGGATCAATTCGAGTTCATAGTCGGCAATCCAATAGTGTTCTCCGGTCCAAAAGGCCGCAAAAGGTAACATGGCGACAAGATCACAGGGCGCAATCAAGAGCTTGCTGCCGGTAGCCAGGGTCTGCACAGTTGCGGCAAAGGGCGCGATCAGCAATTGATAACATTGTTGGAGGTAGATCCGCGCTTCGTTGATCCGCTTGGCGCTGACGTGGCTGCTCACTGATAGCGACACTTTCTCTACACCACGAAAGGTCAACGCCAGGTTGCCGGCAAGCTCTGCAATAGTCGTCGCATCCGACAAGTGCAAGACCTGCTGAACACCCTGCCTGGTGGCGCAAATGCCATACAGATCATCACCGCACCGCACAAATTCCAGCAGCAGATCGGCATCCATGGTGGCCAGGATCGTGCGTACATGCTCTAAGGTCAAGCGAGCGATGGGCGTATGCTGCTGCCGGGACTGCCGCCGCACGTCCAACAGTTGTTCGGTAAGTTTGGTCAGTTCAGGGTGGCTCTGTTCATAGTCCGCGCCAGTGGGGGTAGCGGCGGCTTCTTTGGCCAGTGACCACCGCAACGCGGCAATCTGTTGGCGCAGAAGCTCAATCTGTTGCCGCTGCTCCGTGGTATAGGCGGCTTCACTTTGTAGATCATACGCTAGATCAAGAAAGGCGCCGGCTTTGGCGCGCCAAGCGTAGAGCAAGATCTGTTCATTTTCGTGCTGCAGAAAGGCTTGCTGAATCAGATCATCATAGAGATCGTTGGCCTGCTCGTGAAATGTGGCCTTTAACTCTTGCAGCGTAAGCATCTGGCGCGTTTGATCATCCAGCGCCGCGGCTTCTTCCAGCCAGAAACGGGCTTTTGCGCTGTCGCTTTCTATAAGGAGCTTGCCCAAGCCACTGCACGCACTGCGCCGTAGCCACGGCAATCCTTGTTCGGCAGCATAGGTCAAGACATGTTCATAATCCTGGATAATCGCATGGCGATCAACCGCTGCCTGGCCGGCCAGTCGTCCCGTTTCGGCGCGCAACAAGTGATACTCTGCCGCCGTGCGTGGATTGTCGGCGGGCGAGGGGAAATTGGCCAGCAACCGCTGCGCCTGGGCAAAGTCCTCCTTGGCCAGCGCAAGCAAGATGCGCTCGCGATAGACCTGCGCAAACCGAAAGACATTCCCCAAGCTACGCCAGAGTTCCTCCGCTTGGTTCAGCAGGTTGGCCGCCCGTTTCAGATCGTTTTTGCCGCCCAACAAGCGCAGACAAGCGGCCATTTGGATGAGCGTTTCCGCGACAAATGGCTTTAAATCATAGTGCGCAATGCGTTGGCGGGCCAGATCGTAGTGACGGTATGCAGCGGGTAAAGCGCCCAGTTGGCGCAGCAGGGTGGCTTGTTGCGCCAACACAAAGCCCTGTTCCATCTCAACAAAACCATGAGCGGCCTGCTGAAACGCACGCAATGCCTCCACCGGACGCCCCAGCGATGTGTAGATCTCACCCAGATTCATGTCGATGCGCGCAACGGTGACACGCTCACCGGCTTGCTGGGCAATGAGCCGATTACGTTGCAATATCTCTTCTACTTCGCCCAAGCGACCTAGCTGTGCCAAGGTCAAGGCAAGATTAATTTGAATTTCGGCAATTGAGATCGACAAGTTGTGCTCAGTCGCGGCTGCCAACGCGCGCTGATGAACAACCAGCGCCTCTTCATAGCGGCCCCAAGTGTGCAACAGCCAGCCAAAACTTTGCTCCAGATAGATCAGATACTTGGGCTCTTGGGTTGCCTGGGCCAGGAAGAGCAGGTGCGCTTTGTTGTAACATTCCTCCGCTTCCAGATTTTTGCCCACCGCCGCCAGTACACCCACCAGATTGGCGAACAGGCGCGCAATGCTCAACTCGTCCTGGCTTGCCTCATAGGCCGGTAATGCCGCGCGAAAGCAGATTACGGCAGCGGCCATGTCATTAAACGTCGCCCAGATGCCGCGCATCCATTGGGCAATCGCCAGGGCGAGCGGTTCATCTGCGGCGATAAAACCGCCAATCGCCAATGCATAGCGCGTCAGCCGATCGGTTTGCGCCGGATCCGCCAGGATGTGGGAGGCTGTAACGTGGTTGTCCTTCAGATGCTGTAAAAGTGGCAAAGAAAGTGCAGCCCGATGCTCGCCAATCCACGCGACCAATCGCGCTTCGGGGCAAGCAACAAGCGTCGCGGCGAGGTGCGTCGGCGATGGGGGATCAGGGTCAGATTGTTCGACAGTCATCAATATCTGTCTCCGATCCTAAAGTCGTGCAAAATGATCTCCTCGGTGGCAGTAAGAATGTGGATTCGATACCGTCCAGCATCAAGCCCTTTTACCGTGAACGCACCGTGTTCGTCCACCGTTGTTGAAAATTCGGGCGCATCTTCATCCTCGGCATCCTGCACGATGATCGCTTCTACCTGGGCAAAAGGTTGATCATCAGCATAACGCAGCCTGCCCATCAGCAGCCAATTACGTTGTTTGCCTGTCGTTCTAGTCGTGCGGACCAGCAGTTCAATCTGTGGCGTTCGCTCAACTGTGCGATAGCTACCTTCACCGCGCACCGGCACAGGCGCCAGAGTCGCGGGTTGGAAGAGGAGTTCATAGATCCGGCGCACCAGCGAAGCTTCGCGGGCATCAACGGCGGCCAGCATCTGGAGTTCGGCCTGGCAATCAGGGCATTGCTTCACATGGGTATGGGCAATCAAGCGGTCGTTTCCGGTCAAACGCTGTTCCTGGTAGGCCACTAACCACTCGCTATCACGACAGAACATTTGCCGTAAAGCGGGTCGCCATGCGACCAAATCTGCTTGTAATGCGGCGGCGGCCTGTACACACGCCGGCGAACGTTCAATGGCTATTTGTATTTCTATACTAACATGACCATTGACATAGTCTAATAGAATACCCTCATCAAAAGGGCAAAGTTCAAATAAGTCCATACGCACCTCATTATCATCAAGTCTAAACTGTAGAGATGCAGAATCACCCGGTTTTTGGCGCGCAGGATCGCTTCTGAGCCGCCGAGTTAAAGTTTGACGAACTTGATTGACTTCTGCCACGCTGGCAAATTCCTTTGGATGCAGATCAAAGACATCCTGCGGCTTCAGCTGTTGCAGAAAAATCAGTTCGGCGATGATATATTCCTGCGTCGTTTTGATGTGTTTTTTGAGCAAGGCAAGCTGATCCAGCCATTCCACGCCTGGTGGATCGATCTCTGGCGATTTGCCCTTGCCAGTTCCCCCATCATCATTACTCTGCCCATCGTCGTCAGGCAAAGGATCTAGGTAGGCGCGCGGTTTTCGGCATAATTCCAGCACGCGGTTTTTGATCGTCGTTTTAAGCAGGCCAATCACCCTGCTGATGTCATCAGTGGCAACCAGCCCAAGCGCTTCTGCGCGGTTGTTTACCGTATAGCGCCAGATATTATGCCACACATCCTGGACAACATCGGGCAAATCTTCACTGGACAATCCAGCAATCTTGGGCGCTTGCTGTAGCGCAGCGCGGCAGCGCCCTTTGACCCACGGTTCAAAAATGGTTTGCACACAGTGCCAGGCCGCTTCGTCTTTGGTGAAAGCCCGTCGCCATAGCGCAGCACACCCTGGTGAATCCTTGTCACCCTGCGTTAAAAATTGTTGACGTTCTTGTTGACAAGTGGTACAAAGTGGCTGGATGTCTGACATGGAGAATGTCCTTCGCTTTGGGCCGTGATGGAGCAGGCAATCAACCCACGATCAGCCGAGGACCCGATCATGCCAACGTTGAAGGCTACTCGATTTACCTATTATACGCTCAACAAAGCCCACAAGAAAAAGCGCCGAACGGTTAGCGTCCGGCGCTTTTTGTGAAAAAGTTCTATACGCTTGAATGCGATTCAGCTCTAATCGCGCAACCGTTGCGCGCCCGAAAAGTGACCCAGCTTATGTGAATGGCGTAACACATGGTTACTGGGCGGATCTGTTTGGTGATGCCAAGGGATATTATTTCGAGGTTGAAGGACGGGACAGTGCAGGATCATTCAGAACCGTCCAAGTGCCTCATCTTCTAGCAAAGCAACTTGCCGAAATTGCCCATTACGCTTTATCATAAAAAGCTCGGTGGAGGAGTCGAACTTCACGGGTCTAGCGGTTAGCTTGCCTGTCTACTCAAGGCTGATTTGGCTTGGATGGGCTGGGCGCATTCAGCTTTTTTTGTGTGCGCAGCACCTTTTCCATAAAGGCGGTCAGGCGCTCAATCAGCGCCTGTTGGGTGCTGATCTGCTTTTTGAGCGCGTCGATTTCCATACGCCAGGCGCTGCGCGCCGTGGTTTGGGCTTCATACAGTTTATCAATGTGTTGCAAACTGTGGCCGACCGCCATTTCCGGCGTGATCGCGCCCTGGGCGTAATCGGCGAAGACTTGCTTGTGGTCGTAGGTTGCCATCTGATTGTCTCCCTTCAAGGTGCAATTGTTACCATATCGTCACGCTATAGCATGACGATATGGTAACATAGGCTCTTTTATGCGTCAAATTTGACTCACGGTTAAAAGATATGAAACGATTTGGGGAAAAATTACGCACCTTACGCGAGCGACGCGGGCTGTCCTTAAAACAGCTTGGTGACCAGCTGAGTGTCAGTAAGAATTTTGTTTGGGAAATAGAAACGGGGAAGAAGATACCCAATATCGTGATGCTCACGAAAATTTGCGATGTATTTGGTGTTGCTTGTGATAAACTCATCCGCGATGAAGCCGAGTTGGATGATGCAGGCCAGCCCTGAGGTATAAAGGGGTAAGATCCAGGATCGTTGCTAGCGCTGCGCTTCCCGCGCGCCTAGACTTTCCGCCAAAAATGAAGTCACCAACGTATTCATGCTAACTCCTTCTTGCTTGGCGCGCAAGGCTAGGCGACCGTGGAGACTTTTGGGAATCCGTTGCATGAATTTTCCACTGTAGCTGCCGCCGCTGGCTGGCTCTGGCACAGGAAGGCCCATCTCTTCCAAGGCGGCAATCGTTTCTGGGAGTGCGTCCAGCCCGTTGCGGATAGCTTCCTCTGGCGTTTCGCCATCCGCAATGCACTCAGAGAAATCCGTAAACGAAATGAGATAGCCACCGCCTTCATCTTGGGTTAAGGGACGAATCTCAAATGGATACTGGGTTAAATCTTTCATCATTCACTCGCTCACAAATTCGATAAATTTCTTAATGTAAATCGGTTTAATGGGTCGATGAGCAGGCACGGGCAGCGTAGCTCCGTCCGAACGTACAAAGACTACATGACTGGTTCCTCGTTGTCGCCATTCTATAAGCGTAGCATTGGCGACTGTCTTCAAATCATCGATCCGCCAGTCACGCGGATTTATTCGCATCTTTTCGAGGATTCTGTCTGCCTTGCTCATGTTTCGATGATACTATATATGATAGCAAAATGCAAGATGTGAATCGTTACCAAATGTTTAGCTTGCACTCGGCGTAGAAAAACGGTAGTTTTCAAAAAACTAAAGGATGAAGTAGAGGAACAACTATGTACAATCTTGATGGCAAAGTGGCGCTGATCACCGGTGCCGGTGGTCAACATGGCCTCGGGCGCGCAATTGCGTTGCGGCTGGCGCAGGAAGGCGCCGATGTTGTGATCAACGATGTGGTGGAGCGCCGCATCAATTCACCTGATTGGGCCGGCCTGCCAGACCTGGCACAGGAGATTGCCGCACTAGGTCGCCAAAGCCTGTCGGTGGTGGCGGATGTTGCTAATGCTGGGCAGGTGGAGGCGATGGTGGAGCAGACGTTGCAAACGTTTGGCCAGATCGATATCCTGGTCAACAATGCTGGCGCACTGGCCGGGCGGGATCGGGTGCCGGTGGTGGACCTGGAAGAGGCCGAGTGGGATCGCATTCAGAATGTGAACGCCAAAGGTCCCTTTTTGTGCTGCCGCGCCGTCGCCCGCGCCATGATCAAGCGCGGCCAAGGCGGCAAAATTATCAACATGTCCTCGATATCGGGCCAACGTGGCGTGGCGCGC
>Ga0209490_10002923_pt1 | contig 16081 bp, 13 predicted proteins | sample MAT06_FD_187209 | JGI IMG/M metagenome (GOLD analysis project Ga0209490, IMG submission 187209) | Freshwater microbial communities from Lake Fryxell liftoff mats and glacier meltwater in Antarctica - MAT-06 (SPAdes) (version 2) | ecosystem: Environmental > Aquatic > Freshwater > Ice > Liftoff...
GCTTTGTTGATGTCAGGCTCCCCCAGCCCCACCCCGCCGCCGAAAACCTCTTCGCCAGCGCCTGGTCCGCCTGCTACCTCGGCGCTCTCGACGTCGTCGCCAACGAGCGCAACATCAAGCCCACCGGCCACCCCTTCGTCGACACCCAGATCGACCTTCACCGCGACGGCGAGGCCTTCTTCCTCAGCGCCACCCTCACCGTCACCATCCCCGGCATCGACCGCCCCACCGCCGAATCCCTCGCCGATGCCGCCCACGCCATCTGCCCCTACTCCAAAGCCGTCCACGGCAACATCGAAATCACCACCACCATCGCCTGACTCCCCACTCGCCGCGCACCCCCCTATCCGCGCGGCCATCCGTCGCAGTACTTTCTCTCCCCCGCGACCGTCCTATCCCTTCCTTCCGCCCGCAGCCTGTAAGACTGCTCGTATCCCAATCCCACCACCAACCCAACGCCCCCTATGTATATAGAGGGCCGCGTTTTTCCATTGACACCCCCTACACCGGGGATGCGTCTCAATCTCAATCTCAATCTCAATCTCAAACCAAAATCCCAGTCCCAGTCCCAGTCTCAACCGCGTCTCAAATCTCAATCTCAAACACAAACGCCTTTTCCCGCCGCCCATCGCCTGCCCGCCTACTGCCGTTTCCCTACCCAATCCCAGTCCCACTCGGCGCGCACATCGACCCAGACCCTCGTCGCAACCCCGTCTCAATCTCAACCGCCTTTTTCCGCCGCCAATCACCACCCCACCTACTGCCGTTTCCCTACCCAATCCCACTCGACGCGCACGCGCGCAACACCCGGGCCTCCGTCTCAAAATCTCAAACTCAACGCAATCAACGCCCCAGCCCCATCCCGCGCCCTGTCTGGGCCCCATCTTGGAATTTCTGTGGCCGACTCCCCGTCTCCATCCCCCCTCCTCGCCCCAGCCCGGCCGGCGCCTGAGGCCATAGCAACTGCTTCGCTTAAGATCCGATCCAGTCCGTTCAGCCTGCCGACCACCCAGCACCCACCACCCACCACCCAGCCATCACCCATCGCCACGCCAATCAGACTCTTCAGCACCACAGACATCGCTACCGCAAGGAACCAATCGCAATGCGCCAGGATCTCGAAAATCTCCTCAACGTCCTCCTCCCCGCCGCCATCGACTCGCTCAAAAAACACGGTGAGTTCTTCCCCATCGCCGCCGAACTGGAAGGCGAAGAAGCGACGCTGCAAACCACCATGCCCAACGAAAAATTCCCCACTCCGGCCGACATCATCGGCGTGCTCCGCCGCGCCTATGTCGAGCGCCTGGAGCTGAACGACCGCGAGAGCGACACACTCACCGCCTGTGGAATCTGCTACCTCGGCACCATCGAAGATGCCACCACCGGCAAACCTTCCGACGCCATCGTTGTCGATCTCGAATGCCCCGCCGAATCCGCCCGAGTCGCCCTCCCCTACCGCAAGCGCATGCTCTTCGGCTACGCCTTCGGAGACCTAGCCCGCCTTCCGATGCAGCCCACGATCTTCGCCGCGTCCTGATCGTCGGCGCAGCCTCGCGCCCCAATTCCGCTCCGGTCAATCGCGCAAAGGCCCGAGCCCCGCGGCACCACGTTGAAGATCATGGGAATGAGGGACGGCGCGACTCCTCGTCCCCCGGTCAGGCAGTAGGAAATATTCGTAGACTCGGCCCGACCGCGGCGCACCGGCGGCCGCGAAACGTTGTCCGGGTACGATTGATGCGAGGTGTGATCAGCTCTGCTGATCGGGCCTGAGCGCGTGCGTCCTTGAAGCCAGATCATGCAGACACAACCAAACCCGAAAGGTCACTCCGTGAGTATCCAAACCGTCGCTGCCAAGTTCGTCGAGCTCTGCAACCAGGGCAAGAACTTTGACGTCATGCGCACCATGTACCACCCCGACATCGTCTCCGTCGAATCCGGCGGAGCCCAGACCGCCGGGCAGGCCGCCGTCATCGCCAAGTCAGAAAAATGGGCCGCGGGCGTCGAGATCCACGGCGCGAAAGTCCTGGGCCCGTTCTTCAATGGCGACGAGTTCGCCGTCCACTTCACCTTCGAGATCACCCCCAAAGACACCGGCAAGCGAATCAGCCAAACCGAGATCGGCGTCTACACCGTCAAGGCCGACAAGATCACCCGCGAGGTGTTCTACAACTCCGGCAACTGGTGAACATGAGCGACTCCGGTTCGCAAGGCCGGTCGCGGGTTCGGCAAGCGTTGAACTCCCCGCGACCACTTATGGCTTTTTTACCCCCCGCAAGGCCCAAAACCGCCGCTCCACCTGCTTCGTATACCCACCCATACCCCTCACACCAATCCATTTCGGCCCGCCAGCCCGGAATCACCTTTCACCCAACACAGCCTTGAGGTAGATTGATACAGCGGGCACCCGCCCCCGCGACGACGCTGCGGTTCAGTGTGCGATCCTTCGCGCACCCTTCCGCCCCCGCCTGCGCGGCCCCGCCTGCGCCGCCCCGTTTGCGCGGCCCAGTCTCACACGTTTCTCCCGGCCCATACGCCGTTGCTCATCAAGGAATGGCCCACCAGAACACGACTCTTCCTATGAACTGCATCCCGCCGTCTTTCCGCCGCCTTGTGCTCGTCGCCCCCCTTGCGCTCGCCGCACTGGCCACCGCACCCGCCAGCGCGCAGATCGTCGTCGGCGCTGACGAAGGCGGCCAGTCGATCGCCGCTCGCTACTTCGCCGTCAACACCCCAATGCCCTTCTCCCCCTATTCGCCCGGCTTCCAGGGCGGTGTTCGCGTCGCCGTCGGCGATGTCAATGGCGACGGCGTCGCCGACATCATCACTGGTCCCGGCCCCGGCGCTGCCCCGCACGTCAAAGTCTTCGACGGTACCAACAACCAACTTATCCACTCGTTCTTCGCCTATTCGCCCAGCTTCGCCGGTGGCGTCTTCGTCGCGGCGGGCGACATCAACGGCGACGGCGCGGCCGACATCATCACCGGTGCCGGCCCCGGCGCAGGCCCCCACGTCAAAGTCTTCGATGGCCGCACCGGCGCCGAGATTCGTTCCTTCTTCCCGTTCGCGCCCAATTTCAGCGGCGGCGTCCGCGTCGCCGCGGGCGATGTCAATGGCGACGGCTTCGCCGACATCATCGCCGGCGCCGGCCCCGGCGGCGGCCCGCAAGTGGGCATCACCGACGGCACCAGCAACACCGTTCTCCACTCGTTCTTCGCCTACCCGCCCACCTTCAGCGGCGGTGTCTTCGTCGCCGCGGGCGATATTGATGGCGACGGCCGCGCCGAGGTCGTCACCGGCCCAGGCGATGGCGCGCCCCCGCAGGTCAACGTTTTCAACCCTGAGAACCCAGCCCTCAACCAATCCTTCTTCGTCGGCTCTACCGACAACTTCCGCGGCGTGCGCGTCGGCACCCACATGGGCTCAAACGGCATCATCGCCATCCTCATCGGCCTCCTGCTGCCCAACGACGTTGTCGACGTTCACCTCCGTTCCGCCACCGGCGGCGCGATCCGTGGCGGCGACCTCAGCACTGCACTCTTCAACGGCGCACACGTCTTCGTCGCCGGCACACCCCGCCCCACCTGCCGAGCCGATTTCAATCATGACGGCACGCTCAACCCCGACGACCTCGCCGACTACATCGGCTGCTTCTTCGCAACCCCGCCCTGCGACCGCGCCGACTACAACGCCGGCGGCGAAACCAACCCCGACGACCTGGCAGACTTCATCGGTGCCTTCTTCGCTGGCTGCCCATAAACCCGAAACCAGTAAACCCGCACCCTCAGAGCCCGGCGAGATTACGAGCGCGGCCGATCAATCCCCGTCGTCGCACTCGGCGGGCTGAACATATCGAGCACAACCGTGTCCTCAATCGCCAAAGCGGAGTGGGGCACCCACGCGGGCAACTGCAGAACCTGCCCGCCGACAAGTTCAACCTCACGGCGCTCAGGCGAGTCCACAACGCCGAGCCCAAAGCGGATGCGGCCGCTCACGATGATCGCGAACTGTTCGTTGCCATGAGCGTGGGTTGGCACATCGCACCCGGCGCGAAGCAGCACTCGCGACACCATCATCTGCTCGCCGACAATCCGCTGGCGCTCGAGCAGGGGCATGGGTACATCTGTGGCAAGGGTTGACCAGGAGTGGACGGTGGCGCTCATGCCGAATGATACAGCTTTCATGTGCCGCGCAGTTTCGGCGCGTCTCGTGCGGAGGGATGCAACTTGGTCCAACTTGGTCCAACCTGATGCAACTTTGGGCACACCCCGGGGAACAAGAAGGCGCGTAGTATGTAGGCGATCGGCCTTTGGTTGAGAACCCAGGAGGAAAGCGAGATGCCAGCGCTGCGTGGCAGCGCTGCCGCCGCGTGAGAACCTGAGTTGGTTTTGACAGGAAGATTGGCCTTGACAGGAAGTTGCGTATGACATCTACAGCCCACCTATTTTGCCAGAGTGTGTCCGGGAATGCGCCCGTCTTGTCAGCTTGGGCCGGCCGGGCCAAACCGTTGCGTATCGGCCGCGTATCTCCTCATGTGCAACCTCGCGCCTTGCTGGTTGCGGTGATGCTCGGAGTAACCGTTCTGGTCGCCCCTGCCTCCGCCCCTGCCGCGCGGGCCCAAGAACCGGCGGCGCAAGAGCCGGTGCCGACGCCATCTCCCGCATCCACACCAGCACCAGCACCGGCAGCAGCGCTCACGCCACCGTCTTCATCGCAGGCGCTCAGCAAAGAGGCCGACGGTCTGTATCGCGCCGGCGACTTTGCGGGCGCGCTGGCCAAGGCCAAAGACGCGGTCGAACTGGCCGAGAAGGATTCAGGCCCGGACGCCGCGGGCGTGGCGGATTGCCTCAACTGCCTGGGAATGATCCATGCAGCACAAGGCGAGTTTGCGCTTGCCGAACCGGTGTACAAGCGGGCCCTGGTGGTCAACGTGAAGGCGCGCGGCAAGGACGACGTGGAAGTCGCGACCACGCTCAACAACTTGGCAGATCTCTATCGGCAGATGGGCGACCTGGCGCAGGCCGAGTCGCTCATCAAGCGGGCTCTTGAGATTGACGAGAAGGCGAGCGGGCCCGAGCACCAGGACGTTGCAGTGACACTCAACACGCTGGCTTCGGTGTGTGAAGCACAGGGGAAGTTCGCCCAGGCCGAGCCGCTCTACACCCGCGCCGTAGCCATCTTTGAGAAGGCTACCAACCCACAGACACCTGCGCTGGCCACAACGATCAGCAACCTCGCGGGACTCTACAGCGCGCAGGCAAAGTTCTCGCAGGCCCAGCCGCTGTATTCGCGGGCTTTGGCCATCTTTGAGAAGGTGAACGGGGCCGACCACCCCGACGTGGCGCAGGCACTGAGCAACCTGGCCGGGCTGCACTCCGTGCAAGGTGCGTACGCGCAGGCCGAGCCGCTCTACACCCGGGCGCTGGCGATTCGCGAGAAGACCCTCGGACCGGATCACCCGGCCGTGGCGAAGAGTTTGAACAACCTCGCAGCGGTGTATGACGCGCAAAAGCAGTATGCGCAGGCCGAGCCGCTGTATAAGCGGGCACTGGCGATCAACGTGAAAGCGCTGGGCAAGAACCACACGGCCGTAGCGGCGACCCTGAGCAACCTGGCGCTGCTGTATGTGGCGCAGAAGCAGTATGCGCAGGCCGAGCCGGCGTATAAGCGGGCGATTGCGATTCGCGAGCAAGCCCTTGGCGTTGAGCACCCGGATGTGGCAGTGATTCTGACCAACCTCGGCGCGCTGTATGTTCTGCAAGGCCAGGTGGCGAAAGCCCAGCCGCTGTATGCGCGGGCCCTGACGATTACGGAGAAGGCATTCGGCCGCGACCACCCGGACGTAGCCAACATTCTTGAGCACCAAGCAGTGCTAGCGCGCAAGGCGAGCCGACCGACCGAAGCACAGGCCTTGGAAGACCGCGTCAAGGTGATTCGCGCAGCGACGCGCTGACATCCCACCGCCCACTGCCAATAAATCGGCCGTAGGCACATCAAGCGGCATGGCCGGTGAGCAATCAGGGCCTTGAAGGGCCTTGACGGGCCTTGAAAGGCCTTGACGGACGGCCGAGTTCGCTTCGCGATCAGGAGATAGTCGCTTGGCGCGCAGCGACTTACAAACTGTGAGCCCACATTCACCCCCCGTTCACGGTGGAGGCACACAGTGGTGCGATAGTTCCTTCAGGTACGAAACGATCTGCTGGCTTGTATTGATGCTGGCGGAATCACACGAACCTCTGAAACCCGACAGACTCGGGTCGCATTGCTGCGAAAGGAACTCGTATGGGCCTCATTCTTCTCGTCGTCCTCATTCTCCTCCTCCTCGGCGCCGTTCCGACTTGGCCGCACAGCAAAAGCTGGGGCTATGGCCCGAGCGGGATTGTCGGCGTGCTGCTCGTGGTGCTCGTCATTCTGCTCATCATGAATGTCATTCCCCGCGGCTTCTAAACGCCCCTGAGGGTTGTTGGCGACTCCGTCATGTCTCCGTCTGGTCAGAGCGGCTTCTGGCTCAGCTTTCGTGCCCTTGCGTCTTGCGGTGGGCCAGCACTATGCGGATCTGCTCGTACGTCGCGGCTTCGCCGAGGATGTCTTTGATCGGCCGCAGGCGCGTGCCCGCGGCGGCGGTGCAGGCGTGGGCGACCTCTTGATAGAGCGAGTCGGGCACCCACGGGCCGACGGTGGCGGGCTTCTCGGCCATGATGTATTCGACGAGGTCGTCGCAGAGCGTGGAAGGGGCGCGGCCGATGGCGGCGGAGACTTCTTCGATGCTGCTGCCGCGCCGGAACATGTCCACGGCGCGGCGTTTGGCGACGGTCATTTCGCGGGGTCGTGTGTCGCGGCCGCCGCTGGTGCTGCTCGCCTCATCGGGCATGCGGCGCGGGCGCGAGCCGGCCTGCGCATCAACCGCCAGGCCGTGGGTGCGGCAGTGGGCGACGATGGCGCCGATGAATCGGTCACCAAACTGCTCAAGTTTGCGGACACCGACGCCTCGGACGCAGATGAAGCCGTCTTGCGTGGAGGGGCGGACGCGACAGAACTCTTCGAGTGTGGCGTCGTTGAAGACCTGGTAGGGCGGGATGGAGAGCCCTTCGGCGATCTCGCGTCGGAGGTGGCGAAGGGACTCGAAGAGCGCGTGCTCTTCGACGCTGAGCGGGCGGCCGAGCATGGCCGTGGCGGCGGTCTCGCGCTGGCTGCGGCCGATTTCGCTGCGGGGGCGGACCAGCGCGGCGCGGCGCTCGGAGCGGAGCAGCTCGCGAGAACGGCTGGTGAGACGGAGGACGGGGAACTCCCCGGGGGCGCGCTCGAGGTCGCCCGAATCAATGAGCTGATCAATGAAACTGGTGAGAAGGTTGCGTTCGGTGCCGCGGAGAAGGCCGAACGTGCTGAGGGTGTTATGACCCTTCTCCATGACTTTCTGGTTCTGGCTGCCGAGCAGGACATCGATGACGTGGCGGGCACCGAACGATTGCCCGCAGCGGGCGACGCAGGAAAGGATCTTCTGGGCCGTTTCGTGCGACGCTTCAATGGTCTCAAGCTCGCGGAGGCAAAAGTCGCAGGCACCGCAGTCGGGTTTCTCGAAGGGCTGGCCGAAGTATTCACTGATGGCCTTGTGGCGGCAGCGGGCCCCGCTGACGAGGCGCTGCATCTCGTCGAGGAGTGATTCCTGATGAGCGAGGACCTGGGGCGGCGAGCCAGTTTCAGATGCGCCGCGCGCCATGACCTGCTTCCACTTCATCACGTCGCCAGCGGAGTAGAGCAGCAGACACTCGGCGGGCAACCCGTCGCGACCGGCGCGGCCGGTTTCCTGCTGGTAATGCTCGATGCTTTTGGGCAGCGCGGCGTGCACGACGAGGCGGACATCGCCGCGGTCAATGCCCATGCCAAAGGCGACCGTGGCGACGACGACGCTGAGGCGCTCGGAGCGAAAGTCATCGCTGATTTGCGAGCGGCTGTCGGCGTCCATGCCGGCGTGATAGGCCTTGGCTTTGATGCCGTTTTGCACCAAGTCGTCGGCGAGGGAATCGGTATCTTTGCGCGAGATGCAGTAGATGATGGCCGCAGCGTCCGGGTGGCGGCGAACGGCTTCGACGCATTGGCGGGTGCGATCGACCCGAGGCAGCACGCGATAGGTGAGGTTGGGACGATCAAAGATGCCGATCATGACGCGCGGGTTCTTGAGGCCGAGCTGCGCGACGATATCTTCCTGCACGGGCGGCGTGGCGGTGGCGGTGAAGGCGTTGATGGGGACGCCGGGGAAGAAGGCCCGGAGTTCGGCCATGCGGCGATATTCGGGGCGGAAGTCGTGCCCCCACTGGCTGATGCAGTGGGCTTCGTCGATGGCGATGGCGCCGACGTTGAGCCGCTGAAGGAAGGGCACGAAGCCGTCGCTGAGCAGACGCTCGGGCGAGGTGAGCAGGAGCCGCAACTCGCGCGATTGAATCCGCTGGCGGATGGAGGTTTTCTCTTGCGGCGAGAGATGGCTATGCAGGGCCGCAGCGGGGTAGCCAGCCACTTCAAGCCCGCCGACCTGGTCCTTCATGAGCGCGATGAGCGGCGAGACGACGAGCGTGATGCGGCCGGTGACGAGCGGTGGAACCTGGTAGCAGAGCGACTTGCCGCCGCCGGTGGGCATGACGGTAAGGGAATCGGCACCATCAAGACAGGCGTTGATGGCATCGTGCTGGAGAGGGCGGAGCGAGTCGAAGCCCCAGTATTGCTTGACGGCGGCAAGGACTGCGGATTGGCGGGGTGAGCCGGGTTGAATATCGACCGTAGCGGGCACCTCAATGGGCGGGAGCGCCGCATCGGCGAGTGAAACGGGATGGGAGGAGAGCGGCGGCACTGGGTTTGGAGGGTATTCGTAGGCCGGGGCGTTTGAGTCGCGCGGGCGCAATCTGGCCGTTTCGGGGCCGGCAGGCGTGCGGCGTGACGAAACGGTGACAGCCACGCATCGTCGGGCGGCCGGAGACCGTAATCTTGACCATGCGATTCGCTCTCATTGTGACGGTTTCCACCACGGCCGCCTTCTTGCTGGTGACCTCGGCCTCGCTGGGGCAGGCACCTGCACCCGCGCCCCAACCCGGGGCAGACAAGGCGGCAACGGCGAGAATCTTCAAGGACGCCAACGAGCTGCTCACCGCGCTCGAGACGGCCGACAAGGACCTGCGGTCGCTCACGGCGGAGATTCGCTACAAAAAGATCTTCGCGCAGGTGCAGGGCGGCGACAGCCAGATTCGCGAGGGAAAGCTCACGTTTGTGATCACTCCGGCGCAGGCGGCCGTGCCTGCTCAAAAAGCCGGCGCTGATGGAAAGGGCGGAACGGACGCCAAGGCGGCGGTGCCGGCGCGGCGCGGGTTCTCGGTATACTTTGATTCACTCGTGGCGGGCAAACAGAAACGCGATGAGAAGCGGCAGTTTGTGTTTGATGGCGAGTGGTATGCCGAGCGCGACTTTGCCAACAAGCAGTTCACCAAGCGGCGGATCGTGGCGCCGGGGCAGCAGGGGGACCCGCTGAAGATCGGCGAAGGGCCGTTCCCGGTTCCCATCGGTCAGGCCAAGGCGGACATTCTGAACCGGTTCAGCGCCGAGCTGGTGCCGTTTGCCGACGGGCTTGATGATGCCGCGGCGGGGCGGGCGTTCATGCAGGGGACGTATCAACTCAAGCTCACGCCGCGCGAGAAGTCGCCCGAGGCGCGAAACTTCAAGGTCCTGCGGCTGTGGTATCGGCAGGAAGACTTGCTGCCGCGGATGGCGCTCTCGCTGGCGCCTGACGACACGGCGACGGAGATTCTGCTCATCAACCACGCGCGGAACATGACGGCGGATCAGAACGCGCTGAATGTGGATGCGCCGACCGAGCCGGGGTGGGTGATCAATGTGCAATCGGAGATCCGCGGTGGCGTTGTAGAAGTGAAGCCGGCGGAGGGGCCGGGGGACGCTCAGGACCCGGCCAAGCTGCCAAATAACCCTCCTGCCGTCGCGCCGGCGGTTTCCCCGCCTGCGCCAGCGGCACCGGCGACCAAGCCAGAACCGAAATAGCCGCGTAGTGACCTTGCATGGAGGTGGCGGTGGGTCGATGCACCTTGAGGGGTTTCACGATGAGTGCTAACCCGTGCATCTTCCCGCGGCCCGCCGCATACACCACGATTGACGCGAGGTGTGTCAGGCCAACTGTGATCGTGCGTTGTGCGTAATAGTTGTGGATCACCTCATGCGTTCCTATCACTCAATCGCCGCTCGTTTGATTGCCCCGATGACTCTGGCAGCAGCGCTGGCGCTGGCCGCGGGGCATGCGGTGGCCGCGTTCGCGGGGCCGCCGAAGGTGGAGCAGTCGTGGAAGAAGGTGCTGGAGTTTGACCCGACCGAGGGCGCGATGGATGCGCCGCCGCGGTCGGACGCGGTGGAGAAGCTGGTCAATGCGGCGTATTTGACGGCGACAGAAGCGGCGGACCTGCGGCTGTTCTTTGGCGAGCCCACGGAAGCCGACTTGGCAGCGGAAGGGCCGATCGGGGCGGCGCGACGCGCGGCGTTCGCGCTCATGCGCGGGGCGTTTGCCGACCCGGCGCTGGATGATGACACCACGCCGCGGATCGACCGGGCCGAGGCGGTGCTGGAGCGCGGCGACCCGGCGGGCGCGCTGGCCCTGCTGGCGGGTGAAAAGGCAGGCGACGAGCAGGCTGGCGACAAGCAGGCTGGCACGCTCACTCGCGATTCGATGCGGCGGGCGCGGCTGGCGACGAATGCGCTGCTGCTGCTGGGACGGCGCGCCGAGGCGCTGGCGGCGGCGCAGCCCGCGCTGGCGCTGCTGGCGGCGGGGAAGTCAGAATCACCGGGCGACATTGCCGAGGCCGTGCATGCGGCAATGCTGCTGACGCGGGCGTTTGTGCCGGGCAGCGAGGGGCCGGGGAAGGCCGTGCCGGATCACAAGTCGCTCATGGCATCGCTCAAGCGCGGGCGCGAGATCGATCCGCAGCACTGGCCGACGCTGCTGGCCGAGGCGCAGTTGCTGTATGAAAAGGACAACGCGCAGCAGGCGAGCGGGGTGCTGACGCAGATTCTGGCGCTCAACCCGGCGTGCGCGGACGCGTGGGCGATGGTCGGCAAACTCGCCGTCGATAGCTTCAACCCGGCGGTGGCCGAGCGGGTGGCGTGCCGGCTGGATGTGCTGGCGGGCAAGAACGAGGCGGGCCAGTGGGCCGCATCGCCGCTTTCGGCCGTGGTGCGGGCGCGGATGATGCTGCGGATGTCTGACCCGGAGCAGGCGGGCAAAGATCTTGCGGCGGCGCGTGCGGCTCTGCCGGCGCGGCGCGACGTGCTGGCGCTTGAAGCCGCCATCGCCGCGGCGCGGTATGACGTGCCCGAAGCCCGGAAACTGCTGGAGACCTATGACGCGATCGCCACGGCGGGCGCTGTGGCCGCTGGCGCTGTTGGCGCGGGGGCGGGGGGCGAGGGCCCGGGTGGCGAGGGCACGGGGGGCGAGGGGACAGCCCTGCCAGCCGAGGGCTACTACGAGGTTGGGCGGGCGCTGAGCGAAGCGCGCCAGTATGGGCCCGCGGCAGAGTTCCTGAAAGTGGCTTCCGAGCGCGCCCCGGCGTGGGCGTCGCCCTTGATTGACTTGGGCCTCATGAGTGTGCAGAGCGCTGAGGATGCTCAGGCGAAAGACACGCTGGAGCGCGCGGTGGCGCTCGACCCGTTCAACGTTCGAGCTGACAACTCGCTGAAACTGGTGACGGAGATGGCGACATACACGCGGTTTGAGAGCGAGCACTTCATCGTGCGCTGCAAGCCGGGGAGCGGCGATGAACTGCTGGCCGCCGAAATGTTGCCGGTGCTGGAAGAGAACCACCGCATCGTGTGCGGGACCGACGGCCCGGGCCTGCACTTCGAGCCGCCCTTCAAGACCATCATCGACCTGATGCCCGATCACCGCTGGTTTGGCGTACGGATCACGGGCATGCCTGCCATTCACACCATCGCGGCGAGCACGGGCCCGGCGATTGCGATGGAGACGCCGCGCGAAGGGCGAAACCACCTTGGCACCTATGACTGGCAGCGGGTGCTGCGGCATGAGTACACGCACACGGTGGGTTTGACCAAGACCAACAACCGGATTCCGCACTGGTTTACCGAAGCGCAGGCGGTGTACATGGAGCAGTCGCCGCGGGATTACCCGACGGTGCAGATTCTGACCAAGGCGTTCGAGACCGAGACGCTGTTTGATTTCGTGAAGATCAACCTGGCGTTTGTGCGACCCGAGAAGCCGACGGACCGGTCGCAGGCGTACGCGCAGGGACACTGGATGTACGAGTACACGGTGAAGACATACGGCGGCGATGCACCGCTAAAGCTGATGGAGAAGTATGCTGCGGGCGTGCGGGAAGAGCAGGCCTATCGCGAGGTGCTGGGGGTTTCGCGCGAGGTGTTCTTTGAGCAGTTCCTGACATACGCCCAGAAGCAACTCCAGGACTGGGGCATGGTTGCGAAAGCCGATGAGCCAGCGATTGCGGATCTATTGGGGGACCTGCGAGCCGCTGATGTGAAGGCGAACAACGAGACGAAGGCGGATGCTGACGCGAAGGTGGACGCCGGAGACGTGAAGAAAACGAGCGGCGACGAAGCGAGCGGCGACGGGAAACCAGCCGAGGAGCCGAAGAAGCCGGTGAAGGCGGACGAGCCGGCGATCACCGACGAGATGGTGGCGAAGCTGCTTGAGGCGCATCCGACGCACCCTGATGTGCTCGAACTGGCGGTACAGCACGGGGTGGGCAAGAACAACGGCGAGCCGACGGCGGCGATGATTCCGCTCATTGAGCGCTACGCGGTGGCGCGCCCAGTCGATCCACTGCCGCACAAGCTCCTGGCCCGGATCTATCTGGCGCTGACCCAGCCGGCCTCGGTGGCGGAGGGCGGACCGGGAAACGCCGGGCCACTGGATGCGATTGAGCACCTTGAGTGGCTCGATGCGCGCGAGGATCGGGCCCCGACGTTTGCGGCTCAATTGGCCGCGCTCTATGGCCAGCGGAACGCTCCGGGCGATCTGGCTTTGGCCCAGGCGAAGGCGGAGCGAGCGACGCGGATAGCGCCGTTCGAGGCACGGCACCGCGAGTTGGCGGCGGGAATGGCTCTGCGAGCGGGTGACTTGGTGACCGCCAGACGGCACATCGAGGCGCTTATTATGCTCGAGCCGGACCGGCCGATTCATCGCAAACGGCTCGACGCGATCGTTGAGAGAATGAACAAATGAGAGGGATGCGGTGGCCAGGGGCGTCAATTGGCATGACCGGGGACTGGGAATAGCTGGAATCGGACGCTCTAATCCACTGACAATCAACAACTTTGGTGGTGTCTGCCAGTTCGGAAGGCGAGATGGTTGCTCCGGAGGGGGATGCCCGCAATAATCAAGGCCCCACATCGACCGGGTCGCTCTTGCGGCGAGACGGCGAGCGTGGACAGTGATCGGTTTTTGGTCGGAGCTCCTTATGCCATACGTTTGTGCTTTCACTGGTAAGAAGTCCTCGTTCGGCAAGCAGCGGACGTATCGCGGCCAGAAGATTGTCAAGGGCGGCTTCGGCCTTAAGCCCACGGGCATCACGCGGCGGAAGTTCCGTCCGAACCTGCAGAAGATCACGGCCATGATCGACGGTGCCCCCACGCGGGTGTACGCCTCGGCCCGTGCCATCAAGGCGGGTCTGGTAATCAAGCCGCTGAAGCGTCGCGACGGGTACACGGCGGCCAAGAAGGCCGCGGCGGCCAAGTAAGCCGGCGGTTTGATTCACGAATCAACCAAAGCACCACGATGCGCGAGCATGGTGGTGTTTTCATTTTTGGGCTCTGCCGATCGACGGCACCCGGCCGGGTCTGGAACCCTGGAGGGCGGCCATGGCGAATAGGATGGTGCATGCCGACGTATGTCTATGAAGTGCTGGATGCGAAGGGGAACGCCACGGGCGAGTACTTTGAGATCGTTCAATCGATGAAGGACGAGGCTCTCAAGAAGCAACCCTCGACTGGCAAGCCGGTGAAGCGGGTGCCGCAGGCGCCGAACATTGCGGGCAAGTGGAGCCCGGTGAAGGCGAAGGGGACGATGAGCAACAAGAACCTGGAGCGGCTGGGATTCACCAAGTACGAGCGCAAGGGCGATGGTTATATGGAGCGAACGGCGGGCAAGGCCGGTCCGAAGCAACTGCATGCGGACTGACCGCGGGACAGCGCACGGGAGCGATGCGCCAGAGCAGTGCCGCAATCAGGGGGATGCGGGGGGAGTGCGGTCTTAAGGCTTGGCGAAGGTTGCGGCCGAGAAGTGAACAGCCATATCAACTGGGGAGGCAGTTGCAGGCCCTGATGGTCTCGATAAGCGCAGAAGCAGGTCCGACTATTCGGATTTGTGGCCTGCGGCACGCGCATTTCGCACATTGTTCTGTGCGTGTTGACGATCGCGCGATATGGTGCGTGGGTCGTGGAGTGGTGTGCGAACGTCGGGTGTAACACTTATGTGCCTGGGAGAATGCGCGTGCTGAAAAATGCTCATTTGATAATCGGACTCATGGCCTTGCTGGGCACGCTGGTTCCGGCCGCGATCGCGACGAATGCGTGCCGGAAGGTGGCGCCCGCGGACCAAACAGCGGAAAGCCCTTGCAACGGATCGGGCGTTTTGATCGGGTGCGCGGCCTATGTCGCCTGTCCGAAGAGCGATGAGTGCGTGCCGTCCGAGGGCGGGTATCAAGCCTGCAAGGTGCAACTGACGGTGCAACTGCCGTGTCGGTTCATGATCGGCGGTAACCCGGACCCCTCGCGGCCGGGATGCTGCTACAACGGCATCGAGCTGGGTGAAACTGGCACGCTGGTCTATGTCGATTATCTCGAACCGTCGGGAAATCTGTGCTCGGGGTCGAGCACTCCGGGGTTACCGGGGCTTCCGCAGAGTGACGATCAAATCAACCCCTGAACCGCGGCGGTGGGATGCCGAGCGGGCAGGGCGAGAGCTTGCAAGGAGAGAGCGTATGAAATGGCACGGAACGCCATGGAGAAGCGATGCTGAGGCGGCTGGCGGAGCGGAGACGTCGAGTACGGATTGGGCGACAGCAGGCGGAGGCGGGGCCGGAGCGGCGCAGATCGCCCGGCTTCTCGATGGCCTGCGGATGCCGACGGTGATGGCCGTGCAGTGTGAGGGGACGCTGACCAGCGGCCAGTTGTATGACCAGATGACCATTTCGAGCGGTCCGGAGTGGCTGTACAGCGTGCAATCAATGCGGCACGGGTCGGTGGGGTTTGTCGCGACCACAGTCCGCCATTCGACGCTTGAGCGCTCGACGGTGTATCACACCGATCGGCGTGTGGGTCACGTTGACAATCGGCTCGGTGAGTTTGGCGGCGTGGAAGAGGACATCTTCTCGCCGCAGTTTGCAGCACGAAGCGCTCGCTGGGCGCTGGCGCACGAGCCCGGCCACGTGTCGATCTTGAACGTGAGCAGCGAGGTTGTGGCGATTCGGCGCGAGATCGCCGACAGCGCAGCTCGGACGATGTTCATCGATCGAACGACCGGCGAGTGCCGCGAGATGCGCATCGGCGAGGCGCCGTCGCCCGTGGTGCGGGTGGTCTTTGCCGACTGGCGGCCGATCGATGGCGCGCAGACCTTTCGGCATCCGGCGAGCGCAACGGTGCTCGATGTGCGCGACGGGCGCGAAACGCCGGTGAAGACGCTCAACTACACCAAGGTGGAAGCGCTGGCGACGGGGACAGCGATTCCCGAACTGGCGCTGCCCGAGAAAGCTCGGCTGGAAATGAAGGCAACGGGTGAGGTTGTTGACGGGGCGGGGCAGGTGGTCGGGCATATGGGCGCGCCGGCGGCCGCCTCGGTGTCGGGGTGGCCGTTCTCGCCGGCATCAACACTCACGGCGAGCGCCGTGGTGGTGTTGATGGTGGCCGTGACGATCTGGCGGAGGCGCGGATGATCCGGGTAACATCACTCATCATGCTGGCGCTTCAAACCGGGCTGGGCCTGATGTGGGCGTGGGCGGGCTTTGGCAAACTTGTGGCCATGATGCACTTTGCGGATGAACCGGCCCGGTCGTACTTTGGGAGCTTT
>Ga0209490_10002924_pt1 | contig 16080 bp, 16 predicted proteins | sample MAT06_FD_187209 | JGI IMG/M metagenome (GOLD analysis project Ga0209490, IMG submission 187209) | Freshwater microbial communities from Lake Fryxell liftoff mats and glacier meltwater in Antarctica - MAT-06 (SPAdes) (version 2) | ecosystem: Environmental > Aquatic > Freshwater > Ice > Liftoff...
CGGTCGCTTTGAGCAGGCCGACACAGCCTTTGTCGAGCCGCGAAAGCGAATGGTCGACCAGTAGATAGGTGCCAGCGGTATCGAGTTTGAATTCGACGGCGCAGGCTCCGCCGGCGGGAACCATGGTTGTTTGTACGTTCAAGGCCGGTGCGGAGGTCAGATCACCCTCGCGATAGACCTTGTCGAAAATCTCGCCGATGACGTGGAAGGAACTGGTGATATTCGGACCGCCGACACCAAAGAAGATGCGCACAGTCTCGCCAACCTTGGCTTGCATGGTCCGATCACCGGTCAGGGAACCAATGCGACCATTCATGCAGATAAAGGTCGGCTGTTCTTCGAAAAGGCGGCTGTCATCCTGGTTCATATGACCTTGGGTGCCCGGCTTGTGGGTGGTGTAGAAATCGCCCTGCACCACGTAGAATTCATGGTCGACTTTCGGCAGGCCCTCTTCCGGTTCGATCACGATCAGCCCGTACATGCCACGCGTCAGATGCGAGGGAATGTGCGGAGTGGCGCAGTGGTAAATGAAAACACCGGGAGCCAGGGCTTTGAAGCTGAGGGTCTTTTCCTGGCCGGGGGGCACTTGCAGGAATTTCGCACCACCGCCGGGACCAGTGGCGGCGTGGAAGTCGATTGAGTGAACGAGTTTCGAATCAGCGGCATTCTTGAGGGTCACTTCGACGGTATCACCGACTCGGGCTCGCAGCATGGGTCCGGGGACCTGCTGGTTGAAGCACCAGTATTCGTAGGTGGTGCCGTCGGCCAGATAGGCTATTTCTTCGGATGAGGTAATCACGAATGGGACGACTGCGGGTTCTTTTCGGGTGATGGGTCCTGGGATTTTGCTGGGATCGGCCCCTATCTCGGCCACCGTCACCGGGCGGGCAGGCTCTATGGCGGCCTGAGCCATCGGGCGGTGGAGGGCAGCGATGCCGTGACCGTCATCTGCCTCTCCGCCTTTGACCTCGAGCTTGCCTTCCATGCCGATCTGGCGGTGACCGGGGATGGAGCAGTAATAGGGTTCACTCAATTGAGCGGTAAAGGTGACCTCCGTCTTTTCGCCGATTTTTAGGATATGCTTGGACTTCACTTGGTGGCTATCCAGGACGACGTCATGCGCCATGGGCTCGGCGTTGATCAAGATAATGGTCACCCGATCGCCGGCATCGACCATCAGGGTTGGATTCTTCCGCCCTTTGATGTCCCCATCGAGCCCGATGTACCCGGTCATGTGGGCTTCCAGGGTAAAGGCGCGCTCAGCCGCGGGGAGGCAGGCCAGCGCAGTACTGAGCAGAAATGGGAGCAGGAGCAGCGGACGGGGTGTGGACATGATGATCTCTCCGGAGGTATGCGCCTGGGGTCGTCGCCCCGGGCTGTGGGATTCATGATATAAGGATAAAAAGACATACAAGTCCGAAAATAGAGACGGATAAGGGTTTCCCGGTTTAAAGAGGTTGGTGAGTAATCGTGGCATCAGCGCGGCAAGGAGGTGGCCTACCCGCCTTGCACTTCGAGGCGACCGCGGGCGCGCAGCCAGAGCAGCATGTTGCCCACCCGCAGCAGCAGCCACCACACCGCAGCTAGGAGCAGGACGTAACCAATGGCGGGTGTTTCGCCGCCTATCTTCCCGACATAGGCCATGGTCGGATAATAGCTGATCAGGGCGAAGGGTAGGTAGCTGATACTCTCGCCAATGAGGTGGGGAAGAAAATGCAGGGGCACCAGCAGGCCGGATAGCAGCATGAGCAGATTGCGTTTCAGGCTCATCAGGCCAGTGATGTCCTCTAAGAAGAAACTCATGGTTCCGGCGAGCACATTCAGTTCGGCATTGATGAGAAATGCGACCACGAAAAGCAGCGGAAATTGCCACCAGCCGGCGCCTTGCGGCGGCAGGATGCCGAACATAGGAAATAGCACCAACGCCATCGGGAGCGCGAAGAAAAGCACCCGGAAAGCCGTTTCCCCCGCTGCCTGAGCCAACCACTGGCCTTGGAAGGAAAGCGGTTTCAGCAGATCCAGCGTCACGTCGCCGCTCTGAAAACGGGCGGCGATCTCACTATCGGTATTGGTGAAATACGCTGAGCGCGCGATATAGCCGATGGCGATGTAGGTGGTCAATTCAGGAAAGGTTAAGCCTTCGAGGACCGCCCCTGGGCCCTGGTCGCGAGCCGCAAAAATGGCGCGCCAGATCGCATATTGGCCGCCAACGAACACCGCGTAGGTGGCGATGCCGGTCAGGTAGCGCATGCGATACGCCATCAACTTGAGGAAAGTCAGCCGGGCGAGAAACCAATAGGGCGCGAGGAGGGCGACTTTCGCGCGCGATGCGGAATGGGAAAAAGGGGAAAGGGGACGAGTCATCGTTGCCAGAGCGTGCGGGCAGGCGAGCTTGCCGTGGCCGCGTCCAAGACAATGGGCGCAGCCGGGATCCGCCCTTCCGAAGGCCGGGGAACTGGATTGAATCGCCGCCCGCCATGCGCCTTCTCGTTTTTGCTGTCGTCCTTGTGCTCGCCTGTGGCTGCACGGCACCTCCGGCCTTGGACGCCGAGGTCGTGACCGCCTTGACCACCGGCATTCGCACGACCTGTGTCGCCATGGATGTACCACTGCCGCCTCCGCGAGCCCTGCATGACCAGGCAGGACTGCTGGCGATCCAGAGTCCGCCGGAACGCCAAGCGGCAATCCGCGCAGGTCGCATACCCAGTGCCGACATCGCTGGGGCCTCGCGCGATCTACTCTTGGATCTCGACCGCCGCCGGCCCGAATTGACGCCGCCGTTGATGCTCAGCTGGTTGACCGAACATGTCATCGAACTCGACGCCAATCAGCTCCTGCTGTTGGATGCCTTGGTGCATCAGACCGAGCGTGAAGCGCACCTCAAGGATGACCGCCGATGAGCGCCCCGATCCTGGACCGCATTATTGACACCAAGCGCATCGAGGTCCGGCGCCTGCGCATGGTCGACCGCGCCACGCTCAGCGATTTGCCCGCCACCCGCGGATTCCGCGCCGCGTTGCAGCGTCAGCGCGGCGAGAGCGTGCACGTCATCGCTGAATGTAAAAAAGGCAGTCCGTCTAAAGGCATATTTTGTCCGGACTATGACCCAGTCCGCATCGCCTTTCATTACGTGCACGGCGGCGCCCATTGCCTGTCCGTATTGACGGACGAACAGTATTTCCACGGCAGTCTGGCCGATCTGGAGGCGGTCCGCGCGCAGGTGACGGTGCCGATCATTCGCAAGGATTTCATAATCGATGCCCGGCAAATAGCCCAGGCACGCGTGGTCGGCGCCGACTGCATCCTGCTGATCGTCGCCTGCCTAGAAGATGGCCAAATGCGCGATCTGCACGGTTTCGCGCGCGAAATCGGTCTTGATGTGCTGGTCGAAGTTCACGACGCCGACGAAGCCGCCCGCGCCCTGCGCCTGGACTGCGATTTGATCGGCATCAATAATCGTAATCTCAAGGATTTCAGCCTCAGTCTGGATACAACCTTCGATTTATTGCCAGGCCTGGTCGATGGCCGCCGGGTCGTGGTCAGCGAAAGTGGAATATCGCAGCGCGAACAATGTCAGGCCTTGGAGAGCGCTGGTGTCGATGCGGTCTTGGTCGGCGAATCATTCATGACCAGCGCCGATCCCGCGGCGGCGATCCGCCGCCTGCGCGGCACGGTGAGCACGGGTATTTTGTAAGGGGGCTTTGGTGAGCCCCAAGCGGGCGAGGTTCTTCAGCGTTCGCCGGCGCCTTTGATGCGGGCGAGAACGCCGAGCTTGGCGAAGCGCTGCTTACCGGCTTCGCATTCGTCTTTGGTGGTCCCTTTGAGGACGGGGATGATCACCTTTTTCGACAGGATCTCAGCTTCTTCGGCGCTGACATTGGCCATCTCGGCGATCAACGGCACCGCTTTTTCGCGGCGCGCATTGTCAGTAATCTTGGCCAGGAACAGCGAGTATCCGCTGCTGGGCAGGGCAGTCAGGCGTGACGATGACGCCGTGGCTGCGCGCGTATTGTTAGAATCTTCGTCCGGCAATAGGCGATTGAGAATGCTGGTGATGTCATTGTTGTCGGGCATGAACTGCCCGCCGCCGTCATCGTCCGGGAATAGTTCGTTGAGGCGGCTGACGGCATCCGCGCTTTCACCGTCGGCCACCTGCACCGGCCCCGACGGTTCGCGGCGAGTCGCGGGCCGGGTGCCTGACATGCCGCCAGAAGGCAATATCGGGGTCGAAAACGGGGTGATCTCAGGCAGATGCGCGCCTTTAAATTCGCGCGCCGCGGTGGTCGCGGGGCGAGCGCCGGTGGTGGCACCAATCTCATGATTTGATGCAGTGGCCGCCTGGGGGGCATAGACCGAGGTGGTGGATCCCGTACCGCGGCTGCCCAGACGGTGCACCATGAGGGCGAGCAGACTGTGCGCCCCCGAACAGTCGGGGCAGGCCAAGGCCATGCCGCCGTAGTCACTGACGTGATCGTCGAGATCGCGTTTGAAGATGGGCGGCAGGCGTGGCCAATCGATCTTGGGCAGGTCGGCTGCGGCATCGCTGAGATATTCAAAGGTGACGCCGGCATGATGGAGACCCGCCAGCAAGACCTGGCACACCGCAGCCTGCTCCTCGCTCAAATCGGCAAGCAGGGCAATCGGCGCCGACGCGGCGATCGTCGCGCAGGTCGATTCTTTGAGACTGAACGCCTTGCCCAGGAATTGAGCTACGTGAGGTTGCCCTTCGGCAGAGCAGGCGCGCAATACGAGTGTGTAACGAGACATGCCGCAACACCAAGGTTCGCCGCTGGCAGAGAACTGTCAATGTGTCGTGGCAACACCTGGAACGATTCGTCCGCCACCTGGGGATTGGGCGGCACGAGGGAAGGAAACTGCCGGTGCGGGTGGCACCGATCGCCGGGTTCGCTACCGTCCCCGCCCATGCCTTTCACGCGCCACGCCGAACCTGCCGCGCTTCTGACCAGCCTCGATGCGACCCTCGCCCCGCCTGGTGAGGTCCTCCTGCTGTTCTTCGGCTCCGAGGATCCCGACAGCGGAGAAAGCTGGTGTCCGGACTGCGTCACCGCTGATCCGGTGCTGCGTGCGGCGATCAAGCGCCTGCGTCCTGACGCCCCGTGCCTGGAATGTCCGGTTGGGGTTCGTTCGGCGTGGAAGCAGGTGGCCGACCATTCCTACCGCCTGCATCCCCGCCTACGCGTGCAGCGGATTCCCACCCTGATCCACTTCATCAACGGCTGCGAAGTCGGCCGCCTAGTGGAAGGCGACTGTGCGGATCCCGACGCGGTGGCTGCCTTTCTGGCGGAGCGCTGATATGGCTGGGCCTAAAAAAGGGAATCCGACCGGCAAAAGTGCAGGCAGCGGCAAGGGGGGTGACAAGGCTGTGACCCCCGAAGTCCAGCAAATCTTGTTTAATCGCAAGCTGCGGCACGATTACGAAATCATCGACCGCTGGGAAGCCGGCTTGGTCCTGATGGGCAGCGAAGTGAAATCGCTACGCAACGCCGATGTACAGTGGTCGGGCGCGCACGCCCGGCTTGATCACCACGGCGAATGCTGGCTGTACGACCTGCATATCGGTGAATACAAACAGGCGGTGGCCTTTGGCCATCGCGCGGCACAGCCGCGGAAATTATTATTGTCGCGCAGCGAACTGGATCGCATTGCCGCCAAGATCGAAGCCAAGGGGCTGACCCTAATCCCGGAAGTGCTGCTGTTCCGCAAGGGCTGGGCGAAAGTGGTGATCTGTCTGTGCCGTGGCAAGGATCACCAGGATAAACGTCAGGATTTGGTCAAACGGGCGCAAGGCCGCGATGTTGAACGCGAAATGGCGCGGCGCCTGAAACGCTGAAACGCCCGAAGCGCGCCAGGGTACCTGGCGCGCTTCGGGCAGCGTTTCGTGAGTTATTGACCCGGTGATCGGCTGGTCGCTCGATGCCGCTCAGCGGCGCCCAGCGCCCGCTTCGGTCTTTTTCTCACGCCGTTCCTTGGCGGCGGCGATGCGCGCTTCGCGCGCGTCGGCCATCGCTTTGGTCTTGGCAATCGCGTCTTCAATGGTCGCGGCATACTCGGGCTGGGCCGAGATATTCTTCACCAAGCGGCTGTCTTTTTCGACAACCTGATACAGCGGCGGGTACATCTTCAGGGCGCTCTGCACCAGACGCATAGCCAGGGCCGGGTTGCGTTGCTTTTTGGCCTGCTCCAGAAACTGGGCGCCGTAACGCCGGTTGGCGATCTCGGCCTCGATCAGGGCGATGCCGGCATCCAGGGTGTAATCGCGCATGCTGCGCAGTTCGATCACCGTATTGCCGCCACCGAAGCGATACGAAATGACCTTGCGCTGATCGGTGAAATCGACGATCAAGTCGCCGGTTTTAGAGATCGCCGTCGGCTGCACGGTCGAGGCCTTGCTGGCCCCGCCACCGCTGGTATTGCTGCTTTGTTGGCTCTGCACGTACGCTTCGAGGTCAATCAGATCATTAATGGCTTCGCCTTCCAGAAATGCCTTGTTGTCCTTGCCGTTGCGGAACTGCTGATACATACCCTGTAAATCGGGCTGGCTCTTGTACGCCGACGGGATCATCAGATCGACCTCGATATTGCGCACCGCGTTCACGACCAAATTCTTGCCGGCGTATTCATAGCTCATCAATTGCGAATTAGCGATGTCGAAGACTAGGAATTTATCGCCCACGGCCGAGGCAACCCAGACGTCGCTGGGGTTGGTCTGAATGGTCTGGCCGGGCTCTGCCAACATCGCCTCCAACTGGTCTTCCAATTGCTTGCGCCGTTCCTCCTGAATGTCGCTGGGCAGTTGTTTGATCAGCTCGCTGGGAGTCGGATTCGAATTATAGGCGTGGGGCAGGTACAGCAGGGGCCCGAAATTGGTCACCGCAACCAGTTTGAAGCCCTCATTCTGCACATCGTAGAACATCACCGCGCGTTTGGCCGGGATGACGAGCATCAGATAGGCGTCACCCAGAGCGGCACGGACGACACCGTCGTAGGGGCTTTCCTTGGCCCAGAAATCGAGCTCGGAATTCCGTGCGCGTTTTTCCAAAGACATGATCCCGGCATCGTTCGCCGCCCGGCTGTTCTTCAGCGCGCCTAAGACGCTGCCCAGCCATTCCTCGGGGGTCGGCTTGTTGAACCCGTAGCCGACGCGCAGGGCGGAAAAGACATCCTCGCCGCGATCAGCGACGATGTAGCGTTCGAGAAAGGCAACATCGTTAAGAAAATTGGCCGAACCCACCCGGTCCAGGGTCGCCGCACCATTGAGCCGATACATCGTCATCGTGCCCAAGGACGGATTGACGGTGGCGCAAAGCACACCGTTGGGGCTGGCCAGCGTCAGCGGGGTTTCCAGGGCGGACAGCGGGACCGCGACGGCGCAGGCCAGGAGCATGGGAATAAGGAGGAGGCGCAGCATGGGAATCTCCGGGGGGTGGCCATGGTGGCCGTCTGACCCCGCCAGGGCAGGCGGGGATGCACGGACGACCGTAGGTGTGTGCATCAGTTCTACCGCCGTCTGATCACATCCGTTGGTGCAGGATATTCCGGCAACACTGGGGGAACAGGGAGCGCAGGTGGATCCCTCTACCGCTTGGGATCTGGAGGAATCACAAAGTCGTGGCTAATGACCAGATTCTGTACCCAGCTGACGAAGGCGGGGAAAGGGCACAGCAGCACGGCCATGGTCATGGTGTTCGACAGGGTGATCGGCGGGTATTGCGCCTTAGCCATCAACATGAGTTGCTCGCGAATGCGTTTGCCCACAAAGGCATCGCGCAATTCAGTGCTTTCGCTAGCGTGTTCGCGCCGCGCGTACATTTCGTGGATCTGCACCAATTTCTGCAAGAGTTGCGACAGCCTGAACAATTTTTGTTCAGGCGTCTGGCCTTGCATAAAGGGGAACAGATGCGGAGTGTCCTCGATGGCTTCGAGCCAGGCCAGGACCGAAGGGTGGGCCTCGATTTCCTTGGGATCCAATTCGTTGGGATCCAGGTAATGCAGAAATACCGCGCGATAGAAGACGCTGCGGATCGCGTGCTGGATAGCCATGCCGCGAGCGACGCGGCGTTCGGTATCGCGCAGACCTTCTAAGGGGGCTTCGACCTCGCGCGGGAGGGACGGTTCGCCGGCGGCCTCTCGCCAGCGGTCATCACCGGTCGCAGCTCGGCGCAGACGCTTGGCGGTGGCCAGGGTACGTTCGGACACCGCATCGGTGAACACCAGGGCATCGTGCAGGCGCGAACTCCCGAAATCCGGAGTCAGCGGATTCAGCAGGCGGGTCAGCATCGCCGTCGACAGCGTGCGCAGATCAGCCAGGGTCGCCGTGGCCCCTTGGCGCTTGACCAGACTCGCCTGCACGGCGCGATACACGCCGATGACGTGGCTCTGCAAGGTCGCGATCTCGACGGCGCCACGTTCGCGCAGCAGACACAATTCTTGGACCAGGGATTCGCGCAGCGGCAGGGTGCGATAATGCGCGTCATCGGCAAGGGTTTGCACGGTTTTTAGCACGCGGGTGCGTTCAGAGGGGGTGTCGAGTTCGCGCAGGATTGCCTGCAAACGCGGGTTCTCGACCGTGCCCGCGATAAAAGCATCCGACAGGCTGCTTTCCATTTCCTCGACCAATTCACGGTGGCGTTCGATCAGCAGGGGGCGTCGGGCCTCGGCGATGAACTCCAGGGTGCTCAGGGCGGGATCGTCCTCGGACTCGGCGGCTGGGCTGGGCATGGTGGATGTCATGCCAGGATTCCCCTGCGAATGCCAGCCCCGACTGGGGGCGGCTGGGGTTGGTGAACGCTCTTGACCCCGTCTATCCTGCTGAGCGGCGGACAAGCGTGCCTTGCTGTGGCGCAACCAGCCCTAGCCTGTCCAGCCGCCCGGAAACGACCGGGTTCTCACGGAGAGGTTTCATGACGGGCAATACGGTGGTCCTCGGACTGCAATGGGGCGACGAGGGCAAGGGCAAGGTCATCGATCTGCTCAGCGACAAAACCGATCTGGTGGTGCGGTGCCAAGGCGGTGCCAACGCCGGCCACACCGTGGTGGTGGGTGAGCGCAAAGTGGTGCTGCATCTCTTGCCGTCGGGTGCCCTGCACGAAGGTGCGTTGTGCATCATCGGCAATGGCGTGGTCGTCGACCCCGCGGCGTTGCTGCACGAACTGGCCGATCTTGGTCCAGCTGGCGAACAACTTGCGGGTCGGCTGCATATCAGCGACCGTGCCCATCTGGTCATGCCGTGGCACAAAGCCTTGGACGCCGCGACCGAAACAAGCAAAGGCGCAGCTAAAGTCGGCACCACCCTGCGTGGCATCGGCCCGGCGTATGGAGACAAAATCGCCCGCACGGGTCTGCGCTGCGGTGAATTGCGTAATCTGGCCGCATTCGAACAACGCCTGCGTGCGCAGCTCGCCTTGGTCAACCGTCAACTCACCTTGTTCGGCGCGGAATTGCTGCCGGTCGAAGCGACCATCGCCACGGTGCTCGCCGATTGTCAGCGTATCGCCGCCTTTGTTGCCGATACCGCGACGATTCTGCATGACGCCGTCGCGGCCGGAAAAATGATCCTGTTTGAAGGCGCCCAGGGCATCTTGCTCGACATCGATTATGGCACGTATCCTTTTGTGACTTCTTCCAATACCGGAATCGGTGGCGTGATCACCGGCGCCGGGGTGTCGCACAAAGCGGTCGGCCAAGTCGTCGGCATCGTCAAGGCCTATACGACGCGCGTCGGTTCGGGCGCATTCCCGACTGAATTGCCCGATCCCGCCGGCACCGCCCTGCGTGAACGCGGCGGTGAATTCGGCGCCACCACCGGCCGCCCGCGGCGTTGCGGCTGGATCGATTTGGTCGCCTTGCGTTTCGCCTGTCGCCTGAACGGCGTTGATCGCATCGCGCTGACCAAATTGGACGTGCTTACCAGCGAAGAACGCATCGGCGTGTGCACCGGCTACCGTCTTGACGGCAACGTCATCGACACCGTGCCCGGCTGTCACGAAGACTTCGCCCGGGTCGAACCCGTTATCGAATATCTGCCCGGCTGGAGCGAAGACATCCGCCGCTGCCGCGACTACGCCAAGCTGCCCAAGGCGGCCCAGGACTACGTCACGTATCTAGAAAAAGCCATCGGCGTCCCGGTCAGTTGGATTGGCACCGGCCCCGGGCGGGACGAAATCATCGTGCGATGAGCGGCCAGATCATTGCCCCAGTCCGGAAGTCCGGAAGTCGCATGCATATGCCACCTGTCCGGAAGTCCGGGAGTTCGGAAGTATTCCTTGCGGGAATGGGAGTGGAAATCGGAGTGGTGGGTGTGCTGGAATGTTGAATACTCTATGAATCCTCTATGAGCCCACGATCAGCTGCCACCAGACTTCCGGACTTCCGGACTTCCGGACTTCCGGACCTGCGCTGCGCGCCATGAACCCTCGCCGCCTGTTTCAGCGCCGACCCAAAGTGACCGCGGTGCCCAACCCCGCGGATACGTGCCCCGCACCTGGTGTGGATCTCGCGCGGATTCCCCGCCACATCGCGATTATCATGGACGGCAACGGCCGCTGGGCTCGGGCCCAGGGCTGGCAACGGGTTCGGGGCCACCGCAAAGGTGCCGAGGTGGTGCGCACCACTACCACTGCGTGTGCAGAATTAGGAGTCCAACGCCTGACCCTGTATGCGTTCTCCAGCGAGAATTGGGATCGGCCCGCCACCGAAGTGACTGCCTTGATGCAATTGCTGCGGCAATTTCTGCGCGATGAACTACCGACCCTGATGGTGAACCGGATCCGCCTGACGGCTATCGGTCAGCTGCATCGGCTGCCCGCAGCGGTGCGGCGGACCTTGCAGGACACTGTCGATGCGACGGCGAAGAACACCGCCCTGGATCTGTGCTTGGCCCTGTCCTACGGCGGCCGCGACGAAATTGCCGACGCCACCCAGGCCATCGCTCAGGCCGTCCAGGCCGGCACCTTGGATCCGGCCCGCATAACCGCCAAGACCGTGCAGAAATATCTCTACGCCCCCGATGCTCCGGATGTTGACCTGGTCATCCGCACCGCGGGCGAACAGCGACTCTCCAATTTTCTGCCTTGGCAGACCGTTTACGCCGAATATGTGTCGGTTGCCGCCTGCTGGCCCGATTTCACGCCAGAGGAACTTCATGCTGCTCTACGCACGTATCAGGCCCGCGATCGTCGATTTGGCAAAGTGACCTGAAAGCGGGCCTTTCCGGCGTCCAGACTGGCGGCACATACCTTTGGTATATTCAGGGTTTGAATAGGTTCAACTCCAGGTCGGCAATACAGGCAAAATGGTTGCCATTCCCGGTGCAGAGAGGCAAAGCAAGTTCCATAGCCGTTGCCGCAATAAGGGCGTCGGCCATCGTCAAGCCTGAGGGTAGGACGTGCTCTTCTAGATAGATCGCCGCCCGATGACCAATATTTTCGGTTAGCGGAATAATCGCGATGTTCAGCTCGCTAAGAAAAGTACGAATCCCACGCAGCTCCTGTTTATTGCGTACGCGCTGAAGTAATTCCATGTAAGTAACTGCGCAAACAGATCGCAGCTGGGTATCATCGATGATTTTGACTGCTTTCGCATTTCCGCGAAAAAACCAGATGATGACATCTGTGTCAGAAATCATGCTTGCGGCCCTGGCGCAAGGTTCGCACCTGAGCGGCGACGTCCGTATAATCGGGATGATCAGCCCACATCCCACAAGCAGGATGCTGACCGGCCGACATGCGCGTCCCCGTTTCCGTGCGGTTGCCGGAGGGCACAAGCACCGCTCGTTCACGACCCCGATACAAAATGGTCACCCGCTCGTTGCGATCGAGGGCCCGAAGGACCTCCGGCATCCGGCGGCGAAGATCGAGAACACTGGCTTTCATGGCTTCCCCAAGTGAACACTTGGAGTGTACACCTCATAAAATTCAGCAAGGGTTGATACTGAACATGCAGACGCTCAGCGCCGGATGAGAACGCGAACCTGTTTACGGCCACTCCCCCGCAAAAACGCGGGTTGCCGGCCCGCGCATGGTCACCTCGGCGGTATTGGCGGGCCAGGCGATGGCGACGTCGCCGCCGTTGAGGCGGACAATGGCTTGGCGACCGCTGATGCGCTGGTCGAGAATGGCGGCGACGGTGGCGGCGCAGGCGCCGGTACCGCAGGCCAGGGTTTCGCCGCTGCCGCGCTCCCAGGTGCGTTGACGCAGCACCGGAATGCCACGCTCATCCGCTAAGACGCTGACGAATTCAATATTGGCGCGGCGCGGGAAAACCGGGTGATGTTCAAGCAGGGGGCCGATGCGGGCCAGATCGACGGTGGCGACATCGTCGACAAAACACACGGCGTGCGGATTACCCATGCCGACGGCCAGCAGGCGCCAATTTTTGCCACCTGCTTCCAAGTGCAATTCCAGGAGAGGGCCGGGTCCGGGATGCTGCACCGGTACTGCTGCGGGCGTCAGACGCGGTGAGCCCATCGCCACGATGGCGCCAGTGCACACCGTGTCGGTAAAGGTCAATTCCAGGGTCAGGATGCCGGCCCCGGTGGCAAAGCGCGGATGACGATTGCCACCAATACGACCATGTTCCCAGGCCAAGCGACCTGCGCAGCGCAGACCGTTGCCGCACATTTCCGCCGACGAGCCATCGGCGTTGTAGACGACCATGCGCGCGTCGGCCTCGGGCGTTGGCCCGACCAAGATCAAGCCATCGCCGCCGACGCCGAAATGACGATCGCTGATTGCCCGCGCCAAGGCGGGCACGTCGACGCCAGCGAGAGGTTCGTCCCACAGATCGACATAGATGTAGTCGTTGCCGCAGCCTTCGAGCTTGGTGAAACGCATGGGCGTATGTTGAGCGCCAATACGGCCACGGGAAGGAGCGGATACCACCACTTTCTTGAATCTCAGTTCGCCAATAAAAACCCAATCTGGCCGATATGGAGCGTCTCGTGATAGGTCAGATAACGCAGGGCGCCGCCGATGGTGGTTGAGCCGTCGCGCAGGGTGCCGCTGAACGGCCCTTCCCAGAATGCGCGGTCCATTTCCGTAAAGCGTTGGGTCAGGCGGTCGCCGGCTTCAAGCAGGGCTTCACGGAAGGTCAGTGAACGCAGGCTAGGTGACAGTCCGCTGGCGTGGCTGCCTTTCGGGACCTGGGCCTCCCACAGGGTGGTGGGCGGTTCGCAATCGACCAGGCGCAGCATGCGATGGCGGTAGGCAGCGCAGTGGCCCAGGATCCACAGTGCGTGGCGGCCGCGTGCATCCGGCGCGCGCCAGGCTATCTCATCGTGATTGCTGAGGGCAATCACGGTGTCTGAATTGAGACGCAGGAGATGATCCAAGGTGGCGAGCACGGGCAGCATAGAGATAGCGTCGCGTTCAGGGCCTCGGTGCCAGTGGTGCTTGGCCCAAACGGCTGCAGGTGGCGCACCCAGGCGCCTTGCCCGCTGCGGCGCAAGACGGATGATCCGCACTTCTCATGCGTCGTCGACTTCGCATTACGGTGATCGCTCTGGTGGTCGGTCTGGGAATTCCTCTGCTCATTGCGGTCGGGGTGGTGGCTTTCGTCGCCACAGGCGGCTTGGAACGGCGTATCGAAGGGGAATTCGCGACGCGCTTTCCCGGTCAGCTGCGCATTGGTCATCTCGAACTGGCCGGTCTGGGCAAGGCCATCGCCCAAGATCTGCGCCTCTACAGTGCCGCCGGTGGCGATCCCGTAGCCACGGTCCGCGAGGCCATCATCAGCGGGGATCTTCTCGCCGGCGCGGTCGACGCAATCTCCCTAGATGGGGTGCGCTTGCGCGTAGACAGCGATGGTATCGCTTGGCTGCGGGCGGTTGCCGCCGCCCCCCCCAGCGGACAAACGACCACGTCACTTCGTATATCCGCGCAAGGGGAATTGGCCTTGGCCCAGCGACTGTTGCTGCGCGATCTGACCTGCACCCTCACCATCGCTCCACCGGGCATAACCGGGGAAATCCGCGGTATTTTGGGCGATCAGCCCGCAGTCATTACCCTCGCCGCGCAGACGGTTGCAGATCCCGGCACGGTGGTGACCTGTGGCGCGTTGTCTGTCCCGGTGGCAGATGCCCTGGGCGCCCTGGCGGGTTTGGGTGTGCTGGATCCGCAACCCTATTTATTGCCGTGGTTGCCAGCGCAAGCCGATCTGGCGGGGACCACTCTGCACATCGGAACTGGCAGCGGCGATATGACGGGCAGCCTGCACGCGGCATGGCCCATGGGTAGTATTCAGGCACCGCTCCGCGCTGATGCCGCCGGTATCCGCTTAGACCCCGTACAGGTCCACGATGAAGGCCTCGGCACGGCCACCGGGACCATGGCGATTGCCTATGCGGATCGGCATTTACGCCTGACCTTAAGTGCCTGGCACCCCGGACCACGGCTAGGCATTCCCGTCGCCGTGCCGGTCGATGAATTAATTGAACTTTTACCAAACGCCGGCCTGGATGTCATCGGTGGCGATCAGCCTCGGGTCGAAGCGCGTTTCCATAACGCGGCAAACACCGCATGGATCACCGGAGTCTGGCGCCCCAACGCTCCGATCCAGGTCGACGGAGGAGGCTTGCCGTTGCGCTTGGCGCAACGCTATCTGCCCGCCGCGTGGACGATTCATGCCGGGGCAATTTCTGGACTTTCGCTGAGCTGGGATGGATTCCTGCGCCGAGGAATGTTGGAGGTCGCCAACCTGGAATGCGGCATCGGAGCCTGGCGGATGCACGATCTCGCGGGCACCGTCACCGTCGATCCCATCCGCGCGGATACGCCGGATGACGGCTGGGAGGTGCGCCTGGATCTGCCGTTTGGAGCCATGGTGCATCGCGGTTTATTGCCGGGTGGGGAATTAGAGCTCACCATCGCGGATATGGCCGGCTTGGCCGAGCGCCTGACCGGACCGGTGCCAATTCCGCGTTGCGCAGGATTTCTCAAACTCGTCGCCACCCTCGAGGCCACCGACGCCGGCACGTGGCAAGGACGTTTAAAAAACTTGGGTGTGGCCGGATTCACCATCGAAGGCCTGGTACGCGATGTCGCGCTCGCCGCGACCGGCACCTATGCGTGGACCGACTCCGCGGTCGATGCGAAAATTGACGGTCAATTACACGCCGCCGAAGTAGGCCTGCCGGGACGCTGGCTGGATCTGGCCGGAAATCGGCCGCGTTTCACCGCGACGGTGCTCAACGATGCCAGCGGCCTGCACCTGCACGATGTGCTCGCCCGCGCTGCCACGCCTGCCGGTGAACCGCTGGCGGATGGTTTTACTGCCGGCTTGCAAGGCACCATCGCGCCAGGAATCACCGGCACCGTTACCGGGGTTATTGACCGCATCGATCTGCACTGGTTGTCAGACGGCTTGGCCCTGGTGCCGCTGCCGCCGGCATCCCATCTCGATGGCGAAACCGCAATGACCTGGACCGCGACCCTGGCCGATGGTCAAGTCCGTTCAGTGGATGGCGTCGCCTTGCCCTTGGGCGTGCAACTGGGCTTTTTGGATGGTGCCATCGCCATTGATGGCATCACCGGCGCCGCCCGCTTTTCCATCAAACCCGTCGGAGCTGCGCCATGACCCAGATCGCCCTTGAATCCACTGCCGATGTCGAGGCCCTGCTTGCCCGCCCTGAGCCGGCGTGGCTGTTCAAGCATTCCTCGTCATGCGGCGTCAGTGCCGCAGCGCAGGATGTCATCGATGCGTTTTTGGCCGCGCACCCACAAGAAACCATCGGCCGGGTGATCGTGCAAAGCCATCGCCCAGTGTCGAATGCGATTGCCGAACGCCTGCAACGCACGCATCAGAGCCCACAATTATTCCGCCTGCACAAGGGTGCAGTCGTATGGTCCACCTCGCACTGGGGCATCACCCAGGCGGATATGGAACGCCAGTTGGCATGAGCGCAGCCGGGATGAATATTGTTTATCTGCACGGCTTCGGTTCGTCGCCGGCCAGCGCCAAGGCTAGGGCTTTACAGCAATTATTGGGCAGTGACTGCCAGCATTTCCAGGTGCCGGTCCTGGATGGCGGCGATTTTTTTCATCTGACCATGCCCGCCATCGCAGA
>Ga0209490_10002926_pt1 | contig 16077 bp, 18 predicted proteins | sample MAT06_FD_187209 | JGI IMG/M metagenome (GOLD analysis project Ga0209490, IMG submission 187209) | Freshwater microbial communities from Lake Fryxell liftoff mats and glacier meltwater in Antarctica - MAT-06 (SPAdes) (version 2) | ecosystem: Environmental > Aquatic > Freshwater > Ice > Liftoff...
CCCCGCATACTATTTCGAGGACCTCGGACATAGGACTTCGGACCTAGGACCTGCGAGGACGCAGGACGCAGGACGCAGGACGCAGGACGCAGGACGAAAGTGGCAATGGACGAAATGGCAACGAAAAAATTTATTCAGTGAGATTCCATCCCGGAACGTTTTGAAATAATTCCTGGTCGATTTCTGCCGCCAAGGCCGCGTCTTTGACGAAAAGTGAGGCCTCCCGATTCAAGGCCAAGGCGCTAAACGTCCAATTATGACTGCCGATGACCACGGTTTCATTATCGATCAGAACCACCTTGGCGTGACTGATCCGTTCGAGTTCATCCTCAATAACCCGCACCCCCCGCGCCCGTAACCACGCTGCCGGTTGTTCGTGTTTGGAATCAATCACCGTGGGATCTTCCCAATTGCGCGACTGATCCAGGCAGACGCGCACATCGACCCCGCGCTTGGCTGCGTCGACCAGGGCCTGCAAGGTGAATTCAACTGGATGTTCCGGATCGATATCAGCACCCAGACGAGCGACGTACATCATCACCCATATCCGCTTCTGCGCCTGGGACATGGCACGTTCGACCGCGCGCACGTAATCCCATTCATGATGCGCTGATAACAGCAGACGTGCTGGTGGATGCCGACGCAGATCCCAGGCGCCCAGACCAAGCAGGACCAAAGCCGCCACCGCAATAATCACCATCGGCGCCAGCCAGCGCCGCCAGGCAGTCATCGTCCGCTGCCTTCGGCGGCCGCCGCAGCAGCAGCTTCGACCACACTACCCGCGGCAATAGCACCCAGATCCACTTTGCTGACATCGCGGCGTTCCCACGCCGCGCCGGGTGCCTGAAAGGTGCGATAACCACAACCCCGTGGTCCATTGCGGGTCGCGGGCACCGGACCAAACAAACCGACTGCCGGCGTGCCCAGGGCCAGGGCCAGATGCAGCGGCCCGGTATCGCCGCTGATCATCACCCCGGCATGGGCAATCAAGCCTGCCAATTCCGGAATGGTGGTACGCGGCGCAACGATGGCTCCGCCTGCTTGCTGGGCGATATCGCGGGCTAAGGCCTCTTCTTCGCCATTCCCCCACACCAACACCACTGAGCGCTGCAAGCGATCGAAAGCAGCCCGAACGAAGGCGATCTGGCGCTCGCGTGGCCACACCTTGGTCGGCCAACCTGCGCCGACATTGAGCATCCATGGGCGCACCAACCCCTGCGCGTGCAGCCAGCGTTCGCCTGCGGCGTGCTCGGCCTCCCAAGCCGGCAGGGGAAATTGCCAGGGCCCGGAAATCCGGCCCTTGGTCAGCGGCAGACCCAAGGCGCGCTGCTGATCAATCACATGGTCGGCGCCGACCGGCGTGCGGGCATGACTGAGCAACCATGCTCCCTCGCGGGCCCGCGGACGACGGTGCGAAATCCGGCGCGCGGCGCCGCTCATGGTCGCCAAGACTGCACTTTTCGCCAAGCCCTGCGCATCGATAACGACATCGTAGTGTTGCCTTCGAAGTCCACGCACCACCTGGCGCAAAGCGGTAGAGCGTCGCTGCCAGGGCCAGTCTGGGCCACCCTTCAAAGCGCGGCGGGGCAGGCCGTGCAGCCACCTCAAAGCCGGGCTGCCGTCAATGACCGGCAGCCAACGATCTTCGCACAGCCAGCCGACCTGATGGCCGGCGGCAGCCAGATCTGCTGCCAAGGGCAACGTATGGAGGATATCCCCAAATGCGCCCAGGCGGACGATGAGGACTCGCATGGCGCGAAATAGTGGGGGCACGGTCTGCCCACACAACCCGGTGGCCGTGGGCAGCCCACGCCGTGCCACAGAGCCACACCCCTTCCTACCGCACCTGCTGTCCCCCTACGCAGAACCAGAATCCGTGCAGGCGATTCAATCGTTGCGGCTTGCGGTTGGCCCTGGGCCGTAGTAGAACACCGCCTCGAGCGCATTCTGCGCCCGCTTCACGTACCCTATGGACCCGTAAAATGGACCCGCAATGAGCAGGGAAGACCATTTCAGCCTCGGTAAAGTGGCAAAGCGCTGCAACGTCAGCCGCACCACGGTCTATCGCTGGATCATCAATGGCCACCTCAAGGCCTACAGCCTGCCGAGCGGGCATTTCCGGGTCACTCCTGAAGACCTCGATGCTTTTCGCGCCAGCTTCGGCATCCCCAACGTCGAAGAGATCAGCACCCAGCGCGAACTGACCAAGGATCGCCTGCATGTGCTGATCGCCGACGATCATCCGGACATGGTCCTGCTGCTGCACAAGGTCGTGCAGCGCTATCTGCCCGACGCGATCATCCACGAAGCCGTCAATGGCGTCGATACCTGCATCATCGTCGGTACGGTCAAGCCACAGATTCTTCTGCTCGACATTATGATGCCCGGCATGGATGGCTTTGCGGTCCTGCAAGAATTGCTGCGCCGCCCCGAACTGGTCGACAGCAAAGTCCTGGTGGTGTCGGCCTACGAACCCTTTGACCGCGTCGAAGAGCTGGGCCGCCTGAATCCACAAGTCGTGTCGTGCATGCGCAAACCGGTAAGCGTTGAGAACCTGGGCAAGACCCTGGTCGCCCTAGCCGAAGATGTGAAGAACGAGCAGTGAGCCCACCTTTTTCTGCCGTCGCCCCGCACTTGGCTGCGGTCGAGCGGCACATGCAACGCGTCATCGAAAGCGATGAGCCCCGGATTCAGACTCTCATCCAGGATCTCGGCAGTTTCCATGGGAAAATGCTGCGCCCAGCCCTGTTGCTGTTGGTGGCGGAATGCACTGGCACCGTGGTCGACGCGCATACGCGCCTAGGCGCGTCCCTGGAATTGATCCATACCGCGACCCTGATCCACGACGATATGATCGACGAGGCCGCCACCCGGCGTGGCCAACCCACCGCCCATGTTGAACATGGCGTCTGCGTTGCCGTGCTCTTGGGTGATTATCTGTATACGCATGCCTTTGATCTGGTCAGCGATCTGCGTGATCCGTGGGTATTCCCACGCCTGACCCGCACCACCAATATTATTTGCCGCGGCGAATTGCATCAGATGCTGGCCCGGCGTGATCCTGGGCTTAGCGAGGCCGAATACGAACGCATCATTTATGCGAAAACCGCTGCCTTGACTGAATTAGCCGGCGAACTCGGCGCCTTGCAGGCGGAACCTGAGGTGCGCACCGCCGCAGCGCAGTTCGGCCGCGCCTGCGGCATGGCCTTTCAGATTGCCGACGACTGTCTCGACCTCAGCGGCGATCCGCAAAAAGTCGGCAAGACCCTGGCGACGGACATCGAACGCGGCCGCTTAACTCTGCCCTTCATCCGCCTGCTCGCCGAAGCCCAGGCTGGCGAGCGCCAGGGCTTGGTGGACCAGCTGCTCAACGTCGACGGTCCCGAGGCGGTGGAGCGCGTCCGCCGGATCGCCATCGACCGCGGGGCGGTGGCCTCGGCCCGAGCCACCGCGGTGACCTATACCGAACAAGCCAAGGCAGCGTTGGCCGCCCTGCCAGCCGGTCCGGCCCGCCAGCGCCTGACTGACTTGGCCGATTTCATTGTCGCACGTGATTTCTGAGGTAGACCGGCTGATTCCGGTCCATACGACTCCGCCTCTTGGTTTCTCGCGAAACCCTGCTCCTTCTGCTGCTCCTTTCACAATCACCCCTGTCCATGCCCGCCCGGTGGATGCTCCTGCCCCACGCAGAGCTGCGTCCGCCACGGCCAACGAGCCTATGGAACCTGCCGTCCTGCAACGTTCTGATCATCCGATCAGCCGCAAACTTATTGATCCCGATACCCTGCGGGTGCTCTATCGCCTCAAAGACGAAGGCTACGAAGGCTTTCTCGTCGGCGGCGCTGTGCGCGATATTCTGATGGGGCGTCACCCCAAAGATTTCGACATCGCCACCGATGCTCGGCCCAACGACCTGCGCCGAATATTTCGCAATTCGCGCGTCGTCGGACGTCGCTTCAAAATCGTCCACGTTTTCTACGGCGCCAAGAATATAGAAGTCGCCACCTTGCGCTCGATGGTCGAAGCCCCGCTCGATGCGGGCGACGACCTGTACATCGACGATGACAATCAATGGGGCGATCTCGAAAGCGATGCTTTCCGCCGCGACTTTACCGTCAACGCGCTGTATTACGACATCCGCACTTTTGACGTCATCGATTATACCGGCGGCTTAGCCGACCTGCACGATCATGTTATCCGCGCCATCGGCGAGGCTTCGGTACGTTTTCAGGAAGATCCCGTGCGTATGTTGCGGGCGATCAAATTCGCCGCCCGCTATGGCTATCACTTCGAAAAACACACTGAAGCCGCGATACGCGCCTTGCCGGCGGAAATTCATAAAGCTAGCCGCTTTCGGGTCACGGAAGAGATCTTCCGCATCTTCACCCAGCCGCATCGCGAGCGCGGCCTGCGTCTGCTGCATGAATATGGCTTTCTGCATCAGATCTATCCGGCGTGGATCAAAGCCATCGGGGATGAAGGCTTCGAACAAGTCGCTGATTTCTTCGCCAGCATCGACCGCGAAGCAGACGATGGGCGTTTTTACCCCGTCGAAGTCGTTACCGCCGGCCTGTTCCTGCCCTTGCTCGATTCGGTTGATATCCAGGTCGATCAATACCATCGTGTGGCCGCCCGGGTCACCGCTGAAATTGGCAACATCGCCCGCGACATGGACCTGCCTCGGCGCTTGGCCGCCGCTGCGGTCGATCTGATTCGCGGTCAATATTATCTGCTCTTCCACCATCACCGCCCCAAGCGCGTGCAGCGCTTTGTACAATACGCCAATTTCGATCTGGTGTGGCGCGTGCACCAACTGGCTTTCGGCCATGTCGAACCGCTGCATCCCCTCCAAGAGATCTGGCAAGACGCACGCGAGCGCCTCAACGCGCCCATCGGCGGCGTCGTCGAGTCCCCCGATAAGCGCGATATTTTTAGCTTCCGCGGCAAAACCGGGGGTGGGCGCATGCCGCAGGGTCAACAAGGGCGCGGACGCGGGCGCGGCGGCCCGCGCTTTGCGGAACCAGACAACGACGGCTGGGCCAGCTTCGACGACACCGAGGCCGGCTGATCCGGGAAAAGACCCGACGCGCTGAACAGGTGGGTTTCCCCACGCTCAGCGCTCAGTGCCCAGCGGCAGAGAAAGGGACTGCAGTGCCAAGTTATCTGCTGGATCTGCAATGTGACGGGGCCGGATTCCATGGCACCCAAATCCAAGCGAGCGAACGCACGGTGCAATCCGTGCTTTTCGCCGCCCTGCACCAGCTCGACCCCGCCGCCAGCGCCCCGCGCATGGCCAGCCGCCTTGATCAAGGCGTCTCGGCCCGCGCCTTACCGGCGTCGTGCCGCCTGCAACGGGTCTGGGATCCGAATATTCTCGGCCTGGCTTTAAACCAACACTTGCCGAACGATCTGGTGGTTACCCGCGTCGCCGTGGTTGCCGATGATTTCGACTGCCTGGGCATTCCCTGCACCAAGCACTATTCCTATATCGTGCGTGAACGCGCCGTGCAGCCAGTATTGGACCGCCATTGTTGGTGGATCCGCGAGCTCGCTCAGCGCGACTGCCTGGCCGCCCTGGCCACCCATATTCCCGGTCGCAAAGATCTGTCCGCCTTCGCCTGTCTGCGCCACGATGGTCGCGATGATCACGACCCCGTTCGCGATTACCTCAGCGCCGCCTGGTCCAGCAGCACCGACTTAGACGGCCTACGCCACGACTTCACCATCAGCGGCCGCGGTTTTCTCTACAAACAGATCCGCGGCCTGGTCGGCGCGATGATCCACATCGCCCTCGGCCGCGCCCACCCCGACGACTTCACCGCCGCCATCGCCGCCGGTCGCCAAATAGTGCGCCTCGGCAACACCGCCCCCCCCGAGGGCCTGTGCCTCATGCGCGTCGAATTCGATAACCCCCCGCCCTGGGAACCGATTCTGGTCCGCAAACCCCCCACCACCAATCCCCCGAACGACCGACCGCCGGTGCAGCGTTGACACGTGGATCAGGCAGACATACTGCGCCACCCAAAGCCCGCTTAGCTCAGTTGGCTAGAGCATTACCTTGACATGGTAGGGGTCGGGGGTTCGAGTCCCTCAGCGGGTACCAATTGGATAGCAGTTCATAACCCCCTGGCAGCATAGTGGTTGCCAGGGGGTTATTTTTTGGCGGATTTTGCTGGAATTCTATTCAGTTCCAGATCCGTGCACAAACGGAAATCATGAGAGAGACAGCGGGGGTCCACCTCAGATACATCTTCAGCAGGCCGAGAGCAGAATTGGCCGTTCCGGCACTGGTTCGCAGAACCACGGCCATCAGCGCCGCACTGCTGTTCTCCGCCGCTGATCTCCAGCGGCAGTACCTGCAAGGGGTGTGCGGTCCGCTAACGGACCGCAGCTTCACTGATCGTTTACTTGAAACTTTATTCCTATTAAGATTGGGGGCATTCAAGTGACGATTGATATCCCAGGAATCGCTACATGAACCATGATATTCTCTCTGAAGGCCGGTTCCTGCGCTTGGTGCGGCGCGGGAAGTGGGAATTTGCCCAGCGACGGAATGCCTCGGCCGTGGTCGGCATCGTCGCCACGACAGCGGACGGCAATATCCTGCTGATTGAGCAACCACGCATTCCCCTCGGTTCGTCGATCCTCGAATTGCCCGCTGGCCTAGTCGGTGATGACGCCGGCCATGAGGACGAACCGATTATCGCAGCCGCGCAACGGGAGCTCGAGGAGGAAACCGGCTACACGGCGTCATCCTGGTCCGTACTCACCCGTGGTCCCACCTCAGCCGGACTCACTGACGAAATCATCACCCTGGTGCGCGCGACCGACGCAATCCGCACTGGCGCCGGGGGCGGCGTAGCCGGCGAGCAGATCACTGTGCACTCCATCCCTCTTGTTACGGCGGGTGCATGGCTGAAGGAGCGCGAACGGGACGGACAATTAATTGATCCGAAAATTTATGCCGGGTTGTGGTTCGCGAGTCGGACGTGAGCAGCCCAGCAGATCGATCGGAGGCTGTTCGCCGCATGTTGCCCTGACGTATTTTGCCGCTTCGCCGACCGACCGATCGATTATTCTTTTCCCGCCGCTAACGATTCAGCTGTTGGCGATGCGCAGCCGATGGGCGCGGACCACGGCCGCGAGGTCGTCTTCGGCGTGGTCGAGGTCGGCGTTGATGATCAGGGAATCGTAATCTTGCCAGCGGCGGAGTTCGTCGGCGCAGGCGGCGAGGCGGCTTTGGATGGCGTCTTCGGGTTCGGTTTCGCGGCCGCGCAGGCGTTTTTCAATTTCCACGACGGAGGGTGGGACGACGTAGACGAAGAGGGCGCCAGGATAATTGTGGCGGATCTGGTCGGCGCCTTGGACGTCGATGTCTTTGATCACGCTGCGGCCTTCGGCGAAGCGGGCCTCGATGAAGGGGCGCGGGGTTCCGTACCAGTGCGAGCCGAAGACCTGGGCGGATTCAAGGAATTCACCCGCTGCGCGACGTTGGGCGAAGTCGTCGGGCGAGGTGAAATAATAGTCGCGGCCATCGACTTCACCGGCGCGGGGCGCACGCGTGGTGACCGAGATCGACATCAGGAAGTCAGGATTGCGATGGAGGAAGCGCCGCAGCAGGGTGCTCTTTCCCGCCCCGCTCGGACCCGACATCACCACGAAGACCGAAGGCGGCTGATGACTGGGAAACCCGATTTCCATGGGTGAAGGTTAGCTGGCATTCAGGTCTGTACCACCCGATTGATACGCCAGGACTGGCTATCGCGACGCAGGGCTGGGATTAGGCTGCGCCATCAGGAGAACCAGTCGCCATGCTCGAATGGATCAAACAACTCCTCATCTATGCCTTGTTGATCGGCGGCGTCATTGGGGCGGTCATCTTCGTGCCCAAGATGTTCAGTAAAGTCGCGGTTTCCGAAGGATATAACGACATTCCCGGCATCGAGCAGACCAGCGATTACGGCCTCGATCCGTCGGTCACTCTGGCCCAGCTCCGGGTCGGCGATGGGATTGCTTGGCGGCTTCCCAGTGGGGCTAGTGATGACGTCGGGCTGGGCTGGTTCGCCGGCGGGCCAGGTGACGTGGTCGAAATCACGGTGGAAGGAAACTTGTTGGTAAACGGCACCGCATTCGCCCGACCCCGACTGATCCCCCTGCCCCCATCACGACTCGTGGTGCCGGCTGGTCACTTTTTTGCCGTGACCGTACTGCACCAGTTGGACAGCATCGCGCATGGCCCCTTCGCGCAGGCGGTTCTGCGCGGTCGCGTGCGGGGACTGCCATGACCACTGCCGAACGGGAACGTCTTCTTGGCATCATTCTTTTGGTGGCGGCCGCGGTATGCTTGCTGCTCGCCATCCTGATCGGTTGGGGCGCGATCAGCCGCTGGCGGGCGATCAGTGCCGCCAATCTCTGGCAGACCGCACGTCTGACCGGCAATAGCAATGATATGACCGAAGCCGCCCAAGCCGCCGCAGCTTATGGCAGCAGCGAAGCCGCTCTCGGCCTCCCTGCGGTGGATCTCAAAGTGGCCGATACCGGTCGTCTGGATCGCTTGCGCCGGGACGTGCCTGCGCGGCAGCGGCCTTTGATCGACGCGACCCTGGCTTTCCATGGGGTTCTCCATGGGGGCAATGGCCAGGGCCTGGATGGTGATAATGGTCGTATCCTCGCGCACATCGCGGCCTTGAAAAAAGGCACCTCCATTCCCCCTTTTCCCACCCTCGAACGTGGCAGCGAGTTCTATGCCGCGATTCTTGATCATGCCTTGCAAACCCACATTCAGGTAGCGTGGAATGCCGGTGACCAAGATAAACTGCGCGAGGCCCTCGCGCCTTTTGTTTTATTGCGGCCTGATCATGCCGACCGCGCCAAAGCCCGGACCATCCTGGCGGGCCTGACCGGAACCAGTATGGGCGGTTACCTGAGCGCGGACGACAATCGGGTCACCCTGCTGCGCCAACTGGCCATGCTTGCCCCCGACCACGCCGACGCGATGTTCGCGTTGATTCCTGAAAAGTCACGGTCTGCGGCGGAAATCCAGCGTCTGCTCTTGGCTGGGGGAGCGCAAAGTGAATTGAAGCCGATGGTCGAACGGGCCTTGGCCAATCCGAGCGAGGCGGTGTTGGTGGTGCTATTCCGCCGCTGTCTCGCCGAAAATAACCGTGAACTCGCGCAGCGTCTGGTTGATCAGGCACCGCCATCCATCAAACCCGGAATGGAATTGGCCTTGGCATTTGCGAGTGGCGATGTGGCCACCATGGTCCGGCTGCAGCCGCACCGACAGGATCTGCGCCCGCAAGTCACGCCGCCAGTCGGACGCGAAAATCTGATTTCCTGTCACCTGACTACGGCCGCTGGCCTGAATCCCAGCAGCGCCGGCTTGACGGTGCGGCTCAATGAGGAACCGGTAGCCCCAGATCGCATTAAGCGCCGGGGCAGTCTTTTGGAAATCCAATTCCGTGGCGGTGGCACCGTGGTCAATTTGGAAATCAAACTCGGCGACGTGGTCGTCTTTGGCGGACCGGTGCAGCTATGATTCCCTGTAAAGCCTGTGGCTACGATAATCCGATGACGACGGTGTTCTGTCGTTCGTGCGGAGCGCGCATCGAGTTCGATGCGGCGAAACTTGGGCAGTCAATTCAGCAAGACAACGCCGCCAAGCGCGATCGGGATGTGCTGCAATGGGGCCGCAGCGCTCTTTCTTTATGCGGCTTTGCCCTGGCCGTCGCCTTGGTCCTGCGCTACGTCGCGGTGCCGCAACCCCCGCCAGCGGATGTTCCGGCAACGGATGACCTGCCATTATTTGCGGCTTCGCCCGCTTGGGCGGCCTCGACGCTGGCCGCTCCGACGACAGGCACGCTGGATGATCTGGTAACGTCGACCGGGCGCCTGGATTGGCGGATGCGCAACGGCAATGGTTTTCTCTCGGCATTTTCACTCGACTTCACCCCCCTGACCGCAGCCCAGAATGCCCTGCTGGCGGCGCAGCGCCCGGATGGATCTTTTCCGGGCGGTAGTAACGAGATCGCCGCCACTGCGTTGGGTGCGCTGGGCCTGCAAGCGTGGCCGCGGGATCCCAGTCATCTGGCTGCCGCCGCCCGCGCACGTGCTTGGCTGGATGCCAACTGGAAGAAATTGAGTGGCACCGATCCGACCGCGAAAGCGCTCGCCTTCGGCGCATTTCTGGATGCAGAGAGCCTATCCGAAGCGAGGCGCAAACAACTCGGGGTTCTTTTGGTCGATGGCTCAAGCCCGTTGTGGCAGGCGATCAATTTGGTGCTGATGACTCCTGCCGAACGGCCCAAAGAACTGGTCGCGCTGCACAATGCCTTGTCAGCCGAACACTGGGCCGCCTATTTCGCCACATTCGCAGGGCAGCCCGGCGATGCCTCCAGGCCCTCGAAGCCCGCGATGGCGCCACTCAAGCTGTGGTTCAGCGGCTATGGCAACAGCCTGGCCACCGCTGAGGAGCGCCTGCCGTGGCTCTTCCTGGCCTGGCAGACGCCGCGTGCGCCCGATGATCTGGCCGAGGTGCTGCGCACATGGACCGGTGCCTCCACCATTCCGGTCGGCAATGGGCTCACCACTCTGGCCGGGGCCGCCGTCGCTCAGCCTGCGCTACGCCTGATGATGGCCGCGACTCCGGTCCGGGTGCCAGTCCTCCAGTTTACCCGCTGAGCTCGGGCATAGCCGGAGTGGCCCGAGAAGCCTGTCGGAGCTTGCGCGACTGCAGCTGGCGTTGTCTCGCCATCACCGACAGACTCCATCCTGAGGGCGTCCCACTTTCTATGGCTGGCACTACCACCATATCCAAACCCACCCCCAAGGTGATCGTCCAGGAACCACCGCTGGACTCCGGCTGGAAAGTGGCGTTGTTCAACGACGACGTCACCCCGATGGACGTGGTCGTATACGGCCTGCAGCGCGCCGCGGGGCTCAGTCTCGAAGTCGCCGAAATGGTCGCTTTGGAAGCCCACGATGAAGACAGTGCGATTGTTAAACGCGGCCTGGATGAGGACGACGCGAAAATAATTTGCGCCGGTCTACGGAAATGGACTCGACTCGAAGGCTTATGCCCCGGCGTACGCTGCGAAGCACAAAAAGACGAATAGCTCGAAACGAGCGGCGGCGGACGTCACTGCCCCTGGTGGCAATTTCTTGCTCGCTAACCGTGCGCGGGTGCGGCCGTCGACGCCGGCCCAACCCGCACGCCGCGCAAAAGAAGCAACGGCACGATCATGAGTGCCGCGCCAGTCCAATACGGCGCTGCGGGCGCGATGGAAAAGTAGGTCACCGCGGCCAGCAGAGGTCCAATCGCTCGACCTAAAGAACTCGCGCTACGGAAGGCTCCTAGAATGCCCCCCTGCGATTGCGCATCGGCGGAAAGACTGATCAGGGTGGTCAGCGCGGGAAAGACCAGACCGGTACCGCAGGCGAGCAATACAACCCCTGCCCAGACCAACGTCGATGACGGTGCGTGGTCGACCAGGGCGAGCACCGCAAAGCCCCCAGCCAACAGGACAAAGCCCACCAGGGCCAAGGGCCGCGCGCCCACACGCGGAGCCAGGCGGCGAAACACCAGGCCCTGCATGGCGGCAGAGACCAGCCCCATGGCCGCAAACAGAAAACCGATATGCACGCGGCCATAGGCCAGACGCTCCCACACCAGAAAACCCAGGGTCGTCTCCATCCCAGCAAACAGCAATGCATGCGCGAAGGCGGTCACATTCAAGCGCACCTGGTCACTGCTGCCAAGGAACATGACCAACGGATTGGCGCTGCGCTGATTCGTGATCTGGCCGCGACGTTCCGGAGGCAAGGTTTCCGCAAAGGACCGCCACGCCCAGATAAGATTCACGACTGCCAAGGCCAGGGCGACCAGAGCGACATTACTGAACGGATTGAGGCCCAGCCCATGCCACGCGGCACCACCTTCGATTTTTGGCAGGACAAATCCGGACAGCCCACCGATGACCGGCCCCAGAATGAAACCCAGACCAAAAGCCATGCCGACCAGAGCCATGCCCCGCGCCCGGGCCTGAGGGGAATCGGTGACATCGGCGACTGCTGCGGTCGCGGCAATCGCCGCGCCGCCGAAAAAGGCGGCAACGAGACGCGAAAGAAGAAGAAGATTAAAGGACGCGGCAAAGACCCACAGGATCCCGGCCGCAACACTGGCCAGCAGCGATAGACGCATGATGGGACGCCGACCGATCCGATCGGACATCCGACCCCAGAACGGCGCACTGATAAACTGCACCGCCGAATAGGCCCCGGCCAAAATACCGCCGAACAGGGTAGTCCGTTGTTCAGGGCTGGCGTTGGGAAACCACCGTACAATCAGGTCGACCAGGGGCGCCAACAAGCCAGGCTCGTTGTTGAGATAATGGGTCATCATCTCGGGATAGAGCGGAAACAGGATTCCGAACCCGACTAGGTCGAGAAACAGAACCAGGAATATGACCCCGAAAGACAACCGCCCCCCGGATTTTGCACCGGAGGGCGGGGGCATCGTCACCGAGCCATCTGTGCTGGTCACCCGGCCACGTAGACCGTGATGAACAGGAAGATCCACACGATATCAACGAAGTGCCAGTACCACGACGCCGCCACCGCGGAAAAATGACGCTGGCCTTTAAAGTGGCCGGCTTCAAGACGCATCAGGACCATGAACAGCATAATCAGGCCGATTGCGACGTGAATACCGTGGAAAGCGGTCGAGACATAGAACAGCGAAGCGAAGGACGCATACGCGCCATAGCCGAGTGCTTCCAAGCCACTGGGAGAAAAACCGATGGCGATCAATTCCCCGTACTCTTTGCCCTGGAAGCCCAGGAAAATGGTGCCAAGAATTAAAGTCGCGAGCAGCAATATCTTGGCCATGCCGCGACGGCCCTTTTCGATGCACTGGTGCGCGATTTCACAGGTGACCGAACTGCCGATCAGCATAAAGGTTGCGTAGGCGACCAGGGGCCCGCCGAAGTGCATGCCTTTGGGATGGGTGAAGGTTGGTCCATTCCAGATCTTGCTGTGGTAAAAATAAGCGAAAATGGCGCCGAAAACTGCCAATTCACCGATCAGGAAACATATCGTAAAAAATTTCAAATCCTTTTGTGCTTGACCGAGATCATGGCTGATGGTCTTTTCCTTGATCACCTGATGCGCCCAGCCCATCAGGGTGAATAGGAACATCAGCACACCGACGACCAAGAGGAACCAGCCAATTCCTGACGAAACGTGGTAAGTGAACGGCAGCTGGACAAAGCCCATCAGGTTGCCACCGAATTCGAGCCGACCCATCAGGACCAGCGCCGCGACAGGCAGAATGCCCAGACTTACACAGAGCAGAATCGGCCAATAGGACGGCGGCGGCACGTGGCTCATCGGGTCTTCATGACCAGGTGCGGCGCCTGCGGCAGGGGCTGAGGTGGACGCGTGTTCGCTCATGGGGCGGTTTCCTGGGGCGCCGACGACGGCGGTGGCTCGGCTGGTATGGTGGCGGTTCCGGTCGATTCGCCAAGCGGATGACCCCCGGTCGCCTCTTCGGCCATCTGCCGAAACACATCGGGATCTGGCGGCAACCCGCGCCGGGTGAATTGATACATGAAGAAGCCGCCAATGCCGAGGACCACTGCCCCCAGGATAAGCCCTAAGATCAGGTTCCGGCGCGCGATGTCGGGGGAAATGGCTGGTTCGGTCATGGGAATGCCTCCTCTGTGTTCACTGGCACCTCTGACGGGGTAACGACGGGCTCGCCTCTATGGTTGTCAGGAACGCCGGGCCGTCGGGGAGAAATGACGGTGCCACGTCCGGCCGCGGCCTGCTCTACCCGGGCCTGGGACTCTGCGGCCGTTTCATCGGCTTTGATCGCCAACAACGTATAACCCACGGTGACTTCCTTCACCCGCGGATCGAGATCAGGACCTTGCCCGTAGACCACCGGGAAATCGCGCACCCCGCCTGCTTCGATGGTCTGATCATTGAAGCAGAAACACACCAGCATGGTGAAACTGATGGCCGCATGTTGCGGGCTGACCAGATGGATGGGGCGGAACGATACCGGATGATCGGAATAATTCTCGATGCGGAAGACATTGGTTGTCCGTGCCCCGATACGGACCACTTGGTGCGGAATATCGACCGAAAATTTCAACGGCAGATTATCCAAGACCCGGGCTTCCATGAAAAAGCCGATCTCACGCTCGCTGGTTCCGCTTTCGGTCAGCACGACGTTGGTGTTGTTCGGCTTGAGATTCGAGCCAGTAACCGCGCAGAGCAGATCGTAGAGCGGCACCAGGACGGCAAACACAAACAGCAGCACCAGCGGGGGCGCAGCCAACAGGATGATCAGCAGCTTGCGGTTGCTCTGCTGTGCAACGGGGGCCGAGGTAGTCATACTTTCCCTGCCGACTGCGACGCATCCAGGACCATGGCCAGGAACAGAACGCCGATATAGAGAATTGAAAAGCGGAAAAGCGGCATGGTCGCCATCACCGGCCTACGGCGCCACAAGATGAAGGTCCACACCAGGAATACCGCCCCCAGGACTGCCGCGAGAATAAGATAATACGGCCCCGCGGTCCATGGCGAGGCGGTGCCAGCCGTCAACAGAGGCAGCACCAGACTGGCGGCGACCATGACGACCGTATACCAGAAGATCTGGCGCGTCGTTTCATCAACCCCTTTCACCACCGGCAGCATGGGAATACCGGCGCGAGCATAGTCCTCTTTGAGTTTGATTGCCAGGGCCCAGACATGGGGCGGCGTCCACAAGAAGATCAACGCAAACATCGCAAATGGCGCTGCGTCCAAGCGATCGGTGATCGCCGCCCAGGCAATCAAGGGGCCCATCGAGCCCGGCACCCCGCCGATAACGATATTGAGATAATGGCGTGGTTTCAGCCACAAGGTGTAAAAGAAGCTGTAATACAGGACGGTAAAGACCACCAGCCCGGCCGCGAGCCACGAATCGTAGACGCCCAGCATGATCGCCAAGCAGACCGCCAGTTGCACCACTGCGAACAACACCGCTTGCGGCACCGTGATCCGCCCGGCGGGCAAAGGACGCCGGCTCTTGGTCCGGTTCATGCGCGCGTCCTTATCCTTCTCGAAAACCTGATTGAGCGTATTCGCGGTTCCGCCCAACAGAAACAGGGCGACCAGACACGGCCAGATCCGCGACCAATCCGCTGCTGCGCTGCCCTCGACGGCGATGGCGGCGTAACCAGTGAATAGGGCCATCGCCGTGATCCGATATTTGGTCAGGATCAGCAGGTCGCGCAACAGCACCAGAAAACGGTTCATACCGCTGCCCATTGATCTGGGGCCGATATGGGATGCGTCCCCGCCTCGGGTAATTCGTAGCGCACATCGTGCAGCGTCATGGTCAAGGTGGCGACAATCAGGTTTGCGACCACCAAATGTGCAAGAGCGACGACAACCGGCACCTCAAGAAATACATTCGCCAGCCCCAATACCACCTGGACTCCGATCAAAGTCGCCGTCGCCTGGAGGGCAAAACGGGTGCGATCACCCAGGGCGAGAGGCCGCGCCCGCCAGAATACCAGACCCAAATAGATCAGAACGATGGCGGCGAACCAACGATGCAGCCATTGATGCAGGGTGGGGTTGTCGAGCAGATTCCACGTCAGCGAATTCTGACTGTTCCACAGATCAGGCGGGATGAAATGACCGTACATCAACGGCCAAGAAGTGCTGAAGCTTCCAGCCTCCTGCCCCATCACTCCAGAGGAACGAGAACCGGCGACCAAAGCTCCGAGGATAATCTGCACCAGCACCACGGTGATAGTGACCGTGGTCAAGCGGCGCAGCCTTCGCCGTTCAGCCTGGATCGCGGTCGGTACGGGTGGTACGCCTGAGACCGCCCGCAGCAGGGTCCATACAATCGAGGCGAGAATGATGGCAGCGGTTCCGAGGTGGAGGAATAGCCAATGGGTCGACGTTCCGCTTTTGACCAGAAACCCACCGAGAATGGCCTGAAAGATAATAAGACCAACGATGCCGCTGAGCTTCCAGCCGAGATCGCGGCGGAGATGGCGATGCCGCCAAGCCGTG
>Ga0209490_10002927_pt1 | contig 16076 bp, 7 predicted proteins | sample MAT06_FD_187209 | JGI IMG/M metagenome (GOLD analysis project Ga0209490, IMG submission 187209) | Freshwater microbial communities from Lake Fryxell liftoff mats and glacier meltwater in Antarctica - MAT-06 (SPAdes) (version 2) | ecosystem: Environmental > Aquatic > Freshwater > Ice > Liftoff...
TGCAGCTCTTTGCGCTGCCTCTTGCGCCTCTCGAACTCTTCTAGCGGCATCCGCCTGTGCTCTTCTGGCTGCATCCGCCGCAGCCGCGGCTACTTGTCTATGTATTTCCGCTATACTAGCTTTTGCTTCATCTTGTGCTCTTTTTAATGCCGCTGCTCGTTTCGCTAACTCCGCGGCTACTTGTCTTTGTATTTCCGCTATACTAGCTTTTGCTTCATCTTGTGCTCTTTTTAATGCCGCTGCTCGTTTCGCTAACTCCTCTGCTCCTTTCTTTTTTGCATCAAAAAAAGCTAATATAGCATCTTTTGCATTTTTAGCATCAATTGAATCCTTTAACTTTTGTGTTTGAGCAATTATCATAACCGCTTTTGTAGCAATTATAGACCGTGCTTTAAAGATTTCTTCATCTGTTTGGAAATTACAATTTTTTCCTTTTTCAAAATCTATTTTGAAATCATCTTGTAGTTTTATCTTCCCGAGATTTATCGAATAACGACCTTTAAATATCCCTTTAAAATATAACGGTTTAGGTCCTTTTACATATAATTCAGCACTAATGCTTGCACTAAAAACTTCCACTTGACCAAAACTAGCAAAATACATTCCGCAGCTAGCATTTAACCAGGCTTTTAAATTACCATCACCCACCCAACCATCTAAGCCTGCTTTTTCACCATCACATAAAACGCCTGGTATATGTGCCAATTGAATATCTATTTTTACTCCACCATCAACTTTTGCATAAAAAGGGGATTTTTTATAATCAAGATCATACTGGATTGCAAAGCCCAATTTTACGCCAAAGCCGGCATCACCCAAAGTGGTTTTAAGGTCATTACCCGTCATAAAATACGCACTTCCTCCCACATTAAATGGCCCTTCTTTGTAGCGTAATTTTACTGGGGCGTCTTGAGTTCCTATATAAACATACCATTTACCACCTCCAACAAAAAATGAAGCTGTACCTGCTTTATTATTGCCTTGATCGCCAAATAATTTATTTTTTTCATTAACAAAAACATCTAGTGTTCCTGCATATGTATCATTTTGAAAATCTAAACTAATTAATACTTTACCCCAAATTTTAGCACCATTTTGTTGAGGGGCTGTGGTTGAGCCTGAAGAAAATGCTTTCAAATTTGCCGCCATTGTTGCAGCACCATTTGTTTTCTTTTCTTCAGTATACATTTTGAAATTTCCATTAATGAGCACTTGGTTTACCCCCCAATTCTTATTAAAAACAATTTCAAAGCCTGCATCAGCAGTCAATATTTTTTTCTCCACCGCATAAAACATTGTTCCTGCACGCACTCGTAAAAATGCATTATTATCTGGCTCATACAGTATGCCGCTTGGGAACGATTTACTGACTTTATTAGATGTATTCATTTTATATGACACACCACCACTAAAGCCAGTGAAAGTAATTGAACCTGCTTTTATTTCTAATCCATCTATACTACCATCAACAGAAAAATACCTATAGTCATCTTTAACTCCAAATATACCTTTAGCTTTTAATTCGAATTTATCTACATTCATTGTAAAGTCTCCTGCAAGACCATTTCCAAAAATTGGATCATTTCTAAGTATGGTTACTTCACCTCTAAATTTTGTTTTACCAAAATCGGCACTTACACCAATTTTACCAACATCAATATTTTTATACTGCCATTCAGCTTGGGCTTCATTGTAAATGGCGTTAACAGTAAAATTTGTTTTACCCCCAATTTTACCATCCATCAGTTTCATGTCAATCCCAAATTTCATAGCGATCGTTTCTGCAGTACTTCCAGAAGGAGGAGTACCTTTGGCTACCGCAACACTAAATTCTGCCTCAAAAGATGCTAGGTGTAATTTACCTGCGGCGCCCATTGCTTTTACTTTAAAGTAGGGTTTTACTGTTTGTAATGTTAGCTCCTCGAAAGTAATGCCTTCGCAACTGAACATCTTTTTCTTGTCTGATTTGGTATCACTCACTTTCTCATCTTTATTGCCATTTGTACCAAAGGACAATTTTCCTGTTAACACTGCTTTTGGCAAGAATTGTCCCTTTATAACAGACAGCGTTAATGAAGAGCTTTTATCTAAATCAAGAGTACACTTCCAAAAATCAGCTTTTATTCCATCCTTAAAACCCACTTGAATGGAGTAATCTCCATCTGTATTAATTTTACCCTTGTAAGATACTTTGTCGGCACCTGTTTTTGTTTGTATCGGAAGCACTAGATTTCCAGCTAAACTGCCTCCACCAAAAGCACTGCTTTTAATAGTAATACTTAATTCATCTACGCTAAATGGCCAATTTCCTGCAGTGCCTTGAGCTAGAGACATGATATTTTTTGCATCTACTTTAGTAGAAAATCCGGTAGCATCAATAACTGCGTAAGGAGTTGTAACAGTAAGTGCATCAGGGGAATTTTTTAGTTTAAATTCTGCAGGCAGGTAAACTTGTAAACTATTGACCACAATACCCACCCATGTATTGGGCGCATCAGGTTGAACAGTTTTTAAATAAGCACTGAACTCGGTTGGTACTGTTGTAGGATTTTTTGTATCAGATAAATCAAGTGTAGCATCTTTAATTAATAGGCCGTACCCTAATCCTTGTTTTAATGTTATTGGATTACTAAATTGTAGTTTAGGAATTATTAAATCTCCAAAAGAAGTAGCAACCATATTAACAGGTGCTGAACATCTTTGATTAGGATCGCTTAATGGTAATATCTTATTAGTTACAGGTATATATACATCTTTCGCTAATAATACCTCCCCTTTAACTCCCACCTCCACAAAACCGGAGCAATCAAATTTAAAATAAGTAAGATCATCAATTTTTCCTTGGTTTGGTGCCTCGTTACCTTTTAATACCAAGCTCCAGTTACCAGAGCTTTTTATTGCATCACTACCTATTAATGAAATCTTGCCTTCAGAAACAACACCACCTGATCTGGTTAACTCAACATTTCCTGCAAAATATAATTCCTTTTTATTTCCATCAGCATCTCTCTGAGGTAGTATAATTCTAGCAAATACTCTGGCAAATGATCCAGCACTAGAGAACTCAATATTAGCAATACCAACCTGATATTCTGAACCACCAATCTTTTTCTTTACACCAAATGGTAGTTTCACAGAAGCATTTTCGTTAAGTAAACTAACCCATGTATTAGATTTATTAATATCATCTAAAGTCTTCTTTGCAGAATCTCTTATTGATTGAGAGGCGTAGCTAGCGGCAAATTCTTCCTTTATAGCTTCGTAAGATAAATCTCCATATTGCTGAATTGCGGCATTTATACGAAATGCTTTCTCGGCTAGTTTCCTTGAATTTTCAACCGACTTTTCAGATTTGTCAAGTTTTTTGTCGCCATCACCTCCAACTTTATTAGCAAATGTTGAGATACTTGAAAAACAAAAAATCAAGACTATTACAGCGCTTCTTATAATTTTATAAAAATTAAAATTTACCATATCCATATAAAAAAGTTAGTAGGTATTAAACCATTTGTATAATTAATTATTGTTTGGGTTAATTTTCCCATCTATTACTTCGCGATCCGTGTTTATTTTAATATTTCTGAAAGCAACTGTCATTTTAAGTGCCTTACCTAACCAAACATCGACAGTTCCCTTTCCGGAAAAAATCCCGTTCTGTCCGGTTATCTCTGTAATTTGAATTGAATAGTCACCAACCATAATTATATCCTGTTCTTTCAAAGTTGCTATTAAATCTGTTTTCTTATCTTTTTTTGGTGGTCTTGTTCCGCAATTTGCGTTAACTTTCTTTAATGCAGTAGCATTATCTAAATTAGAAGTTTTGAATTCTTTAATAATGGATTCAGCATTTGATCCATCATTACATAGTGTTTTAACCTTTACTTGATAAGTAGTAAGCGGCAGCAAATCAGAGATTGATTTATTGGATTCATTTATGCCTTTTAACATAATATCCTTCCAAACCTGTTCCCCTTTTTTTCTGTATGAGAATTGAAAATTCGAGTAATCGGGCATATTAGCCCAAGAAATATCAGCAGTTGACTTTGTTATATTATCTGCACTTAATTCAGAAGGACTTTTACAAGCAGCAAAATAGCTAAAGGAGGCAAAATTACTATAACCATTGTTTTCAAAGTTAGAAATTAGACTACCCCCATTATCGTTTGTTTTTGCCAAAATACGCCAAGCATATATTTTACCAGTTAACAGCGGAGGGTTTTCTGGTCCATAATTATATCTGTTAGTAAAAGTGCTGTCTTTAAAAAAAGGTTTTGTTGTTAAAAAAGCAGAGGTTGGGTCTTGTGCATTATTAAGTAATTCTATCAATTCAAGGATATATTGAACACCATTGGGTGGTGCTGATTGCCGAGGTTGCCATTGAAATAGTACATTCTGAGTACCTTTTTCGATTATTGTAGATCTATTTTCAGGTAGAGTAGTAAAAGGTGGATAATTTACTGAATATGTAACAGAATAATTTACAATATCACTTAACTGTCTACCTGTAGTAGCATCGTATAAAATAAATCCAAATGTAACTTTAGATTGTGGGAAGATATTTTCGTATTGACTTAATGTAATTCCAGTTAAATTATTATAATTAAATAAGGGTGCAATATCTAAATTTGTTAATCTTAAAGGTGTACCTCCAGTTAAGGTGATAGGAGCCAAACCAGATATTAATGATTTAGATTGTGCAATGAAATTTTTCCCACTTATTGTTACAGCTAAATTTACATTAATAAGTTGTGCAGTTGCCGACTTATTTGTTATTGTTAACACTAAGCTAGGTGTTGTAGAAGTACTTAAATATTTTATAGAAGTTGGGTAAGGAGGGTAAATAACTGGGGTAACGCTTACTGGAAAATTACCGGTAATTTGAGCAACAAGCTTGTTACTAAACATACAAAAAATGCCCAGGATTGAATATGATAAGATATTTATTAAATATTTTTGCATGATTAGAAATTATAATTGTAAGTCAAAGTAATTAACCCAGTAGTTGTATTATTATTAATATTCTTGAATCCGTCATGTGAGGATCTCATTTGAAAAATTCCTGAAAATTTAAAGTCATGTCGTTCTTTTAGGTTGTAAGCTAAATTCGCCCTTAAATTCATTACATTTATCCTTAAGGCAGTTTCATTTGCATAAGTTGTATTATATGAAGAACCAAATTGTGTTAATAATTTCTTTTTCATTAATTTTTTACCTATTGTGAAACTTGTTCCATAAGCAGTAGTTTTAGATGTTAAACCTTGCGTAGTAAGGGTATAATTTAAACCTAGGCTATATTGGAAAGTGGTTTTTGGAAATAAGGAAGCCATTGTTATATTACCATTATGAAAATTATTAGCTTCTTCATCTATAAAAAAATCTCCACCTTTTTTTGTACCCTTTTGTAGTGAGTAAGATGCACTTATAGTTTGTTTAATATCTTTATTCGACTTTAAAATATAATTAGCATCCAGAGATAAGTTCATATTTAATAAAACCAACCTAATAGAATCTAAATAAAAAGGTATTAAATTGTTAGAATTAGCGATATTATCTAAATTTCTAAAATTTGTAATGCTTACATTATTGCTATAAGTACCATTAAAGCTTAATTTGTTTGATGGGTTATAATTAGCATTGACAGTAGTTAAAAATCTACCTCCTTTTTGGCTAGAAACAGAATCTGACAAATCATTTTGTATTCCAAAACTTGGTGCTAAAAACAATTTATTATTAAATAATGGTAAACTAAAACGCATTAAAGTATTTTCAAATCCATTTTGATTATAAAAAGCACCTAAACATTGATAACCTAGATCAACTTTTTCATATTCTAATCCCATATCTATACTTCCCAAAGTGTATCCGATTCTTACATTTCTAGCGAGTTGCCTTGCAGTTGTACCATTTACATTTAAAAAACCCGAAAACACATCTTTACCTATTTGACTCCTTAATGATGAACCTAGATCTTGTGTAATAAAGTTTTTAGCAACTTCGGCAGCTACACTTATTTTTTTAAAAACTGTAAATTTTGTATTTAGAGTTGCTACAAAATTTTCTTTTGGTTTTACTGCTAGTTCAAAAGGTATGTTTGAAGCAGATGTTGAGTCTTCTTTAGCGTGAAATAGAGAGCCCCCAACTATTAAGTCTTGCTTAATTTGGTATTCTGCGGCTACTCCTATTCCTTTTCTTTTATAAAATGGTGTAACATCTGGATTTTGATTAAAATCACCGGTACCTCGTAACAATCTTCCCGACATAAACTTAAATTTTAGTTTACCAGGTGTCAGATCAACGCCTACCCCATCGTATTGAAAACCATTCATAGAATAAGGAGACAAAGCAGTACTTGAAGTACCAATATGTAAAGTAGCCCACTTATACTTGGGATTTATTGAGAATCTATTAAAATTCATAGGTGGAGTAACGCTCACTTGTGCATTACTATACGCAAAACTTACTGGCAAACTAATTCCTGCAACAAAAAAATTAAGATTACCACCAACAACCATTGTAAAAGGATCTCTTAAATTATTTGGATCAGATGTATAATTATATAAGAGAGAAGTGTTAAGACCACCATTTAGTTTAAATAATTTGTCTTTACCAAAAAGACCCCCAAGCCCTTTTTTTTGAGCATTAACTATTTGAAATACTTGACATAAAACAAATACAATGATTAGGTATTTTTTCATAATTAGTTTTAAAAAAACAAAAAAATAAAATTGATTGGTAAGCTTATATTGATTTAATTATTTTAATTATTTTAATTTTTGATGAGAATCCGTTGTTCATAACTACCATCAGTTTGTACAACTGCGACATAGGTATTCCTCAATGAACTGCTGATATCAACTGTTTTATTAATAACACTAATTCCACTAGCTTCTGGAATAACTGTTGAGTAGGCTAAAACACCATTAATATCGAATATCCTAATTGATACCTTACCTTGCTTATTCAGCTTAATGATGAAATTGAAAATACCACTGCTAGGGTTAGGCCCTACATTTACTTCTCTAAGTAATACACTATTACTTGTATTACTTACAGCAGAATCTTTATTGCTAATAATAACAATTCCAGAATCCCTACTACTACATACATTAAGTGATGTTGTATTTAAGCCAATTTGGTATCTACCAGTAGTTGCAAATCTTAAAATAAGATTATTGTTTGACTGTGATACAACTTGAGCACCAATTGGAATGTTCCAAACAGCTGTTTGAGGTGCAGGGGTAGTTAAATTAACAGCAACAACATTATCATTTAAATATGCTTGCGCGGTTACCAACAGTTTTGCTCGTATTGCAGTATCTAAAGTATTACGTAAATTAATACTGTCTAAATAAAAACAACCGTTCTGCAAAGTGATGGTTACTCTATACAAGGCTGGATTAGTAACACTTACTGTTGGTAAAATTGATGTAAATCCGCCAGTAGAAGAGGTCCATGCATAAGTTGATGTTGATGGAACAGTTGCATCAACTATAAAACTAGTTGCTTTGCAAATCAATACATCTTTTAAGATAGGTGTTCTTGCTGGTTGAGACAAAACAGTAATACTTCTAGTATTTGTTATGCTACAATTATTTGCGTTAGTAACAACATAATTAATAGCTGTTACACCAGATGTTACTCCAAATAAATTTCCTGTATTTGTAATTGTAGCTATTGTAGTGTTTACACTACTCCATACACCACCACTAGTAGAGTTACTAAATGTTGTTGTATTTGATTGACATATTGTTGCTGCGCCCGTTATTGGTGTTAAGGCAGGTAGTGCATTTACAGTAATATCTCTTGTGACGAAATTTACACATCCACTCACATTGGTAACTGTATAACGAATAGATGCAACTCCTGATGCAATGCCTGTTATTAATCCTGTTGAACTAATTGTTGCAATAGCTGTATTGTTACTGCTCCATAGTCCACCGGTTGTTGTGCTCGCAAATAATATTGTTGAACTTACACATACTTGTTGTGTTCCTGTAATATCTGATACCGTTGGTAGAGCACTCACTGTTATTGTTCCTGTTGCATTTACACTCGAACATCCGCCCGTTAATGGTATACTATAATTAAATATTCCTGCTGCTGTTGGTGTACCACTAATTGTAATCGTGTTACTTGCCCATGCTGCTGTTACTCCTGTTGGTAATCCTGTTGCTGTTCCGATTCCTGTTGTTCCTGTTGTAGTATGGGTGATATTTGTCAATGCAGTATTGATACAAAGTGTTGGTGTTGAACTTGCTATTCCTACTGTATTAGCTGCGGATACTGTTATTGTTCCCGTTGCATTTACACTCGAACATCCGCCCGTTAATGGTATACTATAATTAAATATTCCTGCTGCTGTTGGTGTACCACTAATCGTAATCGTGTTACTTGCCCATGCTGCTGTTACTCCTGTTGGTAATCCTGTTGCTGTTCCGATTCCTGTTGCTCCTGTTGTAGTATGGGTGATATTAGTTAGCGCAGTATTAATACATAATGTTGGTGTTGAACTTGCTGCTCCTGCTGTGTTTGCAGCGGTTACGGTAATTGTACCCGTTGCATTTACACTTGAACAACCACCCGTTAATGGGATACTATAATTAAATGTACCTGCTGATGTTGGAGTGCCACTGATGGTGATTGTGTTACTCGCAAATGCTGCTGTTACACCTGCTGGCAAGCCTGTTGCAGTTCCAATTCCTGTTGCTCCTGTTGTTGTATGCGTGATATTTGTTAGTGCTGTATTAATACAAAGTGTTGGGCTTGAACTTGCCGCCCCTACTGTGTTTGCAGCGGTTACTGTACCACTGGCTGCTACATTTTGTGTTGTAGCTCCTGTAGATGTTACTGCAATATTACCACTTGGCGTACCTGTTGCCGCGTTGGTTAATCTTACATATATATTAGTGCTACTAACCGTTCCGCTCGAGGGTGTTATACTTACTGTTGATGCAAAACCAGTCCCAGATGTAATACTAACTTCATAACCTGTTGGTGGTGTTACTATCAAATTATTGGTCAGTCCCGTTCCACTAACCATAAAACTTTGTTCTGTTGATGCTGTGCCTATACAAGTACTAAATGCACTTAATGTGCCAATCGTACTTAAACTTGATACTACTGCAGATACTTGCACCGTAAAGGCAGTATTGGCACTTACACAGCCGGTTGTACTATTTCTTACTGTGGCGATAAAATTATAGGTATTGACCATACTGGCTGGTATCGTTACGCTTATAGGACTAGCTCCTAATGTAGCATTACTTACTGCACTAAAACCACCCATAGCCGATGGGCTGCCTGTAGTAATACTATACTGGTTAGGGCTGCCTGTTGCAGCACTATAAGGCAAACTAAATGAAGTGGAGCTAGGAATAATATTACTTACTGCACCTAAATTTATAGTTGGTAATGGGTTTACAGTGCCACTTAAAGCTATTGTGTTTGCTGTTGCTCCAGTGGATGTACATGTAATATTTCCACTAGGTGCTCCTGTTGCCGAATTAGTTAATCTTATAAATATTGGAGTGCTATTTACGATTCCTGAAGTAGGTGTTAAACTTATACTGTTTGTGAAGCCGGCGCCCGAAGTTGTTGATATTTCATAACCTGTTGGTGATGTTAATATTAAATTATCTGTTAAACCAATACCACTAACAGATACACTTTGTTCTGGTGATGCAGATCCTGTGCATGAATTAAATGCATTTAAATTACCACCTGTGGTAATTGCTCGATTAAAAGTTGTTCCAATTAGAGTTGTTGAATATTCATCAAAATTTGTAATTCTATAACCACCAAAAGCAAAATAAGAGTAAAATGTAGTTGCGCTGCCCATCGAAGCGTTTGTAAAACTTGCTGATTGGGTAGCGTCTGGAGCAACTCTTATAAGTGAACCATTTGAATTAGCAGAAAAAACCTGTGCAGTAACATCAAATACATTTGCAGGTTTACGTGTAATTGTTAGAACTATTTTGTACCATTTAGATGGAGAACCGTTATTTAGTAAGTCATTTATAGATGAAGTCCAATTACCTAAAGTATTATAATTTCTATCATTGTTAAAAATATACCCACCTCCATGTACGGAAATACCAATACCATCCCCTGGACTTGCAAAACTGTTGTAAGCTGCTAAAGGATTAGCGGTTATTCCAAAGCCACCATGTCCAAAATTACCAACAGATTGAAAATAAGTAGATGCCGAATAAATAGAACCCACAGCACCTGGAGCAAAACCTTGTTTAGCAACAAAAACAGCATTCACACCTCCAGTTCCACTAAGATTAATTGCACCAGTTCCATTAATACCTGTGTTGGTTGTTTGAGTTATTGTTGGACTGATATTATTTCTATTAAAATAACTATTTATTTCACCCGCGGTATTAAAACTATAAGAAGCTGAAGTTTGTGCTTTACTGTTAAAACAAAAAGCAACTATTAATAGAATTACTAAAAACCAGTTTTGTAATTTTTTAACTGTATAACTGTGTGTTAGAAATGTTATCATTTTATAAATGAATTAGTTACTACAGTTAGTTTTTAAACTAAAAGATAGTGACAATTAATTAAAACGATTTACATAGAATAGCTGATATTTCAACTGGATTTCAAGTAAACATATGTAGTTTTTCGTTATAAAAAAAAAAATGTTAAAATATAGATAATAAGAATAAATGAATACTTGCAAGTATGTTTTTATTCTATCGAGCTATATGATTATTAAATTATTGTTATTAAAATGTTTCATTAGTGTCCGAGATAAAAAAGAAAAATAAAAAAGTGAGCCATATTTTTTAGGATATGGCCCAAATTATATAGGTTTAGTTTACCACAACTTAACTATATGAACAATAGTACAAATTTTTCGGGTAATTCTGTTTTCGGACAGCTGATTTCTTTAATACCCAAGTATCAAGTACAAAGAGCGGTTAATAAATACCAGTCCGATAAGTTTACCAAACGGTTTTCAACTTGGGAACATTTGGTTTCTATGTTATTTGCCACTGCTTCCAACACTACTTCGCTTCGAGATGTAACCAATGGCTTCCTTGGTTTGGAAGGAAAACTACAGCATCTAAACCTAAAGAGACCACCCAAGAGGAGTACTATCAGCGATGCTAACAAACGCAGAACCTATCAGGTTTTTGAAAAAATATACTATGATTTGTTAACCCACTACAAGCCAATTTTATCGGACAGCCGCTTTAAGAATGAGTTTGGGAAGGAGCTGTCCATCATCGATAGCACTACCATTTTTCTTTTCAAAGACATACTCAAATGTGTCGGGCGTAAACCAGAGAGCGGAAAACGGAAGGGTGGCATTAAAGTACATATGCAAATCAGGCCTGATTATAATTCACCTGTATTGGTGAAGTTCACAGATGCTACAACCCATGATAGCAGCTTTATGAATGATATAGCGTTCAGTAGTGATCATATCTATGTATTCGATAAGGGATACAATGATTATGAACGTTTTGAAAGTTTTAATACCAATCAAATACCTTTTGTAACAAGATTAAAGCACAATGCAGCCTTTAGACGTAAGAAAGAATTTGAACTGACTGCAGATAGTAACCAATCAATTTTACTCGATGAACAAATAGTATTACCCATACGTGAAAATGGGAAAATCAATCGGGGGCTACCGCTTCGCAGAGTGGTTTATTGGGATGAAAAACATCAGGTATGCTATGAATTTATCAGTAATATTTATGAACTGTCCGCGGACCAAATTGCGCTGATTTATAAATCTAGGTGGCAAATAGAAACATTGCACAAACAGTTAAAGCAAAACCAATCATTGAGCTATTTTTTAGGCGACAATGTAAATGCGATCATCATACAAATATGGTGCGCACTGATTTGGAATCTGCTTCTCACTGTCCTGCAAAGGCAAATCAAAGCTAAATCTTGGGCCTTTTCTAATCTTGCCAGTGTGATAAGGTTGCATCTTTTTAATTATATCCAACTGAACTCTTTTTTAAAAAATCCGCAGAAGCATTATGAAGAAATAATAGCCCAAGAACTCAAATTGTTTGATGGATGATACCCTGCTTTTAATAAAACCAATATTTTTAACGAACTTGTATTGTAAACCTTTTAAAAAATAGCTGTCATAGAATTATCTCGGACAGTAATGATATAGATAATAAGAATAAATGAATACTTGCAAGTATGTTGTTATTCTATCGAGCTATATGATTATTAAATTATTGTTATTAAAATGTTTCATTGATTTAAAGTGTTTTAAATAGTCATTCGCTTCAATCCCATCTTTCCCTAATAACCAATTTGTTAAAGTACCCGCTGGATGGCTAATTGAGCAATGTGGTTGGAAAGGATATAGAAAAAAAGATGCAGGCTGTTATGCTTTGCAGGCACTTGTTCTTGTAAATTATGGCAAAGCTACTGGAGCTGAAATATTTGAACTTTCACAAGAAATAATTGAAAGTGTAAAATCTAAATTTGGCATTGAATTAGAAAGAGAGGTAAATATTATTTAATCTGATAAGATTATATCTTCAACACTAATTGCTCTCCCATCAAACCATTTAACTTGCTCATCTTTTTTAAACCAAGTCATCTGCCTTTTTGCATATTGACGAGTATGTATTTTAATTTGATGGATCGCTTCCTCGAGACTCATCTTATTATCTAAATAATCGAATATTTCTTTATAGCCTACCGTTTGTAATGCGGCTTTACTTCTCCAATTAACAACATTTTTCACTTCTTCAATTAACCCGTCTTTAATCATTTGATCAAGGCGATTACTAATTCGTTCAGTTAGAATTTCCATTGGCAACTCTAACCCAATTTTTATAATTGAAAATGGTCTTTGTTTTTTAGCTGCTGATCTAAACACAGTAATTGATTTTCCGGTTGCGTTAAAAACTTCCAAAGCACGCATTAATCTTTGAGGATTTTGTTGCTCCGCTACTTCCCAAAATGCTGGATCTTTGTGTTTTAATTCTGCTTGCAACCAAATTAATCCTTTGGCAGTGTATTGTTGAATAATGCTTTCCCTAATTTTAGGAGAAACAACTGGCATTGGGTCTATTCCTTCACAAAAAGCTTTGATGTAAAGACCCGTACCTCCAACCATAACAACATCGTCGCATTTTTTAAAAATTTGCTCAGTTATATTTAATGCATACTGTTCAAAATAACCTGCATTAATATCTTCTGATACAGAATTAGTTGCAATAAAATGATGTGGAACCTCAGCCAATTCTTCATTGGATGGTTTTGCAACACCAATTGATAATTCTTTGAAACACTGTCGTGAATCAGCAGAAATTATTTCTGTATTGAGTTTTTTCGCTAATGAAATGGCAAATGCAGTCTTGCCAACAGCAGTAGGACCAACAACGATATATACTTTTTTTTGCTCGCTATTCTTCAAAATTATCAGTTTGTTCTTCTACACTATCATCTACTTCTTCACTTTCATCTGCTTGATCGCTATCAATATCGCTAGATGCTACTTCCTCTCCTTCTTCTCCAAAACCTTCAATAGTTTCTGTCAAATCGTACTTTTCTTCAATATCGGCAAATTTATCGCCTAACAAACTTTTGGTACCGTATTGTTGCGGACCAATACCTTCTACTCTAATAATTGCTGGATAAGTCAATTTAGCATTTTCTTCTTTACTTACATTAATTAGCTCTACGAGAAAAACCCAATGTTTGGCAAAATCGTACTCGTAAATAAATTTCTGATTAGTATCTTGAATTTCAGAACCAATAATAGTGCTTTCCATCAATAAGGGTTCGGCCTTGTAAGGCTTATTATATCGCTCAAAACTAATTTCTCTTCCACGCAACCAATTATCGTTACTTCTAAAATAAGTTGCTTGATGTTTGGAATCAAACTCAAATGATTTCAAAATGGCAAAATGAAGGTCTTGAAAAGTTTGTTTATGCTTTACAGATATATCGCGATAAACTGCCTCATCTTCTTCCAAATAAATTCTAAACTTTAAAACAGCCATTCAGTAGGGATTTTAAGAATTGAAGTGCAAATTAGTGATTATTTAACGGGTTTTAGATCGAGTTCTACAGCTTTTTTTAACATATATTGATATGCCTCTTCTAAATTATTGGGGATAATGCCATCCAATATGGCTTCCCTAATTGAATCTTTAATAATACCAACATTTTTACTAGGAGTTAACCCAAATACTTCCATTATCATTTCACCTGAAATAGGAGGTTGCCAATTTCTAAGCTTGTCCGATTCTTCTACAATCTGCATTTTTTGCTTAACCAGCTCGAAATTTTGAATAAACCGCTTCACTTTTAATTTATTCTTGCTTGTAATATCTGCCGAACACAAGGTCATTAAATCGTCGATATCATCACCTGCATCAAATAAAAGCCTTCGAATAGCACTATCTGTAATATTTTCTTTTGTTAAGCTAATTGGCCTTAGATGTAATAACACCAATTTTTGAACATATTTCATTGATTCATTCAATGGCAACTTAAGTTTGGCAAATATTTTAGGAACCATTCTTGCTCCTACTACTTCATGCCCGTGAAAAGTAAATCCATGCCCTTCTTCAAATTTTTTAGTTGAAGGCTTACCAATATCATGCAATAGTGCCGCCCACCGCAGCCATAAATTATTGGTATGTACACAAATATTATCTATCACTTGTAAAGTGTGATAGAAATTGTCTTTATGCCCCATTCCATCTATATTTTCAGCACCATGCAAATCTACCATTTGAGGGAAAATTAACTTTAATAAACCAGATTTAAATAATAAATCCCAACCATAAGAAGGTTTATCGCAACTCATTATTTTATTGAGTTCATCTGTTATTCTTTCTTGAGAAACTATATTAATTCTATGTGCATTATCATTAATTGCATTAAAGGTGTTAGTCTCAATTTCAAATCCTAATTGTGTTGCAAACCTTATGGCTCTTAACATTCTTAATGGATCATCACTAAATGTTGATTTTGGTTCTAAAGGTGTTTTTATGGTTTTATTTGCAATTGCTGATAGTCCATCAAAGGGATCAATCAATTTGCCAAAATCGATTTTATTTAAACTAATTGCCAGTGCATTCATTGTAAAATCTCGCCTATTCTGGTCATCCGCAATTGTACCAATTTCTACTGTTGGTTTTCGACTATTATATTGATAGCTTTCTTTTCTTGCGCCTACAAATTCAATTTCAAAATCAGCTAATTTTATTTGCGCAGTTCCAAAATTTTTAAAAAATGCAACATTAGGCTTTGGTTTTAAGGTAGAAGCATAAGCATTGGCTAAATCAATACCATCTCCTATACAAACAATATCAATATCTTTTACAGAGCGACAAATAATTTTATCTCGCACAAATCCACCTATAATATAACAGGGCATGTTTAAGCTTTCGGCCACTTTGCTTATTTGCTCAAAAATGATTAACTCTTTATGATTTAATTGAATATCCATTCGTTGCAAATGTACTGTGTTTGATATTAAGCAAATAAGGGAGCAACTAATTGTTTCACCTCAATAGAATTTGCACAATTGAAGTGATTAAGCGGACAAGCTGATTTTCCATGAAGTCCACATGGCCTGCACTCAAGCACTAAGGGAGTTTCTATTATTGTACTACTACTAGAAAGCGGTCCATATCCAAAAGCAGGTATTGTGGAACAATAAATAACAGTAACAGGGGCATTTACAGCAGAACAAAAATGCATCGGAGCAGAATCGTTTACATAATTCATTGTTGCATTTTTCATTAAAGCTGATGATTGCAAAAAACTACATTTCCCAGCTAAATTAAAGCATTGCCGATTATTAGATTCAGCAATTATTCGATCACAAAGTTCAATATCACTAGACGCTCCTAAAAGAAAAATATTAAATGAACTAGGGACAAGCTTTATCATTTCAATCCATTTATTGGCGGGGAATTGTTTAGTAAACCAAACCGAAGATGGAGCAATACATATATATTTTCGTTCCTGCCATTGAGCTACAAAATCAATATCCGATTTACTAGGAAATAAAGCTGGCTTTGAAACTAGGGTATTGCTTAATGATTTAATTAATTGATGGTTAC
>Ga0209490_10002931_pt1 | contig 16044 bp, 12 predicted proteins | sample MAT06_FD_187209 | JGI IMG/M metagenome (GOLD analysis project Ga0209490, IMG submission 187209) | Freshwater microbial communities from Lake Fryxell liftoff mats and glacier meltwater in Antarctica - MAT-06 (SPAdes) (version 2) | ecosystem: Environmental > Aquatic > Freshwater > Ice > Liftoff...
CACGAAAGACGGGAGCTGCGAGAAAGGCGGCGGCCCCCAAGCGTGTGAGCAGAGACCGACGGCGGATGGCGTGCTTTTCCATGATTCCAATCCTCAAGGCTGAGCGGTTCGGACGAAGAAGTTCTCGGTCTTGGTGAGAGCAACCAGGAGCTCGCGAATATCCAGATTGCGGCCACCGAGGCCATCGGCAAGGCTTGCTACAAGCGTGCGATCAGCATCGGTTTCACGTCTGCCGAAAGCGAAACGGGTTGCCTGCACACCAGCACACTCTGCGAGCACCCGGCTCGATGAAAGCTTTGCCGCCAGCTCCACACCACCTTGAAACGGACCATCCGCGTCCGGAGTGCCGGTAAGCATTCCGGTGGCATCTACGGGCTTGCCGTTGTCCATGGTGCGATAGCGCCCGATGGCGTCGTAGTTTTCGAGGCCAAATCCCAGAGGATCGATGAGCGCGTGGCAGCTTGCACAGGCTGGACTCGACGAATGCTGAGCGAAGCGTTCGCGCGTCGTGAGCTTCGGATCGGGAGGAGGCACAACAATCACGACACCTGTGGGCGGATCGGGCAGCGGCTGGCATAGGAGCCCCGTTCGCAGAAACTTGCCGCGCGCGATCGGAGAGGAGTCGCCTGCCTTGGAATGTACGGCGAGCACGGCCGCCGAAGTGAGAAACCCGGCGCGCTCGACGGGATTGAGTTCCACCGGCATCAACTGATCGGAACCCGGATTCGGAACGCCGTAAAGCGCCGAAAGACGGCTATCCACGAAGGTCGACGGCGCGCTCACGAGCTTCGCAACCGAGCCGGCCCGCTCCCAAACGGTGGCGTCGATGAAGCGGTCCGTCTCGACCATCATCGAAGCGCGCAGCTCGGGCGTGAACTCTGGGTACACCGTTGCGTCTTTCCTGAGCTCACTCACGTTGCCCAACCCAAACCATCCGGAAACGAACTTCCGAAACACCGCTTTAGCTCGGGGTGATGCGAGAAGCCGCCGTGCCTGCGCTTCGACCGCGGCAGGCGTGCTGAGTGTCTGCGCATCCGCCGCTGCCAAAAGCTCTGCGTCGGGAGTCGATCCGGTAAACAGGTACGAAAGCGCTGAAGCCACCTCATAAGGCGTGAGCGATCGCTGATTCCCCCCCGACGCCAGAGGCGTCCCGAGCTCCGGACGGTACACGAGCTTGGGCGAAGCAAGAAACGTCTGAACCAAGCGACGGATCCCTTCTTCGTAGGAACCTCCCGTGCGGCCCTGCTGGTAGATACTCGAATACTGTTGCTCTTCGGCGCCCGTGAGCGGACGCCTCAACGCACGCTTGCCGAAACTTTGGATGAACCCAAGCGCGCAGGTCGTGTCGTCGTTCGGCGTGGCACAGGGAGCGAGGCCCGCAACATCCGCCTGATCAGCAAGCCTGGTCGCCAGGCTCTCATACTGACCAGCCAGCGTGCCCGAGACCGTGAGAACAGCTGAGAAGTTGTCGTAGCCTAGGCTTCGGGTTTCAGGTTGCAGTGCGTCAGAGGGCGCCATTGGGAGGCTCAGCAGGTCTTGAACCGTCGCGCGGTACTCATCGTTGGTGAGACGACGGAGCGCCGTGGGTCCGGGCTCACCAGGACGGGGGCCGGTTGCGATCAGCGCCGTGTCGCTGGTGCTGGCTACTGGCAGCGGCAGACCGGTAGTGGGATCAGTGCTCGTACCGGCGCGAGCCTTGCCGCTATTGTTCGCGATTTCATTGGAGCACCCTGAAAGAAGTAGTAGGGCAAGCGCCCCGCACAAAACGTAATTCATTCGAGTACAGCCTCCAACTGGCCCAATCACAAATTATAGCGAGATCCGGCCACCTCTCGATCTCACGAGACGCGCCACAGGCCTGCGAGTGACCTCGGTCAGCCCTGCGATATGGCTTAAGTTAGCGGGCTAAATCAGGAATCGCTATGGCGTCCTTACGTCAACCGAATCATTATTGCTTGATTTGCGGCATCTGCGTGAGAACGCCATACGCTCGAATCAGAACGTAACAATCGTAATTCGTGTGGGCGCAAAAGTCTCGTCAATCTAACTGCATCGAGCGGCACAGTTTTCGTCACGTAAATTAAAGAAGATGCGCGAGCATGCCGCAAATCGAGAAACCGAGTTCCCCGTTGACGTAGCTATACGGTGGTGGAGCTTCGATTCGCCCGCTATCGTGTCTTTCATCGTCTGGGCAACTGCAGCGTCGCGATACCGACGCTCGGCAGCGCCGAACAGTAGAGAGGACACCATGCTGATCTGGAAGTCTACCGATGTCGCAATTTTCCAACGCGCCACGCCCGGGACCGTATTAACTGCGCTTGGACTCGTTGCCCTCACCCTGAGCTGTTCAACCGCGGTCGACAGCAAGCGCGCGCCTTCAGGCTCGGGTGCCCCCAGCGTAGGAACGGATCCAGCTGCAAAGCCTGGCACGCCACCAGACAACGGAGCCCCGATCACGACGCCGCCGCTGGTTGCCGTTCCGATCGGAGCAGTCGCGGGGCCCACGCTCCTGCGACGGCTGACGCGCGAGGAGTACAGAAAGAGTGTTCAGTCGGTCTTGGGATTGGCAGCGCCGCCCACCGAGCCGCTTGAGTCGAACGCTTGGACCAACGGTTTCGACAATTTCGCGAGTGCCCTCACCGTATCGCCCACCTTGGCGAGCCAATATGCCGCGGCCGCCGCGGCGCGTGCGGCAAAGGATCTTACGCCGCCAGCGTGCCAAGCTCCCATGCCCGAGCTCGAGTGCGCGACAGCATTCATCACGAGCTTCGGAAAGAACGCTTTTCGGAGGCCACTCACCCAAGAAGAAATCACGGCGTACGTTGCGCTCTACAGCGACGAACAAACGCGCTCCGGATATGAGGGTGGCGTGCGTCAAGTAGCAGAAACGATGCTGCAAGCTCCGCAGTTCGTCTATCGTTTTGAACTGGGCAACCCCGCCGGCGGGGCCATGCGCACCCTGACCTCTTATGAGGTCGCGAGTGCGCTTTCCTACCTTTTCACCGCCGCGCCTCCGGACACATCCCTATTAACGGCTGCCGACACGAATGCACTTCAGGACAAGACGGCGATCGAAGCACAGGCTCGACGCTTGTTGCAGCTGCCAGCGGCACAAGATGCTTTACGCAACTTCCTCGTTCGTTTCAGCGGGATAGCTAAGGTGGCTGGCTCAGCCAAGGACCCCACCGCCTATCCTGAGTTCACCGCGGATACCGCGCTGGCTCTGGAAGGATCGACGGCTGCGTTTTTCGATTCGGTTCTCTGGCAAGGGGACGGCACCTTTGCGACGTTGATGACCGCGCCGCATGCGTTTGTCGACTCGGCGCTGGCTCCCATCCTCGGTGTTGCAGCGCCGGCACAGGGCAGTGCTTTCGCGCGTGTGGAGCTGAACCCCGCTGAGCGCGCCGGCCTTCTCACTCAACCAGCCGTGCTTTCGGAGCACTCCAAGTCCAATGAGTCGTTTCCGATTTACCGGGGCGAATTCGTCAGAGTGGGGCTACTTTGCGAAACCTTGCCTTCCCCACCAGCTAACGTCCCAGCGGCGCCGATGGTGGATGCAACCAAGACCGCGCGCGAGCGAGCTGCCCAGCACATGAGCGATCCGGCTTGCTCGGGCTGCCACCAGCTCATCGACCCTGTCGGCTTTGCCCTCGAGAATTATGACGGGATTGGGCGCTACCGCACCATGGACAATGGCAAGCTCGTCGACGCCAGTGGCTCAATCAGTGGAAGCGTCGACATGGACGGTCAATACAAAAATGGTGTTGAACTCGCGACGAAGCTCGCGACGAGCATGAGTGCCAAGCAATGCCTGGCACTGCAGGCCTACCGCTGGACATTCGCTCGAATGGACCGCGATGGAGAGCGCGCAGCGGTGGCTGGCATCACGCAGCCCCTAGCGGCCGCAGGTCTCGACATTCGAGAGTTGATGGTGGCCATCACTAAGTCGGACAACTTCATGTATCGCAGTTTCCAGTGAGAGCCTAGCGCCCGTTGTTTTGAGACGAAAGGAACCGAAAATCCATGTCTAAGGCTATCTTTAAGCGTCGAACATTACTGAAGCAGCTCGGTGCGGCTGCATTCCTCGGAACGCCCGTGTTCCGCTCTGTTATGGCCGACGCACAGAGCGCCACGCCACTCCGTCTGATCCTCGCCTATATTCCAGGAGGCGTTACCTACGACGGAGCTGAAAGCTCAGATACTGGCAAGAACGGGCTGAACTTCGATAGTCTCTTGAAGCCGCTCGCGCACCTCCAGTCGGACACCATCCTGTTCACCGGGCTTGATAATCCGGCGGGGCTCTTGGTTTCGACGTTCTTTGAGCTCGAAGGCCACGGCGGGGGAATGCGCACGATTTGGAATGGTTCTGCCAAGGGTCAAAGCCAAACCAGCTACGGCACCGCCACCTCCATTGATCAGATCGTCGCACAGTCCATCGGTCAATCAACCCAGTTTGCCAGCTTGCCGTTGGGTGTGCTTTGGGACGCTGCACAGGGCGGCGATCATTCGCATTGTTGGTTCAACAATGGTGTCGCAATTGCTCCCATTGCCGAGCCCGACTATGTCTTTCAACGCCTGTTCGCGGGCGGCAATCCCCCCCCGCCCACACCCCAGGATATCGACGAGGTAGGGGGGATCCAAGCACTCCCGGTGCTAACCCCCAACCCGAATGCCGCGACGAGCGGGAGCGGCACCCCTGCCATGCCGAGCCGAGCGGAGCTCGACGCTTATGCCCGAGGCAAGAGTCGATTGGATTTCCTGATTGGCCAAGTGGCGTCGATCAAGGGTATTTCTGGCACAGAAGAACAAGCAAAGCTCGACCAGCATTTGACGTCTCTGCGCGAGCTTGAAAAATCACTGAAAAACCCAGTGGGCGGAGTCGGAGGAGGAGGCCCCGCACCGATGGCTGGCAAGACCTGTCAGACCCCCACAATCGGTGGTGGTTCGGACATGATCGAAACCGGGAAAGCCATGAACCAGCTGGCGTTCCAAGCGTTAAACTGTGACCTCACGCGCGTCGTCACCTACCAATGGCTCTCTTCGGGGGACCACCTTCCGCGCTACGGCTTTTTGGGGGTGGGCGGTGACCATCACGGCATGGAGCACGGTTGGGCGGGAGCTGGTGCGCAAGGCCACGCTGACTACGCCAAGGTGCAGGGTTGGTTCTTGCAGCAGATCGGCGATCTGGTCACGCTGCTCAAGAACACCCCTGAGGGTAGCGGCAGCATGCTGGACAATAGCCTGGTGCTGGTCAGCTCTGAAATGGCCACCGGTCAGCACGACTTCTACCCTGTGCCGGCCATGATCATCGGCAAGGCGGGAGGCAGGCTGCGCACCGGTCAGACCATCGACGCTAAGCGAGCACCGATGAACAACCTGCTCTTGAGCGTCGTGAATGCGATGGGGCTTCCGCTGACGGTCATCGGTGATCCCGAATATAGCACTGGCACATTGCCCATCACGTGATTTGATGGTGCTATCGCACTTTGAGTGTGGAGGCAGGGTGCATCTGCTCACGTCGGCGATGTGGTGATTTCAAAAGGGCCGAGCACAGCGAACCCCGAAATCAGAGTAGTGATAGTCCGGAGAGAAACCGTTTCGGAAGCTGGTTTTGAGAAAAGTAGCCTCTCCGTTCCAGCTGCCGCCCCGGACGGAACGGTACGTTTTGTTACCTGAAGTGGTGCCCATTTCGTTGATGTTGGTGAAACAGTCAACGCACGGAACCTGATACGGCATCTTCCAGTCGAAAACCCACTCCCACATGCTCCCGGCCAGATCTGCTTGACCCAACTTGCCGTTCCCCGCGGGAATGGACCCTACGGCAGGGATGTCGCTCATTTCTGGGGCCGTGGGATCTGGGTTAAAGTAACGACGATAGGCGGAAAGCTCGGCATTCTTGCCGGGAGTGAGCTCTCCCCAAGGATACGCGCGCTGTTCGCTGCCTCCCGCAGCCGCATATTCCCACTCCGCTTCGGTGGGCAATCGACCGCCATCCCAAACACAGAATGCCAACGCCTGGTACCAATTCACACAGTTGATGGGCAGGGTGTGGTTTGCATTTTCACTCTCAGTCCAGGTCTGTTCGGTGGCTAGGCACCTAAGGCTCTTGGCCAAGTCATTGGCGGTTGGATCCAGGTCGGCGTCCCAGCCTGGATCCCACCCCGACCCGAGAATGCGACCCTCCGCGCCCTCGCTCGGCATGGGATGCGAAGCACCTCGCCAAGCGTCGTAAGACCGCCAAAAATTACGAAAACGGCCGACGCTGACCTCGAACTTATCCAGGCTAAAATCGCCCACTTTTGCCGGGAAATTCGCATCTCCACCCCGAAGAAACGAACCCCCGGGAACTTGCAGACTGAGGCAACAGCTCTCGGTTTGATTGGCACCGCAGGTATCGCTCAGGCTTGCACAACTCGGTGGCGTCAACGGCACTTGCGCTGGCGCGATGGCCGCCGGCCTCGGATCGCTGCAGGCGAACAGGAGAGCGCAAGCGGTGAACACGCTGTGCCGCAATGGGGCCCTAGCAAACACAGATTTCAGTCTAGTCCAAAATCATCTGCTTATCTACTCAGATGTGGCAGATGTGTTCCAATTCGACATGAGCTCCCGAAATCTGCTCGGCGTGAGGCCGGTCGCTTTCTTGAAGCTAGAAGCAAAGTGCTTGCCGTCACCGTAGCCGCTCTTTTTGGCGATACACTCCATGCTGAGTGTCGTCTCCACCAACAGGCGTTTGGCTTCTTCAAGGCGAAAGCCGGCCCATGCCAGTCCCGGGGTACAACCGGTGGCTGCCACGAAGCGGCGCTCAAGCTGCCTCCTTGACAGTCCGAAACGCCCACACACTTGCTCAATCCCTTGCGAATCGCTGAGGTGCTGACGCATGTACTGAAGGACTCCGCGGGCGATTTCGTCCGTCCCAACAATCGGATCCGTAGAAGTGCGAATCACAACGCGAGCTGGCGGCACCCGGATCCCTCGTTTCGCTCCCCCGCGGGTCAGAAGCTCATCCAAAAGCTGCGCCGCCTCGTAACCGATGCGTTGGGAAGATGGCTCGATACTGCTCAATTGCGGGTGTCCCAAGATGCAACTGATGTCGTTGTCGACACCCAAGATTGCAACCTCTGCGGGAACTTTGAGCCCAAGTGCCGCGCACTCCTGCGACAACTCGCGCGCCTGGAAATCCGCCATGCAAAACAACGCAAGTGGCTTGGGCTGAGTCAATAGCCAGGCGGGTAGGCGCCGCTCTGGGTACCGTTCGGGATGCGCCAGCGCCTCTCGGACATCGAAGACTTGGCAGTCAGCGCCACGCTTTTTCAGAGCCTTCTGGAAGCCCACTAGCCGAGCGTCGAGCTCTCCGCCCGTTTGCGTGCAATAACCAAAAGCGCGGTAGCCGCGCAGCAGGAAATGCTCTGCTGCCAGTTCGCCGATGGCCTCTTGGTCATTGGTGACGGTGCTGATCCGATCGTTGGAAAGCGGAGAGCCGACGTTGACGATGGGGAGCGCGACCTTCGCGAGCGCAGGATCGAGCGCCTCGGCCAAGCCGTTAACTATCAACCCCGCTGCACCCGCGCTGAGCAGCTTTGAAATACCTTCGGCATTCGGGGGCTGAAGCTCGAATGTCCACTCAGGCCTGCCTTGAGCAAAGTTCGCGATACCGCGAATGACCCCTTCGGAGTAACCGCCGGAGTAGGAGAGAGACAGGCCGAGCAGCACCGAACAAGTTTGACCTGCCGCGGCGGTCACGTAAAGGTTGTCGCGCGTGGTTGGCCTGGACTCCGTTTGGAACGCAAACGCTCATGCGCCAACGCGCATCGAATCTCCTTTCAGAACAAGCATTGCCTGATCGCACGGATGGCCCCTCGACGCGGGAGATAACTAGCAACCACTCCGAGCGTTTACTGAAGGTGCTGCCCCACCATTGCTCAGCCGGGCGTCATTCGCAGCGGCCCGTTCCGTCGGGTTGTGAGGTGCAGCCTTTGCCAGGCGGGCAGTCGCGTTTCTCCCACGTTGCTTTGGCCAAGCACACCAAGACCCCTTTGCCATCAGGTGAACAAGCCTGGCGACCCACGCCGATAGCGGGGCGGGTGTCGTCGCAGTCGTTCGCGTTCAATACGTAGCCAGCCTCGACGCCGCACACTGGCTTGGAGCAAGAGGTGTCACCAAAGCCGTCGCCATCCTGGTCGCGATAACCCTGCTGACTCACCCCGTCGTCGATCACGCCGTTGCAATCATCGTCGACGTGGTTACAGCTCTCGAGCACTCCAGGCTTTACGTTGGAGTGTTGGTCGTCGCAGTCGTAGCCGCACTCCAGGCCCCCACCTGGCTGCACATTGCAGCAGGTGCCTGATACGAAACCATCCCCGTCCATGTCGTCTCCATAGGTAGATGAATTGCAGTCCTCATCGACGTTCCCAAGATCGCAGACCTCGGGGTTCCCTGGGAAGCGGCCCACGTCATAGTCATCGCAATCGAACTGAAAGCAAACTCCGTCACCGTCGGCGTCGCACCCAACCGCCAGTGAAATAAGTGGATTGGCCGCCGAAATGGGCGAGCTCCGCGCAAGCGAGGGCAAGAACTCAACGTTCGCGGCGACTGCTACTGAACAGGCGCTGACGCAGCGCGCGAGGGCCTCATCGCACAGCGAGCCTTGCACGCAGGCTTCCGTCTGTGACGGCTGACAGCGGGCGACGTCACCTCCCGCACCCAACACGCAACGCTCCTCGCCATTGCAAAACTTTCCATCATAGCAATCCGAATCGCGCGCACAGCCACTCGCCATTTGCCCCGCCGCCCCGGCATTCGGAGCACCCGCATTGCTTGAGCCACCCGTGTTGACCTGGCCGCCCATGCCCAGCCTGCCCCCGGTTGCTGGGCGGCCGCCGGCAGCGCTGAGCTGCGCTGCACCACCCGTGGTCCCGACGACGCCACCCGAGGAGCTGCCGCTAGCCCCGGCAGTCGGCCCCTGGTCGCTCGCCTTGTCGCTGCAGGCGAGCGCCAAGCCTAGAGGAAGGACGAGGAACACCAAATACTTCGACGCTAGTTGGGGCATCTTGACCTTCTTACTGAAGGGCAGCGCCCTGTCAACGATAGGACCCTCTGGGGTTCCTCTGGGGTCGCTTGAATGTTTCGACCCAACTATCCACGAAGGTGCGCTCTTCGGCGTATCGCAGGTAGCTACCGGTGTTGAGGCCGAGCGACTTGCCACCGAACATACCCCCCAGGACGGAGGTTGAGCCCACGCCCCCGCTGGCACTGCTGCCATTCGCAGTGGGGGACATGCCGTCGGCAGGCGTGCTCCCAGGAGTGTTCCGCGTAGGCTAGACGGAGCTTTCCCATTCGAGCTTCAGCCACCTGCATCGCCGCTGGCTATCACCAACGCGGCTATCTGAACTGGCTTGAGTCGAAAGAGCCCGCGTACTTTCGAGAATATCCAGATCCGTCACGCACCTGTCTGATCTGGTCAGGATGAATTCCCACCTGTCTAAGCAGCACGAGCGACCTTTCGAATCCGTTCAAGAAGGTCGCACCAACTCAATATCCCTAAACGCGCTGGGAGGCTTCCCAAAATACCGACTGAACGCCGTGGAAAAATAGTTTGGATTCTGGAACCCAAGCCCATCGCTGATCACCTTAATCGGCGTTTTTGTGAACTTGAGGAGTTCCAGTGCTTCCTCCATCTTGAAGCGTGTGAACGCTCGCGCTGCGGACACGCGCAGCTCTTTCCGACAAGCTCGCTCCAAGGAAGACACGCTCATGCCCAGATGCTCAGCCATTTCCTCCACTGAAAGGGCTTCGTGAATTCGGCTCTGAAAAAGTTCTATCAACCGATCCTCAACGCTGTTGGAGCGCGCGGTCTGGCTAAAATCATGGGAAAACGCGGGTCGAGGCAACTTGCGCAAGAGCTCCCAAAAGAGCGTCAACGTCAACGAATCCAAAAGAAATGGACTCACCGCGTCCGGCTGCTCCACCGCTTGGGTAACGCGCTCTTGATACGTGGCCATCAGTTGGCTGGTATCGCGGAATACCAAATCCGAGGGTGTCGTTGCGGGCCCGAAGACTTCCAGCTGCTCCGACGAACGCCTCAGGCCCAACAGCAAGAACTTGATGACCAGGAAGCTGCAGGGAGCACGCACGGTGTCCTCATGCACGTCCAAAGGACGCACTAGCACCGTTTGGCCCGGTGCCAGCGAGAGCGGTGTGCCGTTCAGTGCGCAGGTGTAGATCCCCGAAAACGGGTGTAAAATCTCGAAAAAATCATGGGTATGGGACCCAACACACCAGCCCCGAGGCGCATCGATCACATCAATGTTGAGAAACGAACACTTGGGGTGCATGGGCGTGCCGGTGGCACGCGGATTCTCAAAGACACGAACCGTCGTTATCCCGTCGGTTTCTAGCTTCATGTGGCCGCCCAACGAGCGACCCATGACCTAGACGCGACAGGCTGCATCCGCAAAAGATACACGACGCGACGACGCTGTCACGTGTGGCGGTCCAAAGCCCAGGATCCCCGACACTTCAGTCTCTCGGCACCCGTCCGATGCGCCGCTGGAGTAGCAGCAAGATTATCCATGGTGATTGGCGAGAACACCCCGTCGAGCCGTTGAGCCAAGAGGCCAGAAGGTTTCAGTGGCTAAGCCCGATCAGTATCCACCGCCCGTAACGCGTGGTATTCTGTGGGTCCATGGCGTCGATAGAGGAAAAACCGGCGGCTGAAGAGAGAGCCGCAGCCCCGAGGCATTAGTTGGACGTCTGGTGTCTCCCGGTCCTTCGCCGAGGCGGCGCGCGACGACGTGAGTTTCTGGCGGGAGGCTACGCCCCAACAGCGTCTAGCGGGATTGTTTGAGTTGGTGGAGATGATGCACGATGAAGCTGAGCAAGGGCATCGACATTTGGATTCGTCCCACAAGCGATAACGTCCAAAAGGTCGCTGCGGCGCTCGTCGCATTCGGTGCTCCGCCACAAGCGGCCTCTGATCTCCTCACCGGGGGCATACCCGGTGTTGGTTTCGATGAGGCTTATGCATCGCGGGTGATGCTCGATCTAGGAAACGCGGTGGCGTCCGTCATTTCGGTTCCTCACCTAATCGCAGCCAAACGGGCAACGGGGAGGTCTGAGGATCTCCTCGACGTTAAGTACCTTGAGGCTTTGAGCGCAGCGGGGCCTTCCAAACCGCAAGCTCCATAATCATGGTGGCTCAAGTCGCCGGGACCTGAAGAAGCCGGGATTTGAGTCTCGCGCCTGGTCACAACTAGGTTCACTCGGTCGTTCCTTAACTGCCATTGAACGGTGCACCTGGGTTTTCTCCAAGCTCATTGGGGGTCTCCTCCAGAAGCTCAAAAACACCCTGGAAGGCTCGGGCACCATCGCGGCGACTCGAGCCATTCCGACGATGCCCTGCCCGGGCAACGAGGGGCTACCGAGGCTCCCCAAGCCCTTTCCGCCGAAAGCGCCCGGGGCTCGAGCCCGTGTGTTTTTTGAACTGCTTAATAAAAAAGTGCACATCGCAATAGCCTAGACGCTCGGCAATCGCGTCAACGGTAAGCTCGGTGGTCCCGAGCATCGTGCGGGCCACGGCGATGCGCTGCAGTTGTCGGTAGCGAGCTGGAGAGATCCCAGCGTGAGCGGCGAAGCGGCGGCGAAATGCGCGTTCGCTCATGCCCATCCCGGCCGCTACGGCTGCCACCTCTAGCTTTTGATCGAGCGCAGCTCCGAGCCGGGCGCAGGCCTCGGTCACGAACTCTCGATCGCCCTGCAACTCGTGACGTTTCCGATCTACTCCCAGGACACTTGCCAAAAGCAACAATGCGCGCGCAGAAAACTCGGGTTCTTGTCCGGGTATAGCCGATTGATAATCCCGAATCAGCTCGTCGAACGCCGCTATCAGGTGCGGCTGCAAGCCTGGCGAATGGACGGGGCGTTGCGGGTTAATAAGCCCGTCCCTTTCGAATGCCGCGAAGATTTCCCCACTGAACTCCACGAAGCACTCCGACCACACCACGTGCGGAGCAACGCGACGGTAGGTGTGGTAGACGCCTGGAAAGAGCAAGATCGTGTCGCCAGCGTTGACTAGATAATCGCTGCATGCCGGGCTTGAGAACATGCCTCCGCCATCGAGCAGATAAATCAGCACGTAAGCGTTCAGGGTGCGATTCGAGCAGTTGTCTTCCTCCTGCTCATCTTTCTCATAAATGTAACCCGCCCCAAGCACGACGCCCGACGCTCTTTGAAAGGCTCCGTAGCGCTCGTTGACTCGTCGCATGCAGGACAGCATAGCAGAAAGCGGTTGCGCTCTGGCGTTCAGCCGCCAACGCCAAGCGGGCGAAAGCCCGCCTCAAGCCAGCAACGCGGAGATTGCCCCGTTGCACCACTCGGGCTTACCAAAGCTGGTATCGAAAACGCCCATCGCATGCAGCAGCGTCAGTAGCAGATCCGCATGAGGCGCGTTACCCGCGCGATTGAGGTCCAAAAACTGCCCTGCGCGAATCGCCCCGCCAGCGCTCCCTGCCAATAGATAACCCATGTCTTCCCGCGAGTGGAGGCCACCGGCAGATAGTTCGTTGCACCAATACACCAGGGTATTGTCGAGCACGGTCCCCGGGCCTTCCTGAATGCCATCCAAGCGCTGCAGCAAGCTGGCAAGACGCTCGGCGTACCAAACGTTGATCTGAGTCAACAACTCCTGCGTGGCAGGAGTGCCGTCATCGTGCGACAAGGAATGGTGTCCCTTCTTGATCTCGGGGTTCAGGAAATCGAACACCACCCCACCGACCGACTCGTTGTTCTGCATGCTCCCGATGCGCGTGAGATCACAAGCAACGGCCATGGCCATGAGATCGAGCTGAAGCCGCTGCACTTCGGGAAACTGGGCGTTCGCCTGGTAGTCGAATGCGGGCCCAATCGACGGGGCCTGGCAACTTGCTCCGGTGTCGGACACCTGCGTTTTCAATCTGAGCTCGATTTCGCGCAGTGAAGTCAGGTGAGCCTCCACCTTCGCGCTGTCCGATGCGCCCACGCGTGCTTGGAAATTCGTGTAGTCTGCGAGTATCGCATCGAGCACCGATTTCTTGCGAGCCGCGAACTTCTCGCGTTCCAGCGGATTGACCGTGAGATCGCTGAAGAGACGATCAAATACCTTGTGAGGATCCTCTTCCGGAGGAATGGGCTGATTTGGCCCCTTGACGATCATGCGGTTCCAGTTGGTTTCCTTGCTGCCGGAAATGCCATTGCCGGGCTGCGCTGCCAGCTCCAGGCTTGGAAATTTGGTGTTGCCTCCGAGTACCTGGACCATGCGTTGATCCACACTGATTCCGTCGGCGAATCCCGAACCGTCGAACGGCCCCTCGTTCAACCTTTGCGAGGTCAGCATGCCCTGCATGCCATTCTGGTGATCGTCGCCGTTCTCCGCGTTCTGCTCGAGCCCAAAGATCGGCGTCAGCTTGCTCTTGAACGGCGCGAGCGGCGCAAGAATACGCGACAACTCCCAGGAAGCCTGGCTGCCCGTGGGCCGCCAGTTGTCCATGATAGTCCCGTTGGGCGTGAAATAGACCAAACAGCGTTTGGGAAACCCGCTGCCGGTGATCCCGGCCGCACTTTGGGCGGACGCCGGTTTTAGGAGCGTCATGGCTTCGAGCCAGGGCAGAGCGATGGAAACCCCACAGGCGCCTTGCAGCACAGTGCGACGACTCAATTTTTTCATCGGCCAACCGCCTTTCGATAGAGGAATGTGTCGGTATCGGTGAGAGCCTTCGCCAAACTGGGCAAGTGACCCCCGCTCTGCTCAAGGGTGGCGTTGAGCTTGTCTAGCGTGCAGGCATCGTCAGCGCTTTCGCCGCGGGCGTAGGCAAATCGAAACCAGTGCTGAACCAGGCAACTCGAAACCAGTCCACTTTGCGCGAGTTTCTGCGCGAGCTCGAGCGGACCATTGAAGGGACCCGCGACATCGGCATCCATGAGCTCTCCTTTCACATCTATGACCAGTCCGTTCTCACGCTCGCGAAAGCGGCCGCTGGCATCGAACTGTTCGAATCCCAAACCCACTGGATCCATCAGCCGATGACAACCCGCGCAGGCGGGATCGGAGCTGTGTTGGCTGAAGCGCTCGCGAGTGGTCAAGTTGGGATCGAGCTCGGGCACGCTAATCACCACGCCGGGCGGGGGCGGGGGCAACGCTTGGCAGAGCAGCGATCCGCGGACGAATTTTCCACGCCGGACGGGAGACGTCTGTGTGGCATAGGCATGGCTCGCCATGATGCCTCCTTGCGTCAAGAGACCTGCGTGTCGGCTTGGCCCCGTTGACGCGCGCACCCAGGAATCCGCTCCGCTGCTATCGGCGCCGTAGTAGCCGGCGAGCTTGGGATTGACCATTGTGTACGGGGCCGTCAGCAGAGCGCTCAGTGTGCCATCGCCGTTCGTGAACACTTCCTCGACGTAGCGCTGGGTTTCTTCCTGAAGCAATCCGGGAATGGTTAGTCCGAAGCCCGGATACATATCCGCGCTACGCTCGATTTCGCCCACACGAGCCAACTCCAGCCAATCGTGATGGAACTGCTCGACCATTCGATGCGAGCGTGGATCGCCTAGCAGTCGCGCCGCTTGCGCCAGGACTTGCTCCCGCATTTGGAGCTGGTTGGCTGCTGCCGCTTGGTACAGAGCAGCGTCGGGAGGCGCCCCCCAGATCAGGTACGAAAGCCGCGTGGCCATCTCGTACGGACCAAGCCTCATGATGCCCGGGCTGACTTCTTCGGCTCCAAACTCTGGCTTGTACAAGAACGCCGAACTTTGGAGCATGGTTTCAACGACCATCTCACTGGCTATCGTGGCGCCCAGATTGATAACCCCATCGTTGTAGACAGACTGCAAACGGGCCCGTTCCGGATCTGTTAGGGGACGACGATAAATGAGCTGGCCGAGTTCGCGGATGAAGCTCTCGGAGCATGTTGCTTCGCCAAGTGTTGGATCACAGTTGGCGAACCGCGAGGCACTGGAAACGAACACTTTGGCGAGCTCTTCGGCTGCCTGGGCGTAGCGCTCGACCAGCGCCGTGCTCACGTTTTGGGTTTCGGCGTTGTTTACGAAACCCAAGCCCCTCACCTCCGGCGGGAACGCGACGAATGCAATAGCCGGCTGGTCAAGCAGCACGCGCGCGGTCTGCTCGTACTCGGCGCGAGTGAGCCGGCGCAGCGGGGCTGGCCCCGGTGAAATCGTGCCACCGAGGTTGGTGCAAGCTTTTTGGAGCTCCCCTGGGGTGTTCGGCAGCGGCATGCTCGGGGCACTGCTAGATGCTGCTGGGGTTGTGGTCGTCGCGGTTGCTGGCGTTGTTGTAGGCGCGTCTTCGGAGCCGCGGTCCCGTAGCGGCGTGCGGACCTCTGCGGAACAACTCATCAGCAGAGACGCGAGCGTTGCCACTCCGATTGCAGCGAAGCCGCTCCTGTGCACCCAGTTTCGATGTCGATTCACGCCGATTCCTCCAGTGAAATGAGCATGCGGCGTCAGCGGCCGCGGTGCTCCCTACGGAGGCTTTCCCGGCACAATGGCGGAAAACCTGCGGGGGAAGCTACGATTCAAGCATGACGTTCCCCTGCCTGGACGACAAGAGAGGATCCGGCCAACTGAGTGGGTATTATTCGGCATCATGCTGACGGAGCACAGGCTTGCCAAAGCGTGCTGCACCGAGATGGGCTTCCCGTGTGTTCCCGAACGAAACCCGTGGTGGCGTCGGAGGACGTTGAGGAGCCTCCCAAGCTGGGCGAGCAGCGAAGTCAAACATGCTGAATGTGCCCATCACGGGCGGTGATGCAGCGATCTGCAAAGGGCCGCTTCCGGGCCTGGGTGTGAATCGCCTTACGGCGCCGCACCCTCTGCAGGCGGCAGAGCTTTCTTCTTTTTCTTAGCTTTGTCTTCGTTATCTTCGTGGGCGTGCTGATCGTCGCGCCGCTCCGGATCGTACTTCAACTTTCCGTCTTCGACGTACCAACCTGGCGCAAGCTCGCTGCCTTCACTGCCGGCCTTGGCACTGGCCGCCAGGCGGTCCTTTGGGTCGATCCC
>Ga0209490_10002932_pt1 | contig 16043 bp, 15 predicted proteins | sample MAT06_FD_187209 | JGI IMG/M metagenome (GOLD analysis project Ga0209490, IMG submission 187209) | Freshwater microbial communities from Lake Fryxell liftoff mats and glacier meltwater in Antarctica - MAT-06 (SPAdes) (version 2) | ecosystem: Environmental > Aquatic > Freshwater > Ice > Liftoff...
CTCGGCACCGGGCCGCGCGCGTTCATCTACTTCAACTTCTGACGTCCCATGTCGACCACCGAACCCACAGGCGACGGCCTCCTCGACGGCGAGGACACGGGCGTACGCGTCGAGCTCGTCGGCGAGACTCACGGCAAGCCACGCCGCGAGCCACCGGCCGACCCGCCGCCGAAGCTGGCGGTGCGGCCGACTCCCACCGATACGTTCGTCCGCATCCGGGTGACCCTGGACCCCACCGGCATCCGCACCAACGACGCGCTCGTTCGCCTGCCCGGACGCTTGCTGCCGCAGCCGATGCCGCGCGGTACGATTGCGGCGGTCGTGCGCGACGACGCGACCTCCGCGGTGCGCTGGGTGATGACGACACCCGACCATCGCGTCGCCTACGCGCACCCCGAGCATCACGACGAAGGCTTAGTCGCACCCGTAACGCTGCCGCTCGCTCCGGTCTGGCTCGAGCTGCCCGGAAGCCTCGTGCCGCTCGCGGCCTCGGATCCCGACATGCCGACGGTACGCATCGACCTCTACGAGCTCGCGCCGAACCTGCCGGGCGATCAATCGCTCGGCGACGTCGACGCGCTGCTCTCCGGCGCGACCACGCTCGGCACGATCACTCCGCTCAACCTCTTCATCCTGCTCGGAGGCAAGCCTTGACGCCGCTCCTCATGCTCGTGGCCGCCGGCCTCCTCAGTGACAGCCGCACCGATCTGCTCGTCTCGGGCGATGCCGGCGCCAAGATCGATATCGTCTTCATCGGCGACGGCTACACCTCGGCCGAGCAGGACACTTTCAACACGCTCGTCGACGGCGTGATGCTCGCGATGACCGACGGTCCGCTCGGCGCCGATGCCTCCGCCTTCAACATCGCCCGCGTGAATCTCGACACCGCGACGTCGGGCATCGGCACGACGCGCTATGTCAGCGACGACCCCGGCGGCGACTCGTGCAATGGCAACTTGGTCCTCGACGGCAACGGCAACGCCCAGGTGAACGCCACCAGCGGCAGCAGCGGGCGCTTCGGCTTCACGACGAACTGCCGTAACGACGCCTGCTGGTTCGCTGGCGCCGCCGACTCGCAAGCGCGCATCGACAAGGTCGTCGCGGACTACGCGCCGGGCGCCGAAGCGGTGGTCATCGTCCTCAACACCGACGAGTTCGGCGCCTGCTCGGGTACGCAGATCGTGGTCACGAAGGGCATCAATGCCGACACGCTGCGCCACGAGCTGTCGCACCTCATCGGCAACCTCGGCGACGAGTACATCTCGGCGGCGAGCCCCGGCCAGTACACCGGACCCGAGCCTGGGTGGCTGAACGTGACCGCGACGCTCTCGCCGCTGAAGTGGGCGCGCTTCGTCGCCCCCGGCACGCCGATCCCCACGACCTCGGCCGACGTGCCGGCCGGCCGGGAGCAATCGTTCGTCGGCGCCTTCGAGGGCGCGACGCCGGGCTTCGCCGGCTCGGGTGCGAACAAGAACCTGTGGCGGCCGACCTCCAACTCGATCATGAACGGCGGCGTCCTGCACAACCCGATCGGCTTCAAGAAGATGATGGACTCGACCGCCTTGAACGCGACGCGCCACCCGTCCGGGCTCTACCCCGGCGACTTCGACGGCGACGGCTCCACCGATCTGCTCGTGCACCGCGAAACGCAGCTCGACCTGTATCTCGGCAAGAACGGCGAGCTGGTGCCGACATGGTTCCAGGCGACGTACTATCCAGGCTGGGAGTTCTTCCTGCCGCACGACCGCTTCCACGTCGGTGACTTCGACGGCGACGGCAAGGACGACGTCTACGTCGTCAACGTCGCCGACTTCTCGGAGCCCAATGGCCAGGCGCGCGGGTTCCTCGGCATGATGCGCTCGAACGGGCACGGCTTCGACCTGGTGAAGCGCTACGACGGCCTGCTGCCGGGCTGGGACTCGATGGAGCGCGGCGATCGCTTCTTCGTCGGCGACTTCGACGGCGACGGCAAGGCCGACCTCGGCGTCACGAACCACACCGACTTCCCGACGAGCTTTCTCGGAATCCTGCGCTCGACCGGCGCCGCGCTCGAGAGCGTGCAGCGTTACGACGGCGTCATCCCCGGCTGGCAGATGGCCGCGGGCGACGTGATGTACGTCGGCGATTTCGACGGCGACGACAAGGACGACCTCGTCATCGACAACGCCAAGGACTGGGCGGTGGGCTACCTGACGATGTTCGTGTCGACCGGCAGCGGCTTCACGCAGACCGTGCGCTACGACGGCGAGGTTCCAGGGTGGGACGACCTGCTCGACCATGACCGCTTCTTCGTCGGCGACATCGACAACGACGGCCGCGACGACCTCTACGCCTGGAATCCCGACCAATGGGATCAGCCCTACCTGTCCGTGTTCCGCTCCGACGGCAGCGGGTTCGCGGTGACCGCGACGCACGCCGGCTCGCTGCCCGGGTGGTGGTTCTCGGTCGGCGACGACTTCCTCGTGGCCGACGTCGACGGCAACGGCATGGCCGACCTGGTCGGTTGGACCGGGAATGCCAGCTCGCTGTTCTCGACGCTCGGCATGATCCGCTCGACCGCCGCCGGTCTCGTCGGCTCGTACAGCTTCAACAGCGTCGGCCAGGGCACCGCGAGCTCTCCGCTCGTCGAGCTCGCGAGCGACGCGTTCGTGCCGATCGCCGCCGAGGTGACGGGCGGCGCCGGCTGGCAGGACCTGATCCTATTCCAGCGACGCGACCTCGGCTCGGTCCCAGCTTGGGCCGACCCGTTCGCCCTCTTCGACGACGTCTTCGTGCCGCGCTATAGCGTGCTGCAGAGCTTCGGTACCAGCTTCGACGCGATCGCGAGCTACCCCGATTTCATCGCGAACTTCGAGTACGAAGCGAGCGGCTTCTGGTAGCCGCGCCCACTAAACAGTCTCGCATGGCGAAGGAGACTAGTCGTGAGGCAAGAAGCGAGTGAAGGGAGCGCGGAGCCGTACTGGACGTACGGCGCACAAGCGACCGAGCGAGCGACGCAGCATCACGATTTGGATCCGAAGCCAGGCGACACTGTTTAGGGCGGGCTTGCTCGATACTCGGTCTGGCGCGAGCAGCACGAGCGCAATCCTGATCTGAGGCGTCTCGAAGCCGGCGTCGCACGGGAGGCCTCGGGTCGCTGCCAGGGTGAGCCCCTCGCCGGGCGCGCGTGCGCGAGAAGCTCGTGCGCCCGGTCGCGCTCGCTATCAACCCATCGGGCACCGCGGTCCATGCCGCCGACGCGCGCCGACGCGAAGCACATCCGCGACACCGCCCGGCGCATCCGCGTGACGTCGCCGATCCGTTCCGCATCCTACGTCACGCCCGCAGCGCTTGAGGTCTGGCCCTCGTGGATGCTGTGGTCAAGGCGTATCGCGCGCTGACGGGACCCTACGGTTGGCCGCGGCGCGCTGCGCCGTCAGCCCATCGAATCCCAGGCAGATCATGCGGAACTCTGCGATCGTCACGGCCATGACCGTGGTTGTCGGTGCGTCACTCATCAGCGGTGTCGGCTGCATGCAGAGTCAGGCTCCAGGCGCCAGCGATCCGAACGTCAGCCTCACGGTGGCGCCGCTCGACCTGCCGCTGACGTCCGACGCGTGCTACAGGCTGTCGATCTTCGGCACGGCCGACATCAACGGCATGAACGCGACCAGCCTCGTCTGGACGCAACCCAACCTGTGCGCCTCCGACGATGGCGCCGCGGGCGGCATCCGCTTCACCGGGATCTGCGACGCGCAGGCCGGCGGCTTCGACGCGGCCGGCGCGGCCCTCGATCCCGACCACAGCAACACCGTCATGCTGGTCCTGAACGACATCTATACCAGCGGCGCTTGGGACGGCGACGGCGTCGCGTTGGTACCCGGCCGCGACTACATCAACCCCTGCCCCGCCCTCGCCGACGGCAAGGACAACGGCTGTGTCCTGGTCGCGCCGTGCACCGCCAACCAGGACTCCAAGGTCCGCTTCAACCTGACGATCATGCGCGACGCGCAGCTCGGCTTCTTCGACACGATCGTGAAATTCCAGGACGTCTTCTGCGCCGCCAAGCTCGACTGCGTCGACGACGACAACGCGCCGCTGACCTACCTGCACGACCCGAGTGCCACCCCGCCCGGCGACGGCCCAACCGCGCCGTTCGCGTTCGCCTGCCTGGGCGGCCCGAGCGACGACAACGCGACCGCCCCGGTCTTCATGTACCTCGACGACCTCGTCGTCACCTGCACCAACGGCATCGACACGCGCACGGCGACCATCGACCCGGCCGGCGGTCCCGGCAATCTGACGGCGCCTGCTCTCACCCAGACCGGCGCGAGCGATGTGCTCTTCGGCGCCGCAGTCAATATCGGCGAGGGCGCCCAGGGCCTGCAATATTGGAATGTGTTGCTCGGCCTGAATCTGCCAGGTAATAGCGACGAGAATTGCACCCTGCACACGACCGGCACCGTGTCGGAGACCGCGCTGGTCGCCAACACCACCCCGACCCTCACCCGCTACCCATTCATCGACTGGACCCTCGATCTCACCACGAACGGCGCGCGCAGCTGCACGCGCCACCCGCTCAACGGTGACGATGGCGGCGTCGAGACCCGCTATACCTCGCTCGCGACGGGCGAGTCGTTCGACCACACGCTCGCCTTCGGGGTCACCTGCCCCTGCTGGCCGACCGCCGAGGTCGCCGCGCGCGCCGCCGACATCATCGCCAACAGCAGCGACGTCGCCGCGCAAGCCGAGAGCGCGAAGATAGAAGGGGGCGACTACGAGCTCTTCCAGCTCCAAGGCCAGACTGCCGCGATGATCCTCGTGGCGGGCCAGGCCGACTTTCCCGTAGCGGAGGGTGTCGCGGGCCCGGGCCCCTTCTGTGCCACCATGCATTTCACCCCCGAGGCGGAGAGCATGACCATCCTACAGCCGATCACCTCGGCGGAGGAAGCGGCCTGCCGCGCCGATGTGTTGACGATCGGCGATAATCCCTGCCGCACCGATAACGGTGGCTGCGTCGTCCCGTGCGTCTACGAGAGCCCCGGCAAGTCCTACTGCGCCGAGTGCGGATCGAACGCCGATTGCACGGGCGGGCAGCTCTGCTAGTTGCGCTCGCCGCTGGTCCACTGGAACGAACTGCGCCGGGTCGCCCGTGAGCTGCACCACGGCCAGCGCCGGCTTGACATGCGCGACCGGCCCGACGAGCACCTCGGTCTGTGCGAAGTGCGCGCCACCCGGCGGGTCGACACGCGCCACGGCGCCGAAGTGGAAGTCGCCCGCCACCCAGACGAGCCCGGGGATCTTCTCGCTGATCGCGAGCACGCGCTCACACTGCGCCGAGTAGCGCCGCTACGCCGGTTGACGTCACGGACACGGCTGCCAGCGCCGCGGACTTGGCGGCCGACACCGGCCCCGCGCTGGTGCACATCACCGAGACTCGCGCCGAGTGCGAGCCGCTCAACGACGCGGACTGCCTCCTGCCGTGGCCGCGCGCCCGCTACCTCGCCGCCGACGCTGCGACGGCGACGGGCTGGCGCGTCGCGATCCCGCAGGCCGCGATACCGTCGAATGTTTATGACGCGGCGATCGACGCGTGCGATTACAACCACTTCGATGGCTTCAGCGCGATGACGACCGCGATGACCTCGCTCCTCGGCGAGGTCGACCCGGCGCCGAGAGTATAGGAAAAAAAAGCACCGGCGCCGGGTTCGAAAGGCACACAGTCGCACACACTGGGCTGCGAGGACTCCCGGCGACGCACCTTTCGTGGGTCTGGACGCGGTAGACGGAGCGTTGTCGCGGCGTCCGTGGTCCTTGTTCGGTCGGCCTAGAGCGCCGGAGCGACAGGCCCACGCTGTCTGAGCGGCCCGTCAGCCGCCCGCGAAGCGACCGTCAACCGGCCGCACGCAGAGGTGCGTCTACTGCAGCGATCAGGACGTCGTCAGTGTCGGACACAGCGAAATCCGACGAGGTCGAGGCCGGGACCCACGCAGCTCTCGGTCGCGCATGATCTTGCTCGCAAGCTCGCACCTTCGAAGGGCAGCGCGGCGCCGCTGGCTCCGAGTGGCCATCCGCGTACCGCACGGTACAAGGCCGGGCCCTGCGGCGCGACACCGCCGAGTCGCTTGCTGGTCCACCTGTCGCGCGTCCATTCGCGCGCATTGCCGAGCAGATCGTAGACGCGGTCGGGCGTGACGTCCTGGTCGTTCGTGGTCACTTCGGCGAGCGGAAGGCCGTCGCCTATCCGGATCCGCACGCGCGAAGCAAAGGGCAGCCCCTCGCCCCACGGGTAGGTGCGCAAGCTCGGCTCTCCGCTGCGCGCGGTCCACTCCCACTCCGCCTCGCTCGGGAGCGCGCCGCCGAGCGCGCCACAGAAGGCACTCGCCAGCTCCCAGGGAACGTCGGTAGCAGGCAGGTCTGCGCGCGCCGCGGGCTCGTCGGGCACCCAGCGCGGACGCTTGGGTCCTTGCCGCTTCTCGGCTTGGAGAAAGCGCTCGAGCTCGGACCACGTGACCTCGTGCTCTTGGATATGAAAGGCGCTCCGCGGCGCGAGCACGCCTTTGTGCGGATAGAACCCCGTTGCGCGCTGGCGACCTTCGGACGTGCGCAGCAGCAAACTCGAAACGCCGAGCACGACGTCACCCGGGGCGGGCTCGATCGACCTCCAACGATTGGAGTGCTCGACCGCGACGACCCACTTCGGTGTCGGCGGCGACTGGACCTCGCGCGGCGCCTCGGGTGTCTTGGCGGGTGCAATCGCCTGCTTGGTTTCAGGCGTAGACGGTCGCATCGGCGGCACCGCGATGGGCTTGGCTTCGGACGCCACCGGTCCTGGCTGCACGTCCGTGCCCGACATCGCGGTCACCACCGGTTCCGGCTCACGCGTCGCGACGATTGCGACCGCCACGATCGCCGTCGCCGCGCCTCCGGCCAAGAGGCTCAGCGCGAGCATTCGGCCGACTCGCCGGCGCGGCTCAGGCGAGGGCGCCGTGACCGGCCCCTCCGACCACTGCGACGCGTCGGACCAGTGCCGTTCGTCGTCGCGCAGGCCGACACGAGTACGCTCGTGGTTCCTCGCGGGAGTCTCGTCAATTCCCACGCGTGCATAACGAACCTCGCCGCAGCGCGGCCGGTCGCAGATCAATCCTTCTGGGCCTGGCTCTCCGCAGCTTGGACATTGGGAATGCGCCATCTCGAACCTCCTCCCTTGCGGGATTGGAAATTGCCGAACGCGCTCCGCCGGAGGGCCGGCGCCGCGGTCGGTAGGAAGGCCGCGCCGTCTTGCGCGGCGATATGCAGCGTCTGCGTCGGGAACGCGAACGACACCCCGAGCGAGGACGCCAGGCGCATGATCGCGAGGTTGAGCTCGCTGCGCGCGCGCAACTCGCTCGCCCAGTCGGGCGTCTCGAGGAAGCAGTAGAGCAACACCTCGAGGCTGCTCGCGCCGAAGTTCTGGAACTCGACGATGCAGTAGTCCTTGCGGGCCGCGGGCAGCGCGGCGACGATCGCGCGCACGCCATCGCAGAAGTGCTGCACTGCGTCGGGCGCGGTGTCGTAGGTGAGGCCGAGGGTGGTCTTGTAGCGCCGGTAGCGCCTGAGCCCGAGGTTGTCGATCGGCGTGTTGGTGACGTTCGCGTTCGGGACCGTCACGACCGAGTCGTAGAAGGTGCGAATGCGCGAGGTCCGGAAGCCAACCTCCTCGACCGTGCCCTCGATGTTGGGCGCCATCGTGATCCAGTCCCCGATTTGAAAGGGCTTATCGATGAAGATCATGATCGAGCCGAAGAAGTTGGCGACCGTGTCCTTGGCGGCGAGCGCGAAGGCGAGGCCGCCGAGGCCGAGGCCGGCGAGCAACGAGCCGACGTCGACATCGAGGTTCTGGAGGATGAAGATCGCTCCGATGACGACGAAGAAGACCTTGAACGACTTCCTGAGGAGCGGCACGAGCTGATCGTCGAGCTTGCTCTCGGTCTTCGCGGCGCGCCGCTCGAGCACGTCTCCGACCACGTCCACCATTCGATAGGCGAGCCACACCCCGGCAACGGCTGCGATGGTTCGCGCGGCGAGCGTGAGGACGACGTCGCAGCCGGCCGGAAACTGGAGTAGCGGAGCACCGACCGCGACAACGCCCGCCATTGCCAGCGTGCCGATCGGACCCCCGGTGTGAGCGACGATGCTGTCGACCCAGGCCGCCTCGAGCTTGCGCGTGAGCCGCCGCACATAGGTGACGATAAAATAGATGATCAGTCGGCGCAGTACGATGCCGAACACGATCAGAATGGCCAATCCGAGGATCTGCCATGCTTCGATTCCAAAGACATCGCCACGAAGCCAATCCGGCATGACGGCGCGGAGACCAGTCGGATCAACCTGCGCAATGATCGGGAAATTGAAGCGAACCGACACGACACTCTCCATCGGGTGTGACTCGACGCGACATGCGTCGTTGACAGTGTCGGTGCGGATGCATACGTTGCGCAAGCAATGATTCCAGTTACACACAAATCGTACATCCGTGAGCTCGTCGTCTCCCCTCCTCGCCCATGGGTCGTGCTGAAGTTCGGCGGCACCAGCGTGGCGAGCGCGGGGCGCTGGCGCTGCATCCATCACATCGTGAGCCGGCATCGCGCCGCCGGTGCGCGTGTCCTGCTCGTCTGCTCAGCGCTCGCCGGCGTGACGAATCGGCTCGAGTCGCTGCTCGCCGAGCTCGAGCAGCGACATCCCTATGAGGCGGCGCTGACGGACCTCTTGGAGACCCACGCGCTGCTCGCGGCTGAGCTCGGGCTCGACTGCGACCGCGTGCTCGGACCGGACATCGCCGCTTTGCGGGTGCTGCTCGCGCGCGTCGACGCGGCTCCCAGACCGATCGGCGCGCACGACCGGGCTGCGCTGATGGCCCTCGGTGAGGTCTTGTCGAGCCGTCTCGGCGCCGCTCACCTCGAGCTTCGCGACGAAGATGTCGCCTGGCTCGACGCGCGCACCGTGCTCCTGACTGTGGGTGCCGGTGCGCGCGCCGAGCGCTTCCTCTCCGCCCGTTGCGAGGCACGCTTCGACGCGGCGGCGCGCGCCAGGCTCGACGGGCTGGCCGCGTCGGTCGTTGTCACCCAGGGGTTCATCGCGCGCGACGACGCGGGGTGTACGGTGCTGCTCGGGCGCGGCGGCTCGGACGCTTCGGCTGCCTACCTGGCCGCCGCGATCGGGGCGACACTGATCGAGATCTGGAGCGACGTGCCGGGCATGTTCAGCGCCGATCCACGCGCAGTCCGCTCAGCGCGCCTCCTACGCCGCCTCTCTTACGGCGAGGCGGAGACGCTCGGGGCGCTCGGGGCGAAGGTGCTGCACCCCCGCACCATCGAGCCTGCGCGCGCGGCAGCGGTACCGATTCGCCTCGGCTGGACCACGGAGCCCGACGTGCCCGGCTCGCGCATCGTCGGCGCGCGCGTACCGCGAGGTCCAAAGGCGATCGTGTCGCGCGCGGCGCTCGCACTCTTCACCATGCGCCGCCCTCCTTCGTGGCAGCCGGTCGGCTTCATGGCGGCCATCGCCTCGCGCTTCGAGGCGCGCGGGCTGTCGATGGACCTCATCGCCAGCTCGTCGTCCGAGATCCGCGCGACCGTCGACCTCGTGGCCTTCCCGTCGGTGGTGGGCGAGCTCGATACGCTGCTCGACGAGCTGTCGCTGGTGTCGCGGGTAAGCGTCACCACCCAGGTCGCCTGCGTCAGCGTCGTGGGTAGTGGCGTCGCGCGCGACCTCGCCCGCAGTGCACGCGCCGCGGCCCTCTTCAGCGACATGCCAATCCACCTCATCAGCCATGCCGCCGACGGCGGTCACGTCAGCGTGGTCGTCGACCGGGCCGACGCGCCGGTGCTCGTCGCCGGACTCCACGAACGCTTGATCGCGCCGCTCGACGACGAAGGCACGTTCGGTCCTACGTGGTCCTCGCTCGAACGGCGGCCACCGCGATCGATGGTCGCGCTGGTGCAGGGGGCGTCATGACTGAGGTCCTACGCGCGCCGGTGCCCTCGGATGGCGCCGACATGTGGCGGCTGGTCGGGCGCATGGGCGGGCTCGAGCTCAACAGTTGCTATGCCTACGTCCTGCTCGCCACCCACTTCGCCGACACGTGCGTGGTCGCGACGCGCGAGGATCGCCTCGCCGGCTTCGTGGTCGCCTATCGCCCGCCGACCGACCTCTGGTCGGTGTTCGTCTGGCAGATCGGCGTCGCCCCCGAAGCGCGTGGCGTCGGGCTCGCGACCCGCCTGCTGGACCTCCTCCTCGCGCGCCCCACCTGCCGCGACGCGCGCTACCTGACCGCCACGGTCAGCCCCGACAACAGCGCGTCACTGAACCTCTTCAAGGGCCTCGCGCGCCGCCGTGGTGTCGGCTGTCAGATCCAAGCGGGCTTTCCCGCCGCGCTCTTCTCCCAAACACATGCCGACGAGGACCTCCTCCGTATTGGTCCTCTCACCCAAGGCTGATTCATGCAGATCATCGAACGACTCGAGTCCGAAGTTCGCGGCTACTGCCGCTCCTTTCCCACTGTCTTCGCGCGCGCTCGCGGCGCCGAGCTCTTCGACCGTCGTGGACGCGGCTACGTCGATTTCTTCGCTGGCGCTGGTGCGCTCAACTACGGTCACAACCATCCGATCTTGAAGGCGCGGCTCCTCGAGTACATCGCGGGCGACGGCATCGCGCACGGGCTCGACATGGCGACCGAGGCGAAGTGCGCCTTGCTCGAGTCGTTCGAGCGTTGCGTGCTGCGCCCACGCGACCTCTCATACAAGGTCATGTTCCCCGGCCCGACCGGCACCAACGCTGTCGAGGCCGCGCTGAAGCTGGCGCGCAAGGTGACCGGCCGGACCGAGGTCGTGTCGTTCACCAACGCCTTCCATGGCATGACGCTCGGCGCGCTTGCCGCGACCGGCAACGCGCTCAAGCGTGCCGCCGCGGGCGTCCCGTTGAGCAACGTCACGCGCACCCCGTTCGACGGCTATTTCGGACCTGGGATCGACACCCTCGCCCACCTCGAGGCGCGGCTGGGTGACCGCTCGAGCGGGCTCGATGCGCCGGCCGCCTTCCTGGTCGAGACCGTGCAGGCCGAGGGTGGCATCAACGTCGCATCCGCCACATGGCTTCGCGGCCTCGCGCGTGTGGCACGCGCCCACGGCGCGCTCCTGATCATCGACGACATCCAGGTCGGCTGTGGTCGCACCGGCGCGTTCTTCAGCTTCGAGGAGGCCGGCGTGGAGCCCGACATCGTGTGCCTGTCGAAGTCCCTGTCGGGCTTCGGCTTGCCGCTCGCGATGACGCTGATGCGGCCCGAGCTCGACGTGTGGCGACCGGGGGAGCACAACGGCACCTTCCGCGGCAACAACCACGCCTTCGTCACCGCGACCGCGGCGCTCGAGACCTTCTGGAGCGACGATCACCTGTGCGACGAGGTCGACGAGAAGGCGGCCATCGCACGCGCGGCACTCGGACGCATCGCCAGCATACTCGGCGGAAGTGTTCGCGGACGTGGCCTCATCCAGGGTGTCGTGTGCGATGAGCCCGCACTCGCGGCGCGCACCTGCCGCGCTGCGTTCGAGCTCGGACTGGTAATCGAGACGGCCGGATCGCGCGACGAGGTGATCAAGCTCCTGCCGCCTCTGACGATCGGCTTCGACGATCTCAAGCGCGGGCTCGACATCCTCGCCGAGGCGGCCCGGCGCGTGGCGAACATGATGCCAGTCACGCCGGCGACGGTCAGCTCGAAGGGCTCGCAGCGGCTGGAGGTGGTCTCGTGATCCTGCGCCGACTCAGCGACATCCTCGGCAGCGAGCGTGAAGTCCACGCCGACACCTGGTCGAGCCGCCGCCTCCTCCTCGCGGACGACCGCATGGGCTTCTCGCTCCACGACACGCTCATCCGCAGCGGCACGACGACGCGCATGTGCTACCGCAATCACCTCGAGGCGGTCTATTGCATCGCTGGTAGCGGAACGGTCGAAGATCTAGCGACTGGGTCTATCCACGCTATTGCGCCCGGCACCTTTTACGCCCTCGATAAACATGACGATCACGCGCTGCGCGCCGAGACCGAGCTGCGCCTCATATGCGTCTTCAACCCGGCGCTTATCGGTGGCGAGGTCCACGACGCGACCGGCGCCTACCCCGCGGCGACGCCGAACGCGGGAGGCGGCGAGTGAGCCAGTCCGATCCTTATTGGTCGCGCAGCGCGCCGCGCCCCGAGTTTGCCGAGCGCCTGGACCCGGTGATCTGGGGCGACGGCGCCGGTCCCCTTACACCTGCACAGCGGGAGCGCTACGCCAGCGACGGCTACTTCGTGCAGCGCGGCCTCCTCGCGGAGGAGGAGGTCGAACGTCTGGTGGTCGAGATCGGTCGCCTCGCAACCGGCGCCACCGTATCGCCTTCGGCTGCCGAGGCTGGCGTCGACGACGATGAGGTCGTGCGCGAGCCGGACAGCGCATTGGTGCGCTCGATCTTCGCGATCGATCGCCGCAGCGAGCTGCTCGCACGCCTGGTCAACGATCCGCGCCTCGTAAGCGCCGCGCGTCAGATCCTCGGCGGAGACGTCTACGTCCATCAGTCGCGGATCAACTTCAAGCCGCCGTTCGCGGGCCGCTCCTTCCCGTGGCACTCGGACTTCGAGACGTGGCACATCGAGGATGGCATGCCGCGCATGCGCGCAATGAGCGCGTCGATCCTGCTGACGCTCAACACCGAGCACAACGGCCCGCTGCTGGTCGTGCCCGGGTCGCACCGGCGCTATGTGCGTTGCGTCGGCGCGACGCCAGCCGATCACTTCCGCCAGTCGCTGCGCAACCAGACGTATGGCATCCCCGATCAGGCGCTCCTGACCGAGCTCGTACGTCAAGGCGGCATCGCCTCGGTCACCGGCCCGCCCGGCACGGTGGTGTTCTTCGACTGCAACCTGATGCACGGCTCGGCCAGCAACATCACGCCGCTGGCGCGCCACAACATCTTCACGGTCTACAACAGCTCGCTCAACCCGCTGGCACAGCCCTTCGGTGGCACACCTCCACGCCCGGAGTTCCTGGCGGCGCGCGCACGGGGCTGAGCACGTACACATGTCGGTGATGCTCGCATTCCTTGGCTGCCTCGCGCTGTTCACAGCGATCGGCGTCTTGTCGGCGCGCAAGGCCCAGGCGACGAGTGAGGACTACCTCGTCGCCGGTCGCGGTGTGAGCGCGTGGCTGACCGCCCTCTCATCGGCCGCCACCAACAATAGCGGCTTCATGTTCATCGGGCTGTTCGCGTTCACCTACCGCTATGGCGTCCAGGCGGTGTGGCTCCAGCTCGGCTGGATCCTCGGCGACGTCGCTGCGTGGCTGTGGATCCATCGCAAGGTCCGCGAGCGCTCCGCGGCGATCGGCGCCGTCTCCATCCCGGCGCTGCTCGCGAGCGACACACGCGGCCCTCCATCGCGCGCTGTCGCCGTGGTCGCAGGGCTGCTCACGCTGCTGTTCCTCGGTGGCTACGCCGCGGCCCAGCTCAAGGCCGGCGCCACTGCCCTGCACGGGGTCTTCGGCTGGGACCCGGCGCTCGGGTCTGCCATCGGCGCGTCGATCGTCGTCGTCTACTGCTTCTCGGGCGGGCTGCGTGCGTCGATCTGGACCGACGCGGCGCAGGCCCTGGTGATGCTCGGCGCGCTCCTCGTACTGCTCGTCTACGCGGTCGTCACCGTCGGCGGTCCTGCGTCGCTCGCGACCGCCCTCGAGGCCGCCGATCCAGCGCTCGTCCAGTGGGTACCCGACGGGCTCGGGCTCGGCCTCGGGCTCTACCTCCTCGGCTACGTCTTCGGAGGCTTTGGCGCTATCGGGCAACCGCACATCCTCGTCCGCAGTATGGCGATCCGATCTGCCAAGGACATCGGGCGCGCGCGCACGATCTACTTCCTCTGGTACATCCCCTTCTCGATCGCGGCGGTGTCGGTCGCGCTCTACGCGCGTGTGCTGTTGCCGGAGCTGCTCAGTGGCGTCGCCCCGGAGGCTGCGGGCGCGGCCGCCGAAGGTGCCTTGCCTGCGGTCGCGACGCTGCTCTTGCCGGAGGTCGCGCTCGGCCTCCTGCTCGCTGGGATCTTCGCGGCGACGATGTCGACAGCCGACTCGCAGATCCTCGCATGCTCGGCCGCCATCACTCAGGACATCGCGCCGCGCGTCGGCCGCTCGTACTGGGCGGGCAAGCTCGCGACACTCGCCGTCGCCGCGCTCGCGCTGGTGATCGCCTGGTTCGCCGGGCAGGACGTGTTCTCGCTGGTACTGGGCGCCTGGTCGGCGCTCGGCGCGGCCTTCGGGCCCTTGCTGGTGCTGCGCCTCTATCGCTTCCCGGTGCCCGCACCGCTGGCGCTGGCGATGATGGCGAGCGGCCTGGTGACCGTCTTTGCTTGGACCTCGGCCGGACTCTCCGACGACGCCTTCGAGCTGCTGCCCGGCATGCTCGTACCGATCGCCCTCTACGGACTGGCGCGCATCGCGACCGGTGCCACGGCGCGCGTCAATCCTTGATGTCGTCGCCGGGTGCCAGCAGCGGGGCGGCATCGAGATCGCTCGCGCTCATCAGCTCCGCGACCTGACGGAGCGCGTTGCGCAGCACGATCTGTCGTTTCTGCGGGAGCTCGCCAAAGCGGTGCAGGAACGTCTCCTGGAGCGGTGTCGGCATCGCCTGGATGCGCTCGAGCCCGGCGGGCGTGAGCGCGATGCTCACGCGCCGGCGATCGGTATCGCTCCGGTCGCGGGTGAGGAGGCCCGCGCCGACGAGCTTGTCGACGACGCGCGACACCGTCGCGGGGGAGAGCTGAACGCGCAGGCTGATGTCGGCGACGGTGATCTCCTGGCGCTCGTTCTCGAGCTCAGTCACCGCCTTGAGGCACACGATCTGCGCCACGTTGAGCCCTACATCTCGCAACATCTGCTTCGAATGGATCGCGATCTGGCGGACCACCTGGCGTATCGAGCGCAGCAGATCCCGCGCGATGTCCTCATCAACCGTCATCGACGCGACCATAGCGGCGTCCGGCCGCCGCGTCGATGACTCACGCGATCTCTCGCACTTGAAGCGGCTGCCCGAGCCGCAGTCGCGGTCGCTCGCGCAGGCCCAGTGCTCCACTTCGGCTGGCACTTGCGCGTCGCGTCGCACCACTTACCGGCACCGCAGTCGGCGTCGCACTCGAAAATACTTGCTTCAATCGTCGGGCCGGCGCACCGACGTCTTCATCCGCGCAACGGCGCATCTCCGCACCAGGCTGGGCAACAGGATAGTAAGTCATGCGGGTAGCAATTGCAGGCACTCATTATTCGGGAAAGTCGACCTTGATTGAGGCCTGGATGCGATTGTGCTCTGTCCGCTCGAAGCGTCAGAATCCCCGACGTGCTGTTCGATGCGGTGCCGGCCTACGCGAACCTCGACACCTGGATTGCGGCGTGACTGGGCCGCGCGCCTGAGCTCCTGCGTCATGCGTGCCTCGGCGTTTCTGCGTCGAGCGACGACTCGTGCGCGGCCCGCAGCTGCGGCACAATGATGCGATGGACTTGCCCCGCTATCGTTTGCTCATGGCCGAGCCCCGCGACCTGGCCGAGTCCGGCGCCCACGTGACGACCAACCAGCTACTGGTGGTCTTCTCGACCGTGGTCGGTGAGCACCGCCTGGGTGGCGACGTCGGCGTCCTCTTCCGCAAGCTGCACGACCGCTACCTGAGCTCGAGCGCCACTGCCGCGGACGTGTTGGACGGGCTGCGCGCGCTGGCAGCACTCGACGACGCGACGCTGCAGCAGGCCAGCGGCGCCAAGCGGCTGCAGGCACGGGCACCTGGAGTGTCAGCGGCGACGAGCTGACGATCACCAAGGAGGGCGGTGAGCCGAGCACCGACAAGATCTGCGTGACCGGCAACACGGCCAAGTCCTTGAGCGTCGAAATCGATGAGGACGACGGCTCGACCGAGACCACCGTGATCTCGTTGTCGCGCAGGTGACGAATCGGCTCGACCAATCTGGCGATTGACGTCGGCGCCGGCGCAGCGCGACCATGGACCATCGGTAGCACGAC
>Ga0209490_10002940_pt1 | contig 16025 bp, 12 predicted proteins | sample MAT06_FD_187209 | JGI IMG/M metagenome (GOLD analysis project Ga0209490, IMG submission 187209) | Freshwater microbial communities from Lake Fryxell liftoff mats and glacier meltwater in Antarctica - MAT-06 (SPAdes) (version 2) | ecosystem: Environmental > Aquatic > Freshwater > Ice > Liftoff...
AAGACGCGGGCCGCCCGGAAGGGCGGCCCGCGTGGAACGATGCAGTGAACGAGGGATCAGCGGCGGCGACGGCCGGCGGCGATGCCGGCGAGGCCGAGGAGGGCCACCGCGCCGGGGGCGGGGATGGCGAAGCGGTTGAAGTTGGTGGCGGTGACGGCCACGCCGCCGTTGTCGAAGCCGGGGTTGCCGGCGCCGTTGTAGCCCTGGGCGGGGATGGTCTCGTTGGAGAGGAAGGCCGTGTCGGAGGTGAGCAGAGCGGACCAGTCGATGAAGGTGCGGGCGCCGAGGGCGCCGCCGAGGTCGGCGAGGCTGAGGGCGTACTCGCGGAAGTTGGTGCCGTTGCCGGTGAACTGGGCGGAGAAGGACTTGAACGCGTGCTGGGTGCCGTTGGGCTGGAGCTCGAAGAGGACGGCGCCGAAGTTGCCCATCACGAACGAGTATTGGGCGGCGACGGCGAAGTTGTAGGTGCCGTTGGCCATGGGGTCGGAGGAGGCGCGGCGGCCGCCGTCGCTGTTGTCGTCCATCTGCGTCGAGCTGGTGAAGCCGGCGGCGTTGGAGGTGTTGAGGTGCAGGGCGATGATGTTGTCGAGGCCGCCGCCGACCTGCAGGCCGATGTACAGGTTGGTGGCGTCGCTGTTCATGTAGAGAGTGCCGCCGCCGAGGCTGCCGCCGAAGCCCGTGCCGCCGCCGGCGTAGGAGAAGGCGTTGCCCGCGCCATACTCGTTGGCGCTCAGGGTGCCGTCGACGGCGACGGAGGCCGAGCCGGTGCCGGTGCGGGTGTCGGTCAGGCCGGCCTGAGCCGCCCCGGCCACGATCGCGAGTGCCGCGCAGGACATGATCACAGTCTTCATGAATCTCTCTCCTTGGTCCCGGGCGGATCAGCGGAAACCGTCGCCTCTGGGCCGTGCTGATGGAAATGCCCCGGCTCTCACTCCGTGGCGTCTTGTCGGGTGAAGTCTACTGGCAAGACGGACGGGGTGATAGGGAAATCCACGCTGCCGGGCGGTCCGGGACGCGATTTTTTGTCGAAAGACCTCGCGTTACCGGAACCCTCCTCGTGGCGGGCGGTCTGAACCCAATGGAATCTCTGGCATTCGACCCCGCACGGACAGGGGGATCAACCCCTTTTCGAACTCTTCATCGTGGGGGGGTGTATGCCGAATACCATGTTCGGACGGATCGGCGCGGTCACGCGTCTCGCTTCTCGCTCGTCGGAAGCGCCCTTCAAGGGCGGTCCGGGTGTGCGGGTTCAGAGGTGGAATGCGCGGGGTGGCCGATTCTCGTTGCGGCTGGAGGCCATGGATGACGTCAACGCAGATTCGCGGCGAGGCTTTGGAAGCGGTGATCAAGGGCGATGAGGGGGCCGCGACCCTGCCCGGAACGGGATTCGGCGGGGAACTCCCCGCGGCGGGCCCGGCGAAGCAGACGGCGGCGAACGCCGAGACGTACGACCCGCCGCACCAGAATCTGGCGTGGCGGAACATGGCCGTCTCGAACACGTTCGGAATCGTGCTGATGCACCTCGGGTGCATCGCGGCGCCGTTCACGTTCTCGTGGGCGAACCTGGGGGTGGCGGGGTTCCTGTGGTGGGCGTGCGGGGGGCTGGGCGTGTGCCTGTGCTATCACCGGCTGCTGACGCACCGGAGTTTCAAGACGCCCAAGGTGGTTGAGTACTTCCTGACGATCCTGGGGACGCTCAACTGGCAGGGCGGGCCCATTCAGTGGGTCGGCACGCACCGGATCCATCACAAGCACTCCGACGGGGAGCACGACCCGCACTCGCCCCAGCACGGCTTCAACTGGTCGCACATCCTGTGGGCTTTCCTGAAGGACCCGCCCGGGCAGAACCCGCGCGACGCGGCGAAGGACCTGCAGCGGGACCCGGTGCACGTGTGGATCGACAAGCATCATGGCCTGCCGCAGGTGGTGCTGGCGGTGATCCTGTTCCTGGTGGGCCACTACGCGATGGGTGGGAACGGGTGGGGCCTGGTGGTGTGGGGCGTGTGCGTGCGGACGGTCTTCACGTTCCACGCGACGTGGTTCGTGAACTCGGCGGCGCACACGTGGGGGTACCGCAACTACGACACGAACGACGACAGCAGGAACAACTGGTGGGTGGCGATCCTGAGCTTCGGCGAGGGGTGGCACAACAACCACCACGCCGCGCAGCGTGCGGCGGCGCACGGGCGGCGGTGGTTCGAGGTGGACCTGACGTACATCACGATCAAGGTGATGTCTTGGATGGGGCTGGCGCGGAACATCGTGAAGCCGGGGAGGTAGCGTCCAGCTCCACAATCTTCTGCGGCTCCCGAGATCGGGCCAGAGGCTCACGAGGAACTGAACCCTTCTCTGTTCTGTCCGTGACGCTTCGAAGGTTTACCGCCGGATATCGCCGCTTCATGGCCCGGGCGGGTCGTGTGGCGGTGTAGCCAAGGCCGACTTGAGCGCCACGACGAGTGAGGGCAGGCGACTCGTGGTGGTGTCGACGAGGATCCCGAGATCGATATCCCAGTACACGTGCACCACCATGTTCCGCAGCCCGATCACCTGTCGCCATGGGACGTCCCCGAGGAGAGCGCGGGCCCCGGGGCTGAGCTTCGTCGCCGCCTCGCCGATCACGATGAAGCAGCGGATCAGAGCGTGCGTTCGCACCATGTCGGCCGCGAGCGTCCGGGCGTCGTCGCCCGCAACGACTTGGAGCGCGTCGCTCGAGGCTCGCAGCATGTGCGCGAAGCGGATCAGGTCCTCGGGCGTCGGTGACGCCCCGGATTCGGTCCCGTCAGGCCGCACAGAGCACCCGTGCGCGGGCTAGCACGGCGGGCTGTTCCCCCGTCGGCACGCCGCCAAGGAGCGTGAGGTGGACGTGCCGACCGAGCAGGTCGGAGAGGTCCATCTGCAGGCCCCCGAGGGTGAAGAGGTCGGGGGGCGTGACGGGATCCGTCTCCGCGAGGAGATCGATGTCGCTGTCGGGACGGAAGCGGTCGGTCAGGATCGATCCGAAAACAAAGATGCGCACGACCCCCGCGGCTCGGCAGAGGTCCGCGATCTTCGCCTCGGGGAAGTTAACGCCGTTGAGCTGCATGGGCGGGGAAGTGTACGGGCGTGGGCACGCGTGAGGTGGTCCCGAAGTCGGCCTCGCGGTGCGACTGCCTCACAGTCGCGTCTCCGGGTCTCGCGATGGGTCGGCATGCGCACCAACGCCGGGCGGCCGGGGGTGTCGTGCGTCGTGATGGGATCGGGCTCGAGGTTCGTTCAGCGGGCCGCGCGCCGGCGGCGGGCGGCGACGAGGGCGGAGACGCCCAGGAGGGACGCTCCGGACGGGGCGGGGGCGACGATCTTTCTGTACGGGTGACCGGCCTGGCGGAGGAGGCCGGGAACGGTTGAAGGCCGTCGGAGGCCTTCGTGGAACGCGGTGCGGGCGGACTACCGTGACGGCGAAAGCGCGGGGACGAACTTGCAGCGGGGGAGCGTGATTGGCGAAGAGAGCCCCGAGCGACCGGTGGGCGCGTACGAAAAAACACCGACCCTCGGGGGCCGGTGTCGGGCGGGAACCATCGGTATCGCGGGCGTCTTACTTCTTCGGCTGGCCCTGCAGCGCCGCCGACTGCTCGGGTGTCAGTTTCGCGGCCTTGGTGATGGCGACGGTCTCGACCGGGACATCGCCCATGCCGTTCTTGGTGCCGGTCTTGACGGCGCGGATCTTGTCGACGACGTCCATGCCCTGGATCACCTTGCCGAAGACGGCGTAGGCGGCGCCGCCGTTGGGCTGGTCGAGGAAGGCGTTGTCCTTGACGTTGATGAAGAACTGGCTCGTGGCGGAGTCCGGGACGTTGGTACGGGCCATGGCAACGGTGCCCCGCAGGTTCTTGAGGCCGTTCTGCCACTCGTTCTTGATGGGGGCGTCGGTGGACTTCTGGTTCATGGTCGCGTCGAAGCCGCCGCCTTGGATCATGAAGTTGTCGATGACGCGGTGGAAGATGGTGCCGTCGTAGTGGCCCTTCTCAACGTACTTGAGAAAGTTCGCGGCGGAGATCGGGGCCTTGGCCTTGTCGAGTTCCAGGACGATGTCGCCCATCGAGGTGGTCAGTTGGACGTGCACGAGGTTCTCCTGTTGGGCGTCGGACGGCGCGGCGGCGGGCGCGTCGGCGGGCTTCGTGGGGTCGGTGGGGGTGGGGGCGGGGGCGGTCCGGCCCGGCTCGGTCTTGGGAGTGGTGGGAATGGTGGGGGCGGGCTGGGCCGGGGTCGTCGTCGGCTGGGCGAACGCGGTCCCGGCGAGGGCGGCGGCGAGGGCCGCGGCGGTCCAGGCGGCGCGACGGAGGGGACGGTGCTGGCGCATCTGAGGGTATTCCTTGAGGGCGTGCGATCGGACGCGCCGCGATGGTACGCGGCAGGGGGGTTAGACTCGCGTGGGCCCGCTCCGTTCCTGAAGGAGTTCTCATGTCGGCACGCGTTCTGTCCCTTGTGGTCGTCCTGATCGGTCTGCTGGCGGGCGCGCCCGCCGCGGTGGCGCAGAAGGTCGAATTCGAGAAGTACGTCCTGCCCAACGGGCTGACGGTGATCCTGCACCCGGACAAGTCGCTGCCGATCGTCGAGGTGAACGTGTGGTACCACGTGGGGGCCAAGGAGGAGGCCCCGGGGCGAAGCGGCTTCGCGCACCTCTTCGAGCACCTGATGTTCATGGGGACCCAGCGGGTGCCCGGCAGCGATTTCGACAACCTCATGGAGGCGGGGGGCGGCTCGAACAATGCGAGCACGTCCTTCGACCGGACCAACTATTACTCGGGCGGGCCGGCGTCGCTGCTGCCCACGCTTCTGTGGCTGGAGGCGGACCGGTTGGAGGACCTGGGGCGGACGATGACGCAGGAGAAGCTCGACCGCCAGCGCGAGATCGTGCGGAACGAGCGGCGGCAGAGCATCGAGAACGCGCCGTACGGCAAGGCCGAGCTCAGGATGATCGAGATCCTCTTCCCGGCGGGGCACCCGTACCACAACGAGGTGATCGGCTCGCACGCCGACCTCGAGGCGGCGACGGTGGCGGACGTCAAGGACTTCTTCGGGACGTTCTACGTGCCGAGAAACGCGTCGCTGGTGGTGGCGGGGGACTTCGACCCCGCGGCGGTCAAGCCGCTGATCGAGCGGCTCTTCGCCGACATCGCGCCGGGGGCCCCGGTGGTGCCCAATGCGGCGCCGCCCGTGCGGCTGACGGGCGAGGTTCGGGCGGTGGCGCTGGATCAGGTGCAGCTGCCGCGGGTGAGCTTCGCGTACCACGGCCCCTCGGAGTACGCCGAGGGGGACGCGGAGATGGAGCTGCTGGGGGCGGTGCTGGCGCAGGGCAAGTCGAGCCGGCTCTATCGGCGGCTGGTGCTGGAGGAGGGGTTGGCGGTCGAGGTCGACGCGGGCCAGCAGGGTGCCGTGCTTCAGTCGGTCTTCCGCGTCGACGTGACGGCCAAGCCGGGGGCGGACCTCGGGCGCGTCGAGGCGATCGTCGACGAGGAGATCGGCCGCGTGCTGGCGGACGGCGTGACGGATGCCGAGGTCGCGCAGCGGCTGGCGACGGTGGAACTCGCGCGGATCGCGCAGCTCCAGAGCCTGCGGCGCCGGGCGGATAGGCTCAACGAGTACGAGTTCATCTACGGCGATCCCGACGGGTTCGAGCGCGACCTCGCGCGGTTCCGCGGCGCGACGGCGGCGCGGATCGGCGAGTGGGCGCGGCGGGTGCTCACGCCCGAAGCGCGCCTGGTGATGCGGGTGCTCCCCGACGAGCCCGAGCGCGGCGAGTCGGGGCGGGACGAGCGCCCGCCGGACACCGCGGCGGGCGATTTCACCCTGCCCGAGCCGGTCCGGTTCACGCTCGGCAACGGGGCCAAGGTGCTGCTGTGGGAGCGGCCGGCGCTCCCATTGGTCTCGGCGACGCTGCTGGTGACGGCGGGTGGCCCGCTCGATCCGCCCGCCGCGGCGGGGCGGAGCGACCTGACGGCGCAGATGCTGACCGAAGGGGCGGGGGAGCGCGACGCCGTGGCCTTCGCGGACGCGGTGCAGTCGCTGGGCGCGACGCTGCGGGCCTCGACGGACGTGGAGTCGGCGCAGGTCTCGATGACCACGATCCGGCGGAGCCTCGACGGGGCGCTTGGGTTGATGGCCGACGCCGTGCTGCGGCCGCGGTTCGAGGCGAAGGATTGGGAGCGGGTCCGCGGGCTGCACCTCGAGGACATCAAGGCCCAGCAGGACGACCCGGGCGCGATGGCGAGCGTGGTCGCGCGGCGGGCGCTCTTCGGCGACGATCATCCGTACGGGTGGCCGGTGCAGGGGACGGAGAGGACGGTCGCAGACGTGACGCTGGAGGCGGTGCGGTCCCACCACGCCGCGCTCTTCCGGCCCGAACGGGCGACGGTGCTGGTCGCGGGGGACGTTACCCAGGCGGAGGCGAAGGCGGCGCTCGAGCGGGCGTTCGGCGGGTGGAAGGCGGCGGCGGGGAGTGCGGCGGTGCCTGCGGCGATCACCGACGGCCGCGCGACGGGCAACGCCGCGCAAGGTCTGCGAGTCGTCATCGTTGATCGCCCCGACGCGGTGCAGACGGTGGTGCGGTACATCGCGCCGGCGCCGGTCGCGAGGGACGCCGCGCGGGTGCCGCTGAGGCTGATGAACACGATCCTGGGCGGTTCGTTCACAAGCCGGCTCAACCAGAACCTGCGCGAGGGGAAGGGGTATACCTACGGCGCGCGCTCGATCATGGCGATGGGGCCGTCGGCGGGGTACTTCGTGGCGCAGGCATCGGTGCGGGCGGACGTGACCGGGGCGTCCTTGGTGGAGTTCGCCAGGGAGTTCGCCCGCCTCCGCACGGGGGACGTGACCGACGCCGAGGTCGGCAAGGCGCGCGAGACGCTGCGGAACGACATCGTGACCGGCTTCGTCGGCAACGAGGGGCTGATCGGGGCCGCGGCGGAACTGATCGAGGCGGGGCTGCCGCTGGAGTCGCTGGCCGCGGACATGCGGGCGATGGGGGAGGTGACGGAAGCGACACTGAACGGCACGGCCAAGACGGCGGTGCGGCTGGACGAGGGCGTGCTGGTGCTCGTCGGCGATAAGCGGACGATCCTTCCTCAGCTGGAGGGGCTTGGGCTGCAGACGCCTGTTGAGTACACGGCTGCGGGAGAGCCGGTCGCCAAGTAAGGTGGAAGGGTCGGGATGGGCTTAACGTCGAGCGTCGAACCGCAGAGGTCGCGAAGCGATCACGCCCATGCTTCCCCCGGTCCACTGGCGTCGTAGACCCTTGCGATTTCACATGTTGTGACGACCGTTCGGCATACGATCGGGATGGTGGTCTTCCACCCAATCGGAGGCGGCCGGATGGACCTGCGGACGAAGCTCGGCGTGCTCGCGGACGCGGCGAAGTACGACGCGTCGTGCGCCTCGTCGGGCTCGAAGCGGTCCAACGGCGGGATGGGGCTTGGGGACACGGATGGGGTGGGAATCTGCCACTCGTACACCCCCGACGGGCGGTGCGTGTCGCTGCTGAAGGTCCTGTTGACCAACTACTGCATCTACGACTGCCGCTACTGCGTGAACCGCGTCTCGAGCGACGTGCGGCGGGCGCGGTTCACGGTGGACGAGGTGGTGTGGCTCACGATGGAGTTCTACAAGCGGAACTACATCGAGGGGCTCTTCCTCTCGTCGGGAATCGTGCAGAGTCCCGACCGCACGATGGAAGAACTCGCTGAGGTCGCGCGGCGGCTGCGCGAGGACGAGCGCTTCTTCGGGTACATCCACCTCAAGGCCGTGCCGGGGGCTTCGCCCGAGCTGATCGCCAAGGCGGGGAAGCACGCCGACCGCCTGAGCGCCAACGTCGAGCTCCCCAGCGACGAGGACCTCCGCCGCCTCGCGCCCGAGAAGACGAGCGCGGCGGTTGAATTGACGATGTCCGCCATCCGCGAGCGGATCGACGCGGCGAAGGGAGAACGGGCGGCGTCGGGCGTCGCCGCGGGCGGCGCGGTCCCGCCCCGGTTCGCGCCGGCCGGGCAGACCACGCAGATGATCGTCGGCGCGACCGACTCCTCGGATGCGGCGATCCTGGGCCGGGCGAGCGGGCTCTACGCCGGGCAGCGGCTGCGGCGGGTCTACTACTCGGCCTATTCGCCCATCCCGTCGCACGACGGCCTGCTCCCGGGCGTGACGCCGCCGCTGATCCGCGAGCACCGGCTTTACCAGGCCGACTGGCTGATGCGGTTCTACGGCTTCAAGGTCGGCGAGATCACCGGCGGGGGGGCGGGGGAAAACCTCGACCTCGCGATCGATCCCAAACTCGCGTGGGCGCTGCGGAACCGAGGCTTCTTCCCCATTGATGTCAACAAGGCCTCGCTGGCGGCGCTCTACCGCGTGCCCGGCCTGGGCGTGCGGAACGCGAAGCGGATCGTGGCGGCGCGTCGGACGCGGGCGCTCCGCCTAGCCGACCTCGGGCGGCTGCGCATCGCCCTCAAGCGGGCCCGGCCGTTCATCGTCACGGCAGATCACAACCCCGACGTCGCCCTGCTCGACCGCGACGACTTGCGCGGGCGCATCGCGCCCGCGGATGCGCAGCTCGCCCTCTTCCAGGCGGGAGCCTCGGCGCTGACTGGAGAGCTGTGAGACGCGCCCTTGTTCGTGGCGGCTTCGACGCATGGCGCTCGATCGCCCGCGACCTGCTCGCCGCGGGCGTGCCGCCGAGGGACGTCGCCTGGATCGACGGCGAGGACGGGCAGGAGGCGCTCCCCTCCGACGAAGCCGTCGGCGGCGCGACCAACGCACCGTCGGCGCCGTCGGGCGATGTGTTCGTCCCGCCCGCGTTTCTCGCGCTCGCCGAGAAGGTCGCCTGCCATCGCGAGCCCGCCCGCTGGGAGGTCCTGTACGGCGTGCTCTGGCGTCTGGCCCGCGCCGGAGAGCGCGGGCTGCTCTCCAACGCCGTCGATGAGGACGTCCACCGGCTCGGCCTCTGGGAAAAGGCCGTCCGGCGCGACGTCCACAAGATGAAGGCCTTTGTCCGCTTCCGCCGCATCGAGGTGAAAGCCGACGACGGCGCGGTTCAGGAGCGGTACATCGCGTGGCACCGCCCCGACCACCGCATCATGCCCCTCGCCGCTCCCTTCTTCGCGCGGCGCTTCGGCACGCTCCGCTGGTCGATCCTCACGCCCGTCGGCTCGGCCCACTGGGACGGGGTGGAACTGGCGTACGGCCCCGCCCTCACTCGGCGCGACGCCCCCTCGGGCGATGCCCTCGAGGAACTCTGGACCACCTACTACTCAAACATCTTCAACCCCGCTCGCATCAAACTGGGCGCGATGGTCAAGGAGATGCCGGTGCGGTACTGGGCGGCCCTCCCCGAGGCGGCCGTCATCGACAGGCTCCTGCGCGAGGCGCCCCGCAGGGTCGAGGACATGATGGCAAGGCAGGTCGGGCTCACGGTGACCGCGGCGGACTTCCTTCCCGCGCAGAAGGCCCCGTCCCTGCCGATCCTGCGCGAGGCCGCGTCGGCCTGCCGCGGGTGCGATCTGTACAAGAACGCCACGCAGACGGTCTTCGGCGAGGGCCCGCCGACCGCCCGCGTGATGTTCGTCGGCGAGCAGCCGGGGGACCAGGAGGACGTCGCCGGAAGGCCGTTCATCGGCCCGGCCGGGCAGGTCTTCGCCGACGCCCTCGCCGAGGCCGGCATCGACCGCGCGGCCGTCTACGTCACCAACGCCGTCAAGCACTTCAAGTGGGAGCCCGCCCCCCGCGGCACGCGCCGGATCCACAAGAAGCCCGACGCCCGCGAGGTCCGGGCGTGCAAGCCTTGGCTCGAACAGGAGATCGGGGCCGTCCGCCCCGAGATCGTCGTCTGCCTCGGCGCGACCGCCGCGCAAGCGATGATGGGCGCCGGATTCCGCGTGACCCAAGATCGCGGCCGCTGGTTCAAGGGCACGCCGTGGGCCGCCCGCTGGATGGCGACGATCCACCCCTCGGCGATCCTGCGGATGCCCGACGAGGCGACCAAGGCCGCGGCCTACCGGGACTTCGTGGCCGACCTCGGCCTCGTGGCGGCGGCCATGACGTAGGAGGAGCGCCCCGCAGGGCGGTCCCGGCCAGCCCGTGATATCGTCGGCGCATGATCCCAGCCGGCGGCACGACAGCGACGGACCCGACGAGGGAGAGCGGCCTCGCCGCGCGGGCGTTCCCCGCGCTGGTGTGGTTCCTTGCTACGTTTTCGCTGCTCGGGACACTCGGCCGCTACACCGACGACTACGCCCTGTCGGGCCGCGACCCCGTCCTAGGGGCCATGAACTGGGCCGCGTCGCCCTTCGAGCGGTCGTACTTCTGGAGGCCGCTCCTCCAGGTCTCGCTGCATTACGGCCAGGGCCTGCTCTGGAATCACTGGCCCGTGCTGCACCTGCTCTGCGCCCTGTCGCACGGGCTGACCGCCCTCGCGCTCTTCGCCGTGCTGCGGCGGCTCATCCTCAGCCCGCTCGCCGCCGGGCTGGGCGCGTTGCTCTGGATGGTGATGGCGACGCACTACGAGGTGGCCTTCTGGTTCACGGCGATCACCACGGGGATCCCGGCGGGGCTGGCGATGGTGCTCGTGCTCATCATGATCCGCTGGGCGCGGGGGGGCGGCCGGGGCCTCGTCGTCGCCATGGGCGTCCTGGGCTTCGTCATTCCGTGCTGGTACGAGCAGCCGTCGATGGTCGTGGCGGCCCTGCCCCTGGCCTACCTCGCCGCGTGCCCGGAGGGCGAGCCGTGGCGGCGCCGGCTGACGCGGGCGCTCGTCCCCACCGTCATCTGCGGCCTCGCGGTCGTCGTGTACGTCGCCCTGCTGGTGGGCACGGCGCCCACGACGGTGCGCGGCGGGGCGGGCAGCTTCGTCCGCGCGGCGGAGGTGCCCGGCCGCCTGAGCGAGTTCGCCGGGCAGATGCGATGGATGTTCGGGACGATCGTCCCCGCATCCGTCGCGGCGGGCTTTCGCAACGGGTGGCAAGCCCTGGGCGAGGGTCCGATCTGGCGCATCGCCCTGCTCGCCCTCGCCGCGCTGACGGCGTGGCCGTGGGTCGCGCGGGGCGCGGCGGTCGCGCCGACGGCGCCGGTCCACCCCGTGCGCCGCGGGGTCGTGGTCGCGATGGGGCTGGTCGTCTTCGCCACGGGGTGGTTGCCGATGATTCCCGTCCGCGGGCAGATCGCCGAGACCCGCATGCTGTACTTCCCCGCGCTGGGCGCCAGCATCGCCCTCGCCGCGGCGCTCGACGGCGTGCTCGCCGCGCTGGCGGGGCGCCGGCGTGCCCGCGTCGCGATTGGCGTCGGGGGGGCCGTGTGCGTGCTGGCGGGGTCGGTTTCGCTCTTCGGCTGGCAGGCGGCGATGCGCGAGCGCGGCCGCACCGACGCCGCGCAGCTCGACGCGCTCCGGCGGACGTTCCCCGCGCCGCCCCCCGATGCGGTCTTCGTCCCCCTCGACGACGCCTATCGCCCGATGCGGACCGGCACCGTCGCGGACCACCTGCTGGTGGGCTGGACCGGCACGCCCTGGTCCGCGCCGAAGGCGCTCCAGCACGCGTACGGCCGGATCGACGTCCACTCGACCTCGAAGGGGAACTGGGAGACCCTGCGAGTGACGCACGTGGACGAGACGGGGTTCGTCTTCGGCGGTGAACTCTCTCCGAAGGCCGGCGATGCCGTGCCCGGTGGCACCCGCGTCCCGTGGTCGCGGGCGATCCCGTACATGATCGCCCCCGATGGCCGCGTGCTGCCGGTCGCGCGGATCGTCGTCCGACGCGGCGGGGCCACCGTCGTGATCCGCCCGCCGCTGGTCGCCGGGGCCATCGTGGATCCCGCCGCTCCGGCGGCGATCGAGTGGGTCGTTCCTTCTCAGATGATTCCCATCGAGGCGGCCCCGGCCGAGCTCGTCCCCGCCGCGTGAGCGCGGCCGTCCACGGCCGGATCATCCCCGCGCGCTGGGCGCGCGGGCGTCGGGCGGGCGTGCGGACGCCGGGGGACGGTCGAGCCCGAGCGACGCCGCGGCGACTCCGGTCCCCACGGGGTCGGTCGCGGCGGCGGGAGTGGTCGCGGCGGGCGTCCACTCCTGCACGATCGTCTCGGGGGACTGCTTGAGGTGCTGGTAGATGCGGGCGAGGTACTCGCCGATGATCCCCAGGAACAGGCCCTGCAGCCCCATCGCCAGCAGGAGCAGCACGACGGTCGTCGCGAAGCCGGGCGGCCACGCCGACCCGGCGACGAAGCGGGCGATGACGTAGCCGACCACCAGCAGGCCCGCCGCGACGCACAGCGCGAGCCCGGTGTAGGTCGCGAGCCGCAGGGGGACGACCGAGTGACTGAGCGTGGCGTCGAGCGCGAGGCCCATGAGCCGCGCGACGTTGAACTTGCTCTGGCCGGCGACGCGACGGTCGCGGTCGTAGGGAACGCCGATCTGACGGAATCCCATCGCGGCGATGCGGCCGCGGATGTAGAGGTGGGGGTCTCGGACGCGCCGCAGCTCCTCGATCAAGCGCCGGTCGACCAGGCGGAAGTCGCCCGCGTCGCGGGGGAGATGGTCCTCGCTGATCTTGTCCAGCAGCCAGTAGAACGCTCGTCGGAGGGCCGAGAGAAGGGCGGGCTCGTGGCGATTGCGGCGGACGCCGTAGACCACGTGGTTGCCCTCGCGCCACAGCCGCAGGAACTCGGGGATCAGCGCGGGAGGGTCCTCGAGGTCGCAGTCGAGCTGGATGCAGACGTTGCCCGATGCCTGGAGGTAGCCGGTGAGGATCGAGCGCTGGTAGCCGAAGTTGCGGCTGAAGCGGTAGCCCCGGACGCGGGGGTCGGCGGCGGCGATCGCCGCGATCCGCGCCCACGTGGCGTCGGTGCTGTGGTTGTCGGTGAAGACCATCTCGAGGTCGCACTCGTCGCGCAAGCCGTCAAAGACGGCGACGACGGCGCGATAGCAGCGGTCGACGTTCGCCTCCTCGTTGTACGCGGGCGTGACGATCGACACCAGCGGGCGGGCGGGCCGGTCGGGATGCGGGGTGACGGGGGCGGCGGGCGTGCCGGGGGGCGTCATGATCGCGGGCTCCTCGGGGCGTCGGCGGCGTGGCGGTCCCACGCGGCGCGCAGGCCCTGCTCCAGGCCGATCGTCGGCGCCCACCCCGGCAGGCGGGGGAGGACCGAGACGGGCTCGTGGACCTGGCCGGGGGGGAAGGGGACGGCGCCCCAGTCCGCGATGCCGCCGGGGTCCCCGTCGCGTCCGGCGATGCGCTCGAGGAGGCCGACGATCTCGCGCAGGGGGCGGGGCGTCCCGCTCCCGGCGGCGAAGGTCGCGAGCGCGGGCGCCGGCATGGCGCGTGCCGTCTCCGCGGCGTGGAGGAGGGCGATGGCGACGTCGTCGATGTGGACCATGTCGAGGCGCTGGGTGCCGGGCGTGGCGGGGAGGCGTCGGCCCTCGGCCGCGGCCTTCAGCAGCGCGGGGAGGAGTTTGCCCCGCCAGTCGTCGGGGCCGTAGACGTCGAAGAGCACGAGCGTGATCGCGCGGAGGCCGCGGGGGACGTAGGCCGCGAGCAGGTCGTGCGTCGCCCGCTTGGTGGCGGCGTAGAGCGAGTTGGGCGCGTACGACCCGTCCTGCGCGAACTCCCAGTAGGTGCCTGCGCTCACGACGGCGGGCCGCTCGGCTCCGCCGCCCGCGGACGTGAGGGCCTCGGCGAGGTGGACGGCGAGCAGGGGGCCCGCGTCGAGCATGGCCCGGGCCTCGTCGGGGGTGGGGCGGGGCTGCACCATCGCCGCGAGGTGGATGCACGCGTCGGGGGTCGTCGCGGCGACGGCGCGCTCGACGCTCGCGTACGAGCCGTCGAGCTCGTGGCGGACGACCCCGGGGGGAAGGCGGTCCGTGGCCGATCCGGGGCGGACGAGCGCGTGCACCTCGAGCCCGCGCTCGAGCGCGACGCGGGCGGTGTGCGCGCCGACGTAGCCGGTGGCGCCGGTCAGGAGCACGCGGCGCAGAGGCGGGACGCTCCGGTTGGACGCCTGGCCGCTCACGACGTCCCTCCCGCCTGAGCGGCGTCGATCTGCGCGAGCGTCAGCGCCGTCATCGCGGCGGCGGGCTCGCCCGCGGCGAAGCGGCGGTACCACCGGGCCGTGACGTCGACGGCCTCGGCGAAGGGCAGGCGCGGCGCCCAGCCGAGCTCGGCCCGCGCGCGGGAGGAATCGAGCGTCAGCGCGCGGGCTTCGTGCGGGGCCTTCGCCTCGGGCTCGTGCCGCCAGCGGGCGCTCCCGCCCCACGCCGCGGCGAACGCGCCGGCGACCTCGCCCACGGGGCGGACGTCCTGGGCGGGGGGGCCGAAGTTGAAGGCGGGGCTCACGTCGTCGCCTCGCTCCAGCAGCGCCCGCGCGAGCGCGAGATAGCCGCCGAGGGGCTCGACCACGTGCTGCCAGGGGCGGGTCGCGCCGGGGTTGCGGATGACCAGGTCGGCGCCCGCGGCAAAGGCCCGCGCGGCGTCGGGAAGCAGGCGGTCCTCGCTCCAGTCGCCCCCGCCGATCACGTTGCCGGCGCGGGCGGTGGCCAAGGCGGCCCGCCCGCCCGCCGCGGACCGGAAGAACGAGAGGCGGTACGCGGCGGCGACGATTTCGGAGCACGCCTTGGACGCGGCATAGGGGTCGTGGCCGCCCAGGGGATCGACCTCGCGGTAGGGGTACGCCCACTCGCGGTTCTCGTAGCACTTGTCGGTGGTGACGACGACGACGGCGCGGACCGAGGGGGCGTTGCGGGCGGCCTCGAGCACGTGCGCGGTGCCCATGACGTTGACCTCGAAGGTCTCGACGGGGCGGCGGTACGAGCGCCGGACGAGGGGTTGGGCCGCGAGGTGCAGGACGGTCTCGGGCTCGAAGACGCGGAGGGCGGCGTCGACGGCGGCGGCGTCGCGGACGTCGCCCACGACGTGGTCGCAGCGGCGCTGGAGCCCCAGGGCGGTGAACATGCTCGGGGTCGTGTCGGGGGGGAGCGCGAAGCCGCGGACGACGGCGCCGAGTTCGGCGAGCCAGAGGGTGAGCCACGAGCCCTTGAACCCGGTGTGGCCGGTGACGAGGACGCGGCGGCCGCGCCAGAAGGCCGGGTCCGGCGCGAGCGAGCCGCGGACGGGGCGGGGCGGGGGCGCGTGCGGGCCGGCGGGTACCGTGGGGTGGGGGGGTCCGGGGGTCACGGCCAGGACTTCCACGGCGCCTTGCCCGAGGCCCAGAGTTCCTCGAGATGCTGCTTCTCGCGCAGGGTGTCCATGGGCTGCCAGAACCCGCGGTGCTCGAAGGCCATGAGCTGGCCCTCGGCGGCGAGGCGCTCCAGAGGCTCGCGCTCCCAGGAGGTCTTGTCGTCGGCGATGAAGCCCAGCGCCTCGGGCTCGAGGACGAAGAAGCCGCCGTTGATGAGCGAGCCGGTGCTCTCGGGCTTCTCGCGGATGGCCCCGACGCGGCGCTCGGCGACGTCGAGCACGCCGAAGCGGCCGGGGGGGCTGATGGCGGTGACCGTGGCGAGCCGGCCGTGGGCCTTGTGGAACCGCACGGAGGCGCCGATGTCGACGTCGCTGACGCCGTCGCCGTAGGTCGCGCAGAAGGTCCCGCCGGCGACGTGGGGGGCGACGCGGCGGAGGCGCCCGCCGGTCATGGTCTCCTGACCGGTGTCGATGAGCGAGACGCGCCAGGGCTCGGCGGCGGTGTCGTGCACCTCCATCGCGCCGGTGGTGACGTCGATGGTCACGTCGCTGCGGTGCAGGAAGTAGTTGGCGAAGTACTCCTTGATGAGATATCCCTTGTAGCCGAGGCAGACCACGAAGTCGTTGATCCCGTGGGCGCTGTACATCTTCATGATGTGCCAGAGCACCGGGCGGCCCCCGACCTGAACCATGGGCTTGGGGATGCGGTCGGTCTCTTCGGCGAGGCGTGTGCCAAGCCCGCCCGCGAGGATGACGGCCTTCATGGAACGATTCTCCGTCGCGTGGGGGACCGGGGCGGCCGAGACGACCGGGGGCGTGGCCGGGGCGGGCGTCAGGTGAGACCCT
>Ga0209490_10002941_pt1 | contig 16020 bp, 6 predicted proteins | sample MAT06_FD_187209 | JGI IMG/M metagenome (GOLD analysis project Ga0209490, IMG submission 187209) | Freshwater microbial communities from Lake Fryxell liftoff mats and glacier meltwater in Antarctica - MAT-06 (SPAdes) (version 2) | ecosystem: Environmental > Aquatic > Freshwater > Ice > Liftoff...
AGCCGCCGTGTGCTGAAAGCTGCGGAACGAGTGAGCTCGCTGGTTCACGTCCGCCGCCGCCAATTGCTTCGCCGCCAATTGCTTCGCCGCCAATTGCTTCGCCGCCGGCCCCGCCGGCCCCGCCGGCCCCGCCGACCCCGAGGTTGAGCGACCCTCCGAATGGCCCCAGTGTTCCGATGTGAACTGGTGGCCGACCAGCAGCTCCGCTCACAGCGTTCCCACCGAGGGCGATGCTTGCCCCGCCCACCGGATCATTCCCTCGGCCACCTTGACCCCCGGCTCCCCCGGCAGCCGCACAGCCGTTGTCAGCGACAGCATCGCAATCTTCATCTTGCCCGTTCCCGCAGACCTCAGCTACGCAACGTTCGACCCCGGAGAATGCGCGCGTCAACAGCGTGCGTACACCGGGATTGAGCACGGTGGCTCCGAAGGTTAACCCGATGTCGCAAAAATGATCAGCGTCGGAGCCCCCAATTTGGCTGATCGCGCCCACCCAGCTTTCAGCACTCCCGAACAAGATGGGCCCCCCGGAATCCCCAAAGCAAGCACTTCGCCCCTGCAACTGAATGATACCGCTCGCTGGATCAAAACCTGTAATCGTCGCGGTAGCCGAACGTCGGGTACCATTTGTGCCTAGAGTGAGTGAAGAGAGCCCAAACCCCACCATCACAAACCTCTGTTCCGATTGCGCAGCATAGTCCCAGGCAATGCTTTGAATGTGTGTTCCTTCAGGAACTGGAGCCGTTAAGCGGAGTACGGCAACATCTTGCCCTGCGGCTACCGCTGCGTTCACCGCGCCTTCCAGGGGGGCTCCGACCCAATCCAGCGAGCGCACGCTCCGGAAGACCAACGCTTCCTCGCTGGGTCCAAATCCCACGCGGAAGCCAGCAGCCGCCAACACGTGATCGCCCTCCGGACGGACCGCGAACGCACAGTGCAGAGTTGTCACGATCAACTCGGGGTGCACCACGGTTCCGCTGCACACAAAGGACTGAGCCGGGTGCGTGAGCCACACGACGCCGCGCTCCTGGGGCGCGAGATCACCATCGATCAAAGCCGCGGAAGCTTCCGAGCTGGAGCGACGAGCTGGAGGCTGCTGTGACGTCTCAGACGGCGTGGAGCACGCCAACAGGCTGAGCCCCGTGCCGATAAGCGTGCGGCGAAAGCGACCGACTTTCGTCCAGCGTCCAGTCGGGTGCAGCGGCTTCACGGCGCGCAGAGCCTAGCATCAGTTGGTGCCCTAGGAGGGCTCCACTTGGCTGTTTAGATCTCAATCGACCCTGGTCTGAAGTTCGCCCTTGCCCGCGCATACGAGGACAAATAGGCTTCGTGCGTGCTGAACCGTTGGTGCGTGTGGGTGTTCGTGGTGCTGTTCGCTCCAGGTTGCGGGGACGATATGCCGATGGCGTGTCCAGCCGGCAACTGCACGCCGCAGGTGAAGTTGAAGCTCGGACAGAGCTGCAACACGGATGTCAATTGCCAAGCACCGGCCTTTTGCCTCAACCAAGCTTCTGATCGGTTCTTCGGAGGAGGCAGCGCGCTCGGCGTGTGCGTTGCGGATTGCAGCAGCGACGCGAGCGCTTGTTCCCAATTCGCGAGTGCCGAGTGCGTGCCCGTATCGACGGAGGGCAGCGGAGCCGCGCTCTGCTTTGAAGCCTGCAGCTTTGGGAAAGAAAGCGCGGATAAGTGCCAGAATCGTGATAATCTCGTCTGCGATCGACTGCCCGGGCAGAGTGCCAATCAGGGCTTCTGCCGTCCGATCTGTGAATTGGATTCAGATTGCGGAACACGCAAGTGTGATCGGCTCCACGGCGTCTGCGTGGAGAATGCGCCGAGCACCAGCGAATTCGGCAAAACTTGCGATATCCAGGCAGCCGCACCCAGTTGTGGCGGCATTTGCCTTAGATTAACGTCTGATTATGCTGTCTGCTCCCACCGTTGCAAGTTCGGCCAAGGCATGGATTGCCAGACGGCCAGCAGCGCCGCAGGTTCCTGTGTTTTCCCTGCCGGTTCTGGCACTCTCGACGATACTGGCTTTTGCAGCCAACTTTGTAATTGCAATACGGAATGTAGCCACGCTCAAGCGGTGTGTGATCCCTTTGGTAATATTGATTTAGAGCAAACGTTCGGGAAAAAGGGTGTGTGCGCACCGCCCGCTTTAGCCCAGGTTCCGGCCGGGATTACGCAGTGTTTGTAGGGTGAAGGTCCGTGAAAGGCTGGGTTTGGGGCAAGATTCAGCGCCTCAGAGAGCCCAACGAAGTACGGCAGATTTTGCTAGGTAGAGAAAACTGCCGCGGCAGATTTTGACAGAGTGTGAAATCTGCCGTAGCCTGAACGGGTGAAATCGCCTAAAACTCGCTATCTGACAGCTCAGGTTAAGGCGGACCTCGAACGCAAGATGGTGTTCTTGGCGGGGGCGCGCCAAGTTGGGAAAACAACCTTGGCGAAAGGTCTCTCGGGTGGAAGCCGCGGGTACTTGAACTGGGACGCTGCCGAAGATCGCCAAGCCATCCTGACTCGACAGCTCCCCGTATCGCCACTCTGGGTTTTCGACGAAATCCACAAGCATCGTGCTTGGCGTGGGTTTTTGAAGGGCCTCTACGACAAGCGCGCGGCGCGCCAAAAGATCTTGGTCACGGGTAGTGCCCGGCTCGATCTCTATCGCTACGGCGGTGATTCGCTTCAAGGGCGCTATCACCTCTTGCGTCTGCATCCGTTGAGCGTTGCCGAACTGAAGCTCAAGTCTGACGCAGACTTTAAGAGTTTGTTGCGTTTAGGCGGATTCCCAGAGCCATTTTTTGGCGGCTCGGAAGTTGAAGCACGGCGCTGGTCTCGAGAGTATCGGTCGCGGTTAGTGCGCGATGATATTGCTAGCCTGGAGCCGATATCCGATCTTGGAAATTTGGAGCTGTTGATCCTGAGATTGCCAGATTTGGTGGGCTCTCCGCTTTCGATCAACGCCCTGCGCGAAGATCTGCAAGTTAGCCACAGAACGCTCGAGAACTGGGTGAGCGTGTTGGAACGCATGTACGCGGTATTTCGAGTGCCCCCTTTCGGCACTGCACGGCTCCGAGCCGTGAAGAAAGAACAGAAGCACTATCACCTCGATTGGAGCCTGGTAGCCAATGAAGGCGCGCGTTTCGAAAACCTGGTGGCGTGTCACCTGCAGAAATGGATCCACTTTCTGGAAGACACTCAGGGGCGAGACGTCGAGCTGCGCTACTTCCGTGACCGGGACGGTCGCGAGGTAGATTTTGTGGTGACCGAGGGAAGGAAGCCCATCTTGCTCGTCGAGGCGAAGCTCTCGGACACCCATCCAGATCGCAGCCTACGTTACCTTGTTTCTAAGTTTCCAGGCATCCCAGCCTTTCAGCTGACGGCGCAGAACCTCAAGGATTTCGTCACGCCCGAGGGGATTCGAGTGTGTTCGGCGCTGACATTCTTGCGGACGTTGATTTAGGCTGAAGCGCGGGAGAGAATCGGGGTGGACGACTACGAAGCCACGCGACGCATTCGCTCGCGCCCTGGTAGCTTCAGGTTTGGTGACTGTCCAGGCCAGGTGCAGCTGCGGAGCCCATTGCTCAGTTCGGTGTGAAAGGCAGTGTTATCAGAGGCAAAGGTCGAATGCCGACGATCAGATCGGAATTGGGGCGATTTTGGAGTTGGCCGCTCGCATCGATCCAGGTGGTAGCCAGAGCTGGCGAGTAGCGGCGAGGAAGCAGCGCTAGAAGGGGAGAGACTTGATCGCCTGTGCGCGGGGTGTTGACGATCAGGGGCAGCTCTTGAAGCGGCGTGAGCACGCCGGGCGTGAGGGCGGACCAGCCGAGCTCTTGGAAGAAAGGCTCTTGGCCCAGGGTGGAATTGAGCGGGCTCTCGGTTTCCCAAGCGACGTAAACGCGGCCTTGACTGAACGCGACCGAGGGGCGCTTGCGGTTGAGATCACTCACGTCAGCGTACGGTGAGGTGAGTGGCAGGATCGCAGTGGTCAAGACCGAGCCGGGCGCGGCTGTGTCGAGAATTGCATATCGGATCTCGCTCGCCGTTAGCAGCGGGCCGCCCGCCGAGAACACTAGGAGCAGATGGGACGCATCCAACTGGGTGAGGCTGGGCCGATCACCTACGGGGCCAGGAGGAAAGATTTCCGTTTCCCAGGCCATGTTGCCAGCCGAGACGCGGACACGCTCGCCTGTGTCCAAGCTCACACGCCACGCAGCCGCCCAGCTTCCGGAGAATGCAGCCAGGCTTACTGAGGTCTCGAAATCTGCGGTTGCTACCAAAGGTTGCTCGGGCGCTAGCGGGGCTAGATCGAGCGAAAATCGCCGATATTTCAGGTTGAGACTGTCCTGCCACGCCACCATGAGCTCTTGGCCCAGCGCGAGGATCGCCGGCAGCTCCTGTGCCCCATTCGCGAAGGCGTGCGCCATGGTCACCGCAGACAAGACTGGCGTCGCTGTCACATCAATGGTGCGGAGCAAAATGTCGCCCGTGCCGCTCGGCTTGCCCACCCACGCTACGGCGTATCGGCTTCCCGACAGCGCTGCAACTGCAGGATCAGCTTGTGCGGTGACGGAGCTGCCGAGCGAAACTTCAACAGGCGCCAAACGCGTGCCGCTCGCGTCGAAGGCTGCCAGAAACAACGCAGGCTGAGCGATACCTTGCACGTACGCCACAGCGAAACCATCGGGAGCACCGCTGATAGCCTGCTGACCACCTTGCAGCTTCCGAGAGAAATCGGAGCTGGTACCCACCTGTTCCACACCGAGCACACTTTGGACACGACAATCAGCACTGCAGGCATCCACAGCAGGCGCAGGGTTCAGATCGTCGCACTCTTCGAGCACGGGATCTCGAATGTCATCGCCGCAGAATACGGAGACGGGAGCAAGCTCCTCTGGGGCACCACCGGTACCACTTCCGGCTATCGGCCCGCCGCCGGTGCCGCCACCAGAGCCCCCATTGGCTTCCGCGCCACCGCTCGGGGAAACAGCCTCGCCGCCGGTGCCGCCGCCAGCTGGGGCGCCCCCAAAAACAGCCGAAATGCCGCCGGAATTCGCTGATCCTGAAACGCCAGTTGAGCCTCCTACCGACGAGCTACCAGGAGCGCCGGAACCGCCAGGAGCGCCGGAACCGCCCGCGTTTTTAATATCCGGGAATGATGGATGGAATGATGATTTCTTGTCGGATGTGAACAGGCCACAGCCTGGGAGGAGCGATGCAAGAGCGATGGCGAGTGCAAGGTAACGGCGAATGGCGAGGAGGCCGCGGGGCTGGCGTGTGACAAAATTCGAGCCGCGCACCATGGGACGGCTGGACCATCTCGCGGAGGAGACGAAAGAGCAAGCGTCTCGATAGTGCGACTTGGGGGGGCGGTTTTGGGAGTTTGCCGACGTCTACGGCGCCTGGTTAGGGGTTTACCCTTGGTTTACCCTTGGTTTAGGCGTGCGGTTTCGGGTGGCGCGATAAGAGTGTTCTTGCAGTCGAATGTGTCCGTTCGGAAACAGACTCGTGCGGTGATGTTTGCGCTCGTCAGGCAGTTGAGCTGATGGCCAAGTTTGTGGTGACCCTAGGGTTGACAGACTGAGATCCAATCAAGTACGTCGCTCATGAACAGGGCAGGGAGAGAGACCTGACGTTGGTTTTTATGTGGATTGAGCGAAACAGCACCTTGCGCGGAATGAGCGCGGTCGGACTTGCTTTCCTGCTGAATAGCTGCGGCGGAGATACGCAGGTCATTCAGGTTCTGCCCGCGATGAGCGCGGAAGTTGGAGGCGCGGGTGCGGTTTCGGGGAGCTCTGGCGGCTCCGGCGGGCGTGCAAGTAATCTGGTCGGCGCCGTAAGTGGCGGCTCGGGCGGATCTGTCGCGACGATTGGAAGCGGTGGGGCGGTGAAGACGAGTGGGGGCGCGGTTGGGATCGGGACTGGCGGGATGGCGAGTGGTGGGGTTGGGGTGCCGGGTGGTTCGGGTGGGGCGGCTGCTGGAGGCGCTGTGGGGGTTGGGGGAATGTCGGGGCAAACTGGCGGCGTTAGCTCGGGTGGAAGTGGCGCCGGGGGTGCCCCGCCGATGACGGAGGCTTTGTGCAAGTTGGGGATGCCGGGGACAGATGCGGGGTGCAATGCGGTTTTAGGCGACGTAAGGCATGAATTCGTTTGGGGTGGCCATTGCTATTCGCTTCACTACCTTGATCCCTATATCGGCGATTCCTCGTGGAACACCGCGAAGGCGGTGTGTGAGCAGTGGGGGGGGACGCTCGCTTCTCTGAACTGCAGCGAAGAATACACATACATCGAGTACACGTTCTCCAAGTGGTATTGGGATGGCTTTGGTCCGTATCCAACTGGCCTACTCATGAATCTCGGTGTGGGCGGAGTTCGCGTTGGCGGGGATAACCATTGGGCCTGGCTGAACGGGGATCCATGGGAGTTCATGCTGCCTGCGACCGCTCTCGACAACGGCTTGGGCTGCATGACGGTGTTATATCCGGGAAAGTCAACGGAGACGTCGTGCACAGCCTCCGTCGAAGGATTCGTTTGCGAGCGTCCGCTTAATTGAACTTGGGGAAAGGGTACAGATTTATGACAATATTGAACAATGTGAGCGTTCTGAGATCGGCATGCGCACTCGGTGGGTTTTTGTGCATGGTTGGCTGCGGGAGAGAAGAGCAATTTCGTTCGGTCGACTCTGCTGCAGCCGCACCAAAGCCTTCCGCAGTGACCGCAAATGAGAGTCAGATCGGCGACCGCGTGGCGGTTTCCGCGGGCCAGGCCACGGTGGGTTTCGTGGGCAATGAGCTGACGCAGGCGGTGGCCCTTCAGGCATTTCGAATCTCCAAGTACCCCGTTACGCGCGCGCAGTTTGATGCTTGTGTCAACGCTGGCGCGTGCAAGCCTTCGGGGAGCTGCACGGCGGATACAGGTCAAAATGCGTCACCCCAGCAGGCTTTCCGATGTGCAGACCTCGCAGGAACGAAGGCCTATTGTGCCTGGGTCGGGGGCACCCTCCCAACGCTAGATCAGTGGCTTGTTGCCGCCCGCGGGCCAGATGTTAGCCCGTATCCGTGGGGATCGACCCCTCCCAGCTGTGCGCAATACGCTCCCGATGATTCCGAGGACTGCGTATCAGCGACGGACAAGAAGGGCGTCGTGGGTGAGCATCCTTCAGGTGCGTCACCGTCGGGCATGCAGGACGCGCTCCTCACTCGCACCGAGCTCGTTGCCGGAACCCCAAGGGCTCCGTTTCTAGTGTGCGAGGGTCAAGGAAGCACCTGTCTCGTTCAAAGTCAGGTTGACGGTGGCCTCAGAGGCGTCGGTCCAGTTGCAGAGGGCGCCACGAGCATAGGGCAGTACGGATTTCGTTGTGCATGGGGTTCAAAATGAAAACAAAAGTTTCACTTACTTTGGCTCTTTTTGGATGCTTCACGGTGGTTGCAGGTTGTTCAAGTGCACCTGAGAAGGAGCGGCTAGGAGTAGCCCATCAGGCCGTCGCTGCGTTGCCGCGGGCGGGCTTCTTGCCATATCCGATCAAGCTAAAGAAGCAGTTGGTCCTTGACGCGGGCGGTGTCCCGGTCTCCCCCGCAGTGTTGAACTCGACGGCGGCCGTCGAGCAAAACTTACAATCGTTTACTCGGGACAAGACGGCAGGCGGCGACGTGCAGCGCGCCTGGGGGGGACGTCTCGGCGATCTCTACGCTGCCGATGCGTACGCCCAGTGCGCTACTACTGGCCCAGCTCACAGGGTTAAACTCTTCACGGACGGCACTCCGACGGTTGAGCGGCATGAGTCGAGCGACACGTACCTGAGGCTTCTTCATGACTTGATGGACGATAACGTCTGCACAACGCTCGACCCAGGTGTTGACCTGGAAACTCGAACGGATGACGTGAAGGCAGAGTCCAGCGAGATCCTGGGCTATTGGAGGGCTTCTAGAAGAACTCGCTCGTGCAACATTGACACCTCGACGGCCGCGGCGGCTGCAGTCGACGTGATCGGACGGACCATCGACCCACTCTACACATCGCTTGATTGGCGAGTTAACAACCCCTTCGGCCTTTTAGGCACGGCCCCCCTTATCGCGGATGCCCTTAAGAATGCCGTCTGGGTGCTTGACTACGCGGATCTGAACCTCTGCATGGCGTTGCAGCTTCGCGAGAGTCTCAATGGCGCGGATGTGCTTTTCGCGAGCGCGGATGAGCTCCTCTACCTCCAAGGTATCGTTCGTGATCGCGCGCAGCTCGCCACGCTGCAATACGCGTTAATAGCGAAGGTGCTCGCTGCACCCTCAGGGTACTGCACCCTCAGGGTACTCAAAGACGATCACCGACTCGTCGAAATACCTGGTCGCCCTGAGGGCTTGGGCTGATTCGCTATTCCCATCGCAACTTATGAAGCTGGGCCAGGACTCTGCTCTCGCCACAGCTATTCTGGTGGACTCGGCGGGACAAATGGCCGATCTTTTGGGCCGTCGAGCATCGGCGCGTCGGTCCTCAGATGTTCCAACTTTTGGACTTTCCGGACAGTCGACCGGCTACGTTGGCAACGGGGGAGAACAGCCCGTCGTAGATTGGGGCGTTTCGTCGGCCCGCCTTCGGATTCTGAATTTGATGTACGGTGGAGAACCGCTTGGCGGCCTTGGGAACAGCCTAAACCTCCAGGTGTGGCCCTACCAAGCTCCGGGGGCCATTCCTTCGATTCGTTCAAGCTCCGTGTTCGTTCGGGAGCCAGTCAGTGAGCCCCAGGTAGCCGCACTCTTTGGACTTGCGCGGGGGGTTGCGACCCAGCCCGGAAGTGCTGAGCGCGGTGCCCTCCAGCTCAAGCGAGTGGCGAGCATCGCGCCGCTTGCCAAGGTTAGCGCCCAGCCGGTCTTGGTTGATGAGGACGCCAGCGCGCTTCACCTTTACCGTCGTGTCGAAGTCGATGTGCGCCAGCGTGAGTGCCAGCAGGCCCAAAACGGTTCCGTGTGTGACGCCTCGAGTATCTGGCGAACGTTGCCCGCCGCCGCAGGTTTCGCACCACTCACGGGTCAGTACCAGGGATACCGGGTCTTCGAGCGTTATCGCGTCGAACCAAAGCATGCGCTTTCGCTCGTTCGAGCCCTTTCTCAGAGCCTAGGGACGCTACCGCAAGCTTCAGGTCTGACGTACGCAAATCGCGACTTTGGAAGAACACGATCGACACGGAGGTCCTACCAGCCGGGGCCTCAGGAATGGACAACTTACCTGTACGAAACCCCCTCGCACGTCACCGGCAAGCACGCCATCGTGACTTTGGATCCCGATCCTGGCGACGGCGTCGACACAACCGAGTCCTGGTTAGAAGTGGATCCGGCATTCACCCTGCAACCCTTTACTGCGACAGAAAGAGCTACCCCCTACCTCGTTGAGGTTCCTTGGCCCCGTACGATGTACCTGGAAGGCGAGGGGCACTGGGGAGCAGTTACTGGTATCAATGAAACGGCCGGCGGAGCGCTGAATCACAAGGTTGGCGTAGTCAGTGTGTTAACCTACGCTCGCGAAGCGCTGGTCACGGTAGACCCCGCGTCCAATGGATTTTTCCCCGAAGCTAGTAAGGTCGTCAGCGTGATTGAGAGCGCCATTGGGACTAAGACCATGGCTGTCCGCGGGCAGACCGTCTTGAATCCGACGACGAAAACTGTAGAGCAAAAAACCTCAGGATCGAACAATCTCTTCGTCGTCGACATCATTGAACCGTCGACCACACCTGCGGAGACGCTTGTGATGGTGCCAAACGGGTCGCGAGGACTCCAGACTGGAACCCGAGACAAGAATTTCACGATGTTCGGGGAAACGAAGAGTGCTCGAGACCAGTTGGACGCCATTAGCCCGATTGCGAGTTCGGTGGTCGCTGGCCTAAATGCACCGGTTACTGGGGGCCTCACACTGCGTTCGTTCGAGTTCACTCCACAACGCCCCGCAGCTCCAGCAGCGGGACCTCCTCAGTATGCGGACGCTTTGTTCCTAAAGACCGGAACGGGTGAGACCGCCTCCTATTTAACCGCGCACACCGACGGCATTACCACGCTCTATAACTATGGCTTGTTCTTTAGCTGGGGCGGAAGTCTGAATAGTTTTGTTGATCGCGTCATGGCGACCCAGGCCGTCGACTGGTCAAAGCCGGCGTATGATGGATTCGGAATTCCCACCGACTGGTTACCTCCTTCAGATGCTTCATTGATTGGAGGAACAGAGGGAGAGGATAGCTATCACTACTACCTCCGCTCGGCAAAGGACGCGGCTCAGAGCGCTACGGCCGCGGTTCAAACCGCGATAGACAGTCTGACTGAGCAAGTGAAGGACAGTCAGGCGTTAACAGCTGCTCAGGAGAGGAGCCGTACATTGGCGGGCTTGGAGGTCAATGAACTCTGCGGAACTGGGGCAGACTGCAATATTCCCAAGTCCATCTTCAGGCTTACGCTTGACCCATCCAGTTGCGCTAGGGTCGCTGGGGCCCAACCCATTGGAGGAAGTCAGGATAGCGTCGCTTCTGCCGTGAGCTACTGCAAGTCAGACTTGCAGAATCTTGAGGCCACGTTACCGGCGATCAGTTTACCCACCACGGTGCTGAGCGCCCAGAATAACCTGCAGCCCATTTTCAGCCAAACCGTTAACGGAAAAGCAATCACTCTCCGAAACGGGAAACTCCTCGACGTGCTCCTCAAACAATGGTCGGCGCTCGAGTCGCTGAGCGACTCGCTCGACCAGCATGTTGATTCCCTCGTTGTTTCGGGAACCGAGATCGCTCTTGCGGTGAAGGAAGCGACCGTCGCCCGGCAGGACCTGGCGAAGGCGGAAGCGGACGAATTGACGCCCTTTGCGTCCTTGATCGCAACAATCCCCGGGCTCTTTGGGAAGAAACTGGCTCTAGAGGAAGCCGAAGCGCGAGAAAAAGATCAGCGAAAAGTGCTATTCGACGCTGCCTATTTTGCATGCCGACCGGAGGCATTCAACGAGGCAAAATGGGCGGGTAACGGTGTAAAAGCCGCTGTCCACGTGCTCCGTGCAGACACCGCAGGCGTTGCCCAAGTGGGCACTGAAACAGAAGCGTGCTACGAGAAGAACAAAGCACTGAAAGGGCAGGCCTTGCTATTCACGTGCGCGGCTGACGGCTACTTCGGGGGACGCAATGTCGAATTCAATCCTGCCACGCATGTAGCCCAGATGAACACGTGTCGGGCGGCCGCGGGACAGCTCGAAGCCTATGACGATCCGACCGGAGACCTAAAGGTGGTCCGGGACACTCAGCACGCGGCCATTCAGGCGGAGATCTACGCGGCAATTAATCTGACAAAGATCCAAAAGGATGCACTCATGGCGGCGTCTCAGGCGGCACGTGACCGAATCAGCGCGGCTGAGACCCGGGTCCAATTGGCGTACGAAAACGCTGGTGTTCAGAGTCATACAAGGCTTAACGCGATCTTCGAGCGTGTTCGCGATATGGTACGACTCAGTGCCGAAGTGGCCCAGATTCGGCTTGAAGCGAAGAATGCCAACCAAAGAAACAGGCTCGAAGGTCAACTCGCGGCTGCGACATCGGGCACCCAGAGCGGCCTCCGCCGCCAGTTCCGGAGCTATGACTTGTGGAGGGCAAAGGCACTGCTAGAGGGTGCACGTCGACTCGGCGGTGCAGCCCGGCGAGCAATTGAGTCTCGCTTTGTGCTGGACCTGTCACAGGTCACAGACCAGCAAACGTTCGTAGCGGCGCCCTCAACATGGGCGGACGAGATCTTCGATGCCGACTTGAACGCCCCTTCGGTAGTCGGGCTGTCCGTGTTTTCAGGCACCAGCAACGGGACTGTTTATGCAAATAAGCTCCAGGACTATGTGGATAATCTGGAGCGGTTTGTCCAAGGGTACACGATATCGAACCCTGTTTCTGTTGCCGGAGCAGACACCGAAGTTGTGTCATTTCCGGCGCCGAACGCAGCATTCAACCTCGACTCCCCACTTGCGGTGACAACCTCGATGATCGCTCCGGAGTCACAAGGGTGGAGCTTTTATTGCCCTGAAACGACGCAGTGGTATCCTAACCCTACTGCTGGGAATCGCCCGGACTCATTCTCGACGCCAACGATTCCTGGGGCCGTTTCACCGGTGTCCATGGATACATTGTGCAACGGTCTGCCTCCAACGCTCGCGCGTTATGATTTCTCGCTAGACCCGTGGGGTCGGCTCAATAGCTCAATTGCTTCCGAACCCTTCGTGCAACGGCATAATGTTCGCTGGCGGCGGCTCGCGGTCAACTTAGTTGGTACCGGCATTCACGATTGTTCCCAGGCTCAGTCCAAGGACGACTGTTACTCGACGTCGTTCCTGAGGTACACACTGGAGCACAACGGACCATCGTGGGTGACGAACAGCGACGCCGAGTGGCGGACCATGGACGTTCCCGCGGCATTTGTGGAAGGCGGCAAGGCGATCACTACTGAGGAGTGGCTCGACCCCGTCAGCAAAGGGTGGAACCTGCCACAGATCGGCGCCGTTGCACGCGGAGAACTGCGTGGTCGACCGGTGTCCGGAAGTTATTCTATAACGTTGCAGCTGGGACCTGAGGTTCGTCTCGACCGCATCGAGCGCGTTCAGCTGTTAACCGAGACAGACTACTGGGTCCATCAAGGGGATGATCGCGGTATCCAGGAGTCAGGCGGTCGACGCATTGAGGCCCCAATCTGGGACCCGGAACGACTGCCCCCCTTAGTCGCATGGTTTAGCCCCCGGCGGGGCACAAGCTTCGACACTATCGGTCCTACGATTGGGGCCCTAAATACCTGGGTGGATCAAACAGCGAATGCAAGGGTCGTCACCCAGACATCGACTGCACGGCCGGTCGTAGCAACCGATAGTGGTACAAGTTGGCTTAAGTTTGACGGAAGCGACTCCCTCGCAATTCCCGATTCTGTGCCGCTTAGCCCCGCTGGCAAAGCCACGTATGCTTTTTGGGCGGCGATCCCTAGTTCCGCAACGCCGCAATACCTTCTCAGTCAGTGGGGCGCATCGCAGCGGATTCAGGTTTTCCGGGATGCACAGGGGCTGATTAACGTCAATGTTCGCGATAGTGTTGCCAGTACCACGGCGAGCTCGAAAACAACTGTTGCCGTCGACACCGCATGGCACTTCTGGACGGTTGAATTCAAGGGCGACGAACCCGTGGCGAATAATCGAGTCAAGCTCTACCGCGACGGTGTGGCGCAGACCCTGACGGTAACTGGTACAGTTCCGACTTCACTGTTTGACTCGACGCTTCCAGTCTCGGTTGGTTCCGACGCTGGCGCCAATTTCTTCTCCGGCAAGCTAGGCCCCCTCTACATCCTCAACGATGTGCTCAGCTACGGCGATCGCCTCCAGCTCATGGCCTTCGAATCCCCCGTCGCTCCCTGGAGTCCCCGCCAAGAAGACTCACTCGTTGGCTGGTGGTCACCCCGCAAAGACTTCCGCTTGGAAACCGACGGAACCGTCAGCGTAGTGGGCGACATGGGTGCCTTCAACAACGACGCGGTTCAGAACACCGCAGCCTCGCGCCCCGCGCGCGTCATCGAGTCTGGTGCACCCGCGCTCGCCTTTACGAGCGGAAGTGCCAAGAACCTGGTGGTCGCCGATTCGCCGTCGCTCAGCTGGACGCAGAAAGGCACCTACGCGTTTTGGGCACGCGTAGACGCATCACAAGACTTTCTTATGCTAGACCAAACGCAAGGTGGACTACCCACCACGCGCTTCACTGTACGGTACTACAACGACTCGCAGGTTTTGGTGCAGGTTAACGGCGCAACGGCCGAGGGAGCAGTGTCGATCGCTGGGAGAAGTGATTATCGGAACTGGCACTTCTACGTCGTGCAATTCGACGGCGCCGCTGTCGGAAATGCTGCTCGCCTTAGGTTGTTCATCGATGGCGTTCCGAAGTCGATAACCTTTACAGGTACCGTGCCTGCAGCGTTGGTCGACTCAACCCTGCCGTTAACGATCGGCGACTACCGCCCCGCTGGCTTTAACGGCCGGATCGGCAGCGTTTACGTGTTCAACAACGTCCTGGACGACAACCGTCGTTCGCTCTTGATGGAGTACGAAGCGCCCTATTCCAAGGCCGTTCCGATGAGTGCCCTTCAAGTCTGGATGGACCCTACCATTGGCCTCACAAAAGTCGGGACGACAACCCAGATTTCGTCGTGGGCTAACCAGGGCCTTTTCGCGAGCAGCCTCACGGCATCCGGAACGGTGTCCGTCAACAATGCCATCGGTGGTCAGTCCAGCATCTACTTCCCTGGCGGAGCCTTCCTTACGTCGGGAACGATGACAGGGCTTTTGCCCGCTGGTAGCGACGCCACCGTGATCACAGTGGCAAAGCCGGAAGTAGCGACCGCGCTTGGGGACATTCGCGCGATTCTCGACTTGGAACCCACCACGACAACGACCAATCAAGCCATCTCGCTCTTTCACTACGTCAACGCCACCGTTGGGCCTCCAGGGCAGATGACCTTCAGAGTCGTGAGCGGGAACACCGACGCGAAGGGGAATTACGGCGACTTCCCAACGGCTCACGTCCTGATTGGTCGGCACACACTGGCTCGACGCGACCTTTATGTGGACGGCAAGCTGATCGGGTCCAGCACGGATCCCGTACTCGCGAGTCAACAATTAGGCGCCAACTTCCTTAGACTCGGTGGATTGTTTAATCCCAATCCCTACGGCTTCCAGGGCGAGCTTGGTGACACCTTGATCTGGCCCCGGGCACTTTCGAACGCTGAGATCAATCGAGTAACCCAGTACTTGTCCGGCAAGTACCAAATACCCGTCACAGCCCTCCCTTAACCCGCGGCGCATTGGAGATATTCGATGTCACATCGCCCGTTGCTGCGAGGTGTCACGCCGGACCAGCTTGAGGTCCGGCAGCGTCACCCCCTTTGGCGCCCTCGGTTTCTGCTGCTGGGTGCGATTGCCCTCGCGGCGAGCGTTACGCCAGCGCTCAAGGGCTGGCATCAAGCGGGTGCGGCGGAGGCCTCCACCGCCGAATATTCGGAATCCTCCCGCCAGACGCTCTCTTCACATTTCTCCGGCACCGCGAGCACATCGTCCGCCCCGGCCAGCCTCGAACCAAAGTCAACAGGCACTACAGCGCCAGAGCCGGCCGCATCCAGCAGCAATCAATCCGAGCTGCCTGCACTCGCCAGCGTCGCCAAAGCCAACGCAGCCCTTCCCACAGGTGGTGGCGCTATTTCGTCTCAAGCTATCTCTTTGCCGAGCGGCGCCACGTCCGTAACCGGCATGGGCGAAAGCTTCACCACGCAGCTTTCAACCGGCGTGGCCAGCTTCCAGTTGCCACTAGGCTTAATGACAGCGCGCGGAGCCGCTCAGCCACAGTTGGTATTAGCGTACAACTCGGCAGGTGGCTTCGGCGTGGCCGGCATGGGTTGGTCAACGGGCGCTGGCGCCATCACCCGGCAATCCGATCGCGGCTCGCCCAGCTACGACGATCGTGACACCTGGCACCCCAACCAGGACCGCTTCATCTTCGGCGGTTCAGAGCTGGTTCCGATCTGTACGATCGACGCCCAGAACGTCTGCGCCAAGACGGTCAATGATCCAGCGCTGAACGGCGAAGTCATGCCGTCGTGGACGGGCAACGGTTGGCAATACTTCCGGGCCCGCATCGAAGGCTCCTATCTGCGCTTTTTCTGGGCGCCGAACAAGCAAACTTGGCTGATCCAATCCAAGGATGGGATCACGATGGAGCTCGGCGTACCACTCGATGGCTCCAACTATCGGGGAGGGCTCCAGATTAATCCGGATAAGCCCTCGGAAGTCTACAGCTGGCACTTGGCGAGGCAATACGACACCGCCCGTGTCTCGGTGGCTGGGTTTGGCGACCAGCCCGTCAATGTCGTCGTGTATCGCTACCTGAGCGACGGTTACGCAACCTACCTGAGCGATATCTACGATACCACCCCTGTCGCGAATCCTGCGATTGCGCCGCTCGCCGATTACGCGCATCATACACGCTTAGCTTACGATCTGCGC
>Ga0209490_10002943_pt1 | contig 16003 bp, 8 predicted proteins | sample MAT06_FD_187209 | JGI IMG/M metagenome (GOLD analysis project Ga0209490, IMG submission 187209) | Freshwater microbial communities from Lake Fryxell liftoff mats and glacier meltwater in Antarctica - MAT-06 (SPAdes) (version 2) | ecosystem: Environmental > Aquatic > Freshwater > Ice > Liftoff...
GAGTCCGCGGGACCCAAAAATTCCTGGCCAAGATGGTGCGAATGTGTTGAGCTACATTGAAGTCTTAATGCACAAAAAACCGGTAGGCAAACGCGTCGCTGTCATTGGAGCGGGCGGTATCGGCTTCGATGTGTCGGAATTTTTAGTCGAAGATCATTCGCCCACAATGGATTTGGCCGCATGGCAGCGCGAGTGGGGTGTGGGCGACCCATCCACTTCACGCGGTGGCTTGGTCAAACCGGAAGTCGGCGCACCCGCGCGGCAAGTTTATTTGCTGCAACGCAAAGCTACACAGCCCGGTAAAGGGCTCGGCAAGACTACCGGTTGGATTCACCGTGCGGCGCTGAAGAAAAAGAAAGTCGAAATGCTAGCCGGGGCAAATTATGAATCGATTGATGCGCGCGGTTTACACCTTACCTTCGGCGAAAAACGTGAAAATCCAACGCTACTTGAGGTCGATACCATCGTGCTCTGTGCAGGCCAGCTACCGCTGGATGAATTAGTCGCACCGCTCAAAGCGAAAGGCGTAAAAACACATGTCATCGGCGGCGCTTTTGAGGCCGGTGAGCTAGACGCGAAACGCGCGATTAATCAAGCAGTTCGGCTGGCGTTAACAATATAAGCGTCACCGCCATACGAGCGCTACAAAGGTACAGGTATGAAGTACCATAAATATGGGAGGCGGATTTTTCGGTCCTCCTATAAAGGCCTTCTTTGGCAAACACGAGCGACGCAGGCCTTATCCTGCAAGGCGTAGCAACGCCGCTAGGGAGTCTAAAAAACGCGCAATCGCACCCGTAGCTGGGTTACCCAAATAAGTCACCACATCGAGGAACGCCCTAGACCGTTGAACTCCTTTAAAGACGAGCACTTTCTAGCATCGTAACCGGTTAACTGCCGTTTTTAGGTTTACGGCAGCTAGCAGGCTTATACCGCGTTCTGGACTTCACTTATGCGCACGCCGCGTCGCGTCATCGCGAGTGCGGCTTTAACGAATGGCAACACCGGCATCGCGGCTATCACCGCGAGACTATCGATCAATCCTGCGTCACCGCTTAAAAAACGAATGACGCGGGCGGGATCGGCGCGGCTAAAGAGGGAAAAAAATATCGCGCCGCCGCGGCTCGGGTTCGCACGCAACACATCCAGAAAAATTTGATCCATCAATCGTAGCGGTAGCGGGTCGGGCTGATGCCCGATCGGATGGCCATCGCTGACAAGCGCGTGAGCGCAATTGTCAGCCCAGCACTGGATACGTTGAAAGGCATAACCCGTACTTGGTCGAGCACCGCCTGCCATCACGCCCACCCGGACATAACTTTTATGTGTCGGCTCAGGCTTCTTGTGGAGATTTGTTGCGGAGCGTCCTGTGGATTTCTGGGCAAGTCCCATCGGCAGGATGCCATGCTCGCTACGCAGCGTCTTGAAGGGTGCGCTGCCGACGCGTTCTGCAATTGCCACATCGAGTCTGGCGCAGAGTGCTTCGGGTTTTAACGGCATCGCGCCGAATATGGTGACTTCGATAAGCGCCCGTGTTGGTGTTATCGGCAAAACATACACAAACGGCACGTCACGGGTATTCGGCGGAAGGAAATTCATTAAGTCTAGTGATAACGGGTTAAACACCGCCACGCTACATTCAACCTCACGGCCATAGAACGATTGCCAAAGCGTCGCTCCATCAAGGCGCGGTTGCTGCGGCGCTCGTGTGTCCACAATCGAGCGAGCCGTCACATTGCCCGCGTTCGTGCGAATACGCCATACGTCATTGCCGCTGCCAATAAAACTGGGTTCGCCAATGACCGACGCGCCCAGCCTCAATGCGATATTCGGTTGTTGATCGATCAGTGTCTGAGCAGCAGCATAGAAATCTTGCGCTTCGACCATCTGGTAGGGGGTCGCTCCACAATCTAGCGACACCGATTGTCCTGCGTGCGTGACCTGCATCGTCTGCCAACTATGCCGAGTTGAATACGGTTCCCCTGATGATGCGTCTTTCCAGTAACACCATGTGCGGTCGTTGGTATATTCAGCGCGGGATTCAATAATGAGCGTGCGTGGGCAACGTTCTCCCTCTGCGGCGAGCGCCATCGCCAAGCTGAGTCCCGCACAGCCACCGCCGAGGATGACAAGGTCATAGGTATCAGCCATGACGGCCTTGAAGGGACGCCTCGGTGCTACCGAACGCCGACACCGACAAGGCGTTATGAAGCGCTGCATCATGGTGCCGCGCGGGCATCCAGAATCGGCGCAGTAAGGGTGTCAACAATAGCGCCCGTATGGTCTCAATATTCTTGGTTCGTTGCGGCACAACTGTGCGCCCCAGCCAGTATGCATTTTCTTGCTGGCGAAGCTGCGTGCCGATGGCACGGTACACACGCGCCGCGACGAGGATGCTGCAACGGGCGGCGAACGGCAGGTGAGCCAGACCCGCTTCGCCGCTACGGTAATAGCGGTCAGCAATGTCAAGGAGCTCGTTTATACAAGTTCGCAATTGAGGCTGCAAATTTAGCGTGGGGTTAATTAGTTCTTGCGGCGATAAGTTACCGATCATTGCTGCTGGCAAGTAGCGCCGATCAACCTTTGCATCGGCAGCGACATCGCGACAAATGTTGGTGAGCTGCATCGCAATGCCTAAGTCAACCGCGTGGCTGATCGCATCCGGGTCTCTACACCCCAGCACACGCAACATCATCGCACCGACCGTTCCCGCGACCTGATAGCAGTAGCGCAATAGCTCACCTTCATCAGCGAGGCGTACAGTGCCCAAATCCGAGATGATCCCGTCGATAAAGGTGAGGACTAGCGCGGAGGGAATCTGACACTCGCGTATCAGGGCAATCGCATCGGTCACGATGGAGTTTTGCGAGACGCCGCTGACGATCTCTTCTGCAATCAACAGAAGTGCCGCACGCGGATCTTGGTCCGATGAGTTTTCATCAGCAAGATCATCAACATAGCGACAAAACGCATATAGACGGGTGGCGCGGGCAGCGTGGTCAGGTGCCATCCAGCGGCGCGCCCAATGAAAACTCTTGCCCTTCTGTGACAGTACCCTGTCGGCACTTCTGAGTGCGGCTCGTGGTGCGGCGTTTAGGCTGGATGGTGTGAAGTGATCAACCGAAGGCACTAGTGCGTCCATTACCTTGGCTGAACACAACACGCCTGGCAGCCCGGCACCGGGATGCGTGCCTGCGCCAACTAAATACAGATTACGGATGCCTTCGGCGCGATTGTGAAACCGGAACCACGCCGACTGGCGGAATAACGGTGCAACCGAAAACCCCGCGCCGTGGGCACTCAGATAATCGCTTCGAAAATTTTCGGGCGTCATGTAAAAGTCACCAGTAATGCAGTCGCTCAAGCCGGGCAGTATAGTTTTTTCAAGCGCCGCAACAATGCGCGCTTGCAGCCGCGGGCCTTCGACCGCCCAGTTAATCGCACCCTTCAAGTTGGGTACGGGACACAGCACGTAAAAGCTGTCGCAGCCGGATGGCGCGAAGCTGGCGTCGGTGGCCGTTGGGCGATGTAGGTAAAGCGAAAAATCTTCCGACAGTACTTTATGGTCAAAGATATCCGCCAGCAATTCACGATAGCGCTCGCCCAACCAGATGGTGTGGTGTGCGACATCCGGGTATTGCCGGGTGGTACCAAAATAGAGTACAAACAGGCCCATCGAAAATTCCGCGGTGGCGAGTTTTAACCGTGCCGAGGGCGCCTTGTCTTCGGGCCTAATCATGGAGTCGTACAAATGTGCTGGATCGGCGTTCGATACAACAATATCTGCCTCGACCGACGATCCGTCTGCAAGCGTGACGCCCGTTGCGACGCCTTCATCGACATCTATACTGCGCACGGTGGTGTTGAGTTGCACCTTAATTCCATGCCTGACCATCAGCGCGCCGAGCGCAGACGTAATAGCCGCAGTACCGCCCATCGCAAAATGCACGCCATGAGCACGTTCGAGGTAATGGATCAAACCGTAGATGCTGGTAGTGTCAAACGGATTGCCGCCCACCAACAACGGTTGAATTGAAAAAGCCTGCCTGAGCTTTGGGTTCTTTAAATGCCGACAGACGAGTTGCCAAACGGTGTCCTGACTGCGCAAACGAAGCAGCGATGGAATTTGTCGGACCATCGCACCGAAGCGGTGGAACGGCACGGCGGATAATTGCACGAATCCGACGTTAAATATCTTCTCTGAATGCGTCAGAAGTTTGCGGTAACCATCGCAATCGCTCGGCTCGATGCGCGCGATCTCGGCCAGCGTTTCGTCGAGCGTGCCACCGTAATCGAATTGGGTGTTGTCTGAAAAGTGGAATCGATACCAGGGTGTGAGTGGTACCAACTTCACATGATCTTCAAATTTTTCGCCGAATAAAGCGAATAATTCTTCAAATAAAAAAGGCGCGGTAATTACGGTCGGTCCTGCGTCATGCTTAAAGCCATCGCGCTCAAAAACTTGAGCGCGGCCACCAAGACCGGCACAGCGATCAATAAGTGACACTTCATAACCTTTAGCGCAGAGCCGCAGTGCTGCTGCAATACCGCCAAAACCGCCGCCAATAACAATTGCTTTCATGATATGTGTCCAGACAGCGGGGCCGGGTCTGTCTGACCTAGCCCCGCCTAATTGACTAAACTTTTCCTAACTTGTCAGACTCAGTCATGCTGACCGCAACTGCCCAGATGATCAGACCAAATGCAATCTTGTTCAAAAAGTCTGCCAGGTTGTAGATGATGTTTAATGCATTCGCACTTTCCGCAGGGGTTCCACCGATGAGGTAGCCGAAGAAATAGCCGACTGGATAAATTGCCCAGCCGAAGGTGACGATTAAGCGCATCCACTTGAACGCCGATTGCACCTGAGGCGGGGAGTTGGCAGCGTTGATTTTTCCAGCTTCACCCAGAAAAATTTCATACAAAATGTAAGCCCAACCTGCCATGCCGATGATAAATGCTGGCCAGACCGCCATGTAGCCCGCTTCACCCAAGTAGCCACCGATGAGCATAACAAGCGTGCCGATCATTAAACGCCAGAAAACGCCGACAGGAACCTTGGTAATTGCCGACAGGATCAGGTAAAACTCGATCATCAACAACGGCACGGTGATGAGCCAGTCGATATAACGAAACACCGTGGGTGACTCACCTGTGTTGACCCAAACATCACGCATATAGAAGTAGTGCACTGCGGCGATGAGTGTGACCAGCCCTGAAACGGTGAGGGAGGTTTTCCACTTGGCGGAGACGCGGTCGCGTTCAAGGAAGAAAAACACGGTGGACGCGACTAGCGCCATAGAGATAATCCAAAAGGAAATCCCGACGAAGTCGTTTTGATTTAACGGCGTGCTTGAGGTTGCCGCGACGGCGTTAGCTGAGTACGAGGCCGCAGTGAGTGCGGCTCCTACAAGGGGAAGTGACATCACTGCCATCCGCGTCTTGGTCCAGAAACGGTCTGGACGCGTTGTTACGTTGTTCATATTTTTTTCTTTCAGTGAGTGAGCACGAGTGCTCGGTTAAATTGCTATGTAAAAGCTACGTTACGCTGCATGGCCTATGTTTACGCGTGGTTGGTGCGTGCCGCCTTTGGCCATCGCGGCTAAATCTTTTGGTTGATTAATTTGCCACCCTGCTCGTCGTTTGAGAAGCTTTAACATGAGCTCGGATCACTTGGGGATCAATACCGAATCAATGGCGTGAATCACGCCGTTGTCAGCAAGAACGTCCGCCTTGACTACCTTTGCGACGTCGATGCTGACGAGGCGAATGCCACTAATGCCGCTGCTACTTGTTGATGTCGTTAGTTCATCGCCCTGCATGGTCTTGACCTTGCCGGCTTTGATGTCCTTCGACAAAACCTTGCCCGCAACGACGTGATACGTTAGTACCTCAATCAGCTTGGCCTTATCTTTCAGTAGCGCCGCAAGTTCGGCTTTGGGGACTTTGGCGAACGCTTCATCAGTCGGCGCAAAAACCGTAAACGGACCCTTCCCTTTTAGGGTGTCGATGAGACCAGCTGCCTGCAACGCGGTGGCTAGCGTTTTAAAACTGCCACCAGCGACAGCGGTGTCAACGATGTCTGCTGCTCGGGCTGACACGGATGTCAGCAGGATGGCGGTGACGATAATGAGTTTCTTCACGGTAGATGCTTTCAAAAATGCCTGACGGCTATTACCGTTGCCGTCAGGGTTTGGGTCGAGCGCGCGATGCGGCTCAGCGCTGACTGATTTAGGCTGGCAACAGTACCGAATCGATCACATGGATAACGCCATTGGTTGCGGCAATGTCAGTCGCTACAACGGTAATGGTGCCGTTGAGCTTGACGCCGTTGTTGGTGCTGATGGCGAGTGTGGCACCGTTGACTGTCGCGGCGGTTTTGCCGTCCATCGTCATTACGTCGGCGGCCATCACCTTGCCGGCAATAACGTGGTACGTCAGGATCGCGGTGAGCTTCGGGATGTCTTTTAGCAGGCTCTCTACTGTCCCAGCAGGCAGCTTGGCAAACGCCTCGTCGGTTGGTGCAAACACGGTGAACGGACCGGAGCTCTTGAGCGTGTCAACAAGATTGGCGGCGGTCAGCGCTGCGGCAAGGGTTGTGAATGTTCCGGCGGCGACGGCGGTATCGATAATGTCATGCATGATTTGTTGCTTTCTGATGAGATGAAGTTGCGTTCAGCGATTGCTGAACGAGATGCAATGCAAGATGTTTTATCTCGCATCGACGAAGCGGTCTGCCACACCAAAAACTGATGGAGTAAACCGATAAGACGCTGAGTGCATCTGGCCTAACCAATGGCCGGAGGCAAGAAACCGATGTGTTTGTCGGCGTCTTTATATCCAGATTGCATCTGTTGCCACACTGAACCAGACGCCTGTTCGGCCTAGCCAAGCTACCGTGCGCTGTCCGCGGCCAACGCTGTTTGACGCCTACTCGTGGAGAGGAACGTTCGCTTCTGTACAAATAAGCGAGGTGGGCAGCGCCGCAAAGGGCGGGCGGTACTTCGCTGACGCGTGTTACTACGGACGGTGTGACAGGGAAAATTTTAAAGGCTGCGTTCGGTTTCATGGGCAAAATATAGTCCAGAAACGCTTAAATGAAACGCTTATGTGCTAAAAAACTTGGTATTTACATCAAATTTATGTTTCAATATCGTTTCATTTTAGTGCCAAGGCCGAAATCTCGCCGCTTCATCATCCCATCCAAAGACCAATCTATGACCATGCCTATAGCGCCGAACCAACCCTCGTCTAAAACGCATCTGCGGAGCGGCACCGCCGCACGTTTGTCGGGCATCTCGCCGTCAACGCTTCGCATTTGGGAACACCGCTACGGCGTGGTGACGCCACCCAAGTCAGACTCGGGTCAACGCAACTATTCGATGAAAGACATTGAGCGACTGCGACTTGTCAAACGGCTCACGCTCCAAGGACACGCGATTGGCACGGTGGCACACCTCGATGCTAATGCGCTTGCATTGCTGTTATCGGGCAATCAAGCAGCGTCAGCGGCGGCGCAGCGGGTTCTCGTTGTTGGCCACACCGCAGCCCGTAAGCTCGAAGGTCGGCTACGACCAGCGCCAGCGCTTGTGTTCGACGACTTAAGCCATGTTGAACGCGAAGGCATTCGCGTCGGCGCTGCCGATGTTATCGTTATTCATGTGGCTTCATTACACGCCTCGATGACCGAACAGGTGGCGACACTTCGCACCAACCTACCGGTGCCAAATGTCATCGTGGTTTATTCGTTTGGGGCGGAAGCGATTGCCGAAGCGCTTCGCACAATCGGCGTGAAAGTGTGTCGCGAGCCGATCTCCGGTATGCAATTGGCGCGCTTAATTGTTGCATCGCCTCTGATCGAGGCGCAAGTCGTGACTGTTACGCAGGCGAACCCAAGGCGTTACAACGATGCCGAATTAGTCACCCTAACCGAGATGCCCTCGCTGGTTGCCTGCGAATGCCCGCGACACCTAGGCGAGATCGTCACGCTTCTGGTTGCCTTCGAGAATTACAGCACCGAGTGCGCCGTGAAAAATCAAAACGATGCGGCGCTGCATCGCCATCTACATGAAGTTTCGGGTTTGGCAAGAACAATGCTCGAGGAGGCGATCGCGCGGGTGTTAGTCGAAGAGGGGCTCGTACTCTAGAAGCAATCGCAGTGCAAAAAATAGGCATTAGCTCTTTTCGAGACGAGCGGACATTAGGCTTTGCATAAACACACTAACACGTCCGCATCCGCGTTTGGCTTTTTAGCGTAACAAGATAGAATTCATAATCTTTTACCTTCGGATGCCCGCCATGCTGTTAAAGCCTATTGTTATCGTGGTGGTTGCGTTACAGATCACCAGTTGCGCAATTCAAGCGACACCGCCAGCGGTATCTCGCACGGCATCTCCGGCGGCACTTCCCGCTGGCAATGTTAGCGCGGCGGCGTACGCCACCGCGAACACCGCATCGCGGCACATACGCTCCACGGCATCGTGCACAGGACATCAAAACGGCACCAACAAAGAAGTGGCGCAGGCCCTAGATATTAATGTCGCCATGCTCACCACGCTTAAACAGTTTGGCAATACGGATAACGCGGGCATCTGCGCGATGTCTTGGGACGCGCGTAACGATTTATTGCTTGAATACCGCAAAACGATTAAAAATCCCAATCGTCACGCCACACGTGCGGCTTCAAAAGAATATATTGCCACTTGGGATGCAGACGATAACGGTAAACAACCTACGTCCACGCAAAAAGTAGCTGCGGACAATTTCCGCCGTGCCATGGCCGCTAAAAACAACACGCTAAACGGCACAAAAGCGGCTGGCATTTCGCCCAATCAATGGACTTTTTTAGGGCCGGGCAACGTCGGTGGACGGCTACGCGCGATCGTATTTGACCCGCGCAATAGCCAGCGGTTTTTTATCGGTGCTGCGACTGGTGGCGTATGGGTGACCAACAATGCTGGGCAAACCATTACCCCGGTGGTGGACTTTAGCGGCAATATCGCGATTGGCTCGATGGCCATTGACCCGTTGAACCCGGATACGCTGTATACAGGCACCGGCGAAAGTTTTGGTGGATTTACCGGCGCGGGTATTTTCAAAACGACCAATGGCGGGGTGACGTGGAATTTATTGCCCTCAACCTCCACTGACACTACGCTTAACCCAAATGGCGCCGATTGGGTTTTTACCAATCGTATTCAGGTACACCCGACTAATCCCGCCACTGTCTTGGCGGCCAATAACGGCGGCATTTACCGATCAACAAATGGTGGGCAATCATGGGTGCGCGTTCGCGTGGGTGTCACGCTAGATTTGCAAATAGACCCTAACAATCCATCGCGCATCGTTGCCTCTGGTAATGCCGGCTTTGCTTATTTTTCCACTGACGGCGGTCTAACCTGGACAGATGCACCAAAATTTTTTAGCAATGCGCCGCGAGGGCGCAGCAATAGCGCGCGCAGCGAATTTGCGTGGAGTAAATCTGTACCCAATCTTGTATATGCATCTGTGGATAACTCGGACCAAACAACCGGTGCGCGCGGTGAAATATATAAATCCGAGGATGGCGGCGAGACGTGGACTTTTTTATCCTCGCCCAAACATTTGAATCGGCAAGGCGACTATGACAATACCATTTGGGTAGACCCTACTAACGAGCAAAATATTGTCACCGGTGGGCTAGACCTCTATCGCTCCACGGATGGCGGCGTAAATTTCTCCCGCATCAGCACTTGGCAATCAGCCTCGCCGGGCCAACCGCAGCCGCACGCGGATCATCATCAGATTGTTTCGCCGCCCAATTACAGTGCTTCCAACCCAGTGGTCTATATTGGCAACGACGGTGGTCTTTATCGCTCTACCAATATTTTTGCGGCAGGCCCTAATGGCACAACCACTTGGCAAAACTTAAATAATGAATTGGGGGTGACGCAGTTTTACGGTGGCGCGGGCTCAGTGGCAGCGGGCGGTAAGCTGATTGGCGGTACGCAAGACAATGGTGATCTACGCTATGTCAGCGGCACTACGTGGACGCGTATCGGTGGCGGTGACGGCGGCTATGCGGCGGTTGACCCCATTGATGACAATACTGCCTATGGCGAATACGTCTACGCGTCGATTAGACGCTACGGCGGCGCAGGTGGCGGCTACATCTGCAACGGTATTTTAGAGGGCAAAAAAACTGAAGGCGGTAATGCCTATTGTGGGCCTAACGCGACTGAGCAGACAAATTTCATTTCGCCATTTATTCTTGACCCAAATGTGCGTGATCGCATGCTGGTGGGAGCGAATTCGCTGTGGGTCAGTGATGATGTGCGTACCGTTATAGCACCCCTCTGGCGCAGCATCAAACCGCCAGCGTCAGTAAGCGGCACAACGCGCTATTTCATCAATGCGATAGCGGTGCAACGGGGCAACTCGAATGTCATTTGGGTGGGTCACAATGCCTCCAACACCACCGGCGTACCGACCGCTATTTTCAAAACAGTGAATGGCCAAGCCGCGACACCAACCTGGATCAACATGACGCAAACAGGTATGTCCACCTCCGCCATTAACCGCATTACTATTGACCCAGATAATCCTGACCGTGTTTGGGTCGCTTACTCGGGTTTTTCAACCAATCGGCTTTGGGTGACTGACAACGGTGGCATTAGCTGGCGCAGCATTTCGGCGGGCTTACCGGCCGTGACCCTGCATGACATGAAACGCCACCCCACCCAGCGGAATTGGCTTTATGTGGCGGCGGCAAACGGCGTTTATACCTCGCAAGACTCAGGGGCGACATGGACGTCAACGAACGATGGCCCCAACAGCGTGCGCGTGCGCGAATTATTTTGGTATGACCAATTTAGCCTCGTCGCGGTTACTTATGGGCGTGGATTTTATCGAACGACAACATTGCCCGATACCGGTTTAATCTCGTTTCAGCCCATCAGCTACACAGCAGGCGAAGGTGCAGGTAATGCCACGGTGATGGTGCAGCGTATTGGCAGCATCAGCCAAAGTGCTTCCGTTAGCTACACCACCGAATCCGGCATCGGCGGCAATGCGGCAACGGCAGGGGCTGATTTTACAAACGTATCCGGCACACTTAGTTGGGCGGCTGGCGATGGTTCGAGCAAAGTCATCACCATACCCGTCATCGACGATAACCTCGCCGAGCAAACCGAAACATTTACCGTGACGTTACGTAATGCAGTCGGCAGCACTATTGGCGCGAGTACCGCCACCGTGAGCATCACTGATAACGAAGCAGGTGTATTCCCGCCAAATTGCGTCACACCCACATCCGGCTGGTCTACCCCTGTTGGCGCAACCGTCGGCTGGCAGGTCGCAACCGATAGCGCCTCTGAGGGGCAGTGTAGTTTGAAAAACCAACCGCTCATTGACGGTGGCGCAGGTGCAGCTAACGTGAGCCGTGCGCAAATACAATTCACCGGTAACTTCATCGCTGGCAATGTCACCTTTGCGCGCCGCGTCTCAAGCGAAGATACGTATGACTGTCTGCGCTTTTTAATTGATGGCGTTCAACAAAATATTGGCAGCCAGTGCTCAGCCATCGGCGGTATTGGTGCATCCGGTGAAGTGCCGTGGGGAACTGTATCCGTGCCCATTACCGCTGGACAGCACACATTAGTATGGTCGTATGAAAAAGACCAAAACACCGTCACAGGCGCCGATAGCGCTTGGATAGACGCGCTCGTCATGCCGCTAGCAAGTGGCGGCGAACAACCACCGGTGGCGACCATACCAGCATTTAATTATTCCGATATGTGGTGGGCAGGGCAGATGGAAAGCGGCTGGGGCATGTCGATTCAGCAGCACGCCAACAACGTGCAATTTAATGCGCTCTATGTTTACGATAATGCCGGTCGTCCCGTTTGGTACGTAATGCCGGGCGGCACGTGGAGCAATAATTTCACTACCTTCTCGGGCCCGATTTTTCAGCCTACCGGTGCGCCGCTCAATAATTACAACGCGGCGTCCATCGTGGTCGGTGCATCGCCGGGCACGGTGTCAATTAATTTCACCGGGCAAAATACCGCCACGCTGAGCTTTACGATTAACGGCATCAGCGGGTCAAAATCAATTAGCCGTCAAAGTTTCGCAGGCGGCACCGCACCGATGGTGGTCAATGATTTGTGGTGGGCAGGTGCTGCACAAAACGGTTGGGGCATTAACTTGGCGCAACAGCAAGGCACTATTTTTGCGGTCTGGTACACCTATGCGTTCGACGGCAAAGCAACATGGCTGGTCATGCCGGGCGGGGCATGGAATGGCAATACCTACAGCGGGAGTTTATTCACCACCACCGGTGCACAGTGGTTAGGCGCTAACTTTAATGCCAACAGTGTGGTGGCAACGAATGTGGGTACAGTGAGTTTTGACTTCGCCAATGCCAACGCCGCCACCATGCGCTACAACTTCACCGCTGGCCCGTTTCAAGGCACAAACCAGACCAAGCAAATTGTGCGTCAAGATTTTTAAGCAAAAAAATTAACAATACAGCTAAAAATATAAACTCGCCATTCAGCGTGCACTTTCAAGCATAAATGCTTGGAAGTGCTCGCCGATATTGGGCTTTAGTAATTTTAATTACGAGTGCGATAATCGTCACCAGCCTATCCACCCGTCACCTCACCGTCTATGTCCCCACTTAAAAACGATAACTTTCTGCGCGCACTCATGCGTGAGCCAACACCCTACACGCCGATATGGATCATGCGCCAAGCGGGGCGTTATTTGCCGGAGTACAAAGCCACCCGCGCACGCGCGGGGAGTTTTTTAGGTCTTGCTAAAAGTCCTGACTATTGCACCGAGGTCACCATTCAGCCGTTGGATCGTTTTCCGCTGGATGCGGCGATTTTATTTTCTGACATTTTGACGATTCCCGATGCAATGGGATTGGGCTTATATTTTGCCGATGGCGAAGGGCCAAAATTTCAGCGCACCGTGCGCACCGAGGATGAAGTCGCACGCTTGCCGGTGGCCGATATGCAGCAGCTGCAATATGTATTTGATGCGGTCACGCAAATTAAGAAAACGCTCGATGGCCGCGTGCCCTTAATTGGCTTTTCCGGTAGCCCATTCACGCTAGCCTGCTACATGATTGAGGGCGGCGGCTCGGATGATTTTCGTCTGACTAAGACCATGCTGTTTCAGCGTCCCGATTTGCTGCACGCCATTTTGAAAAAGAACACCCAAAGCGTCATCGCCTACTTAAACGCGCAAATTGATGCGGGTGCCGAAGCGGTGATGGTGTTTGACACGTGGGGCGGGATGCTTTCGCACAGCGCCTACCAAGAATTTTCACTCAAATATGTAGAAGAGATCATGGCAGGCTTGAAGCGCACGGCGAATGGCCGCGTGGTGCCGCGTATTTTCTTTACTAAGGGCGGCGGGCTATGGTTAGAGTCGATTGCCGAGTGTGGCGCGGATGCGTTGGGGCTGGATTGGACCGTCAATCTCGCCGATGCGAAACGTCGCGTCGGCCACAAGGTGGCGTTGCAGGGAAACCTTGACCCCTCCACATTATTTGCACCACCGACCATGATTGAGCAGGAAGTACGCCGCACGTTGCGTGAATTTGCCCACGACGGCAATGCCAATGGGCATGTGTTTAATTTAGGCCACGGCATTTCCCAATTTGCGGACCCGGCACATGTTGAAGCGCTTGTTCACGCCGTACACCGCGCCAGTGCTAGGGGCGGCTAAAAACCCGAAGTCAAGCAATTTATTTTTTAAAAAACGTGATTGGGGACTTGCTTATCAACAGAAACCTTGTTCCAGCAATTTCCGGCGGATTTCTATTGTATAAAATGAGGAACCACCTGCAACACATTGAAATAATTGGAAATATTGTTTTTTTGCGATGCAGCATTTATAAATTTAACAGATTAATCGTCCCAAAAAAATCGTAAAAAATGGACATATGCACAAAGTTATCCACAAGCGAAATTGTTTTTATAAAGCGCGCTGAAAATCGTTTATTGGCGGCGCGTTTCAAGCATTTTATAGCCGTAAGCCGCTTGGGGTTATTGCCGCTAAACCTGTGCATTTCATCATGAAACCCTGCATTGTCAGCGTGGCACTTGACGTGCCGCTCACGCGAAATTTTGATTTTGCGTGGCCTATCGAATGGCCCGCCGCAACTGACGCGGACATTGGTCGCATAGTCGTAGTGCCGTTTGGCAGCCAAAGCTTAGTCGGCTTGGTCACTGCGGTGAACCAAACAAGTGAGGTAGCGCCTGATAAATTGCGTGCTATCGCCGCAATAACTATCGACATCCCCGCGCTAAGCCGGGATGTTATTTCGCTTATTCGTTTTTGTGAAACCTACTACCATGCGCCGTTTGGGCAAATTGCGATTAACGTTATTCCGCCCGCATTACGTTCGCCCACCCGCACCTTAAAGCCGAGGCCGAGCCGCGCCGTTGATGCGACACCCCGCGCGATTGCCATCGGCCCTAATTTAAATCATGAGCAGCAACACGCTGTTGCGGCGATCACCAAGGCGCACGCTAAGTTCGCCGCGTTTTTACTCGAAGGCATTACGGGCAGTGGCAAAACGGAAGTCTATTTATCGGCGATTGCCGCCACCCTCGCGCGGGGCGAACAGGCATTAGTGTTGGTGCCTGAAATAAATTTAACCCCGGCGTTTTTGAAACATGTGAGCGCGCGTTTTCCGAATCATCGCATTGCGCCTGCCCACAGCGGCATGGCCGCCATCGCCCGCCTAAACGCATGGCGTGACGCGCAAGCCGGGGAAGCCGATATTGTTATCGGCACGCGCCTGAGCGTATTCACGCCAATGCCGCGTTTGCGACTTATCGTGGTCGATGAAGAGCACGACCAATCGTATAAACAACAAGAAGGCGTGCGCTACTCGGCACGCGATGTCGCGGTATTTCGCGCCAGCGAATTAAAGTGCCCGATTGTTTTAGGCTCAGCCACACCGGCCATTGAAACGTTAGACAACGTCCGACGTGGCCGTTTCACCCATCTCAAATTAACCGCGCGTGCGGTTACCAACGCACAGTTGCCTACGGTAAATTTTATTCACCTCGATAGTGAGAAAGCGCCGCATGGCCTAACTGGCTCGTTGATTGACGCCATTAAAGCCACCATCGCCAAGGGCGAGCAAGCGATGGTATTTATTAACCGTCGCGGCTACGCGCCCGCGCTGGTGTGTGCGACCTGCGGATGGATGCCCGAATGCAAACGGTGCAGCGCCCGCATGGTATTTCACCGCGCCATTGGTAAATTAAAGTGCCACCACTGTGGCGCGGAGCGGCGCGCACCGACGGTTTGCGACCATTGTGGCTCTACCGAGGTTAATCCCGCAGGTCATGGCAGCGAGCGCATTGAAGACGCCCTGCACGACGCCATACCAGGGGCGCGTATTGCGCGAGTGGATCGTGATGCCACCCGCCGCAAAGGCAGTGCGGAAAAAATATTTGCCGATACCGCGAAAGGTGACGTCGATATTTTGGTTGGCACACAAATGTTGGCGAAGGGACACGACTTTCCTAAGCTCACCTTGGTGGGTGTCGTCAATGCCGATGGCGCGGTATTCTCGGCCGACTTTCGCGCTGCTGAACGCATGGCGCAGCAACTGATGCAAGTCGCCGGCCGTGCTGGCCGCGCCGCGTTACCGGGCCGCGTGTTGATCCAGACCCGCTTTATCGAGCATCCGGTGTACCAAGCCGTCGCCTCACACCGATACGCAGAATTTGTTGCCGCCGCGTTAGCCGAACGACGCGTAATGCATCTGCCGCCCTATTCGTATTTGGCGTTATTAAAAGTTGAAGCAAAAGACGCAATGAAGCTCGATCAATTTTGCGAAACCGCGCAGCAACTTGCCAACGACTACGCCAAAAAATTCGATGTGCGCGTTTGGGACCCCGTCGCCGCAACCCTCGCGCGGAAGGCCGGCTACAGCCGCAAACAATTGATGGTGCAGTCCGATAAACGCAGCGCATTACAACCCTTTTTAGCCGCA
>Ga0209490_10002947_pt1 | contig 15998 bp, 12 predicted proteins | sample MAT06_FD_187209 | JGI IMG/M metagenome (GOLD analysis project Ga0209490, IMG submission 187209) | Freshwater microbial communities from Lake Fryxell liftoff mats and glacier meltwater in Antarctica - MAT-06 (SPAdes) (version 2) | ecosystem: Environmental > Aquatic > Freshwater > Ice > Liftoff...
GCCCGCATCCGTGATGCTCGAGCGGCCGGCCGAGGTGTGGTACGACGCGGAATCTGGGTGGATTGCGCGGCGTGGACCGGGCGGGACGCTCGCGTACGAGGTCACGAGCCTGCGCGAGCCGCTGTGGACGCGCGTGGTGGGGCGGGGGTGGCCGGCGCCGTTCCCCTCGGAGCGGGTGCGTCGGCTCGCCGCGGAGTTGCTGGCGGCGGCGGGGTTCGAGCCCGATCCGGCGAGGCGAAGGGTGGCGGACGACAGCGCGGCGGCGCGGGTCTTCGAGACGCACCTGCGGACGGGGTACGCGTATTCGCTCGACGTGGTGCCGGCCCCCCTGGGAACGGACCCGACGGAGTGGTTCCTGATCACGGGGAAGCGGGGGCACTGCGAGTACTTCGCGTCGGGGCTCGCGGCCCTTTGCCGCGGGGCGGGGATGGACGCCCGCGTCGTGACGGGGTACTTGGCGACGGAGTTCGACGCGGGCACGGGGTGGTACACGGTGCGGGCGTCGAACGCGCACGCGTGGGTGGAGGTGGACACGACGCTGGGGGGGTGGCAGACGCGGGACGCGACGCCGCAGGTGGAGCTGCAGGCGCGGGACCGGCGGGCGCACGGGTGGTTGGGCCGGCTCGGGGGCGTGCTGGACGCGGTGCAGGATACATGGAACGCGACGGTGGTTTCGTTCGACCAGACGCGTCAGGCGCGGATGCTGGGGGCGAGGAGCGGCGATCAGAACTGGTTCGATCGGGCGTTCATGCTGGCGGGACGCCGGGTGCAGGGGATCGGGGGGCGTCTCAGGGGAACGGACACCGATGGCCGCGCCGGGAGGACGGTTGGGATCGCGGTGCGGGGAGGGATCGTCGTCTTCCTGTGCGGCGCGGCGTGGATGGTGATCGGCACGCTCGTGCGGCGGAAGGCGAGGGAGAGCGCGGGGTGGGAGCACGCGGGGCTCGCGGGGGGGCTTCACCGGGAGCTCTGGCGGGCGCTGCGGCGGCGAGGGGTCGAGCGGCCCTCATGGGCAGCGCCGCTGGAATGGATCGAGCGGGCCGGGTTGGAGGCGCCGGTGGCGGCCCAGGCGGCGGCGGTCGAGCGGGCGCTCTATGCGGTGCGGTACGGGGGGCGTGCGCTGAGCGCGGCGGACGCCGCGGACTTGCGACGAGCGATCGCGGAGGTCCGACGCCTGCCCGGACGGGGGAGATAGGGGACGCCTTTGAGATCGCGGCGGGCGATCCTTCAGCGCACCGCCGGCGTGGGAACGGTGTGTGCCGGTTGGGACGACGGCCACCGGAGTTCTCGGCCCCGAACGAGCCGAAGGGCGGCGCGTTCTCAATCGCGGTTCCCGACCGGTCGATGGGGCTGGGGTGTCGGCGGCCCCTTCGGGGCGTCGACGCGGGAGCCCACGTCATGCCAGCAGCCAGATCGAGGACGGACCGGTGGCGGGAGTCGCTGCATCAGATCGCCACGCGGGGTGGGGGGCTGGAGCTCTCGGTCGAACGGGCGATCTCCGCCGCGCCGGCGGCGCCGGACTTGGTCTGGAGGGTTCGTCTCCTGGGCATCAAGGACGGGGAACTGCTGGTCGAGCAGCCCGCCGCGCTCGGGCACGCGTTCTCGATCGACGAGGGGACGACGCTCGTGGCGGTGATGGCCGTGGGCCAGAACCGGTGGATGTTCAAGACGCGGGTGGTGGGGAGGTCCGGGGGGGCGTCGCCGTTCGGCAGGCTGAACGGGCTGCGGATCGTGATGCCGAGCGAGGTGGAGCGCTGCGCGCGGCGGGACTTCCTGCGGGTGTCCACCGCCGAATTGCGTCTGCCGGCGGTCGAGGTCTGGCCGCTGCTGGAGCCATCGAGCGTGGTGGCGGCCGAGGTGGCGAACCGGGCGCAGATCGCCGATCTGGAAAGGAACGGAGGGTTGGGCGCCGGCGCCGCCACGGATCTTCTGCTTCCCGAGGTGGGCCCCAAGTTCTCGGCCAAGCTGATGAATGTTGGCGGGGGTGGCGTCGGGCTGCTTGTGGAACGAGAGGACGCCGCGGCGGCGGAGCGGGCGAGACTGGTATGGATGCGGATCAATCTGATGCCGCGGATCCCGGCGCCGCTGGGCGTCACGGCGAAGCTGGTCCATTCGCACCTAGACAGCGGGCAGAACCTCTATGTCGGCGCGGCGTTCGAGTTCGCGTTCCACCTCGATCACCGGGCCTTCGTGATCGATCAGATCTCGCGCTGCCTGAGCCGGATTCAGGCGGAGCGGAACGCGGCCTGAACCCCGCCCGACCCGCGCGTTACCCGCCGGGGAAGAGCGCGCGGAGGCGGTTTGGCGCGAGGTCGGGCAGGAGCCGCAGCGTGGCGTTGCCGGCGTCGGTCTCGATGCGCATCTCCTGAACGCCTCCGTTGAGCGTCCCAGTCCATTCCGATCGGCTCGAGCGGACGTCCTTGGCGACGCTCTGGCTGGTCTCTACGCGGGCTGAGCCCCCCCCCGCGCGGACCGTGAGCACGCCGGCGGAGCCGCGGCCGACGCGGGCGATGATGTCCCCCTTGGAAGCGATGATCGCCACGGGATCGGTGAGGTTCGACGCCGTGTCGACCGTGACGGCCAAGCCCGAAAGGGCGCCCAAATCACTACGGATATCCAAGGCGCCGGAGACCCCGAGCACCTCGACCCGACCGTTCACGGCGCGGATGCGGGCACCCGCGCACGAAGGGACCCGGATGACGAGGTCGGTCCGGGGCGAGCCCTCGGGCGCTCTGGAGAGGACCCGGAGGACGGGACGCCCCGAGTCGAGGGCGACCTCGGCGGCGACCCACGCCGGGACGGCGCGGCCCGCCATGGCGAAGACCGCCGGAGCCTCCAACCCCGGGTCGACCGTCAGCGTCACTCCCCCGTTGGTGGCTTGGACGTCGACCGCGAGGGGGAAGCCGCCGGCGTCGGCTTGCGCGAGGTTGGCGATCTCGACGACGCTGGGTCCGGTGAGGGTGTCCGAAAGCCGGCGCGTGCCGCCGCAGCCACCCAAGGCGATCATGATCGAGGGGAGGACGAGCAGGGCGAGTCGGATGGCGCGTGGTCTGTTCATGGTGGGTGCGTGTTCGGTTCGTGGGGGGAAGTGAAAAGGGGCGTCCGGCGTCAGCCGGGTGATGTGAGGTTCCTAGCATATCGCGGCCGTGCGGCGTCCCGGGATGGTTGCACTCTTCGTGAACCCTCCGAGAGCGTCCGACGGCGATGTGGACCGGTCGTACATGTGTCCGGGCGATGGCCGTCGATCGTGACGGGGCCCGGACGCAGATGCCAGACATTCCGAAACGCCTCCGCGTCGGGTTGCGCGGTGGGCGGTCAGACGCCGCAGCCCGGGTGTTCGCCCGCCGGACGGGGTTTGGATCGTGTGAACGGGGTCGGTCGTTGAGGACACGTTCGATGCTCATGTGCTTCGCGCGAAGGTGTGCCTGCTTCGGCGGCGACGTGGTGGGCGGGCGAGTGCGGCGTTCGTAGTCCCGCGGCGGCGCGGGCGGGATGAGTGGAGCGAGCGGTCTAGTCGCCGCGGGCGTGCCCGGTGGGCGCCGGCGTTTGGACTGGAGGTCGCTTGTTCATGGGTGCGATTCAACTGATGGCCGAGCTGGACGCCATGGGCGTCGGGCTCGCGGTGGCGGCGTTGATCCTCGGAGTGGGTGGCGGATTTCTGCTGGCGCGGCTGGTCGGAGCCAAGGACCTGGCGAGGGCGTCGGCCGAGGCCAAGCGCCTGGTGGCCGAGGCCGAGAGCGAGGCCCGAAACGCCGCGGAGAAGGTGCGGCTCGAAGCCGACCGCGGGGTGATGGAGCGCAAGGCTAAGGCGGACGAGGAGCTGGACCGGTCCCGGGCGGAGTTCCGCGAGGGGGAGCGCCGGCTGACCAAGCGCGAGGACCTCTTCGACCGCAAAGAGGAGGCGGTGGCGTCGAAGGAGCAAGCCCTCGCGCGGCAGGGGGAACAGCTGGCCAAGCAGCTCGAGGGGACCCGCCAGCGCGAGGAGCGTCTCGCCCAGCTCGAGGGAGAGGCCGAGGCCGCGGTGGTCCAAGGGAAAGAGGCCCTCCTCCGGATCGCCCAGATGACACCCGGGCAGGCCAAGGAGGCGCTGCTGGCGCGGGTGGAGGAGGAGAACCGGCACGAGGTGGCGAAGATCGTGCGGAAGATCGTCGAGGACGCCGAGCACGAGGCCAAGAACAAGGCGCGCGAGATCACGCTCATGGCCGTGCAGCGATATGCCGCGGAGCACACGAGCGAGAGCACGGTCCGCAGCGTGGCGATCCCGTCGGACGACATGAAGGGGAGGATCATCGGGCGCGAGGGGCGGAACATCCGGGCGATCGAGAAGGCGACGGGTGTCGACATCATCGTGGACGACACGCCGGGGGTGATCGTGGTGTCGTGCTTCGACAAGGTGCGCCAGGCGGTGGCGGTCGAGTCGCTGGAGCGGCTGATCGTCGACGGCCGGATGCACCCGTCGAGGATCGAGGAGGTGGTGGAGAAGGTCAGGTCGGAGATCGCCGACCGGATCGTCAAGCACGGCAAGGACGCGGTGCTGGAGGTCAACCTCCGGGGCATCCACCCCAAGATCGTCGAGGCCATGGGCAAGCTGCACTTCCGAACGAGCTACGGGCAGAACGTGCTGCGGCACTCAATCGAGGTGGCGTTCCTGTGCCAGATCATCGCGGAGCAGCTCGGCCTGGACGGGCAGGTGGCCCGCCGCTGCGGCTTCCTGCACGACATCGGCAAGGCGATGGACCACGAGATCGAGGGGGGGCACCCCCGGATCGGCATGGACTTCGCCAAGCAGTTCGGCGAGCGCGAGCCGGTGCTGAACGCCATCGGCGGCCACCACGCCGACATCGCCGCGACGAGTTTCTATACGCCCATCGTGATGGCGGCGGACGCGGTGAGCAGCGCCCGGCCGGGGGCCCGGCGCGAGAGCATGGAGAAGTACATCCAGCGGCTCAACGAGCTGCAGGACATCGCCATGGGACATAAGGGCGTGACCGAGGCGTACGCCATTCAGGCGGGACGCGAGGTGCGGGTGATGGTGGACGCCGCTCGCGTCGACGACGACGAGGCCTTCCTCATCGCCCACCAGATCGCCAAGCGGGTGAGCGAGGAGATGACCTTCCCCGGAGAGATCCGGGTGACGGTGCTTCGCGAGACCCGGGCAATCGAGTACGCCCGTTAGGGCGGTGGGGCCCTCCGCGCTCAGCGACCGGGGCGCGATTCCCACCCCCAGCGGAGGGAGTCGTCGAAGACGGTCACGCCGGCGCCGGCGAGCAGGCGGCGCGCGAGCCGGTCCATCGCCTGCCGCTCCTTGCGCCGGGCGACGCGGGCCTCCGTCGCGCTTGCCTGAGCCGGCGTGGGTGCCGCGCTGGCGGCGGTCCGGGAGCGGAGGAGCACGACGGCGAAGCCGCGATCAACCACTAGAACCGGGGTGGATTCACCGACGGCGAGCGTCTCGATCGCCCCTCTAATGGACGGCGCGACGGCCGGGTCCGAGGGGCTGACGCCCTCGTAGAGACCGCCGAGGGGGGCGGAAGGATCGAGGGAACGATCAGAGGCGATGGCGGCGAACGCCGCGTCCCGTGCCGGTCCCGAGGGCGTCGAGATGATGAGGGCGTGGGCGTCGGAGGCCTGCTGCCGAGTGGGAAACGAGGCGAGGCGGAGCGCGACCCGTTCGCCGAATTCCACGGCGATGGCCGATTGGACTTCGCCGGGGGTGGGGGGGTCCTCGCCGGAGACCAGGCGCCTCAACTTTGCGTTGCGAGCCAAGAGGGCGGGATAGCGGGTGGGACCGAGACCGCGTTCCCGCCGAAGCCGTTCCACCGCCGCGGCCGCTTGGTCGGGAAGGAGACGCGCCTCCTCGGCGACGGTTTCCAGCAGCATCCGCGATTCCCTTTCGGCATCGGCGGGGGTGAGGGCGATGCCCACCCGAGCGATCTCGCGGTCGAGCAGGCGGTCCAAGATGGCCTCCTCGAGGGCCACGGCCCCAGCGGCCTCGGCCATGGCGGGCTGGAGCACAGCCGGATCGATCCGCAACCCATCGACGATCGCCGCGGGGGTGGTCTCGGGCATCCGGTCGGACGTTCGGCGGGCCGGGACGGAGGCTTGGGCCCGGTCGAGCCCGGGAAATTGGGGGGTTTGACGGCCCGTGCACCCGGTGGCGAGGACGAGGACGAGCGGCATCAAGGAGGCCTTCCGCCAGAGCGGGGGGACGAAAAGGTGAGGATGATCGGGATTCATGCGGGGGGAGGGCCGGGTTTGGTCGACTTTGAGAAATATGAAACTGGGTTGATCCGGGAGCGGTATAGGCACCAACGGCGACCAGGGCTTCGGGGCAGCCCCGCCGGCGGACGGCGTGGGATCAATCGGGATCTTTGTGCTGGATCGGGACGAAACGTGTTGGACGGATGGACCAGGGGCTGGTATCTTCTGGAAGCGATTCCGAGCGTACCGCCATTCGGCGAATGGGCGCTCAACGAGTCGATAAGTCCGCATTCGCGGCAAACGGAGATCCATCTATGATGGCTCGCAAGAGGTTGGATCGGTCGGCCTTCACGCTGATCGAGTTGCTGGTGGTGATCGCGATCATCGCCCTGCTCATCGGCATCCTGCTCCCCGCCCTGGGCGAGGCGCGCAAGTCGGGTCGTCTGACGATCTGCCAGGCGAACCTGCACCAGTTCGGCATCGCCACCCAGAGCTACGGCACGGACTACCAGGACAAGATCTGGTCGTTCTCGCAGGTGGGCGGCAAGGTGATCGACACCAAGTACGCCGACCTCAAGGGTCCCCACGGCGACGACCTCGCCGCGTCGGCCGCTCAGGCGATCGACATCCTTCGCCGCCGCGCCGACCGCGAGGACATCGGCCTGATCAGCAACTGGATCCCCCACGTCCTGTACACCCACCTCGTCCTGCAGGACTACCTCGCGGCCCGGCTGCCCGAGAAGATGGTGATCTGCCCCGAGGACAAGAACCGCAATCTGTGGCAGACCGATCCGAAGGCCTTCCCCGGCGCCTTCTCCCCGACGCCCCAGCCCGCCGGCGAAGACGGCGCGAACGGCATCAAGCGCTGGCCCTATAGCGCCAGTTACGAGCCCGTCCCGGCCTCCTATTCCCCCGACCGCGGCGACGCGGCGAAGGGCAACACCTCGATCACGCAGGGTGGCACCCACCGGACCTACGCCTTCACCAACGCCGATCGGACCAACGGCGTCCTGGGTCGCCGCCGCCTGAGCGACGTGCAGTTCTCGGCGCAGAAGGTCCACGTGATGGACTCCGCGTCGCGGCACGTCGGCAAGCTGCCCGTGTACTACGCGTTCCAGCAGGCTCGTTCGCCGATCCTCTTCTTCGACTCCTCGGTCCAGACCAAGGTGACGGGCGCTCCCGGCACCAGGAACTCCGACGCCAACGACGGCTTCGACCCGGGTGACCCGGGCCGCCCGTTCCCCCTCAAGTACACCTACAGGCCCGAGGCTTGGGAACCTCTGATTCCGGGCCTCCCGGTCGGTGGAGAGGTCCTCGTGACCGGCTTCTATCGCTGGACCCGCGGCGGCCTGCAGGGCATCGACTTCGGCGGCAGCGAAGTCATCATGAGGTGAGCCCGCCGGCTCCTCGAGAACGTACCGAAGGCCCCCTCGCGCGGGGCCTTTTTCATTGCCCCGCCGATGGTCGAACGCGGGTACGCTGGCGCGGGAACGGCCCGCGGCGTATGCCCGCGCGTTCGCCGGTGAGAATGCAAGGAGCGGCGGCGTGGATGTGCTGATCGCGGACAAGTTCGAGAAGGCCGGGATCGAGGGCCTGAAGGCGGCGGGATTCGCGGTGCGCTATGAGGAGAAGGCCGGGGCGACCGGTCTTGCCGAGGTTCTCGGCGCGGCGGATCCCGAGGTCCTGATCGTGCGATCGAGCAAGGTGTCGGCGGGAGCGCTGGAGGGGGCGCGGCGCTTGCGGCTGATCGTCCGGGCTGGGGCTGGGGTCGACAACGTCGACGTCGCCGCGGCGACGGCTCGGAAGGTGGCGGTCTGCAATTGTCCCGGGATGAACGCCGTGGCGGTGGCGGAGTTGACGATGGGACTCCTGATCTGCTGCGACCGGCGGATCCCGGACCAGACGGCGGCGCTCAAGGCCTGCCGGTGGGACAAGAAGGGTTTCGCGAAGGGGAAGGGGCTGAAGGGGATGGCGCTCGGCGTCGTGGGGGTCGGGGCGATCGGACAGGAAGTGATCAAGCGGGCCGTCGCCTTCGGCATGAACGTGGTGGCGTGGTCTCGGAGCATCACGCCCCAGCACGCCGCGGCTCTCGATTGCGAGTTCGGAGGCAATGACACGCCGGCCCTGCTGACGCTCGCTCGCAGGTGTGACGCGGTGACGGTGCACCTGCCCCTCGCGGCGACGACCAAGGCGCTCTTCTCGACCGAGTTCTTCGGGGCGATGCGGCCGGGGGCGTACTTCATCAACACGTCGAGGGGCTCCGTGGTGGACGAGGCGGCGCTGCGGCGGGCGATCGCGGAGAAGGGCCTGCGGGCGGGGCTGGACGTCTACGAGAGTCAGCCGGTCGAGCCCGAGGCGGCGTGGGAGTGCGAGACCGCCAAGATGGATGGGGTGTATTGCACGCATCACGTGGGGGCGTCGACGGACCAAGCCCAGCTCGCAGTCGCGCAGGAGACGGTGCGGGTGATCCGCGTCTACAAGGAGCAGGGGCGGGCGGAGAATTGCGTGAACGCCGAGGCGCTCGGCGTGTCGATATAGCCGCAACGGGTCTGGCGGCTGGCGGGCGCACTCTTGCCCGGTCCGGCGGGGGCGTTAGGATTCCGCGAAGACGAAGGCGTCCGACGTGCGCGTGTCGCGCGGGCCGGGTCGCCCGGAGGATTGCACCGTGACAGTGGCGACGCAAGCGACGGGCGGGGCGACGGCGGCGGGAATCTCGGGCGGCGCGGGCCTCGGGCTGACCGTGAGCCCGGGTCGGATCTTGAACTTCTCGGCGGGGCCCGGGGTGCTCCCCGAGGAGGTTCTGCGGCAGGCGCAGGCGGATCTCTGGAACATCGGCGGAAGCGGGATCGGCATCCTCGAGCACAGCCACCGCGGCAAGGTGTTCGACAAGGTGATCGCCGAGGCCGAGGCTGACTGCCGCGCGATCGGGAGCATTCCCGGGAACTACAAGGTGATGTTCCTCACCGGGGGCGCGACAACGCAGAACTGGATGGTGCCCGCGAACCTGCTGGCGGCCGACCAGACGGCGGATTATGTCGTGACGGGGTACTGGGCGGAGAAGAGCGCCGAGCAGGCGAAGTTGTACGGGAAGGTCCACGAGGCCTTCGACGGGCGGCCCCTGAAGCACGCCCACATCCCGGCTCCGGCCGAGACGAGCTACTCGGAGCGGCCCGCGTACGTCCACTTCACGAGCAACAACACCATCTACGGGACGCAGTTCGGGAGCGAGCCGACGCCGCCCCCCGGATCGCCCCTCGTCTGCGACATGTCGAGCGACATCTACTCGAAGGCGATCGACGTCTCGAGGTACGGGATGATCTACGCCGGGGCCCAGAAGAACACGGGCGCGGCGGGCACCACCCTGGTGATCATCCGCGAGGACCTGCTCGAGCGCAAGCCCCGCGAGCTGCCGGTGATGGCGCAGTACCGCGTGCACGCCGCGGACGGCTCGCGGCACAACACCCCCCCCGCGTTCGCGATCTACATCTCGGGGCTCACCTTCAAGTGGATCCTGCGCCACGGCGGCCTCGCGGCGATGGAGCGGCACAACGTCGAGAAGGCCGGGCTGATCTACGGCGTGCTCGACGCCAGCGGCTTCTACAAGGGGCACGCGGACCGGTCCAGCCGCAGCCTGATGAACATCACGTTCCGCACGCCCAGCGTCGAGCTCGACGACAGGTTCCTCGCCGAGGCGGGGAAGGCGGGGATGGACGGCCTCAAGGGTCACCGAGCGACGGGCGGGATGCGGGCGAGCGTCTACAACGCGTTCCCGCGCGCCGGGTGCGAGGCCCTCGCGCAGTTCATGCGGGAGTTCGAGCGGAAGAACGGCTGAGCCGCAGGGCGCACGCCTCGACGACCTCTCCCAGGCCGATGCGTTCCATGAGGGCGCGCGAGGGGGCGATGTCGCGGTGCCGGACGCGCTCGTCCGCGCGACGGCGGGTGATGACGTCGCCAGGACGGCCGTAGGGTCCGGCGCGCTCGACCTCGGTGGGCCCGAACAGGGCCACCAGGGGGCGTCCGAGGGCGACGGCCAGGTGCATCGCGGCCGAGTCGTTGCAGACGACGAGCGCGGCGCGTTCGACGAGGGCGATGAGGCCGCCGATGCTCGTGGCGCCTACGAGGTCGACGACACGCCCGTCGGTCGCGGCGAGCGCGGTGACGGGGGCGCAGTAGTCGCGTTCGTCCGGCAGGCCCACCACGGCGACGGTGTCGAGGCCGAGATCCGGCGCGTGCGACAGGAGGGACCGGGCGAGCGCCGCGAAGCGTTCGACGGGCCAGCACCGTCCCAAGCCGCGGGCGGCGGGGGAGAGGACCGCGAAGCGGGCACCGGCGAGGCGGGGGTGGGCGTCGATCTCGGCCGCGTCGGAGGGCCCGGCGTAGACGCGGAGGTCCGGCACCGGCGATACGCCGATCGTGCGCAGGAGCGCGAGATCGCGGTCGATGTGGTGCAGGCCGGGGGCGACGTGGACGTGGCGCGTATACCCGAGGCAGCCCATCTCGCGGGCGTCCGCGTAGCCCACGCGGGTTCGCGCGCCGGTGGCGAGGGAGAGCACCCCGCTTCGGAGCAGGCCCTGCAGGTCGATCGCGAGGTCGTAGCGTCCTGCGCGCAGCGTCGCGGCCAAGGCCCGCGCCGGGCGGGTGTCGAGCCTGCGCAGCCCTCGCGCGACCGAGCGCCGCGGGAAGGGAACCACGTTCGAGACGGCCGGGTGGTGCTTGGCGGCGGCGACGAGCGTGTCGTTGACGAGCCAGTCGATGCGGGCCCGGGGCCACGCGGCGCGGAGGGAGGTGAGCGCTGGCGCGGTGCGGATCACGTCCCCGAGGGCGCTGGGACGGATGAGCAGCACGCGTTCGGGGATGGGGAGGGCATCTGCCACGGGTTGGGCGTCAGGCGGAGAGGGCGCTCATGACCTCGTGGAGCGTGGTGTGGCCGGCGCGGACCTTGGCGAGACCGTCCTCCAGGAGCGTGCTGAGGTCGCCGCGCGCGAGGGCGGCGGCGGCGAGGGCGGGGGCGTTGACGCGGTCCATGACCATGGCGCGAGTCTCGTCGGTGACGGTAAGGAGCTCGTACACGCCGACGCGGCCGCGGTAGCCGGTCTGGCGGCAGTCGCGGCAGCCCGCGCCCCGCACGAGGGTCTGGCCGGGCGAGAGGGGGAGGCCGTCGGGGAGGTCGGCCGCTTCGGGGACATACGGGGCTGCGCAGACGGCGCAGACGCGGCGGACGAGGCGCTGGGCGAGCACGCCCTCGAGCGACGATGAGACCAGGAAGGGCTCGACGCCCATGTCGAGGAGCCGGGTGATGCTGCCGGGGGCGTCGTTGGTGTGCAGGGTCGAGAAGACCAGATGTCCGGTGAGGGAGGCCTGCACCGCCGTCTCGGCAGTCTCCTTGTCGCGGATCTCGCCGATCATCACGACGTCGGGGTCGTGCCTCAGGATCGAGCGCAGGCCCGCGGCGAAGTCGAGCCCGACCTTGTGATTGACCTGGATCTGGTTGATGCCCGAGACGTGGTATTCGACGGGATCCTCGACCGTGATGACCTTGATTTCGTCGGACACGATGCGGTTGAGAGAGGCGTAGAGCGTGGTCGACTTCCCCGAGCCCGTGGGTCCGGTGACCAAGACGATGCCGTGGGGGCGATTGATGAGCCGATCCCACCGGGTCGAGACCGCCTCGGGCATGCCGAGGTCGCCCAGGGACATGAGGGCCGTCGTCTTGGAGAGGACGCGGAGGACCGCCCCTTCGCCGAAGAGCATCGGGATGATCGAGAGGCGAAGGTCGTACTCGCGGGCTGACGCGCCCTGGGCGCGGTGGCGGTAGGAGATGCGGCCGTCCTGGGGGCGGCGCTTCTCGGCGATGTTGAGGCTCGCCATGATCTTGAGGCGGGAGAGGATCGCGGCCCCGAATCGGTGAATGCTGGGAGGGACGTTGGCACGCTGGAGGACGCCGTCGATCCGGTACCGGACGTTCAGCTGGTGCTCGTAGGGCTCGATGTGGACGTCGGTCGCGCGTTCGGCGACGGCCTCGGCGAGGAGGTCGTTGACGAGCTTGATGACGGAGGCCTCCTGGGCCTGGTCGGCGTCGTCGTCCTTCCCGCCCGGCTTGGGTTCGACCGCCGGACCGCCCGCACCCATGGCGTCGAGGGTGTCGCCTCCGACGCCGTAGTTGGCGCGGATGAACTTGTGCAGCTCCTCGTCGTCGGCGAGGACGAGCTCGATCGAGCTTCCGGTCAGGAGCCGGAGCTCGTCGAGCACGGCGATCTCGTACGGGTCGCTGGTGGCGACGGTGATCGTGCCGTTCTCGCGGGCGATGGGCACGCAGCGCTGCTTGTAGACGAGCGTGGCGGGGAGCGCCGCGAGGACCGAGCGGTCGACGGTCAGGCCGGCGAGGTCCACCACGGGCATGTGGAACTGGTCGCCCACGGCGGCCAGCACGCGGTCGCGGCCGACGAAGCCGAGCCGGACGAGGACGCGGTCGAGCCGCTCGCCGCTGATCCGCTGCTCGGCCAAGGCGGCGTCGAGCTGCGGGCGGGTGATGTCGCCGCGGTCGAGGAGGAGTGAGCCGATGGCCACGGGTGGAGTGTAGTTGACGGGCGCGCGGATGGGCGCGGATTCTCGGGCGTTCAGTCCGGATAGGGGCCGGCGGGAAACGTCGCGCTCGTCCGGTCGGTCTCCCAGACGGTGAGGTGCAGCAGGGAGACGCCCGGATGGGCGCGGCGGAGCGCGGCGTCGAGCAGCCCGAAGAAGACCCGGGCGATGTTCTCGACCGACGGGTTGACGCCCGTGTCCGCGGCGAACTCGGTCGTGTCCTCGTTGAGGTGGGTATGGTCGAAGCGCTCGATGATCGTGGACTCGGAGATCCGCTCGAGGTCCTGGAGGGTGAACCGCGCGGCGGCGTCGAGGGGAAGGCGGACGGCGGGCTCGAACTGGTAGTTGTGCCCGTGGCCGCGGGGGTTGTTGCACTTGCCGAAGAGGGCGCGGTTCTCCTCGTTCGAGAGCGAGGCGACGTGCAGGCGGTGCGCAGCGGCGAAGTCGAAACGCTGGCGGAGGATGGCGGCGGCGGGCAGGGATGCGGGGGCGGGGAACATCTCGATCGAATAGTACGGGGAAAGGAACCAGCGGACGGAGGTGAGCGTCGAGCCCAGCGCGTCGGCGAGGGGGGTGAGGGTGGGGCGCAGGACATCGCACGGATCGGGGCGGGCGAGATCGTGGAAGGCCCGGGTGATCGCCGGAACGAGCGTCGACCTGGCGGCGCGGTCGATCTTCTTGATATCCATGAGATAGCCGGTGTCGGCCCCCGGCACGCCGGTCAGGCGGATTCGGACCTCGTGATGGGCTCCGACCCCGGTCATGGATGGTCGGCCGCCGTAGCCGTTGCGGTCGTCGGGCGAGGGGGAATCGAGCGCGGCGGGGGCGGGAGGTGGGTTGATCGCGAAGCGGACGGTGCGGGTCAGGTGGAGCACGGAGATCACTGTATAATGGAGGGCGAGCGGAGGCACGGGCGGTCGAGGGCCGCGCGGTCTCCGCTCACGAAAGGGAACGATATGAGCAGGATCCTGAAGGCATCGGTGCTGGGTGGTGTGGCCGCGGGCGTGCTGTTGCTGGCGAGCGGATGCGAGAAGAAGGCCGAGCCCGTGCGGCCCGCGACGCCGGCGAATCCCGCGCCGACGCCTCCGGCGGGGGGGGCGACGACGTCGCCCACGACCAGCGGGAGCTGAACAGCGGGTCGACCGGGTCCAGCCCGAGCGGGCGGACCATGCACCTGATGCTCGTCGCCGCTTCGCGGCGGCGATGGGCGATTATGAACCAAAAGTTAATCGTGAACGGGCTCGGGGTGCTGGCGATCCTGACGGGCGGAGTGCTCATGGGCGTGCGTGGGTACAAGGCGAAGGCCGGAGCGGACGAGCCGGCGGCCACGCCCGCCGCGAAGCCGGCGGGCGCGGCGGACGCTCTCGCGGCGGGCCCACCCGCCTCGACGGACGCGAAAGCCCTCCCGGAGTCCCCCTACGTGCTCGACTTCACGATGAAGGACATCGACGGGACGGACGTGGACCTCGCGAGGTACAAGGGGAAGGTGCTCGTGATCGTCAACGTCGCGAGCAAGTGCGGCTTCACGGGGCAGTACGCCGGGCTAGAGACGCTCTACCTGGTGAAGAAGGACGCCGGGCTGGTGGTGCTGGGCTTCCCGGCGAACGACTTCGGCGGGCAGGAGCCGGGGTCGAACGAGGAGATCAAGGAGTTCTGCTCCGCCACGTACAAGGTGACCTTCCCGATGTTCGAGAAGATCTCTGTCAAGGGCAAGGAGCAGCACCCGCTGTATAGGCGGCTCGCGGCCCAGGCCGAGCCCGTCGGGGGCGATCCGGGGTGGAACTTCACCAAGTTCGTGGTCAACCGCGAGGGCAACGTGGTGGCCCGCTTCGACTCGCGCGTGAAGCCCGAAGACTCGGCATTCCAGAAGACGATCGAAGAATTGCTCGCGGCGGGCTGAACGGCGTGCGCGCGGGCGTGCGCCGGGAGCGTGTGACGAGCGGGGGACGCCGTGGCATCATTCACGTACACCGCCATCGAGGCGGGGGGCGGCCGGGTCGAGGGCGTTCTCACCGGGCCCAGCGAGGGCGCGGTGCTGGCGGAGCTCGAGGCCCGTCGTCTCACGCCTGTTTCGATCGTGGCCGCGGCCGATCGGTCCGGGCCGCGCTGGCTGAAGCGATCGGGGATCGGGGCGCGGGCATTGGGCGAATCGTACGGGCAGGTGTCTGACCTCTTGCATGCGGGGGTGCCGCTGCTGAGGGGGCTGCGGCTGCTCGGCGGACGCAAGAGCAGGCCGGGGCTCGCCGCGGTGTATCGCGCGCTGGCGGACGCGGTCGAGAAGGGCGCGGACCTGGGGGCCGCGATGGCGGAGATGGAGGGAGTCTTTCCGCCGGTGCACGTGGCGATGGTGCGGGCCGGAGAGCGGGGCGGCTTCCTAGAGAGCGTGCTGGGGCGCCTTGGGAGGCTCGTCCAGCGGCAGGCTGAGATGCGGGCGAAGGTGGTGGGGAATCTCGTCTATCCGGGCGTGCTCGTGGTGATGGGCGTCGCGGTCGGAGGGATCATCTTCGGGGTGTTCGTGCCCAAGTTCCGCCCGGTGTTCGAAAGGATGGGCGGCGAGTTGCCGTTCATCACGCGGGTGGTCTTCGGCGCGAGCGATGCGCTGGGCCGGTATGCGCCGATCACCGCGCTCGTGGGCGCGGTGGCGGGCGTGGCGGTCTGGCGGTTGCTTCGGCGCGAGGGCGTGCGGGAGCGTCTCGAGGCGTGGAAGACGCGGATGCCGGTGGTCGGTCCCCTGGTGCGCGGGTTCGCAACGGCGCGGCTGTGCCAACTGCTGGGGACGATGCTGGCCAACGGCGTGCCGCTGCTGACCGCCCTGCAGATCGCCAAGGACGGGGCGGGAAACCTCCTGATGGAGCGGGCGATCGAGGCGGCGACCGAGTCGGTTCGGGCGGGGCAGGCGCTCGCGGGACCGCTGTCGGCGAGCGGCCTGCTCGACGACGACGTCGTCGAGATGATCGCGGTCGGGGAGTCGGCGAACAACCTCGATGAGGTGCTCATAAAGGTCGGGGAGACCATCGAGACGCGGCTGGACCGGCAGCTGGGGATCGCGGTGCGCCTAATCGAGCCCCTGCTGCTGGTGGTGATCGCGGGGTTGGTGGGGGTGGTAGCGGCGGCCCTGCTGCTGCCCATGAGCAAGGTCAGCGGGGCGTTGTAGGGTGGCGAGCGGGGGTTATGATTGGCTGGGCGATGGCTGCCCGGAAGCGGGAACGACCCGGCAC
>Ga0209490_10002956_pt1 | contig 15983 bp, 11 predicted proteins | sample MAT06_FD_187209 | JGI IMG/M metagenome (GOLD analysis project Ga0209490, IMG submission 187209) | Freshwater microbial communities from Lake Fryxell liftoff mats and glacier meltwater in Antarctica - MAT-06 (SPAdes) (version 2) | ecosystem: Environmental > Aquatic > Freshwater > Ice > Liftoff...
TGGAATTAACCGATTTTGATTTTTCCAACCTGACAATTCGCCAAGCCTATCTCCAAGATGTAGAAATGCATCAGACGAACTTTGCTAACGCTCACTTTGTGCGCTCCGTGTTTAACGAATCCTTGGGAAACGTTTGGTCGGTCGCGTTCAGCCCCGATGGCACCCTACTAGCGGTCAGCGATTCTGCGGGAGAAATTCACCTGTGGCGAATGGACGACGGCAAAAAAATAGTCACTTTTCGCGGTCACACCCATTGGATTTGCTCCGTTGCCTTTAGCCCAAACGGAAAACTATTAGCCAGCAGCAGTGCCGATGGCACCCTCAAACTATGGGAACTCGCCACTGGATACTGCTTGAAAACCCTGGAAGGGCAAACGGATTGGATCGTATCGGTTGCCTTCAGTCGAGAGGGTGCCTTATTGGCAAGCAGCGGCATCGATTCTGCATCGATTCGTTTGTGGAGTGTGGAGACTGGAGCCTGTTTGAAAACATTGCAAGGGCACGATCACTGGGTTTGGGCGATCGCCTTTAGCCCCACCCAGTCCATCCTCGCTAGCGGCAGCGACGACTGCACCATTAAATTGTGGAATGTCAACACAGGAGGGTGCCTCAACACCATCCCAGGACACACCAGCAACGTCCGATCGGTTGCCTTCAGCCCCAGCGGCTCCCTCTTAGTCAGCGGCAGTGACGATCGCACGATCAAGCTGTGGGATGCCGCCACAGGAAAATGCCTCAACACCTTCAACGGACATACCAGCAACGTGCGATCGGTTTGCTTTAGCCCCAGCGGCAAAACTGTGATCAGTGCCAGCGAAGACCACACCCTCAAGCTGTGGGATGTGGCAACAGGGCAATGCCTCCGAACCTTTTATGGACACACTGCCCATGTCCGCTCTGTTGCTTTTGCGCCCAATCCTCAGCAGTGCGATCGCGACAAAGAGTCTGATTTAGAAGCATTGGATGGACTGATCGCCAGTGGTGGAGCCGACCAAACCGTGCGGTTTTGGGATAGTCGCACCGGGCAATGCCTTAAAACCCTGCAAGGCTATGCCAGCTTTGTGTTAAACGTTGCTTTTAGTCCTACTGATCCTCTACTGGCTAGCAGCAGTGCCGATCACACGATTAAACTGTGGAATCTGCAAACTCGTCAATGCGTGAATATCTTGCGAGGACATCGCCAATGGGTGTGGTCGGTAGTTTTTAGCCCGAATGGCAAAATACTGGCTAGCACCAGTTTTGACCATACTGTGAAACTGTGGGATGTGGCAACGGGAGCCTGTTTGCAAACGCTAACAGAGCATACTCACTGGGTTTGGTCGGCTGCCTTCAATGCCGATGGCACCCAATTGGCGACGAGTAGCTCAGATCACTGTATCCGTCTGTGGGATAGCACCACAGGACACTGTATAACGATGCTAGATTGCCACAGTAGCAATGTGCTGTCAGTTGCCTTTAGCCCTTGCGATCGCATTCTTGCTAGCGGCGATGATGACTGCATCGTCAAACTTTGGGATATCCACACGGGCACCTGTCTGCGACCGCTAGCCGGACACACCTCACGAATTCGCTCCGTTGTCTTTACAACCGACGGGAAACTGTTGATCAGCGGCAGCGCCGATCGCACGATCAAAATTTGGGATTGGCAAACCGGAGCCTGCCTCAAAACCTTAATAGGACACACCGCCCCGATTGAAACCATCGCGATTTGCCCCACGTTTCCCACTCCTTGCCCCTCGGACAAAAGCGCTCAGCCTCACCAAACTCAGGCTCAACAAGCTCAGGCTCAACAAACGGATGTGCTAGCAAGTTCAGGGGAAGACGGCACCGTGCGACTGTGGAATCTGGCAACGGGTGACTGTTTCCAAATGTGGCAAGGGCACGATCGCCGCGTTTGGTCGGTTGCTTTCGCCCCTGACGGTAAAGCTCTCGCTAGCAGCAGCGAAGATGAAACCATTCGGCTTTGGAATGCTGAAACTGGGCACTGTGCGGGCATTCTCCGCAGTCCCCGACCCTATGAAGCCATGAACATCGCCGGAGCCACCGGACTAACCCAGGCTCAAAAAACAACCCTGAAAACCCTGGGAGCAGTAGAAGTAGAGCCAATTTTGTCCCACAAGAATTGATCAACTGCCAAGACGAGACCCGCAGGTCAAAGCACTTTGCGCTTCGACTGCAACTGCCTGAAAGTCTAAGATCTACTTATAACTCCTCTAAGTCGTCTACTGTAAGTGGTGCTTGGGCGCTATGGCGCAAATACAAGACATAAACTGTTGCATCTCGAATTGCAAAAAGCACTCGGTAAATATTTTTGGACTTGCCGTACGGCAGTTGATGGACTTCTTCTGGGAAAATTTCGTGTTCAACTGCTAAGGAGCAGCGGCGCGGTTTCTCTTGCAATGTTGCAATTGTGTTCATCAATCCGCGAAACCAGCGATCGGCAAATTCAGGATTCTGCTCTCGATACCAGCAATAAGCTTTCTCGATCTGAGCTTCAGCAATTGGGGTAATCTCAACCTAAAATGTCATACTTTTGCTGCATTTCTTGGACGAAATCTCCAATTGGTCGAGTTTGCCCTGCATTGAGTTCATCAAACCCTTGCTGAATGCCTGCAATGGTTTCCAACTGATCAATCAATTGGCAGAGTTTGGTTGAACCGATTTTGCCCGCATCCAGAAAGGTAACGAGAACTTGAGTGCGATCGCTAACATCGTTGGGAAGGTCAGTAAATTCAATCTGCCCATTCCGATAAATCCCTTCAACGGTTCTTAGCATAGGTTTTACAGAACTAATTACTTCTCCAATTCTACTAACTATCAGAAAGACAATCGATTAAGCTGCCAAGAAAAAATCCTGCGATCGCCTCCAGTCTCCGCTCCAGTTTTAGGTGGATGTTCATTGTTGAAAACCTTAGAACCAGTGCAATTAAAGCGATCGCAACCTCAATATGTCCAATGAATTAACTATCTAACGGCAAAACGCAGCGGCGGCAGACAACCTCGAACTCAGCAGTATTGGCTTTCGTCTGTCCGCTACCGTGAAGTTGGGCTGTTGACGGGAAAATAGCTATTGATCTTCGTCCACAGATCTTATTCATACATCCTTACATGTACTACTGAGGTTTCGGAAGCTTCCAAAACTTTGTGTGATTTATAAATTTGGTCAAGTTCCTCAATAGTGAGCCATCGTGAGCCAAGCAACCCTGCATTGAATAAATCCTCAAACATTGCTTGACGCACTACTTGTCCATCGACTGACTCTTCACTAATAGTCTTTGTATCCCAAATTTTATTAACCAGACAAACTGGTAAGTAAAATCCGCGCGACAACACAGTAGATTTAATACTTTGCAAACGGTGTGTTGGGCGTAAAAAGGCAGTACATGCTGGCAACCTATAAAAGTGCCCAAACTTGTCCTTTTCTTCAGAATGGCAAGGAAGTCCATCGCAAAAGCATTTTCTTAAGCGTCCTAGCTGTGATTTAATCTTTTTAGATTTATCTACATATTTTCCATCTTTGAGTATTTTGTATTGAACAGCAGCAATCTTAACCAGTTTCTTCTCAGACAGATGATGTTCATAGATTAAATCTGCACCGTTGATGGCTTCAATCTGAGTTTCGTGAGCTACTCGAATTCTCATCAAACGACCAGCAGGTAGTGTGAAATCATAGTAGCCATCAGATTCATTTTCTAAAGGAGTTGCATTATTTCCCTGTTTTGCATCACGTTCAATAAGCCTGCTTTCGTAATATGAGCAAAGCTTGGTTTCAGTTTTAGTAGCTTTAAGCCGTTCTAGGCGGCGATTGAGAGATTGTAGGCTGTCTTTCTTATTTTTGTTTCCTTGAACCAGAGTCTCTAAACGTTGAATTTCAGAATCAAGGGCTACTTCAAAAGTAATACTTTGTGCCGTTGCAATATCTCTTACTTCCTTTGATTCTGGGCTTTCCCATTCTTTGACAAGCAGACTCTCACTAGAGGCAAAAAGTGTTGATGCTATACGTTGAGATAGGCGTAATGTATCTCTATGACCAGTTTGACCTATATCTCTTAAAGATAAAGCCACCCCTTCACGGATTGCATTGTAGGTCAACCACTCAATATCAAGCCGATTGATTTCATCTTCCAAAGGATATTCCTCAAGCCCCATGAAAACCTCTCTAAACTTCCGTAGCGTCTAGGACAAGCTTATTCTGCCCTATTTGAGCATTTCACCTCACCATTCATCTCAGTTTTTCTGAATACTAGAGGATAAATACAAGGTTATAGGGTTACATTGCCTTAATATCGGCTACTAACAGTTAACTTTTCGGCTACCGCCTCCACCGAGATGTGAAGCAGCACAACGATCGAGTTGAACCGCACTAGATCGACTACCGCTACTGTTAACTTCAGTTGGAGTGCGGTTCAACTCTCCAACCATATTCCGCGTGTCGGTTTCAACGAGCTTGTTCTACGAGAACTGGCGATTGATTTAGTGTTCCCAACAGGTAACATTTATATCCAGTTCCGTGAAACGCTATTATTAGCGAGAAAGTTTCCGCATATTATCCTAAGTTAGGTGTACGGGCGGACAACTTCTGTATACCACCCCAAATCGGATGGATCGGCGGAAATTTTCCGTATAGTTTACCGACGGATGTGGATCGATGGAGAACTTCTGGATGTCTTCAGATAATGGCGGCGCAGGTTTATTCGCTCGATAAGGCTTTGCCTGAATTATGCGGTGAGGATTTGGGTGACGGTGAGTTGGAGGGTTGGAAAGGTGGTGGATTGAGCGATCGCATCTCCGACAAATTCTTGCCCTTCATATAAATCGTCAATCAGAGTGAATATGGTCACCTTGGCAGCCAGCGGATCAACGACCCAATATTCCGGGATTTCTCGCAGGTTGTATTCCACTCGTTTGGCGCGGTAGTCGGTGGTTTTGGTCGATTCACTGACGACTTCCACCACCAACAGCGGCGAGGGTTCATTCACTTCGATTACCGCTTCCCGGCTGCGGAGATCCTGCCATTGCTCAGCCCCAATTACCACCACATCGGGGATGCGTGAGGTATCCCACCGCCCACCGCGAGGCGATCGCACTCCAATCGCAGCCTGACGAGCCACCCAACTTAGACCTAAGCGCTCAATTTCTTGATTGAACAGGCGCTCTAGTAAATACATGATTTCTCCGTGTAGTCCTGATCCAATGCTCATGGGAATCAATTCTCCGTTGACCAGTTCGTAGCGCGTATCGGTGCCGTCGTCATACGCTAGATATTCTTCAAAGGTGAGTTTTTGGGCGATCGGGGGGGTGGCAGTCATGGGCTTCGCCTAAAAAAATGGCTGATTTTATCTGTTCTATCACGCCATTCTTTTCGCCATTGATTCTTACTTTTTGTTAAAGTCATCCCAGTGCCTTATTCCTTCATCCTCACGCCGGAGACTTTTCATGCTGCGCCTGGAACATATTTCTAAGATTTACCCCACGGGTGAAGTTTTAAAAGACATTAATTGGGAAGTGAAAGGGGGCGATCGCATTGGGCTTGTCGGTGTCAATGGGGCAGGCAAATCGACCCAGCTAAAAATTATTGCAGGCGAAATTGAACCCACCAGCGGTGAAGTTATTCGCCCCAATAGCCTGCGGATTGCCTACCTCAGCCAAGAATTTGACGTAGACCCCACCCACACCGTCCGGGAAGAATTGTGGCAGGCATTCAAAGAAGCGAATGATGTGCATGAATCGCTGACCGAAGTGCATCGGCAAATGGAAACTGCCAACCCAGAACAGCTAGACAAGTTGCTCCACGAAATGGATCGGTTTCAGCGTCAGTTTGAAGGGTTGGATGGCTATGGTCTAGAGGCGCGGATCGAAAAGCTGATGCCGGAAGTGGGCTTTGAGGCGGAAGATGGCGATCGCTTGGTGAGTGCTTTTAGTGGCGGTTGGCAAATGCGAATGGGCTTGGGTAAAATTTTGCTGCAACAGCCCGATCTGCTGCTGTTGGATGAACCGACAAACCACCTAGATTTAGAAACCATTGAGTGGTTGGAAACCTACCTGCGCGGCATTAACACGCCCATGGTGATTGTCTCCCATGACCGCGAATTTCTCGATCGCCTCTGCACCCAAATTGTGGAAACCGAGCGCGGCGTTTCCACCACCTACTTAGGCAACTATTCTGCCTACTTGCTGCAAAAAGAAGAGGCAAAACTCTCGCAGCTTGCCGCTTATGAAGGGCAGCAAAAAGAACTGGAAAAGCAGCAGGCATTTGTCGATCGCTTCCGTGCCAGCGCCACCCGCAGCACCCAGGCAAAAAGCCGCGAAAAACAACTGGACAAAATCGAACGGATTGAAGCACCTGACGGTGGAGTTCGGACGTTAAAATTCCGCTTTCCGCCAGCACCCCGCAGCGGTCGCGAAGTGGTGATTGTCAAGGACATGACCCATGCCTATGGTGAAAAAGTGCTGTTTTTGGGTGCTGATTTGCTGATCGAACGGGGCGATCGCATTGCCATCCTCGGACCGAACGGCGCAGGCAAATCGACCCTGCTGCATCTGCTCATGGGCATGGAAAAGCCCACCGACGGCACCATCGAATTTGGGCAGCACAGCGTCATTCCTGGCTACTTTGAGCAAAACCAGGCAGAAGCCCTGGATTTGAATAAAACCGTGATTCAAACCATTCACGATGAAGTGCCCGACTGGACAAATGAAGAAGTGCGAACGTTGCTGGGTAGCTTTCTGTTCACCGGCTCGACTGTGTTTAAGAAGGTGGAAGCCCTCAGCGGTGGCGAAAAAGCCCGGTTAGCCCTGGCGAAAATGCTGCTGCAACCCGTCAACCTGTTGATTTTGGATGAGCCGACGAATCACCTGGATATTCCCGCAAAGGAAATGCTGGAAACCGCTCTGCAAAACTACGACGGGACTGCCATCCTCATCTCCCACGATCGCTACTTCATCTCTCAAGTCGCTAACAAAATCGTGGACATCCATGAAGGGCAACTGCGCCTATTCCGTGGTGACTATCACTACTACCTGGATAAGGTGGCAGCGGAAAAAGAACAGGCAAAACTAGAGGCGATCGAAGCCGAAAAAGCGTCGAAAGCGGAAGCCAAGCGTAATAAGCAGAAGGAGAAATCTAAAAAAACTGCAAAAACATAATGGGTTTAGATAAATCTCAGAGTCCTAACACCTTGGTTGACATAATGGACGTGCATTCTTGATAATAGAAGATTGTGCAAACTCTAACGCTATAGAAAGTCTTGGCTAACGTCATTGTGGTTGGTGCCCAATGGGGCGATGAAGGAAAGGGAAAGATAACAGACTTGCTTAGCAAATCAGCGGACATGGTGGTTCGCTATCAAGGCGGAGTCAATGCTGGGCATACCGTTGTTGTCAACGATCAAACCTTTAAGCTGCACCTCATTCCGTCAGGTATTCTTTATCCTGACACCGAATGCATTATTGGATGCGGCACGGTTATTGATCCAAAGGTGTTGTTGGGCGAACTGGATCAGCTTCATGCATTAGGTATTTCAACCGCAAACCTACTGATTTCAGAAACTGCCCATGTCACCATGCCGTATCACCGCTTAATTGATCAGGCATCGGAAGAGCGGCGGGGGGAACACAAAATTGGTACAACCGGGCGCGGAATTGGTCCCACCTATGCTGATAAGTCGGAACGAACGGGTATTCGTATCGTTGACCTGATGGATGCAGACTCGTTGCGAAAACGCCTTCGTTGGACAGTTGACTATAAAAATGTCATTTTAGAAAAGCTTTACAATCTGCCGCCTCTTGATCCACAAGCGGTGATTGATGAGTACTTAGCTTATGCAGAACGGTTACGTCCTCACGTGATCGATTCTTCCCTGCGGATTTATGACGCAATTCAACGCAAACGCAATATTTTATTTGAAGGGGCACAGGGAACCCTGCTCGATCTGGATCACGGGACTTATCCCTATGTAACGTCTTCTAACCCAGTGGCAGGGGGTGCCTGTGTAGGCACGGGAGTCGGTCCAACCATGATCGATCGCGTGATTGGAGTGGCAAAGGCTTATACTACCCGTGTTGGAGAAGGACCGTTTCCAACAGAACTGCATGGGGACGTGGGTGAGTTGCTGTGCGATCGCGGTGCTGAGTTTGGCACCACAACGGGACGACGGCGGCGGTGTGGCTGGTTCGATGCCGTAATTGGTCGATATGCAGTTCGGATTAACGGATTAGATTGCCTAGCGATTACTAAACTTGATGTATTAGACGAACTGGATGAAATTAAAGTCTGTGTTGCTTATGAAGTAAAGCAGGAGCGCCGTCAAGACTTTCCTAGTAATTCGCGGATCTTTGCCCATTGTGAACCCGTTTATCAAACCGTTCCCGGTTGGAAGCAATCGACCTCTGATTGTCGTGCTTTAGAGGACTTACCGAAGCAAGCACTAGATTACCTCAAACTTTTGGCAGAATTGATGGAAGTTCCAATCGCGATCGTTTCTTTAGGAGCGAGCCGCGATCAAACCATCATCGTTGAAGATCCTATTCATGGACCTAAACGCGCTCTGCTCTATTCAAACGGCACGACTTCTGCCGAACCTACCAGTCAAACGATTCAAGTCTAGTGGCTTCAGTCCAATGGCTAAAACTTTCTCTAGCTCCTTATCTTGATTTTTTGTTATGAAACTTTCGATTGAATGCCAAACTCGTCCTGATGGAAGCAAACCCAATGCTCTCCGCCAATCTGGCAAATTGCCTGCTGTTTTATATGGACACAAGGGCACAGAGTCTATCTCTTTAGTCCTAAGCGCAAAAGAAGCTGAGCGCTTAATGCGACAAGCTTCGGTTAATAACACCCTGATTGATATTACGGTGCCTGAAATGTCTTGGGCTGGTAAGGCACTGTTGCGAGAAGTGCAAACCCATCCTTGGCGGGGCACTCCTTACCACGTTAGCTTCTATGCCGTTGCCGATCATGGCGACTTAGAAGTGGATGTTCCTCTCCATTTTGTGGGTATTGCAACTGGAGTGAAACTGGGCGGGGGTTCTTTGGAAACTTCGATGGGATCTTTAGCCGTGCGATGTGCAGCATCGATTATTCCTGAAGGGATTGAAGTGGATGTTTCTGATCTAGAAGTAGGCAGTGCGATTCATGTTAATGAACTTGTGATGCCAGAGGGTGTAGTTGCCGTATCCGACCCAGAGCGGGTAGTGGCAAGTGTGGTGGCAGGTCGCGAAGAATAGTTTCGCTAAAATTTGCCTATTCACGAATTGATTAAAAGCCAGAGAGCTAGTTCTCTGGCTTTTTAATGGGCTGAATCAGTAAGGCTGACTTAATCGATCGCCCAATGGGCTTGCCAGACTCATTCACTTTGCCGGAGATTGTCTTACCCCGGTAATAGAGTGAAGCAGAACTGCCGCCATCCAGATTCATCGCCTTCTCTACGCCTAAAGTTTTCATAAAATCCGTTAGCTCTTGTAGTGTCATACCGCTGTTACTGGGATTTTCAGGCTTCTGGGCCGCCATGACCCAAATAATTGTATTGTTGCGAGTGATCCCGATCGCGCTCCGAGCATTGAGCTGATTCACTCCTAACGGATCGCGAATCACTTTTTGGTTCTGAATCTCTAAAAAGCCTTCTTCCTCTAACGTTGCATTTGGCAGCAGTTGAGGACCCGCACCGAGGGAGTCTTGAAGCTGGCAGTCGGCGCGGGGAACCGTTTGACGACGGGTAATGTCATACTGAACGACTTTTCCACATTGATAACGACGAAACTCAGAGCGATTGAGAATCTTATCGAGATACGGTAACAAATTGGGATTAGTCATCAAGCGCTGATTATCTTCAGGTTTGGCGATCGCGTTCCCTTGCAGCGTGACTGGAGAAATTGATTGTTGGTTTTCGGGATCAAAGTAACCTCCGTTAATCGCGGCGATCGCCCCGTATCGCTGGGCAAGTTTTCCAATGGGTTCAACGGTGCCCGATACCGCAGGGGTCACCAAAACCTGACTCTGTGGCGGTATGGATACGGTATGAACTACACTCCGCGCTAGAGTGTAAGCTTTGTATTCGATAGTTTGGGCAACAGGCGGAGAAGCGGCAATCGCGGTTGGAGCTTGAGGCTGAGCGTTTGACTGGGAGGTGGGCGATCTACAAGCAACAAGGCTTATGCCAACTCCAATCAAAATGAAGCTCCTCATCTGAGTACCCATAGTGATTTTCTGATTGCAATAATTTATCCGCTTGGGAAAGCAAGGTGTTTTGCACATAGCGTCCCTTATCAAAGCTCATGGACGCGATCGCGCATTATTTTTATTTTTCGCCAAACTTCTGCTTTGCCTGCTCATAAACCTCAACCGTGATTTCGGCTATTTCCCGCTCACGGGCAAATTTTTCAATTTTCTTCCGGGCAGCCGGACGCACAAAAAAGGGAATTTCCTTCAATCGCGCCTCTGCCTCTGATGTCCACTGAATTGCATCGCTCATAATATTTCTGTTACTGGTCGCGATTGGTGAAACGTTAGCGAAGCTTTCCGTAGGACTCCCTGCGGGAATCGCTGGATCGCAAAGAGGACGAAGCAACGGGTGACTTAACCTGACTAGATGCCTGATTAGGCTTCACTTTTTGCCAATTAATTTCGCCAGAAACACCAGCCAGCCCTTGATAGGAAAGCTTTAGGTCACTCGCAGCAGCAATTCCTTTCTGAGAAATATCCAACGTTTTGACCAATGAGGCTAGGGCAAATTCCAACTGGTCACCTGCATCCAATGCTACCCAGCCTTCTGGGGTCAACTGGCGAAACTCAAAATGCAAGTGCGGTCCCGTGGAGTTCCCCGTACTGCCCACGCGCCCAATCACTTCACCCTGTTTAACTACTTCGCCTTGTTTGACAAAAATCTCTGAAAGGTGCCCATAGAGTGACTGCTGAGTGCCTTTGTTATGGTTCAGCGCCACCGCTAACCCATAGCCACCCAAGAAGTCAGCCAGGGCAACCTGTCCGGCATAAGCAGCCAAGACAGGTGTTCCCATGGGTGCGCCTAAATCAGTACCAGAGTGAAATCGTGACGAACCGAACAGGGGATGAATTCGCCAGCCAAAGACTGAAGTAATTTGGGCAGGAATGGATAGGGGGAAAACTAGCCGAATATTGCCGTTGCCTAAACGTCCCGGTGGGCGGAAGGTACGCTGATAGAAATCTTTGAGTGAGGCTGTTGTACCGATGCCTAAGCCACTGCTGCCGACACTGAGCGGCCCCGCTTGGGCTGAGCCTAAAGCATTGGGTAACCGAATCTGGGGGATTCCAGGCGATGCTACAGCGGGGCTGGTGCGCTCCGTTGCGCCAATGCCGTAGCCCGTTGAATCGATGTAGGATTCATTTGCAGGAGCCGCTGATTCGATCGCGGCGGGAGCGGCTGGCGCAATCTGTGGCTGCGGCAAAAGAGGCGCAGATTCTGTGGGGGCAATCGCGTCGCCCGATTCTGCCGAGGTTTGAGCCTGTAGGGTGCCGCTTAATATGCCCAAAACACTTGCAAGACTAAGTCCTGATGCAATGAGCGATTCCCGTAGGGATCGTTTCACGAATCGCGACCAGCTTGGCAATACCATCCTTAGAGGTTGAGTCCGTCGATTCATATCCCATTCTCATGTTTTAAGACAAATACATCAGACAAATACATCGCATCCAGCCATCCCATACTAACGAGCTTGCCAACTATCGGGGCAACGGCGCAGGATCACCTCCAGGAATTGTGGAATTCGTGACTGTTTTTGGCAAAATTGGAGTCGTTGACCCCGCCGGAATCGGCAGATTCGTCACAGAGCGAGTTAAGGATGCCAACGCCCGGTTGTAATTGATAATGGCGGTCACAAAATCGCCTTCTGCTTGGGTCAATTCATTCTGGGTGTTGATCACCTCAGTTTGAGTACCCACGCCCGCTTGAAAACGCAGCCGTGCCAATCGTAAAGCTTCTCTTGCTGCCTCCACTGCCTGCCTGTTAGTGCCAATATTTAAAAAGTTAGTACCCAGGTTGGTATACGCCGTTTCAACCTGAAGCTGAATTTGCTCACGAATCCTTGCAAAATTGGTTTCAGCTTGAGCAATATTGGCATCTTGTTGACTTGCTTGCGCCCTTGCCGCTCCACCATCAAAGAAGTTCCACTGGAACCCAAGCGAAGTGCTGAAGCCATCGGCAAAACCTAGTTGGTCTCTCAGATTATTCAAGATGTTGTATTGAAAGTTAAAAGAAACAGTTGGACCTAGGGATGCTAGTGCCGCCTTTTTCTGTTGCTCTGCGGATGCTCTTTGGGCAAGGAATCGTTCTAACTCAGCCCGGTTCTTAAACGCGGTCACAATAGATTGCTCCAAAGACATATCCCATACTCCTGCAACCTGCACCGGGTCTGCTGCGGCAAGATTGAGGTAAGGGGGAAATGCCAAAAGCTGAGCAAGCTCACGACGACGAATTTGCTGAGTGCCTAAAGCGGTTACTAGCGTTTGCTGGTTGCGTGCAAGCTGAACTTGCGCTCGGAGTACATCCAGTCGAGTTCCAATGCCGGCTCTTTCTTGGGCAGCAGCGTCTCGTAAGCTTGCCTCTGCATTCCGAACCGCAGATTGCTGAATTCGCACCGATTCATCGGCACCTTGAAGGTTGTAATAGGCATCGGAAACGTCGAACTGCAACTGTTTTAGGGTGACTTCAACCTGAAGCTCTTCCCCACGCACTTGTTGTTCTACGGCGCGAATTTGGGCAGGACGACGACCAGATGTATAAATGTCGTATCCTACCTGCACTGTGCCATTCAGCGCAGTGGATTGCTGATCGCTGTTGGAGTTTTGTTGTAGCGCAGGAGGCAGTGATTGCTGTGCCTGCGTTTGTGCGGCTTCCGACAATTGCCCAGAAGCAGAGCGACTCTGGCTAATCTGTCCATTCGCACCAATGGTTGGATATCGGGCGGCTTGGGCTTCCCGCAACGATGCCCGCACTCGCTGCAACACTTCAGTTGATAGCTGCAAGTCACGGTTGTTCCGTTTCGCTAACTCCAATGCCTGTTGCAACGTAATCGGTTGAATTCCCCTCAATTTTACTTCTTCGGGTCGGGTGGGAAAGCTGAGCGGATTGGGATTGGGGTTGAGATATTCTGGCGGTATCCCTAACTTTGCTGGACCGATCGGGATGTTTTGAAACGGCAAGACTGGAATATTAGGAGTGACGGGCAGGGTGGGAATCACTGAAGCAGGAGTGGTGCCCGTGGCTGGACTGGAAGGAATTCTTGGGTCTACTTGAGCGGTTTGATTGATTGGTTTAACTGGGTTGATTGGCTTCGTTTTGGGCGACGAGGAGGCGATCGATCGCCTAGCTTTTTTCTGAGCATTCAGATTATTTAGCTTCGTTTTCTCACTCGATCGCTCTGACTTCGTTAAACCTGCGATCGCTCTATCTGATTGCACCGCGCTTTGACTGAAGGGCGACTCGTCAATTTTTTCGGAGTGTGGTTTTGCTGGAGACTGTTCGTTTGCATCCACGCTTGGGTTCAAATCGGGTTCTTGGGAATATCCCGCAGTCGTATGAGCTAAAGCGACTAAAACTCCTACACCTACAGCAACTAATGGATAAGATGATCCCATGCGTACCTACTACCTAATCAAAAAGACTTCTCGAAGCAGAAAACTAGAACGCAACCTCTAGCAGGATACCGGGTTGTTGGTTAACTGGCAAAATTTTTTTCGGGTTCCTTGCCATTTCAGGTCGTGATTAGTCTACAACCTATTATCTAAAACTTTTCTAGTCCCCTTTCAAAGAGCATTCTTGATCAGCCGTCTGTATTTTCGCTCGAAAGACAAGGTTTGTTGCATCCTGCGATCGGGTTAACATGACGAACGATGGCATCCTACTTTTGTGAGACGTGCAGATCAAATAAATAGGAAGAACTATCGCGATGTGCAACTAACCGCCCTCTCCCCAAAACCCTCTCCCGATGGAGAGTGGCTTTCAAAGGTTTCTAACTTCCCTATCCTGTGGGAAAGGGCTGATTTTAGTCGGCTTTAGGAAAGTCGCACATCGCGTAGCTAAGTAAATAGGAAGAACTAAGATTTCTTCGCTGATCCATAGCCATTAACGAAGTGTCAAATAATAATCGAATTAACGGAGAAGAGTTCGTTATTCTGAAGCAGTATTCTGAAGCAGTGCCATTGTTGAGTCTGATTATGAGTTTATCGTTGCGATCGCGCTGTGCTTCTGTTATTTCACCGCTCCGCTTTCTGCTAGTGCATCACGGCTGCATTTTGCTGCTAGTGGGTTTATTCAGTTTAGGCATCGCACCCAAAACCGCGATCGCACTGACCAACACTCCAACCGCCAACTCTACGGCTGCTTCCATTCAGCCCTATCTTGATCGCGTCATTCAAAAAGTGACCGAGTTTCGATTGGAAAATGGGATGAAATTTTTGGTGCTAGAGCGGCATCAAGCCCCTGTCATTTCCTTCGTCACCTATGCGGATGTGGGCGGCGCGGATGAACCCGACGGCAAAACGGGTGTTGCTCACTTTTTAGAGCACCTCGCCTTCAAAGGCACCAGTCAGATCGGCACCACAGATGCGATCGCCGAGAAACCTTTGTTGGACAAACTTGATCAGCTTTCAGAGCAAATCCAGGCGGCAACTGCCAAAGGTGAAACTCAAAAAGCCCAAGCCTTGAAAGCAGAGTTTACCAGGGTTGAAGCGGAAGCAGTCAAACTGGTGAAGCAAAACGAAATGGGACGCATTGTCGAGCAGTCTGGCGGTGTCGGGCTGAATGCCAATACCTCCACCGATGCCACCCGCTACCTGTTTAGCTTTCCCTCCAATAAACTGGAACTGTGGATGTCTCTGGAATCAGAGCGGTTTTTAGATCCGGTCTTTCGCGAATTTTACAAAGAACAAAACGTCATTCTCGAAGAGCGTCGCCTCCGCACCGACAACTCCCCAATTGGACAAATGGTGGAAGCGTTTTTGGAAACGGCGTTTAAAAAACATCCCTACCATCGCCCGGTGATTGGCTACAACAAAGATATTCGTGGCTTGACCCGGCAAGATGTCACCCAGTTTTTTGATCAATATTATGTGCCGAATAATTTGACGATCGCGATCGTCGGGGATGTGAATCCAGCCGAAGTGAAGCGATTAGCAATCACTTACTTTGGACGCTATAAAGCCCAGCCCAAGCCACCTCAAGTCACCATCGTGGAACCACCTCAAACCGAAACTCGCGAGGTGACGATCGCGTTAAAGTCCCAACCTTGGTATCTGGAAGGCTATCACGCTCCAGCCTTCCGCGATCCAGACTACGTGATCTACGACATGATTGGCAGCATTCTTAGCAGTGGACGGACTTCCCGCCTGTATAAAACGCTGGTCGAGCAGCAGCAAATCGCCTTGACCGCCCAAGGGTTTACGGGGTTTCCAGGTAATAAATTCCCTAACCTGATGCTGTTCTATGCGCTCACGGCTCCAGGGCATACGGTCGATCAGGTAGCCGCATCGCTTCGCACCGAAATCGATCGCCTGAAAACTGACCTGGTTTCCGCCGAAGAATTGGAGCGTGTTAAAACTCAGGCACGAGCCGGATTGCTGCAATCGCTCAACTCCAACATGGGCATGGCACAAGCCCTATTGGAATATGACGTGAAAACGGGCAACTGGCGTAACCTCTTCAAAGAACCCGATCGCATTGCTGCTATTAGCGCGATCGATGTTCAGCGTGTCGCCAAAAACACCTTCACTCCCCAAAATCGTACTATCGGCAGATTGCTATCGAAAGAATAAGTTCACTATTTCAGTAACAATCCCGTAATATTTGGCATCATAAAAGAGATAAGATAGCTCCGCCTATACTTGGTGCCCCTGATCACAGGTGACACGGTTGGGCTACAAACTCAGACATATTGGAAACTACGTGCAATCAAATTCTGTTCTCAATCCAGTGGCTTCTAAAGCCCCGATTTCTCGAACTGCCGATTTGCCG
>Ga0209490_10002958_pt1 | contig 15977 bp, 12 predicted proteins | sample MAT06_FD_187209 | JGI IMG/M metagenome (GOLD analysis project Ga0209490, IMG submission 187209) | Freshwater microbial communities from Lake Fryxell liftoff mats and glacier meltwater in Antarctica - MAT-06 (SPAdes) (version 2) | ecosystem: Environmental > Aquatic > Freshwater > Ice > Liftoff...
GGCGGCGTATTTGTGAGATCCCAGTTCCACGGGTTGGGACATGAAAAACTTCTCAAAGAGCTCGCGATGTTCGCGGGCGGCCACTTCGAGCGGAAGCAACAGGACGCCGGCCGGTAGGTTGGCGGTGTCTTGAAAAGCAAGGGTGTTATTGGCGAAGACAAGTTTGGCGGAGGTCTCCGGCATCCCTTGCGACGCATTGATGATGCGCCCTTCGCTGGTGACGGGAGGAGCGGGAACGAAGGCGGAGAGGTCGAGAGCGGCGACATTGGCGAAACGCCAAGCTTCGTCCTTGCGCTTAGGTGCGGGCGTTTTCTCAAACTCTGTCTCAGCAGCTGCCTGCCCGGCGACGAACCATTGCGGCCACTCTGCCGTCTCCAACCCAACTTCGGTTTCCATAGTAATTGTGCTCATCTTGCTTGCTCCTTGCGGAATGGGTCAACCCACTGAGCCTTCCATCTCGAGGTCGATGAGGCGTTTGAGTTCGACAGAGTATTCCATCGGGAATTGCTGGACGAGGTCGTTAACGAAGCCGTTGACGGCGAGGCTCATGGCAGCGCCTTTGGAGATTCCACGTTGCTGCATGTAGAAAATTTGTTCCGAATTGATTTTGCTAACCGACGCCTCGTGCTGGCAGGAGTTTTCCTTTCCGCGAACGGTGATGGCGGGGTAGGTATCCGTGCGGCTGTCGGTGTTGATCAAAAGCGCATCGCACTCGGTGTTATTTTTGCAACCTTTGAGGTGACGGCCCACCTGAACGAGGCCGCGATAAGTGGAGCGTCCAGAGCCCAAGCTGATGCTTTTGGAGACAATGTTGCTCGTCGTGTCGTCGGCAGCGTGAACCATTTTGGCACCGGTATCCTGGTGCTGTCCGTCGCCGGCGAGGGCAATCGAGATCACTTCTCCGCGAGCGCGCCGGCCTTTCATAATGACGCCCGGATACTTCATGGTCAGGCGGGAGCCGATATTGCAATCGATCCACTTGATCTCGGCATCCTCGTGGGCGAGGCCGCGTTTGGTGACGAGATTGAAGACGTTTTGCGACCAGTTTTGGACGGTGATGTATTGGATTTTTGCGCCCTTCATGGCGACGAGTTCGACGACGGCACTGTGCAGCGTTGCGGTCTCGAATTTTGGCGCTGTGCAGCCTTCCATATACATGACTTCGCTGCCTTCGTCGGCGATGATGAGGGTGCGCTCGAACTGGCCGAAGTTTTCGGCGTTGATGCGGAAGTAGGCTTGGAGCGGGTGTTTCACCTTCACGCCTGGCGGGATATAGATGAACGATCCGCCTGAGAAGACGGCGCTGTTGAGCGCAGAGAATTTGTTATCTCCGGTGGGGATGACTTTTCCAAACCACTTTTTGAAGAGTTCGGGATGATTTTTGAGACCCTCGGCCGAGCCGACAAAGATAACGCCCTGCTCGCCGACGGCGGCTTTGATATTGGAATAAGCGGCTTCGCTGTCGAACTGCGCTTCCACGCCGGCGAGAAATTTGCGTTCCTGCTCGGGGATGCCGAGACGCTCAAAGGTTTCCTTCACCTTGTCCGGCACGTCGTCCCACGAGCGTTTCGGCTGCGTGCCTTGCGAGAGGTAATAGCGGATATTTTTGAAAACGATATTCTCGAGATCTGGGCTGGCCCAGTGAGTCGGCATGGGCATGGACTCAAATTTCCGGAGCGCTTCTTTGCGGAATTCGCGAACCCAATCCGGGTCTTCTTTGACATCGGAAATGTAATCGATGGTCTGTTCGGTGAGCCCGGTGCCGGCGTCGAACTCATAGTCCATTTTGTAACTAAAGTCTCCGGCCGACCGGTCGATGTTGATGGCGTTGTGTGTAGCGGTGCTCATAGAATTTGTGTGTTGGAGTTAGGCTGTGGCGAGGAGTTCTTTTTCGACCCACTCGTAGCCTTCGGCTTCGAGGTGGAGGGCGAGATCTTTGTCGCCGGATTTCACGATGCGGCCATCGACCATGACGTGAACTTTGTCAGGGACGATGTAGTTGAGAAGGCGTTGGTAGTGGGTGATGACGAGCAGTCCGCGTTCCGGCCCGCGAAGGGCATTAACGCCCTCGGAGACGATTTTCAGCGCGTCGATATCGAGTCCGCTGTCGGTCTCGTCGAGCACGGCGTAGGTCGGATCGAGCATAGCCATCTGGAGAATCTCGCAGCGTTTTTTCTCACCGCCGGAGAAGCCGTCGTTCACGGCGCGGGAGGTGAAATTACGCGGAATCTTGAGAGCGTCCATTTTGGCGTAAAGCGCTTCGTAATATGCGACGGCGTCGAGTTCCTCGCCTTTCGGCAGGCGGGCTTGGAGCGCGGCACGGATGAAATTGGCGATGGTGACGCCGGGAATCTCCATAGGATATTGGAACGCGACAAAGAGTCCGGCGCGAGCGCGCTCGTCGGGTTCCTCCATCGAAAACAGATCAACCTCGTCGAGAAGGACTTCACCGCCGGTGACTTCGTAGTCCGGGTGACCGGCCATGACTTTCGCGAGGGTGCTTTTGCCGGAGCCGTTTTTGCCCATGATGGCATGGACTTCGCCTTTTGGGATTTCGAGGTTGAGACCGCGGAGGATTTCGCGTTCGCCGATGTTGGCGTGAAGGTTGATGATGTTGAGGCTCATAGATGGAGTTAGGTGTTGCACTTCGGGCAGAGGCCGCGAAGGGTGATTTCGGAATGGGTGACCGTGAAGTCCGCCGGGAGTTGCCAGGATTTTTTGGAGCGTCCGGCGGGCGAGAATGGGACGTCAAAAACGGTCGTGCAGCGTTCGCAAACGAAGTGGCCGTGCTCTTGGAGATTGGGGCAATAGCGCGTGGCTTCGCGCTCGACGTTAACCTGCTTGACGAGGCCGCATTCGACGAGCGTCTCGAGGCAGTTGTAAACAGTGGCCAGAGAGATGCCTGTCATTTTCTTCTTGGCGCGGAGAAACACTTCGGTGGCTGTCGGATGATCGCGATCCGCGAGGAGCACATCATACACCTCGCGACGCTGAGGCGTGAGGCGATGGCCGCTATGGCTGATCGTCTCCTCGTAGGCTGCATGCATTTCCGAGTGCTTTGGCATGGGCGAAATGTATGGCTGGTTGAAGCTTTATCAAGAATTATTCCAAATAAAGTTTCGGTGATAACATCTGGCTCGTCAACGGCTGGGATTTTCCGTTAGAGAAGATGTTGTGAACATCGAGGACGAGATTTTTGTGCCGGACGGGCGGAGTGTGGCCAACGCGTTGGCGGGAACGACGCACTTGGGGATTGGTGCACATCAGGACGACCTCGAGTTCATGGCACTACATGGGATATTGGAATGTGTTTATTCGGACACGAAATGGTTCGGAGGAATCATCTGCACGGACGGGGCGGGAAGCTCGCGGACGGGGCCGTATGCCGAGGTTTCGGACGACGAGATGAGGGCGATCCGCCGACGCGAGCAGTGTTGCGCGGCGCTAATTGGGAAGTTTTCTTTTGTGTCCCAGCTCGGATTTGCGAGTGGGGCGCTCGCTGCGCCGCCAACGAGCCCGCTCGTGGCTCGCCTCGTTGAGCTGATGGGAGCAATGACGCCCGAGGTCGTATACACGCACAGCCCGGCTGATAAACACGAGACGCACATCCGAGTGCTGGCTGCCGTTTTAGAAGCGATCCGGCAGTTGCCTGCGGAGCGGAGGCCGAAGCGTCTGCTCGGCTGCGAGGGGTGGCGCGGGTTGGATTGGATGAACGACGGAAGCAAGGTCGTTCTCGATGTTTCCGGAAACGAGCATCTTGCAGCGGCACTCAACGGCATTTTCGATTCCCAGATCGCGGGAGGGAAACGCTATGATCTCGCGGTTCCGGGTCGGCGGAGGGCGAATGCGACGTTGATGGATTCGCACAGCGGCGATGCGGTTTCGCAGGCTGCGTTGGCGATTGATCTTACGCCGTTGATTGGAGAAAGCCCATCGGAGGTGCTGGAGTTGACGCTGCGACACGTGGATGATTTTCGGGCGGATGTTGAGGCGCGGTTGAAGCGGTCGTTAGGGTAGGATCAAAGTTTTATGGAAATCATCATCAGTCCCACAGCCAGTGAGGCGTCGGTTTTGGCCGCGAAGCGTTTGGCACGCGTAATTCGGGAAAAGCCTACGGCGGTTCTCGGCTTGGCGACAGGGAGCACTCCGTTGGCCCTCTACAAAGAGCTCATTCGCATGCACCATGAGGAGGGGTTGGACTTTTCGCGGGTGACGACGTTCAATCTGGATGAGTATCTCGGGTTACCCCCGGGACACGAGGCGTCCTACCACCATTTTATGCGGGTGAACTTTTTTTCGCACATCAACGTCCGCCCGGAACAAACATATATTCCTAACGGGTTGGTCTCAGGGGACGATGTGCCCGTGTTTTGCGCAAAATACGAAAACGAAATCCGCGAGGCGGGCGGGATTGATGTGCAGATTTTGGGGATTGGATCGGACGGCCATATCGGATTCAACGAGCCCGGCTCATCGCTTGCTTCGCGAACCCGGATCAAGACGCTGACGGCACGCACGCGAACGGACAACGCGCGATTTTTTGGATCGGAGGCGGACGTGCCTCATCATGTGATCACGATGGGGATCGGAACGATTCTCGACGCGCGCTCGGTCTTGTTGCTGGCGTTCGGCGAGGGGAAATCCGATGCTATTGCCGGAGCCGTCGAAGGCCCGGTGACGGCGAGCAATCCGGCGTCTGTTTTGCAGATGCATCCGGAAGCAAAATTCTACCTGGACGGAGGCTCGGCGTCGAAACTTCGCCGAGCGGACTATTACCGCTGGGTCTTTGAGCGCAAACCGACGTGGCAGGTGGATGTTTGACGGCTGAGGCGCTGCCGGGAACCTTCGAGGACGATCAGTTCGAGCGCGTCTGCCGCTGCTGAATATCATCTTTGAGATCGTTGCTGATTTCCTCGCGCGCGACTTTTTGTTCGTCCCAGACTTTTTTTGCATACCAATAAGCGGGCGCAGGGCGACCGGGGAGATACTCGACTTGAGATTCCATTCGAAGGCTGCGGAAGAAGCTGGTGAGGGCTTTTTTGAAATCCGCATCGCCGATTTTTCGATTGAGGCTTCCTTGAAAGTTGCGGATATGCCGTTGGAGGCGAGGATTGCGTGAGTTGATTTCAAACGCAGACGGCTTTGTTTTTTCCACGTATTCCCAGAAGTCGTAGTAGTCGTCGGTGAACTCCTCGATACTGTGCACGAGCGCTGCTTCGCGCTGGAAGGCCGGCCAATTGAGATCCTGCCATTGGGTGACGGTATCCAAGCGGTAGCCGAAGCGGCGGACTTCTTTGATGCCTGAGTCTTTCGACAGATCGTCTGCTTTTTGGGTGCGGATGTAGCTGGCGATGCCGATGACTTTTCCGGTTTTAAGGTGAATGATCGGGCTGCCGCTGTTGCCGGGGACAAACGGGGCATCGACTTCAATTTCGTAAGGGCCGATGCCAATGACCTTGCCGCGAAGCTCTGTAACCACCGACGCACCTTGACTGTTGCCGTAAATGACAATCTCGTCGCCAATCGACACGTCTTGGCCAACCTGTGTTGAGACTTCGAGGCTCATCGGGGCAGAAGCTGTTTCGAACGTTGCGATATCGTGACCGACGGCCAGTCGCCCCTTGCCGGGCGTGAGCGCTTCGCCGGAGAGAAGCTCCATTTTGAGTTGTGATGCTCCGGCAATCACGTGTGCGTTGGTGATGAGGTAGTCGTGTCCCCCGAGCTTGGCCACGAAGCCGCTGCCTGCTCCCTCCTTGGAAGTGACGACCAGCAGGGCACCTTGGAGAGTTTGCGAAGAAGGGGCGGCCGTAACCTCCGGTGTTGGCGAGGGCTCGACGGCGACGGTTGACGCATCCTGTGCGAAACACGTGCCGGTCAGCACGGTCGCGGCTGCGATTAAACCCCTGCCTGAACAAAAAAACCGTTTCGTGAACACGCAGGCTATTTACAATGTCACAGCGTCCCTTGCAGTAAAAAATCGAGCGGAACGCTGCGGGACGCGCTGGATTTATTTGCAAATGCCGTATCAGAAAGTAGTTGCAATAAGGCGTCGAAATTGCTTATACCAACCCGAAGCAGCGCGGTTTTCACATTTTTCTTCTTATGGCGAACCTCACGAAACGGGATTTGGTTATGCAAATCAGCAAAAGCACAGGCATCACGCAGCAGGAGGTTTTCAAAGTGGTTCAGCTGACGCTCGATCTTGTAACGGGAGCACTCGCCAATGGGCGCGATGTGGAATTAAGGAACTTTGGTGTCTTTGAAGTGCGGTTGACCAAGTCGAGAATCGGTCGCAATCCCCACAAGCCGGAGAATGATGTGGTGATTCCAGCGCGGGCGACGGTGAAGTTCAAATCGGGCAAAGTGATGCGCCAGCGAGTATTGCTCAGAACGGAAGAATTGCGCCGGGACGCAAAATAAGATCGCCCGCTTTCTGAAATCCGTCGTAAGTTCCGGGGTGGAATGCATTTGTCTCCGTGGTGCCCGGCAGAATAATCTGCGCGGGGTGGATCTTGATTTGCCGCTTGGTCAACTGATTGTTGTAACCGGGCCGAGCGGAAGCGGGAAGTCGAGTCTCGCCTTCGATACGATCTATGCCGAGGGGCAGCGAAGATATGTTGAGACGTTCAGTCCTTATACGCGGCAGTTTCTCGACCGCATGGATAAGCCGCTGGCGGACTCCATCGAGGGAATCCCTCCGGCTATTGCCATTGAACAGGCGAACAACGTGCGAACGACGAGATCGACCGTCGGGACGATCACCGAGATCAACGACTACCTGAAGCTCCTCTTTCCGAGAGTGGCGCGCGGATACTGCCCCTCGTGCTCGCGGGAGGTCCGTCCCGAGACGGCGCAATCGATCCTCGGCGACGTTCTCAAAAAATTCCCCGGCAAATCGGTGCTCATCACGTTTGGCGTTGCGGTGCCACCAGGGACAAAGGCGCTGGATTTTTTCGCTTTTCTCCAACAGCAGGCTTACCTCCGTGTTTGGCTGGGCGGGAAAATCGTCCGCACCGACGAGGCTCCGCCTGCGGCCCGGCTGCCTGCCGTGGTGTTGGTGGTGCAGGATCGGATTGAGGTCAAAACGGCGCACAAAACGCGTTTGGCGGAGGCGATCGAAACGGCGCTGAGACTTGGCAACGACCGGATCTCCGTTGTGGCGGCGGATTCCGATCAGTCGCAGCCGTATTCGTCGGGCTGGCATTGCGCGCATTGCGACGTTGATATTCGGCCGCCGACGCCCGGTCTTTTCAGCTTCAACAATCCGCTCGGTGCGTGTCCGGCGTGTAAGGGGTTCGGACGCATTATTGGCCTCGATTGGAACCGTGTGATGCCGGATCGCTCGATTTCGATTCGTGAAGGAGTGGTCAAGGCCTTCCAAACGGGCCAATCCCGGGAGTGCCAGTCGGACCTTCTCAAACACTGCGCGCGGCAGCAGGTTGATATCCGGCGGCCTTTTGAGGATTTGCCGAAGGCGGATCAGGATTGGGTGATCGAGGGCGAGGGTGACCCGATGGAGGCTTGGGATAACGGCAATTGGTATGGCGTAAAGGGCTATTTTAAATGGCTGGAATCGAAGTCTTACAAAATGCACATCCGCGTGCTCTTGAGCCGCTATCGGAGTTATCAGCCTTGCGAGGCTTGCGACGGGGGCCGGTTTCAACCCGAGACGCTTAATTTCAAAATCGACCCCGGACTCACGTTGCCCGAGATCGCGGCGAAACCCGTCGCCGATCTGGCGGCGATCATTGAAGCGATCAAGGTTCCGGCATCGGATTCCAGCGCGACGCTCGTTCGCCAGCAAGTGCTCGACCGTTTGCGTTACCTGAGCGAGGTCGGGCTGGGCTACCTCACGCTGGATCGTCCGACGCGCTCTCTCTCAGGCGGCGAGGTGCAGCGGGTTAATCTCACCACCTGTCTCGGCGCGTCGCTGGTCAACACGCTGTTCGTACTTGATGAGCCCAGTGTCGGCCTTCACCCGCGAGACATCGAACGCCTTCTCGAAGTGCTTCGAAATTTGCGCGACAAGGGGAATACGTTGCTTGTTGTAGAGCACGAAGAGGCGGTGATTCGCGCGGCGGATCATCTGGTCGATATCGGGCCCGGGCGCGGCTCCAGCGGCGGACACCTGCTCTATTCCGGACCGGCGGCGGATTTCGTCGCTCCGAATTCGCTGACAGCGGCTTATTTGGACGGGACAAAAAGCATTCCGATTCCCACGCGTCGCAGAAAGCCGACGGGTTTTGTCGATCTCCGGGGTGTGCGGCATCACAACCTGCGCAACATGAACGCAAAAATCCCGCTTGGTGTTTTGTGCGCCGTGTCGGGAGTGTCGGGATCGGGAAAAACCTCGCTCGTAAGAGATGTGCTCCAGCGTCATCTTTCTGGCGAGGATCCCACTGACGACGAGGCGGCGGGCTTTGTGAAATCGATTGCGGGCGACGAGGATATCGACGAGGTCGTGATGGTCGATCAATCGCCGCTGGCCCGCAGCCCGCGGTCGACTCCGGCGGTTTATCTCGGTGCCTACGATGGAATTCGCGAGTTGTTCGGCGTGTCGAAAGAAGCGCTCGCGGCGGGATTTTCGCCTGGATCGTTTTCGTTCAATTCCGGCCAGGGCCGTTGCGAGCGATGCGGCGGGCTTGGCTTTGAAAAAGTGGAGATGCAATTTTTGAGCGATCTTTATCTTAGGTGTCCAGAGTGCGAGGGGAAGCGGTTTCGCCCGCCGATTCTGAATATCCGCATTGCGGGCAAATCCATCCACGACGTCTTGGAAATGACCGCAGGTGACGCGATTCCTTTTTTCGAACCGCTCGATCCGAAAGGCAACATCACGCGCCCGCTCCGCTTGCTTGCAGAGGTCGGCCTTGATTACCTGCGCCTCGGCCAGCCGGTGAATGCGCTCAGCGGCGGAGAATCGCAACGACTCAAGCTCGTGCATCACCTTGCAGCCAAACGCGAAAACGGCGCTTTACTGATTTTTGACGAACCCACGACCGGGCTGCATTTTGACGATGTGGCGTTGCTGCTCCGCGTCTTTCACCGACTCGTCGAAGAGGGCAATAGCGTTATTGTGATTGAGCACAATCTTGAGGTCATCAAAGCGGCCGACTGGGTTGTCGATCTCGGGCCGGAAGCGGGCGAGGCCGGCGGGCGTGTCGTTGCCGCAGGGACGCCAGAGGCCGTCGCGAAAGTCGCAGCGTCGCACACCGGGAGATTTCTTGCGGAGGTTCTCAAACCTCGTTCCTCCCGCGTGGCGCAAACGCCGAGTCGACCATTTGTCCGCTCAAAAAAGCCGGGCGTGATTGCCATCCGCGGAGCCCGCGAGCACAACTTAAAAAACATTTCCGTCGATATCCCGCGCGACGGCATGGTTGTCATCACGGGCCTGAGTGGCTCCGGCAAATCAACCCTCGCGTTTGATATTCTCTTTGCCGAAGGCCAGCGACGTTTCCTCGACAGCATGTCGCCTTACGCGCGGCAGTTCGTCGAGCAAATGGAAAAACCCGAAGTGGATTCCATCGAGGGCCTGCCTCCTAGTGTGGCCATCGAGCAACGTGTCACTCGCGGCGGCGGAAAATCCACTGTGGCAACCGTCACTGAGATCTACCATTTCCTGCGCCTCCTCTTCTCAAAACTCGGCACGCAATTTTGCCCCGAGTGCAACATCCCCGTCGAAAGCCGGACACCCGGCGCCATTGCTGAAGAAGTGCGTAAACTCGCCACCATCGGGCCTGTGAAAATTTTTGCGAATCTCGTGAAGGGACGCAAAGGATTCCACACCGACGTCGCACGCGCGGCAGGCCGCCAAGGCATCGAAACCCTCCTCGTTGACGGAAAACTCACGCCCGTTGCGGGTTTCGAAAAACTCGAACGATTCAAAGAGCATACCATCGATGCGCTCGTTGCCGAACTCGACAAACCCGATGCACAGCAAGCCGACGATGCCGTTCGCCGCGCGCTCTCGCTCGGACGCGGCACTGCCCGCACAGTCGATGCGAAGGGCCGCTCGCTCGTCCTGAGCACTGAGATGAATTGCCCTTCGTGCAGCCGCGCCTTTGAGCCACTTGATCCGCGTCTCTTTTCATTCAACTCCCCGCACGGTTGGTGTTTACATTGTCGCGGCTTCGGCGAGGTCTGGAGTGCTCTTGGCGCGGAGAAAGAGTTTGATTCCGCAATCGAAGCGGAGCTCGACGAAGAACGTCGCCACGAGGGGCTCGAAGACGATGAGCCGCGGCCGTGTCCCGTTTGCAAAGGCGGACGACTCAACGAAACCGCGTCCAACGTTTTTCTCCAAGACCACTCGATCACCCACTTCACCCGCGCCTCGGCAGCAGACGCCTTGGAGATCGCAGCAAAATTAACCTTTTCGGGAACCCGCGCCGAGATTGCCCGCGATATTGTTTCCGAAATCTCCCAGCGACTCCGCTTCCTCGGCACCGTGGGCCTTGATTACCTCTCGCTCGATCGTGGTGCGAAGACGCTGAGCGGCGGCGAGGCGCAGCGGATTCGACTTGCGGCCCAGCTCGGATCAAATCTCCGCGGCGTGCTCTATGTGCTCGACGAGCCGACCATTGGACTCCACCCGCGCGACAACGAGCAGCTCCTCGACGCTCTTGCGACCCTCACAAAAAAAGGCAACTCGCTGGTGATCGTCGAGCACGATGAGGAAACGATGCGCCGCGCGGATCGCATCCTCGATCTCGGACCCGGTGCCGGTCGCCGAGGGGGCGAAATCGTCGCCTCCGGAACACTCGACGAGATCATGCTCTCCCCCAATTCCCTCACCGGCAAATCCCTGCGCGATCCGATGGTGCACCCTTCGCGCGGCACACGCCGTCCAGCCGCCGAGCATTGGGTGACCGTTCGCGCCGCCAAACTTCACAACCTCAAAGCCGTCGATGTTTCCATCCCGCTCAACCGCCTGACGGTGATCTCCGGTGTTTCCGGTTCGGGAAAAAGCACACTGCTTCGCGGTGTCGTAGTTCCCGCCGTCCGCGATGCGCTTTCGCGAACGAAGAGCCGCGCCTCGGTGCCGACCTGTGCGGGCGTCACGGGCACGAGCCACCTCTCGGCCGTGCTCGAAGTGGATCAGTCGCCGATCGGAAAAACATCGCGCTCGACCCCGGCAACCTACGTCAAAGTTTTCGACGAAATCCGCAATCTCTTCGCCACGCTTCCGGCCGCCCGGATGCGGGGCTACACGAATAGCCGGTTTTCGTTCAACAACGAAGGCGGCCGCTGCGAAGCGTGCCTCGGGCAAGGGGTGATTCGGCTCGAAATGAATTTTCTCCCGCCGAGCTACATGCCGTGTCAGGACTGTCTCGGACGCCGTTACAATCCCGCGACGCTCGAAGTCGAATACAACGGAAAATCCATCGGCGATGTAATGGATATGACTATCGAGCAGGCTGCGGAGTTTTTCTCGGCCCACCCAAAAATCCGGCGTCCGATGGATCTGCTCGTCGAGACCGGACTCGGCTACCTTCAGCTCGGCCAGCCCAGCCCCACTCTCAGCGGCGGCGAGGCTCAGCGCATCAAACTCGTCACCCAACTCGCCCGGCGTTCGACCTCATTTGCGGAGGAAATCCGCACGACCCGGCGCGGGAAATCCACGCTCTACGTTTTGGAAGAGCCCACCATTGGACTCCACGCCCACGACGTTGCCCAACTCGTCACCGTCCTCCACCGCCTCGTCGATGAGGGCGGCACGGTTGTGGTGATCGAGCATCACCTCGACGTCATCGCCGAAGCCGACCACGTCATCGACATCGGCCCCGATGCGGGCGCGGACGGCGGTCGCATTGTGGCTGAGGGAACTCCGGAAAAAGTGGCAAAGTCGAAAACCAGCCGCACTGCGCCGTTCCTTCGCAAAGTCCTCGGCGTCAAGGTCACTTAGGCGCTTGCGCCGCCTCGAATAAACTTCGCCAGTGCGCGAGGCGTTCCTTGACGCGTTTTTCTAGGCCGTTTTCCGTCGGTTCGTAATAGGTGCGTCCCTCGGGCAGGTAAGCCTGCGGGACATACGAGCCCTCGAAATCGTGGCTGTATTGATAACCCGCGCCGTGTCCGAGACGCTCGGAGCCTTTGTAGTGGCCGTCGCGGAGGTGCGTCGGAACGGCCAGCGTGCGACCCTCGCGGACTTCCGCCATCGCTTTACCAATCGCAACGGTGCATCGGTTGCTCTTCGGCGCGGTGGCGAGATAAACGGCGGCGTGCGCAAGAATCAACGTCGCCTCTGGCATCCCCACAAAATCCGACGCATCCTTGGCCGCCATCGCCACGACGAGCGCTTGCGAGTCGGCCATCCCGACATCCTCGCTTGCACAAATCACGATGCGTCTCGCGATAAATCGCAAGTCCTCCCCGGCGTGGATCATCTTCGCCAGCCAGTAAAGCGCGGCGTCCGGATCGCTCCCTCGCATGCTTTTAATAAACGCGCTGATCGTGTCGTAGTGCGCATCGCCGGTCCCGTCATAAACGACCGCTTTTTTCTGGATGCTTTCCTCGGCGGCTTCGAGCGAAACCAAACGAACGCCGTCTTCTCCAGCGTGTGTGCTCAGCGCCGCGATCTCAAGGGCATTCAGGCACTTTCGGGCATCGCCATCGCTCAGGCGGGCCAAGTGCGCCGCGGCCTCAGGCGCGAGGACGATCCCGAGTTCGCCCAGTCCCCGTTCCGCATCCGCAACCGCCGCCGCCATGATCGTCTGCAACTCGGCCTCCGACAGCGGCTCCAATTGAAAAACCTGAGAACGCGACAGCAGCGCGCTGTTAATGCTGAAGAAGGGATTCTGTGTCGTTGCGCCGATCAGACGGATCAGCCCGTTCTCGACCTCAGGCAGGAGCACGTCCTGTTGCGATTTACTGAAGCGGTGGATCTCGTCGATGAAGAGAATCGTTTTTCTCTCACGCCGGAGCATGGCCGCGGCAGCCAGCACGCGGCGGATGTCTGCCACGTTGCTCTCAACGCCGCTCAGCCGCTCAAACCGCGCGCCCGTCGCTCCGGCGATCACCTCGGCGAGCGTCGTCTTCCCTGTCCCTGGCGGGCCAAACAAAATCAGCGACGAGATCCGATCCGCCTCAATCGCGCGCCGGAGAAGTTTGCCTGGCCCGAGAATGTGCGCCTGCCCAGTGTATTCCGCCAACGTGCGCGGCCGCATCCGCGTGGCCAACGGTGCGTCCGTTTTCAACACGTCGTCAGGGGCTGCAAATAAATCCTCCACGCCCCCGAGTATTACGGGTTTTTCTCGCAAGCCAAGGCACGAAGGGCATACTCGAAAATCTTATGACAATTCTCGCGTGTCTCGATACCAGCTCTGGTGCGCAGCGTGTGCTCGATCAGGGAAAATTGCTTGCCGAACGTTTCAATGCGAGCCTGTCACTTCTCCACGTCATCGAGCCCGTCGCCACCTATGTGCCTGTCGGAGCGTCAATGGACGTCATCGCCACGACCCCGCTCGACATCGACCCCGACCTCACGCAAGTCGCGACCCAGCGACTCGAAAAACTCGCAGGCCCCCTTCGTGCCGGCGGGCGCGACGTTTCTTGCCAAGCCGTTCTAGGCATGGCCGTCGACGAGATCGTCGAACGCGCAAAAACTCTCCATGCAGATTACATCATCCTAGGTTCCCACGGCCACGGTGCCATCTTCCACCTCTTCAGCGGCAGCGTCGTCAACGGCGTCCTCAAGCACAGCCCCGTCCCCGTTCTCGTCGTTCCTGTCAAGGATTGACGTCAAGGTTTAGAGGTGCGACTCGCAATCGTATCTGGAAAACGATTGCAAAAAAGCCAGAGGCTTTACAGCCTATAGCCGGTGGTTGAGCGCAGCGATACCACCGGTCCTTTCCGAACGTCAACCGCATCCCGGCAGGGATGCCAGCCTCGTTCCGCTATGCCATCAACGCACACCAGCCTCCATTACCACCTCATCTTCGCTACCAAAAACCGCGATCCCTTGCTTTTGCCGGAATGGAGACTACGCCTTCACGAATATCTCGGAGGCATCGTGCGTGGACTTGGCGGCGTGCCGCAGGGTGTCGGAGGGGTGGCAGACCACGTTCATTTGTTGGTCGGTCTGAAATCCTCCCATTGCCTCTCGGATTTTATGCGGGAGCTTAAGAAAGCTTCTTCAATCTGGGTTGGAGAAGAGATGCGTGTTCCGGACTTTCGTTGGCAGGAAGGATATGGCGCGTTTACCGTGAGCCCGTCAACTCGCGCGGCTGTGCAAACGTATATTGCGCACCAAGAGGAGCATCATCGCACAAAAACGTTTCGCGACGAACTCGTCGAATTCCTCGAAAAATCGGGGGTGGACTACGACACTCGGTATTTGGACTGATCCCGACTACTGCCACCCCGCCGGGGTGGGCTCTTTTTTTGATTGGTTCCGGTGGTGGTGCTTCGCTCAACCACCGGCTACGGGCTCGGATCCCTCTGGGATCTCCACGATGCCCGGTGATTTAGCCCGCCGCTAGAAGGAGTCCTGCGGCTTTGTCGAGCGTTTCCTGCCACTCGGCCTCAGGTTCGGAGTCCGCGACGATTCCGGCGCCGACGTGGAATTGCGCGAGACCGTTTTCGAAAACCGCCGTGCGAATCGCGATCGAGAACTGGCTCTCGCCGTTGAATCCAAAATACCCGATAGCGCCAGTGTAAAGGCCTCGCGGGTGGCGTTCGAGTTCGCGGATGATTTCGAGCGCACGTTTTTTAGGAGCGCCTGAGATCGACCCGCCGGGCGAGCAAGCGCGGAGTGCTTGGACATGACTGACGTCCTCGCGCAGGTGACCCTCGACCGACGAGACAAGGTGAAAAACCTGCTCAAATCTCTCCAGCCTCAAGAGATCCGGCACGGTCACGCTTCCGAATTCGCAAACCTGCCCGAGGTCGTTTCGCTCGAGGTCGGTAATCATCACGAGCTCGGCGATTTCTTTGGGCGATGTGATCAGGTCATAGGCATTGCGCTGGTCTTTCTGAGCATCGGCACCGCGCGGACGCGTGCCTTTGATCGGATGTGTGGAAATTTTCCGTCCGCCAATTCGCAGGAAACATTCCGGCGAGGCCGAGGCGATTTGCAATTCGCCACAATCTAAATACGCCGAGTGCGGGGCAGGGGAGTGATGCCTCAACCGCTCGTAGTAGTCCCACGCCGAAACACTGGCTTTTGCGACAAACGGATGGGAGAGGCACACTTGATAAATGTCGCCCGCGGCGATGTATTCGCGAGCGCGCTCCACCATTCGAACAAACTCACCGCGCTCGACTTGAGGACGAAAATCCAAAGTGCCGCCACCCGCGCTCGCCCCCGTCCAGCCTTCATCGGGCGGGTTCACCCAGCGATCCTCGTCGTGTAAAAAAACATGGAGCGTATCGTAAAAAGCGAAGCGATACTCGCCATCGAAATCCACCCACCCAATCGCCCCGCCGTCCGGATATCCGAGATCGGGTCCCGGACGTTGACGTCGCTCCAACTCGCGTTCCAGCACCTCCCAGTCGGTGCCCCGCAGCACCGTGTCGGGCTCGGCAGCAAGGATTGAAATCGCGCCCCTTTTCTCCAGCACGGAGTCGAAAAATGCCACGCCCGGCCGTGCCTGCCAGGAACGCGCACAGTGGATGGGAAGCGACTCGCTGTGCTGTTGCAGATTCATGCTCTTGCCAAATGACTCCAAACTTGCTCTGATTTCAAGTTCGTCTCTGCTCTACCAATGCATCTCATTGTTCTTTTCACGATCTCGCTTCTGATCTCGCCGATTCTCATCGCGCAGGATGCCACCCCCGAGCCAACGCCTTCCGCGACGGTATCGCCCTCGCCGGAAGCCACACTCACTCTCGAACCAACGCCGTCCGCGACGGCATCGCCTTCGCCGGAAGCCACACTCACTCTCGAACCAACTCCGTCCGCCTCCCCCGACGACGTGATCCCGCTCCCCGCCGATTCCGGATCTGTCGAGACGCCGATTGTTTCGGACTCCGAAGTGACGCCTGTG
>Ga0209490_10002960_pt1 | contig 15974 bp, 10 predicted proteins | sample MAT06_FD_187209 | JGI IMG/M metagenome (GOLD analysis project Ga0209490, IMG submission 187209) | Freshwater microbial communities from Lake Fryxell liftoff mats and glacier meltwater in Antarctica - MAT-06 (SPAdes) (version 2) | ecosystem: Environmental > Aquatic > Freshwater > Ice > Liftoff...
CCGGCCCAATAACGGGTCACAGGGCGGGTCACAGGGCGGGTTCAGCGGCAGCGGCGGCTTCGGCGGCGGCGACGACCGTGGCTTCCGCCGCAAGCGCAAGAAGCGCAAGGGCGGTATGGTCGGGCCAATGGGTGGTAGTGGCGGTGGCGGTGGCGGTGGTGGTGGTGGCATGGGGGGCGGTGGTGGCGGCTCCGGGCCCAGCATGAGCCAGTCGCGCTTTGATTTCACGCTTCCCAGCGATGAAGAGCTCGAACGCGAGGCGGCCGAACTCGAACGCACGATCCGCACGGCCGACCCGGCGGCGCTCAAAGACACCATCACCATCAGCGACCTGCAACGCATGGAGCTGATGGACCTGCACAAGGTCGCCACTCGCGAAGGGCTGATGAGCTTTGAGCAGATGCACAAGCAGGATCTGGTCTTCAAGATCCTTAAGGCTCGGGCCACGCGGCAGGGGCTTATGTTCGGCGAGGGCACGCTTGAACTGATGCCCGACGGCTTCGGCTTCCTTCGCTCGCCCGAGCAGAATTACCTGCCCGGGCCGGATGATATTTACATCAGTCCTTCGCAGGTGCGACGGTTTGGGTTGCGGCGCGGGATGGTGATCAAGGGCGCGATTAGGCCGCCTAAGGAGAGCGAGCGGTACTTCGCGTTGCTGCGGGTGGACACGGTGAACGGCCGGGTGCCTTCGAGCATCGGCAAGCTTGTGAACTTCGAGGATCTCACGCCGCTGCACCCCGAGAAGCGGTACGTGCTGGAGACGGCCCCTGACGAGGTCGAGTGCCGCATCATCGACCTGGTGACGCCCATCGGCAAGGGTCAGCGCATGCTGATCGTGGCCCCGCCGCGTACGGGCAAGACGGTGCTGATGCAGAAGATGGCTCGCGCGATCACGAAGAATTATCCGGAGGTCCGCATCATCGTTCTGCTAGTCGACGAGCGGCCCGAGGAAGTGACAGACTTTAAGCGCCACTGCGCCGCCAGCAACGTCGAGGTCGTGGCCAGCACGTTCGACGAGCAGAGCACGCGGCATGTGCAGGTCGCCGAAGCGGTGATCGAGAAGGCCAAGCGGATGGTGGAGTTCGGCGACGACGTGGTGATCCTGCTCGACTCGATCACGCGGCTGGCGCGCGCGTACAACACCGAGATGCCTCACTCGGGCAAGATCATGACCGGCGGCCTGGACTCTAACGCGCTGCAGCGCCCCAAGAAGTTCTTCGGCGCGGCGCGCGCGATCGAGAAGGGTGGCAGCCTCACCATCATCGGCACGGCCTTGGTCGATACCGGCTCGAAGATGGACGAGGTTATCTTTGAAGAGTTCAAGGGCACGGGTAATGCCGAGTTGCATCTGGACCGCAAGCTGGTCGAGAAGCGGATCTGGCCAGCGATCGACGTGGGCGCGTCAGGCACGCGGCGTGAGGAGCTGCTGCTGGACAAGAAGGAGCTGGAGCTGGTGTATCGCCTGCGGAAAGTTCTGAGCGATATGAACGTGGTCGAGGCGATGGAGCTGCTCAAGGGGCGGATGAAGAAGGTGAAGACGAACGCGGAGTTTTTGATGACGATGGCGCTGGGGTAGGAGAGAGATCCCGGTCCTACGCTATGCCTGCAACTACGAACCCTCGTCAGGGTGTGTGCTGCAAATGGAGCTGCACAATGCCCGAAAAAACTAAGGACGAAGCGGAGAAGGAAAACACTATCAAACGAGTCGAACTCGCTGCGAAGGCGTTGGCAGCCATCGTCGCCGCCGCTGCTTTCGTACGGGGAGTTTACACTTTTTTTAGACGAGCTATCGCCGATCGAGCAAGGCCTACTACGACAAGCAAATTCAGCTCTATTTCAGTGCTACCGAGTCAGCTTCAACGCTTGCCACGAACCCGGATCTTAAGGAATGGAACGAAGCGAGACTTCGATTCTGGCAGCTCTATTGGGGCCCGCTGTCGGTCGTCGAAGACGAAACGCCTTACGAACCGGATTCGAAGAATCCGAGTGAACCCCGCAACGTGCAGGCGGCGATAGTAAAGTTTGGCGATGCTTTAAAGGAGATTGAAAAGCGCCTCGATCCGCTTCATCCGGCTCCCTCAAACTCAGATTTGGAACCGCTGAAGTTGCCATCTTATAGGCTTGCCCATCGTCTGCGCGATTCGCTGCGGGAAGCATGGCCTATATCCACGCGAGTTGGGTCTGGTTCAAGTACCTCTCCCTAGGCGCGAGGGGTGACGGGCGGCACGGGTTCACGAAGAACACCGAGGGCGGGGGCCGTCCTCGGTGGCAGGGTGGCGGCACGGATATCCTTTCGTGCCCTTTTCGAAAGCCGTCACCCATGTTTACTGCCATGCTCACCGCTCGCTCGCTCATGCTCGCCTCGTTGGCGTTCTTCAATCTGGCCTTCATCCACGTTGTCTCGGCGCGGCCGACGGACGTTCAGAATGCGATCTCCTCCGCGCCCGCCTCGCAACCGACCACACCGCCTGCGTCGGCGTTGCCTGGGTCTGATTGGCGTTCGCTCGAATCGGCCGACCTTCACAACTACGTCCAACTGACCGGGCGTGAGCAGTTCGTGAAGGCTGGGGAGGCGTATTTCAGCCCGGACGGGCTGTGGATTATATTTCAGGCGGTCGAGGTTCCGAAGAAGGGGCTGGACGGGACAACTCCCGAGGCGGCGACGTCTTATTCGCTGTACGTTGCGAAGCTGGTGCGCGATGCGAACGGCAAGGTCACGAGCTTGGGCGAGGCGTTTCTGGTCAGCCCGCCGGGGTCGGCCAACACGTGCGGGTGGTTCCATCCGACGGAGAAGGCGCGAGTGATTTATGGTTCGACGATCGGGCCTCCGGCGCCGGGCGTGGCGCCGGGGTATCAGCGTGGGACGCGGTCGTATCTGTGGTCGTTCCCGCCGGAGATGGAGATCGTGACGCAGACGGTGCTGCCGATGGCCAAGGACTACGGGCTCAGGCCGGGGGTGCAGTGCGGGAGCGATTTTCTGGCCGAGCCGATGTTCGTGCGCGCGGGGTACGACGCGGAGTGTTCTTATTCGAAAGATGGTCGGTTTGTTATCTACACGCATGTTGACGATGCGCGTGACTCGGCCGGGGTGCCGCTCAAGGCGGATGGTGATATTTGGGTGTACGACACGCTGAGCCAGGGGCATCGTCCGCTGGTGGTCGCGCCGGGGTACGACGGCGGGCCGTTCTTGTCGCCGGACGGGAAGCGGCTGTGCTATCGCTCTGATCGCAAGGGCAATGACTTGTTGCAAATCTATATTTGCGACCTGGTGTACGTCGGCGGCGTGCCGACGGGGATCACCAACGAGCGGAAGATCACCGACAACGACTGGGTGAATTGGGCTCCGTACTGGCACCCAAGCGGGAAGTTTCTGGTCTATGGCACGAGCCAGGCTGACCACAACTATGAGATCTACGCGGTGGAGGTGGACGCGATGGACGCGAGGAAGCCGGAGATGCACGAGCCGCGGCGCGTGACCAACGCGGCCGGGGCGGACGTGCTGCCTGTGTTCAGCCCGGACGGGAAGCTGATGATGTGGACCAGCCAGCGCGGGGCGATGATCGAGAGAGAGACGAAGCCTTCGAGCCAGTTGTGGGTGGCGGAGTGGGTGGGGAAATAAGAAGACTGGTGAGTGGGCCGGAACTCGCGGGGCACGATGGTGAGGGCTTGGTCTAGGCTTTCGAGGGCGAGTGCGAAGGAGATCTGGCCCTCGAAGGGACGGCGGGCTCACGCGATCAGCAGCCGCGATTAGATCGCATCATTCGAATTTCGTTCACTTGATCTTCGCCGTCTCGGTCGGGTAGGTCGGCCGGGTCGTGTAGACGTTGTTTGATCGCGTGCCGGGATCGCCGTCGGGGCCCGCCGAGTAGAAGTATGGCCTGCGGCTCGGGCAGATGCCTTCGTCGCCATCGCCCACCGGGTTGGGGGACGTCGCAAGCGGAACGGCCGGATCGAACGGGCGGGCTGAGCGACGGTACACATTCCCGAGCGGGTCGGGGTTTGACGTTGCGTCCGAGGTCGCGGTCCGGTTGGGATCACGCAACGCGATTTTGGCTGGGTCGTACGCCGGTCCGTACCCGCCGTCGAAGGCGGGGTGAACGAAGCGGATCGGGCGGCCGAACGCGTCGAGAATTTCCACGGCCAGGGGCGGGGTTTTCAGGTTTGCGTCGATTACTACTCGGCGCACCAGCTTCGGGTTCACGCTCTGGATCAGCGAGTCGGCCTCGGGGATCGTCGAGCACAAGGCGGTGTATCGAGCGAGCGTGAGGATCGCGGGGTGCAGGTCTCTGTCCACTCCGTCCATTTCGCGCCGGCCGTCCACGAACGGGTACTCGTAGGCCTTGGGTGAAGTCTTGATATCGCGGTACACGAACTTCGACGGCGGCAGTTCGCTGCTCGTCTTTTCATACCCCACCAGCGACTGGTCTAGGACGCGGATCGTGTCCTCGGTCGAGCGCGACTGGCTGCCGACACGGACCTGCTTGCCGACCACGAGCGAGATCGAAACGAGGATCCCGATGATGACGATCACCAATAGGATTTCGATGAGCGTGAACGCTCGCGTTGGTGTAAGCGAGGCTGGTTGACGCGAGGCTGGATGAGGCCGGGCTGGTTGAGAAACGTACGACATGAGAACCTCCGATGCTGTCTACGACGACAATCTCGACACCAAGGGTAGCGGCACGCCGATCGGGCTTGGCGTTGCGAGGCTGAGAAACCGGCTTTCGCCGACCTGCAATCGATACGCATGGCCGCCCTGAGAGATCCACGCCCGTCCTTGGGCTGTCTGGTCTGGGCTGGGCTGGTCTGGGTTGGTCTGGGCTGGTCTGGGTTGGTCTGGGTTGGTCTGGTCTGGGCTAGTCTGGGAAGACGTTTTCACACGGTCGCGAGGCTCGCCTTGCATATGACAGGCTCGACATTGAGAGGGTGTAGCGGATAGAAGCAGGCATGAAACAGGCAATCGACGCCCTGTGGTTCAGTCAATTTGCTCTATTCGGCTCGCAATCTCAAGTTTCGTAGGTATTTGCTTTGACAAACGCCCAGAAATCGTCTAAACCTATGTGCCCGGACAATTTGCCGGGCCTGCCTTACGAAGTGCCCTGTACCGACCGTTATTGCTTCCCTCGTGGGGAGCGCAGTCTCTTTCAAGGAATTCATGTGATGAGCCCAACACGGGACGCTGTTGTTTCTGATGAATCACCGATTATTTCTGACCGACCGGTTTCTGAACTGTCTTTGGTCGAGGTGGCCGAACAGCTTGAGAAGGTCACGGGCTGGATCGAAGCTCAGCGCGTCCGCGAGCGTGAGGCGCGCACGGTGTACGCCGTGGTCCAGCAGCAGACCGACCTGAATGTCAAGAAAATCCGCGACTACGCTCAGGATCTGGTGAAGCACCAGCAGAAGAAGATGAACTCGTTCAACGGCATGCTGGGCGTCCAGCCCGAGGTCAAGCCCTTGAACGGGCAGTCCAGCTCGCGTGGCGGGGGGGCACGCTTTAGCAACGGCTCTTCATCGACCCCCACCCCCAAGAACATTGGCCAGGCCATCCTCGCTGTGTGGGGCCCGAACCACCACGAGGAAGCGCTCACCACCGAAGAGATCGCGTCGGCTCTTCCCCAAGTTGGTTATCGCACGGACGCGGCGCCTTCGTCCATCAAGTCGAGCGTCAATCAGGCGCTCGCCAAGCTTTGCCGCGTCGGCACTGTGGTCCGCCTTCGCGCCGACGGCTCGCCCATCCCCCCCAAGGACAAGACCAGCCGCGCCCGCAAGTACCTGGCGGCCGTGCGCCTTCCCGAGGGTCAGGTGCTCTGATGCGAAGTTGGTGATCCCAGGTTGGTGATCCCGGTGGGTGATCCCAGTGGGGTCTTCGAAGATCAATGAAGAGAAGATCAATAAAAAGAGAGCCGGGGCGAGTCGCCCCGGCTCTTTGTTTTTCTGATGCCCCAGCGCGCGATCCAATCGAACGTGGTCGGGGGCAACGCGGAGAAGACGTCGGCTGGGAGAGCCGACCTACCGAAGCGTCAGACCGCGGGACCGCTTGGAGCTGAGGGCGGCCGCGGCGGCGCATCAAAGCCGGGCCCGGAGAACGAGCTGCCCAAGATCTGCGGCGCGGGCGCGGGTGCGGGTGCCCGAACCACTGAGCGCGTGATCTGAGGCTTGGGCCCCGGCAAGGCCGCCGGGTTCGTCGGTGGGGCCTCCATCATCGCGGGCCGCTGCTGCACCGGCGGGGCCGCGCTGATCTTGGCCTTGAACACGAAATCTGTTACCTGATCGCGCACGCTGTCGAGCATCGACAAGAACATTCGGGAGCCCTCGCGCTTGTACTCGATCCGCGGGTCCTGCTGGCTGTACGCTCGGAAGTTGATGGAATCGCGCAGTTGGTCCATCGCGTACAGGTGGTCCTTCCAGGACTGGTCCAGCGTCTCGAGCAAAATCGTCCGCTCAAAGTGCAGCAGCTCGGCCCGCAGGATGTTCTCGACTCGCGCCCGGATCGCGTCCAGCCGTTCTTGACCCTCGAGATACCGCATCGTGTCGGTCATCCCCAGCGTGAAGCGATCTTGCAACCACGCCTCAAGTTCAGCGTCCGTCGCCTTGCTCTGCGCCTCGGCCACCGCCTTCTCCAGCACGCGCTCGGACACGAACTTCTCCGACGCCTCGAACAACTGCTGCTTGATCTTCTGAGGCTGCGTCGCCTTGATCGTTTCGGGCGTCCATCCGAGCTGGAAGCGACGGTTCGACCACGTACACAACTGCCCCATCGCGTCGGCTGGCGACTGACGCATGACCATCATGGTCATCTCCAGCGCGTAATCGACCGGGTACTCGACCTCGCGCTTCCGGTAGAGCGCGTTGGCCTTGTCGATGACCACCGCCGACACCGGCTTGGCCTCGTTCTTCTGAGCGGTCAGGACTTCGTCGATCGTCACGTCGATCAGGAACTTGTTCTTCATCGACTTGCAGAGCTGCTCGGCCCCGTAGTTGGGCGCGGTGAACGTCGTCAGCCCGGACAGGTCCGACTCATCGACCTTCTGGTCCGCGGCCTCGACCAGCATCCGCTGGATGTTCCGGCGCTCGTCGGCCGTGCCGTCACGGAGCATGTCGGGGTCTACCTCGACCCCGAACCGCGTCTTGGCCCAGCTGATGAGCCCGGCTTTGTCGAAGTCAACGCTGACATCCGAGCCCTCCATCGGCAGGTACTCGCCCAGCGTGACATCGATCATTGCGCGCAGGTCGTGCTTAGCTTCCTTGTGGATGGCCGTGATCATTTCCTCGATATCGCGTCCCTTGAGCTTGTCGGACGGCACGGAGATATCGAGCTTCTGCCGTGCGTATTCGGCTGCGCACTGGGCCGGGTAGTCTAAGTCCAGGAACTCGCCGACCGCGTCATCGACGCTCTGCGTGATGTACTCGAAGAGCAGTTCCTTGACCTCGCGTCCCTCGAGCACGCGCTGCCGCAGCCCGTAGAAACGCTGCCGCTGGTGCTCCATCACCTCGTCGTACTCCAGCACGTTTTTGCGGACCTGGAAGTTTCGCTCCTCGACCTTGCGCTGAGCACGCTCGACGCTCTTGCTGAGCATCGGGTGCTCGATCGCGTCGCCCTCCTTCATGCCCATGCTGGCGAGGAACTTCATCGTTGTCTCGCCCGCGAACATCTTCATCAGGTCATCATCAAGGCTCACGAAGGACCGCGTCGAGCCGCGATCGCCCTGTCGGCCCGACCGCCCGCGAAGCTGGTTGTCGATACGCCGCGCCTCGTGCCGCTCTGTGCCGATGACGTGCAGCCCGCCCATCTCTTCGATGGTCTTGAACCAGTGGAGCTTGTGCAGCAGGAACCGCCCGCCGTCGTCGAGCGCCTCGCGCAGGCCCTTGGCGTCGAGTTTTTCGATCTGCTTGGGCGAGACCCACGTGTACTTCATCGCCCAGTGTCGCAGTATTTTCATCTCGAGCTCGGCCGCGGGCATCGCCTCGACGTCCCGCTTGTTCAGCTCGAGCTCCTGCGGCCCCAGCTTGCGGTACGCGGCCTCACGCAGTTCTTCTTCCGTCGAGTTGACGGTTACCGTCCGCGGCACCACACCGCGCCGCAGCCAGTGCTCCAGCAACGCCTCGCGCGTGATCGCGCCGAGCTTGATGTCCGTGCCTCGACCGGCCATGTTCGTCGCGATCATTACCTGTCCGAGCTGCCCGGCGTTCTCGACGATGTTCGCCTCGCGCTCGTGCTGCTTGGCGTTGAGCACGTCGTGCTGCACGCCGTATTTTTTAGTCAGCATCGCCGACAACGACTCAGATTTTTCCACGCTGGTCGTGCCGACCAGGATCGGCCTGCCCGCGTCGTGGAAGGCCTTGATCTCGTCGACGATCGCCCCCCACTTGTCCTTGCCGACCAGGAAGACCAGGTCGTCAAAGTCCTCGCGGATCACGATCTTGTTGGTGGGGATCGACACCACGTCCAGCTTGTAGATGTCGTGGAACTCCTGCGCTTCGGTGTCGGCCGTGCCCGTCATGCCCGCCAGACGCTTGTACATCTTGAAGAAGTTCTGGATCGTCACGGTGGCGACGGTTTGCGTCTCCTGCTTGATCGGGACTTTTTCCTTGGCCTCGACCGACTGGTGCAGACCGTCGGACCACTGCCGCCCGACCATCGGCCGCCCCGTGAACACGTCCACGATCACGATCCCCGGCACCTGCTTGCCCGTGTTGGGGTCCTGCGTCGGCATGATCACGTAATCGCGGTCGCGCTGGTAGACCGCGTAAGCGCGTAAGGACTGCTCGAGCAAGTGCGGGATGTCCATGTTCTGATCGACGTAGAACGAGCCCACGCCCGCGATACGCTGCGCCTCGGTCACGCCGTCGTGCGTCAGGTGGCACTGCTTGCGGTCTAGGTGAACGTCGAAGTACTGCCGCTGTTTGAGCTTCTGGGCCTCGACTTGGGGCAGTTCCGCCTTGGCTTTTTGCAGCTCGGCCTGCATCGCGGGGATCTTCTCCTTTTCGCGCACCTGGCGGATGTCACCCTCGATGCCCTTGATGCGCATCTTGATCTTCTGCACCTGCTCCTCGGCCTCGGTCCAGGGGCGCTGCTTCTCGACCAAATCGCGCGCCAAGCGATCGGCCAGGTCATACCGCGGCAGGTCCTCGTGCGCGGGCCCGGAGATGATCAGCGGCGTGCGTGCCTCGTCGATCAGGATCGAGTCCACCTCGTCCACGATCGCAAACTGGCGACGCTTCTGGACCTGTTGCTCGACCGCACGCTTCATGTTGTCGCGCAGGTAATCGAACCCGAACTCGGCCGTGGTGCCGTACACCACGTCGCAGCGATACATGACCCGCTTTTCGTTCTCGTCCTGCATGTGCTGCGGGTGGATAGCGCCGACCGTGAGGCCCAGCGCCCAGAAGAACGGGAACGTCCAGTCGCGATCGCGTTGCACGAGGTAATCGTTCACGGTCACGACGTGGACCTTGAGCCGCTCGACGCACGCCAGGTACGTCGCCAGCGGGGCCACGATCGTTTTGCCTTCGCCCGTGCGCATTTCCGCGATCTTGCCGCCGGTCAGCACCATGCCGCCGATCAGCTGGACGTCGAACGGCCGGGCCCGGAACGGGGGGCGGCTCTCGGGGTACAACTCGCGCACCGCCTCGTAGATCTCGTTGGGGATATCACCCTGCAGGTACCCGGGGATCGGTTGCGCGGAGCCCATGTACTCGCCGGTCGGGGCGGCGGCCTCGCGGGCGTCCATCTCCGCCCGGGTCTGGTCGTACAGCGTGCGCACAGCGGGTGTGAGCGCCGATGGGTCAAAGTTAAACTTGGGGTTAAAAACATTTCGGATGCCCACCGACCGGTCCATGCCCTCGCGTGCGGCGGCAAAGGCCTCGACCATCAGCGCGTCGCCCTTGGTCCCCTTGTCGAAGCGCTCGCGGAACTCGGTGATCTTGCCGCGGATCTGCGCGTCGGTCAGCTTCCGCATCTGCGGTTCGATCGCGTTGATCGCGTTGACGCGCTGGGTGTACTTTTTGACGAAACGGTCGTTGCGCGTGCCGATCAGCTTGTTGAGAAGCGGACCGATCAGCGGGATGCCCTGCTCTGCCATGGGATTGCTCACTCTTTCAAGAACAAGGAACACAGCACCGACGAGAGGTCAGCGCCGAGCGAAGATTGGATCGAATATGGATTGGATCGAACGATGAACGTTGGGAGGCCTGCACGGACAGACCGCCGGGGTTGACGCCGAGTTGAGGCGTGCAAGTCTCTAGCGACTCGCGTCGCGGACGAGACAGAGAAGGCCGCCCTCACCCGGAGGGATGAGGAGCACGATGCCCGTCTCATCAGGGAAGAGAACTTCTGGTGGCGGGGGCAGGTCGAGCACGAAGGCGCCGAGCCGATCGAGCGCCGGGTCGTGAGCGAATTCTCGAGAGGCGGGCGGGATCGAATCTACGTTGATGGATGCACGTCTCGCACGATCCTGTGCGATAGCCAACGGCTTGTCTGGCGCCGAGCGCCGCGCAGGCCGTGCGGCCGCGGTCGGAACACTTGGCGAGATCGCTCGCTCGCCGAAGCCGTCCAAGGCCGAAGCCGCGAGCGCTACCTGCCCCGTTCGCGCCGAAGTGCCAAATGCCAGCGCCACGATAAGCAACAGCGACAGCCCGCCGAGAGTCGGACGGGAGATCGCGCGCGGGCTTGGCGAGAGGTTCGCTGGGCGGTCGTTCATGGAGAGCAAGAGTGTAGGAGTATCGGCCAAGCTGCGCCTTGAGGGTCAGCCTAAGCACGGTGTACGGGTCGATCGGGAGGGGGGCGCAACCTGGGAGGCGATTCGGGACGCGATAGGGGCGCGAGGGGGGCGCGAGGGGGCGCGAAGGAGGGAGAAGCCACGAGGCAGTGGTCAGGCCGCCGGACATCGGCTACGCTCGCGCCCTTCACTCTCTCGCTTTCGATCTCGATATCCCACCCCCAGTAGTCAGAACAGCCTAGCCCGCAATATGTGGTCCCACGGCCTTTGAGAATCCGATACACTGGTCGCACATCGCGCCCCCGGATTCAGGCTCGCTTTCGAGAACATGTTCTGCTTCGCTCTGCTTCCCACCTGGAGTATTGTGTTTGGATGCTCCCCGAAGAACCTGACTCTGATTCTGATTCCGCTCCCGGCCCTGAGTGTTCCTCAGACCGCCACCCGACTCTTCCACACCCGACCCTCGAGGCAAGGCCCATGATCGTTTCTCGCCGAGCGCTACCGACCACCCGCGAATCTGTCACCCACAAGTTTTCCATCGCTCGCCACGAGGGCTACCTCACCATTGGGATCTATCCCGACGGCAGGCCGGGCGAGCTGTTCATTAAGATGGCGAAGGAGGGCTCGACCATCAGCGGCATGTGTCAGGCCTTCTGCCGGGCGTTCAGCTTGGCGTTGCAGCACGGGCTGAGCATCGAGGACGCGGTGGTGCGGTTCAAGAACATGCGCTTCGAGCCGCTGGGCCCGACCAGCAACCCTGACATCCCCGAGGCCCAGTCGATCGTGGACTATGTGGCTCGGTACCTTGAGCTGCACTTCGGCTCGCGCTGAGCCGCGAAGATTCATCGTTGGTACCCACGGATTCAGGTACACTCGGTGACGCGTGAGAGGCATCGCCTCAACGCCTGATCGAGGAGCCTCAACATGGTTGCAGCCGGACATTCTTTGGGTCGCGTGTTCTTCTTTGTGGGCTTGTTGCTCGCGTTCGCCTTCGCCGGTTCGTCGTTCGCGAGGGTGGGCTCGCGTGAGCTCGACCCTAAGGCTGTACTTGCTGCGGCGCGCGAGGCTGTAACCAAACTCAAAGCACTCTCGTGCGTCAGCGTCTTTGAATCAACCGGCGCGGCTGAGAAAACCTCGTCGCGCACGGCCGAGTTCTCGATGCAGCGGGTCGAGGCGGGCGGTTGGTCGATGCACGTTAAGGGCAGTTTCATCGTCAAGGCGGGTGACGGCAAGGGCGGCGCGGATGGGAAGGACATTGTGACGCCCGCCGACGGCTCGGTCCGCGAGTTTGAGATCGGGTACGACAGTATTACGGCCCGGTCGTTGCGCGAGACCGAGAAAACGGTTGTTGAACTCACGACCATGGAGATCAGCGATCTTCGGCTGTTCTTCATGACGCAGGACGCGGGGCTTTCGGTGCCGTGGGAGTTGATCGAGGCCAAGCCGATGCCGACGCCCGAAGGGTCGAAGCTCAGCGCGAGCGCGGCGGCGAGAATCGGCGAGGTTGACTGCGACATCGTGACCGTTGAATTTCCGGCGGAAGGTTCGCTCACGATGTCCACGCGGTACTTCATTGCCAAAACGGATCATCTGCCTCGGAAGATCGAGCGGGTGCGCACGACCAGGCTTGATCCGACCAAGAGCAAAGACTCGAAGCCCGAAACGGTGACCACCACGCAATCGCTGACGCTTACGGATTTCAAGGCCGACGAGATTGTGCCCGGCTCGATGTTTGTCGTTTCCGTGCCCGACGGGTTCATGGTCAAGGCTGGCGGCCCGAAGAAGGTCGTCAAGAAAGACGACGAACCACGGCGGCGTGGCGGCGGCGAGCCGCGGGAGAGCGGGCTGCTGAAGATCGGCAGCGAGGCACCGGCGTGGACGTTGAAGAACTCGGCCTTGAAGGAGCGCACGCTGGCGGGGTATCGCGGCAAGGTTGTGGTGATGGATTTCTGGGGGACGTGGTGCCCGTGGTGCGTGAAGGCGATGCCAGCGATCCAGAGAGTCCACGAGAAGTTCAAGGGCAAGCCGGTGGCGATTTTGGGGATGAACTACGAGGGCGACCCCAAGGCCGACCCGATGGCGTACATGAAAAAGCACGGGTTCACGTACGAGGTGATCTACAAGGCCGAGACGATCCAGGAGAAGTACAAGGTGCAGGGCTGGCCGACGCTTTATGTGATCGGGGCCGACGGGAAGATCTTGTTCTCAGAGTCGGGGTTCAGCTCGGACCTAGAGGCGAACCTGACGGAAGTGATCGAGAAGGGGCTGAAGGACACGGGGCTGTAGGCGGGCACGCTCGACGTGCTTCGGTCGGGATGTCTTCTTTCACTTCGTCACAGAAAAGGAGAGCCCCTCATGATGAAGAGGCTCTCTGGATGAATCAAGGCAACTTGGCGCGATCCAAAGCTAAAAAGAAGAACTTTTCAGTGAGGATCGCAAATCGGCGCCAGCGGAATATTCATCGCCTTGATAACTTCGTCCGCGCCGTCGCGGATTCCGTTGCCGTCGGAGTCATCGCAGACCGAGTTTGGTGTCTGGAGAGGAAGCGTGGGGCGTAGGCCTTCGGCGGCCACAAGCAGCATCGGGTCGCACGGGGTGTACTGGCTCCCCGGGGTTGAGCGGGGGCAACGAATCCGAAGCGACGCGGCGTTCGCGGCCAGTTCAACGGGCAGTGTGAAGTAAAACGTGCCTCCCGAGTAGACCGAACTCGCCAGCGAGTGCGACGGGCTCTCCATCTTGAGCGCTACGCCGAGTGTCCCGTGGCCGGCCGCATCGACCGTGAGCGTGTTGTACGGGCAGGTCTTGTCGAGTTTGAGCGTGAATGCGATGCCGAAATAGCTCGCGGCAAGGTCAACGTCGGCGGGGATGTAGGTGGTCGCGTTCCCGGGCGCGGCGTATTACGCGACTTTGATCGTTCCCGAGAGGTCCATCGACTCGCGCGGATCCCCGAATCGCACAGAGAACTGCGACTCGGACGGAACGCGGTATGTGCAGGCCAAGGCTGCGCTGGGAGAACCAGAGGGGATGACAACTGCGACCGTCTCTTCGCCGGGCGTCCCGCCGGGTGATTGTGCTGCTTCTTCTTCCGCGGCTCCGCCCGTCGCATCGGGGGTTACGACCTGATTGCCCACGATCACGACGGCCATGGTGGAGCACCCGTCGGCCGTCATCGGGAGCGTGACATCTAGGTCAACCCAGTCGGTGTTCCGAAAGACCGGCCAAGTATTCCAGACCGCGGCCTGCGCCCCGGCTGGCGAAAGTTGCCTGATGATCTTTGGAAGCCAGAGATCCCGGATTGCTTTGGCAAGGTCGCGTGCGGCCGCGTCGTCACCTGCGTCGCACGCGATCTTGGCACCTAAAAGCATGCCCATCGTGGCGTCAGTCTTATTGGAGATGCCCTGCATGCAGTCGGGCGTCTGGCCCTGCTGGCAACAGGTTGCGTATTTCGAGGCGATTTGTGAGGCCAGCACACGCATCCCGTCGCAGAGATGCTGATTGCAGCAGGACGTCGCGGTCAAGCCGGCCCAGGAGGCCGAGGCGATCGCGGCGGCGGGCAAGAGCAACGCGCGGATATTCATGGTGAAGCCTTTCAATCGTGAGTCGAACCCGACTTTTCAATGCGAGTTCGTACACGTCTCTTTCTCTCTCTCTCTTGTCAAGGGGGACTGGCAATAATTTATTAAATTATTTAGTCTCCCTCTGATTTTGGCAAATCGCACCCCCGGTTCGGGTGGGCTTAAGCCGTCAAGAACAGTGGCGCAGAGACCGCGCGGTCGCGTGGATTCCCCCGGTCAAGAAAATTTTCCCATTTTCTTGGCAAGTTGCTGGATGTGGTTCATCTTTAAGGTGTCCGGCTTCCCATGGAACGGGTCAACCAAGCCGACAGGAAATGGTGCACAATGCGAACCGTCAAGAGGATCAATTCGGTTGTGAAGTGGACCGCGATGGCGTGCGTCTTGGCGTTGTTCAGCTCGATCGAGCAGGACGAATAGTGGCTTGCCGATCGCGCGGAGGCCGAAGTGGGCGGGCCGTTGGACGCTCAGCCTTTTGGTCTTGACATGCCTTCGGACGAGAAGTTCGTTGGACTCTGCTCGCGCCGAGGGCTTTTGCGGCCGTTCTTCTTGAAATTGAAATCAGACAACCTGTGAGTCCGCGCGGGAGAGGTGTTCTTTAGGGAACAGCTCTGCTCGTTGTGGCATGCGCTCGTCCCCGGGCGCGGTGTGCGCGCGCAGAACGCCGGAGCGGGCCGGGAGATTTCTGGGCGAGGCGGTGTTCGTGCCCTCGTACAGTCTCGTCGCGGCTCGCGCCAGCGTGGTTGGGTGTGCTGTGGAAGAACTCGCCCTCACCTTGAATCCGAGGCCGAACGTTTCAGATCGGTGCTCAGGTGCCGTGCTGAGCTCCTGCGTTTTTTAGCAAAGAGCGGCGAAGGTGATAAGGGCAAGAAGGGCGACTCGACGGCGGTAAATCGTAATGGCAAGCATCTCTTTCATGTCCTGTCTCCTGATTGTGTGGAAAGAAGACATTCAACCGCTGTGCCACGGGGGCGGGAGTGTGGGCGTGGGTGAAGAACGCACGTTCAGGGCTGGTTTTCTCGGGCGTTGGCGCAACGGAGATGGGTCTGTGAGGGCGTTGTGGGCCGGACGCCACCGCGCGTGTTGCGGCCGGGCAACATCGCGCGCGAGGTGGGTCGCGGTCTTGCTTGGTTTGGTGGTTGGTATGCCGTGCGTGGCGCAGCCCGGGAATGGCGCGGCCGAGAACGCGGGAGTGCGGCTGGTGGTGGCGGCTTTGCCGACTCCGGCGCAGACGATGGCGGCGTTTGAGGAACTTTCGGCGCTTGTGGTTGCGATACGAGCGCCGGATACGGGAGCGTTCTCGTCGGCGGGCGTGCCGGGGGCGGCCTCGATCACGCTGCGGCTTGATGGGCAGCTGCTGGCACGAGTGACGACCGCGGGCCCGGGATGTCTGCATGAGGCGGCTCGACAGACGATCGAGATTCTCGACCAGCGATCGCGCGGGCGGAGTGAAACGATCAAGCCTCAGACGCGAAGCGAGACCGGGCCTGACGAGGTGTTGGTGGTTTTGAAAGGGCCGCCGGTGAGGCCGTTACTGCGCGGGCTTGATACGGAGCGGGTCCGGATTAGTTTGGAGCTTGCGGGGCCGCTGGTGCCGTTCAGGCCGAAGACGTTGGACGAGGTTGACCGGCAGCTGGCGAGGGGGCTGGATGGTGTGGGCGTTCGGGTGAGTTCGACCACGGAG